>OLOS01002747.1_pt1 | contig 11393 bp, 8 predicted proteins | sample 1672631 | NCBI WGS metagenome assembly OLOS01 (sample SAMEA3136707, study PRJEB25190) | human gut metagenome | biome: human gut; feature: human-associated habitat; material: faeces | place: Austria | collected 2013 | reverse complement strand
CGCCGCGCCGGTGCTCGGCCATGCCGTCGGCGTATTTAACGGCTTTCACGGCGGCAAATGCATCGCTTCGGCCTTCGGCGCGATGCTCGCGCTCGCGCTCACGGGCGCTTCTCTCAGCGGGCTTCTCCTTCTCGCGGGGCTTTACATCTTCTTCTCCGTCGCCGTAAAGATCTGCCCGCACCGGCTGCGCAGCATACTCGTGTTCGCGCTCTACGGCGTGAGCGCCGCGGTATTCTATTCGCTCCACGGCGAGGGCGCGCTCGCGCTCGGCTGCGGTATGATCGCCGTGACCGGAGTGCTGCGTCACACGCGCCGCTTCTGCGTCGCCGAAGACGAAAAGCCGCACATTTCCAACTCCGAGTTCTGAATGAACTAAATGTTGTCAACGGGGACGGTTCCTGCTGACATTTTTAAAAAGTATTGAAGATCAAAGAAAAAAGGCAGTTTTTTCCATGTACGAGTTGACAAAAGGGTAAGAAATTTGGTACGATATACCGGTATTATATCTCGTGAGGAGTGAGTCACATAGCACCGATCCGTCGGCTTCAGGACGAAGCATATGATTATTTAAAAGAAAAGATCCTCGCCGGGGAGTTGGTCGAGGGTGAGCTGTATTCCGAATCGCAGCTCACGCAGACGCTCAACATGTCGCGCACGCCGGTGCGGGACGCACTGCTGCGGCTGAACATAGAGGGGTTTCTGGAGATATACCCCAGCCGCGGATTCATGATCCGCAATGTTGGCATGGCGGAGATCAAGGAGACGCTGGAGATCCGCTGCGCGCTGGAGGGATATGCCGCTTATGTCCTTGCGGAGCGCAACGAGACGCGTGAGGCGCGTGAGATCGTCCGCCGTCTGAACGAGAACATCGATATCCACGAACAGATGCTGCTCGGCAGAGAGGTCGATATCCGCAAATTTGCCGAGCACAACATTGCTTTCCACAACATCATGATCGACTATCTCCACAACGATACGATCAGCCAGACGTACAAAAAGTTCGAAAACAAGACCCGCGAAATGACGCAGCAGCGCTGGGAGAAGGACAGGAACATGATGCCGCTTGTCATCAAGGCACATATCCAGATCGTTGCACTCATCCGCTCCGGCAACAAGGAGCAGGCGTACACCCGCATAAAGCTGCACAACGACCGCGACTACTATCTCGGCGAACAAGCGTGCAACATGCAATAAAGCCAGAAGCATCCGCGCCCCGTTGAGGGGGAGGATGCTTCTGGCTTTTTCTTATTCGTGGTCAAAAATGGTCTTGCCTTCGAGCAGGGGGCCGAACTTTTCTTTCCAGGTGCGGTGCGGCTCGCTTGCGTCGTAGAGCGGGAGCGCCGCGGCGTCCATGTCCATGCAGATCATAAGATCAAACCGGTTCGGCCGCTCGGAGCAGGAGGGGAATATGTCCACGCCGTGGACGCCATCGATCGTGAGCGTCCGGGCGAAGATCGCCTCGATCTCCGGCAGATACTCCCGCCACGGTGTGCCGGGGCGGAATTTGGAAATGATGTAATGCTTCATTCCAGAATATACCCCCTTCCCGATACGGTGACGCCAAAGCATTCAACGGCTTCTTCTCCGCGGTTGACAAGCGCGAGCACGGAGCCGCTTTCGTCAAACCGGCGGCAGCCGAGCACGTTCTCGCCGAAGAACACCATTTCGCACTCGCCCCGCCGCAGCAGCGGCGTTTCCTGATACATGGCGGTGAGACTCCGGACAAAATCCGTGAGCGGGGCGTTGCCCTTGCCCCACGGGAAGCTCCCGCGGTTATAGGGGTCCGTGCCGCCGGTCATGCCGGCCTCGTCGCCGTAGTAAATGCTCGGCACGCCCGGCAGAGCAAACTGGAGGAACATCGCCATTTTCAGCGCGTTCACATCGCCGCCGAGCACCGTGAGCACGCGGGCGCGGTCGTGGCTGCCGATGAGATTGAGCGCGGCATAGAGATTCTCCTTCGGGTAATGTTCCTGAATCGTCCAGAACGTGTCGCAGGCGGTCTGCGCGTTGATCTTGCCTTGCAGAAAGTCCAGCACCGCGGTGCGGAACGGATAGTGCATCGTCGCGTCCAGTTCGCTGCCGAGGAAATACTCGCGCAGCGCGCCGTAGCTCACCTTGTTGGAGGCGTCCTCCCAGACCTCGCCGAGAAGGAGAGAATCTTCTTTCTCTTCCTTCATCGCCGCGCGGATGTCGCGGATGAGACTGTCCGGCAGCTCGTCGGCAACGTCCAGCCGCCAGCCGGAAGCGCCGCGCCGCAGCCAGCGGCGCACCACGCCGTCCTCGCCGCAGAGAAATTCCCGGAACGAGGGATCGTTTTCCTCCACGTTCGGGAGATCGGGCACGTCCCACCAGCATTCGTAGCCGTGACGGTACTGATCGCCGAAGCGGAACCAGGAGCGGTATTTTTCCGCCGTGCCGTAGTTTCCGAACTTGTCAAAGTACACGCTGTCCGCGCCGGTGTGGTTGAATACGCCGTCGAGCACGATGCGGATGCCGCGCTTCCGTGCGGCTTCGCAGAGCGATTCAAAATCCTTTTTCCTGCCGAGCAGCGGATCGACGCGGGTGTAGTCCGCCGTGTCGTACCGGTGGTTGCTTGCCGCTTCAAAGATCGGGTTCAGGTACAGGACCGTGACGCCAAGCGAGGCGAGATACGGCAGCTTTTCCTCGATGCCCCGGAGCGTTCCGCCCCAGAACGGCCACGAGGATACGTCCCCGTTTTCCGCGCGGGGATAGAACACCGGCGTATCCCAGTCGCGCACGAGAAAGCGGTGCGTGCCGCGGCGCGCCTCCGGCTCGCGCGGCGTCCAGTCGCGCTCACGGGCAAAGCGGTCCGGAAAGATCTGATAGACGACGCCGTCCTTCCACCAGTCGGGGACGGCGGCTTTTTTGTATACGGTGATCTGCCAGGCGCACGTCTCGTCGTCTCCGGTACGGAACGAGTACCAGAGCACGCACGGCGTTTCGGGCAGCGTCACCGTGACGGAAAACCACCCGCCGCCCTCGGATGCCATGGGGAGGAGCGTATCCTCGCCCGTGAACGGGTGCAGCCGGAGCGTCATGTCCGCCGCACCCGCCTTTTCCGCGGCGAGATATACCTCCGTGCCGGTCTCGGCGGCGCCGAACGGACGGCGGAAGGCACTGTTTCTGGATTCGTGTACGATCATGTGAAAAGACCTCGGTACAGCTTGCGGTATTCGAGCGCGCTCGCGCGCCAGGAGAAATCCTTCGCCATGCCCTGCGCGGCGAGATTGCCCCACGCTACGGGGCTTTCGGTGTACAGGCGGCACGCCTCCTGCGTGGTGAAAAGCAGCTCGTGGGCGTTGAAATTCAGGAAACCGAAACCGGTGCCCTCGCCGGTGTAGCGGTTGTAGGGCTCAACGCTGTCGGCAAGTCCGCCGGTCTGCCGCACGACGGGCACGGTGCCGTAGCGCATGGAGATCATCTGGCTCAGGCCGCACGGCTCAAAGCGCGAGGGCATGAGGAAAATGTCCGCTCCGGCGTACATCCGGCGGGAAAGCGGCTCGGAAAAGCGGATCTGGGCGCTGAACCGGCCGGGGTGCCGGGCCTCCAGCGCGCGGTAGTAGTCCTCATACGCCCGGTCGCCCGTGCCGAGCACGGCGATCTGCGCGCAGGAGAGCATTTCCTCCGCCACGGCGTTGAGAAGATCGAAGCCCTTCTGCTCCGTCAAACGGCTGACGCACACGCAGAGAGGAACCTCTGGATCGACGGTGAGGCCGAGTTCCTCCTGCAGCGCCTTCTTGTTCGCCGCTTTGCCGTCGGGGTCGGTATAGTTTTGCACGAGAGCCTTGTCCTTCGCGGGATCGTAGGAAACGGTGTCGATGCCGTTTAAGATGCCGGAGAGAATGTCGTGCCGCCGCAGGAAGAGATCCTGCAGTCCCTCGCCGAAATACGGCGTGCAGATCTCCTTGGCGTACGTCGGGCTGACAGTCGTGACGCGGTCGGAGTAGCTGACAGCCCCGGCGAGATAGTTGACGCACTTTCCGTCGTCCCGCAGAAGCTGATTGCGCGCCGCGGCCACGCCGTCCAGACCGAGAATGTCGCTGAGGACGTGGGGGTTATACTGCCCCTGGAATTTGAGATTGTGGATCGTGAACACGGTGCGGATGTCGCTGTAGCCGGGGGCGTAGCGGTACTGCTCGCGCAGAAACACCGGCGCGAGCGCCGTGTGCCAGTCGTTGCAGTGGAGAATGTTCGGGAAAAAGTCCGGCAGATACCGGCAGCATTCGCAGATGGCCTTGGCGAAGAATGCCATGCGCTCGCCGTCGTCAAAGTAGCCGTAAGCGCCGTCGCGCCCGAAGTAATATTCGTTATCGAGAAAGTACCAAGTGACGCCGCCGCGCCGCAGCTCGAAGAGCCCGCAGTACTGGCTGCGCCAGCCGAGCGGGACATAGAACGAGCAGAGGAACTTCATCTTCTTCTGATACTCGGCGGGGATCTGCCGGAGCTTCGGCAGCACGACGCGCATCTCAATCGTCGGGCACTGCACCGCGCCGGGGAGAGACGCCGCCACGTCGCCGAGACCGCCGGTCTTCATAAAGGGAGCGGCTTCAAACGCGGCAAAGAGAACGCGCAGCTTTTCCTTCATACAACGCCGCCTTTCGCCAGCACGCAGGGATGCTCCGCCGTGCCGCAGACGATCTTGTCCTCGGAAACGGTGACGTTTTTATCGCACACGACGTTTTCGAGCCGCGCGCCCGCCTTGACGACGCACTTTTCCATCAGCACGCAGTTTTTTACGACCGCGCCCTTTTCGATGCGGACGTTGCGGAAGCACACGCTGTTCTCCACGCTGCCCTCAATGATGCTGCCGGCGGTCATAACGGAGTTTTTCACCGCGGAGCCGGGGGCGTAGAGCGCGGGCGGCGTGTCGTGCGCCTTGGTGCAGATGGGCCGGTCGGACTGGAAGAGCTCGCGGCGGACGGAGCTGTCGAGCAGATCGAGGCTGGCGCGGAAATAGTCCTCCATGCCGTCCATGAAGGCGACATAGCCGTCAAAAGCGCAGCAGCCGACGGCGACCTCCGGCAGAACGTGGGCGAGGATGGCAAGAAAATCCATATAGTCGAGCGCGGCATAGTCGCGCGCCATGCGGAGCAGGAACGACTTATCGACGATGAAGCAGTCAAGCAGGAGGTTTTCGCCCTCGTCCGCGCGCCGGATGCCGGCGACAGTGTCGCCGTCGAGCGTGAGATAGCGCCCCGGGCGCTTCTCGCCCGGCTGCATTTTCTTATAGAGCAGCGTGACGGGCTTGCCCTCCAGCTCGTGCTTGGTGATCATCGGCTGATAGTCGATATTCGCCACGAGCGTGCCGGAGCTGACGAGGATATAGTCGCCGTCGCCCTGACGGAGATATTCCAGATTGTGCAGCAGATCGCGGAAGAGAAAACGGGCGTTCTCTTCGTGGAAGCCGAACACCGTGCCGGGCAGAATGTAAAGACCGCCCTCCTTGCGGGAGAGGTCCCACGGCTTGCCCGCGCCGACGTGATCCATGATGCTGCGGTAGAAATACGGCGTGACGAGTCCCACCGTCTGGACGCGGGAGTTCACCATGTTGCTCAAAGCAAAGTCGAGCAGGCGGTAGCGCCCGCCGAACGGGATGCTCGCTGCCGGGCGCACTTCGGTAACGGAGCCGAAGCCGGGGACGGAATAGTTGGTGGAAATAAGGCCGATCGTGCGGTTCATAATGTTCCCTCCCTTAAATTAAACGTCCACTTCCATCACGGCGTTCTCGCCGATGACGGTGATCTTGCCCGGCGCTCCGACGGCCGCGTTGGCGGCGATGGAGGCGTTTTCGTTGAGGATCGTGCGCTCAACGCAAGCGCCCTCGCCGACGGTCGATTCCGGGAGCAGGATGGAGTCGCGCACCACTGCACCCTTTTCCACCGTGACGCCGGGGGAGAGGATGGAATTGTATACCTCGCCGTAGATCTCGCAGCCGTTGCAGATCATGCTGTGCTCCACGCGGCCGTCCCCGCCGATGAAGTGGGAGGGGTGCTCGTTGAAGTTGGAGAGGATGTGCATGCGCGTGTCGTGCAGACGGAACTCGGCGTTTTCGCCGAGCAGCTCCATCTGCGTGGAGTAGTAGCTCGGGATCGTGCCGACGTCCTTCCAGTAGCCGGAGAACTGATAGGCGAAGAGGTTTTTGCCCTGTCCGAGCAGCGTCGGGATGATGTTCTTGCCGAAGTCCTTGTCGCTTTCGGGATCGGCGTGGTCGGCGAGCAGCGCCGCGCGCAGCACCGGCCAGGTGAAAATGTAAATGCCCATGGAGGCGAGATTGCTCTCCGGCTGCTTCGGCTTTTCGGCAAAGCGCGTGATGCGCATGTCCTGATCGACGGACATGATGCCGAAGCGGCTGGCCTCCTCCCACGGCACGGTCTTGACCGCGACGGTGAGATCCGCGCCCATGAGCTTGTGGAAGTCGAGCATCAGGTTGTAGTCCATCTGGTAGAGATGGTCGCCGGAGAGGATGATGACATACTCGGGGTCGTAGCCGTCGAGAAAGTCGATGTTGTGGTAAATCGCGTCGGCGGTGCCTTCATACCATTCGCCGCCGGTCTGCGTGGCATACGGCGGGAGAATGTGCACGCCGCCCCAGGCCGCGTCCAGATCCCATGCCGCGCCCGTGCCGAGATACCGGTTGAGCAGCGACGGCTTATACTGGATCAGCACGCCGACGGTGTCAATGCCGGAGTTGACGCAGTTGGAAAGGGAAAAATCGATCATGCGGTATTTCCCACCGAACGAAACGGCAGGCTTGGCGATCTTCTCCGTCAGAACACCCAGACGGCTGCCCTGGCCGCCCGCCAGGAGCATGGCTACGCATTCTTTTTTTCGCATGGACAAGTACCTCCCTAAGTATATCGTAATGGACTTAACAAACGGGGGAATAAAAGGGGCTTCTCCGAGAGGGAGGAGCAGAGCCCCTCCCCTACAGGAAGATATCGGGAAGCTCCCGTAGGGGCGGGGCTCTGCCCCACCCGCTTTCAGCGGATCTTCCAGATATCGCTCACATACTCGGCGACGGCGCGGTCGCTGGAAAACCAGCCGGACTTGGCGATGTTCACGAGCGCCTTGCGCTGGAAGGAGAGATTGCCGGTCTCTCCGGCGAGGGCGTCCCACGCCGCGAGATACGGCGCAAAGTCGCGCAGGACGAAGAACTCGTCGTTATATTTGAGCAGCGCGTCCTCAAGATCCCAGAACTTGCTGCCGAGCGAGCCATCCGTAAGGTGGGCGAGCACGCGCGCGAGTACCGGATCGCTCTCGGCGCATTCGCGGGCGTTGTAGCCGCCCTGCGTGGTGAAGCGCTCGGTCTCCTCGCTCGTAAGGCCGAAGATCGAAATGTTCTCCGCGCCGACGCGCTCGAGGATTTCGACGTTCGCGCCGTCGAGCGTGCCGAGCGTCACGGCGCCGTTCATCATAAACTTCATGCAGCCGGTGCCGCTCGCTTCCTTTCCGGCAGTGGAGATCTGCTCGGAAATGTCGGCGGCGGGGTAGATGCGCTGCCCCATGGTGACGCCGAAGTTTTCCATGAACACGACCTTCATCCGGCGGCTCACCACCGGGTCGGCGTTCACAAGATCGGCCACGGCGCACACGAAGCGGATGCTCTCCTTGGCAAAGGCGTAGCTGTGCGCAGCTTTGCCGGCAAAAACGAACGTGCTCGCCGGGACCTTCGCGTAAGGATCGTCCTTGAGCCGGTCGTAGAGCGCGAGGATCTTAAAGGCGTTCAGGAGCTGACGCTTGTAGGCGTGGATGCGCTTGACCTGCACGTCGATGACGCCGTCCGGGTTGCACGCAATGCCGAAGTCGCGCGCGATATAATCGCAGAGGTTCTTTTTCGCCGCGAGCTTCACCTTGGCAAGCTCGCGCAGCGACTCGGTATCGTCCGCATAGGCGAGAAGCCCTTCAAGCTTTTCCGGCTGCTCGACCCAGCCATCGCCGACGCGCTCGGCGATGTAGCGCGAGAGGCCGGGGTTCGACTGCAAAAGGAAGCGGCGGTGCGAAACGCCGTTCGTCTTATTGTTGAACTTCTCCGGGGCGATGGCGTAAAAATTGCGCAGGACGGTGTTTTTCAAAATCTCCGTATGGAGCTTCGCCACGCCGTTCACCGAGTGGCCGCCGATCACGGAGAGATTCGCCATGCGCACGAAGCCGCCGCCGATGACGGCGGTCGCCTGCTGACGGTCGTGCCAGCCGGGAACGGACTGGTCAAAGCTCTCGCGCCAGCGGCGGTCGATCTCCTCGATGATCTGGAACTGGCGGGGCAGAAGAGAGCGCATGAGTGACACCGGCCACTTTTCGAGCGCTTCCGGCATGATGGTGTGGTTCGTGTAGGAGATCGTGCGGCAGGTGATGTCCCACGCTTCCTCCCACGAGAGACCTTCGCCGTCTATCAAAAGACGCATCAGCTCCGGCACACAGAGCGCGGGGTGGGTGTCGTTCGTGTGGATGGCGACGCGCTCGGGCAGCTTGTCCCAGGGAAGATGCGTGGCGCGGAACGTGCGCAGCATGCTCTGCAGCCCGGCGCAGACGAAGAAATATTCCTGCTGGAGACGCAGCTGCTGCCCGGCGGGGGTATTATCGTCGGGGTAGAGAAGGCAGGTGATCGCCTCGGCGTCGTTGTTGGCCTTCTGCGCGCGGGAATAGTCTCCGGCGTTGAAGGCGTCGAGATCGAGCTGCTTGTGCACCGGGCTCGCGCGCCAGAGACGAAGATTGTTTACCGCGTGCGCGCCGTAGCCGAGGATGGGCACGTCGTAAGGCGTGGCGAGAACGCTGCGGTAATCGCGCAGCTCATACAACATGCGGCCGTTCTCCTCGCGCCGGTCTACGGTGCCGCCGAAGCGGACCTCCACGGCTTCGCTCGGCACCGCGGTCTCCCACGGGTAGCCGTCCGAGAGCCAGTCGTCCGGCTCCTCGGTCTGGCAGCCGGAGCGGATGCGCTGGCGGAAAAGACCGTAACGGTAGCGAAGGCCCATGCCGACGCAAGGCACGTCCTCCGCCGCGAGCGAATCGAGATAGCACGCCGCGAGACGGCCCAGACCGCCGTTGCCGAGACCGGGGTCGCGTTCGCATTCGAGCAGCGCGTCCAGATCCTCGCCGAGCTCGGCGAGAATGTCGGCGGTCATGTCACGGATGCCGAGCTGGATGAGATAGTTTTCAAGCAGCCGCCCGACGAGAAATTCCATCGAGAAGTAATAGACGATCTTTTCTCCGGCGGCGGCGCGGCGGCGCAGCGTTTCGGCGCGCACGCCCGAGCAGCATTCGCGGATCATCGCCGCGAGCGCGGTATAGCGCTCCATGCGCGAGCACTCGGCAAACGGCTTTGAGCAGGTCTCGGCGATGCTTTCCAGATATTCTCTCTTAAACTCTTCTCTTCCGGGCATGGGTCGTTTCTCCTATGTATTTGATGAGCGTTCCGCCGAGCGGCGGCACGGTGAGCACGAGCGACGCATCGCGCCCGTGCGAGGGGATTTTCTTCGTATGCAGACGGCGCGGGTTCGTCTTTCCGCTGCCGCCGAAGCGCGTATCGTCCGAGCAGAGAATTTCCTGCCACGCGCCAGAAAGCGGCACGCCGAGACGGAAGCTCTCATGCGATTCGGGACGGAAATTCAGCACGCAGAGGATCGCGGAGCCGTCCTTCGCTTTGCGGACGAACGAGAGAATGCCCTGCTCGTTGTTGTCCGCGTCGATCCAGTCAAAGCCGTCCCAGCTGTTGTCGATCTCCCAGAGTGCTTTTTCTGCGCGGTAAACATGGTTCAGCTCGCGGATGAACGCCTGCACGCCCGCGTGCGTCGCGTTCTGCAAAAGGAACCATTCAAGCTCTTCGTAATCGCGCCATTCGATGAACTGCGCGAACTCGTTGCCCATGAAGCTGAGCATCCCGCCGGGGTGACACGCCGCATACAGCGGCAGCAGCCGCGCGCCCGCAAACTGCCGCCACCAGTCGCCCGGCATCCGCCCGATGAGCGAGCGCTTGCCGTGCACGACCTCGTCGTGGCTGAGCGGGAGAATGTAGTTCTCGCTGAAGGCGTACATCATCGAGAACGTCAGAAGGCCGTGATTGTATTTACGGCCGTCAAAGTCGATGGACATATACCGGAGCGTGTCGTTCATCCAGCCCATGTCCCATTTATAATGGAAGCCGAGCCCGCCCTTCTCCGGCGGATACGTCACGAGCGGCCATGCCGAGCTCTCCTCGGCATACATCGCCGCGCCGGGGACGCGCTTGCCGATGACGGTGTTGAGCGTCTGCAAAAACGCCACCGCCGCGAGATCCTCCTCGCCGCCGCGCTCGTTATACTTTTTCCGCGCGGGATCGTCCACGCCGAAATTCAGGTAGAGCATGCTGCTCACGCCGTCCACGCGCAGCGCGTCGGCGTGGTACTCTTCCAGCCAGAAGAGCGCCGAGCTTATGAGGAACGAGCGCACTTCATTGCGCGCGTAGTTGAATTTATAGGTGCCCCAGCCGGGCATGTCGCCGGATTCATAGAGCGCCGTGCCGTCAAACCGGCCGAGACCGTGCGTGTCGCGGCAGAAATGCCCCGGCACCCAGTCGAGAATGACGCCGATCCCGGCGCGGTGGCACTCGTCGATGAGATGCATCAGCCCCTCCGGCTCGCCGAAGCGGGACGTGGCGGCGAAAAAGCCCGTCACCTGATAGCCCCAGCTGCCGTCAAACGGGTGCTCCGTCACGGGCAGAAGCTCGAGATGCGTGTACCCCATGTCCCTGATGTACGGCACGAGCGAATCGGCAAGCTCATACCAGGTATAAAAGCTCCCGTCCGGGTGCCGCCGCCACGAACCGGCGTGGACTTCATAAATATTCCGCGGCCCGCCGAGCGCGCGGCGGCCGGCCATCCATTCGCCGTCCGTCCAGTTATAGGAGAGCGCGTGGATGCGCGAGGCGGTGCCGGGGCGCACCTCGGCCGCGAGCGCGAAGGGATCGGCCTTCCATACAACGGAGCCGTCCGCGCCCTCGATAATGTACTTATAGAGCTGTCCGGCGCGCGCGCCCGGCACAAAGCCGCGCCATACGCCGAGATCGCCGCGGCTGAGCCAGTGCGCGCTGTCGCTCCACGAGCAGAAATCGCCCGTCACGCGAACGCTCCGCGCGTTTGGCGCCCATACGGAGAACGATACGCCGTTGGGCTCTGCGCGCGCGCCGAAGAGCTTCTGCGCGTCGAAATTCGTCCCGTCGATCCAAGCCTGTTCCGGGCGGTATGTATCCAAGGAGAAAGCCCCCCTTTTTTTATACTTGTCTTATAATCGAAGTATAGCATACTCGTCAGCCGCTGAAAAGAGTCTGTGAAAGATTTTACCGCGTCCCGGAGGCTGCGCCGAACGTCAATGGCGCGCGCTTCTGCCGGGCGGAAATG
>OLOS01002741.1_pt1 | contig 11416 bp, 10 predicted proteins | sample 1672631 | NCBI WGS metagenome assembly OLOS01 (sample SAMEA3136707, study PRJEB25190) | human gut metagenome | biome: human gut; feature: human-associated habitat; material: faeces | place: Austria | collected 2013 | reverse complement strand
TATCTATAGACTTATTTTAGATATTTGCCTTGTCTACTTGACAGGGGGCTGATCATTCCCGGGTGCCTCATGGTTCTATGCCGATCCATCCAATCAGCTTTAAAATCCCTGATCCGGCACAGGTGCCATATAGTTGCTGGAAAACATGATCTGTGCAGTAATGTCAAACGGTACCAGTGCTCCCGTAGGAGGTGTATTCAGAGATACGTTGTCTGTCGGCAGCCATACGTTTGCCGCCTTGTTCAAACGGAAGCCGATGCGGATTCCCTGCCAGTGTTCCATCACCGTCTGTTTACCGCCGTCCGTTTCCTCTGTATATCTCTGCGGGCATACGGTGATATAGCCGTTTGCAAGATCTCCACAATAAACATATTCGTCCATGACGATCTTCCATTTTGTCTTATCTGCCATTCCGCCTTCCGGTGTGTAATTGTTGTAAGGTGTCGCCCCCTTCAGATAAGCACGGGAAGCAAAATCTGTAACATTGATAACTGTTCCGTCGGTTGCAATCACCTGCTTCATTCCATAATCACGCAGCTTCTGCTTCTGGGGAACGCTTAATTTATAATTATTACCTGTCACAGTGCCGGCACCGTTCATCAGATCATCGAGCATCGCATAAGCAACACTGCTGTAATCGGATATTCCCCGGTATTCGTAATTGTCCAGAGCAACCACATACAGGGCTCCAATAACAAACGGGTCATCACAGTTCTTGATTACATATTCTACCTGTGCCTCTGTTGTCGGCCATGGATTGAAGCTGACATACTTTCTGGTAAGCTCCTTTGGGATAATGAGATCCTCATTCGTCTCCTCATCCTTATAAGAATATTGTCCGATAAAGGTCTCTTCCGTTACTGTCCAGACGACGCGGGAATCAGGGGTTGGATCCGGGGTCGGAGTCGGATTCGGAGTCGGTGTCGGATTTGGTGTCGGGCCCGGTGTCGGATTTGGTGTCGGGGTTGGTGTCGGGGTTGGTGTTGGATTCGGAGTCGATCCCGGATTCTGGGATTCCACACCCTTCACGGTAACATTGATCACTTTTTTCACAGCCTTTCCTTTTTTGTTCTTACTTTTTGCAGTAATCGTAACTTTTGCGCTGCCGGCTCCTTTGGCCGTGATCTGAATCGTTGATGCACCGCTTTTTGCCTTTTTCGACGGTTTCTTTGTAATCTTTACGGCAGCCACACTCTTATTTGAAGATACCGCCTTTATTGTAAGATCTTTCGCAGCAGCTGTTTTCGTGCTTTTTACCGTTGCTTTTACCGTTGCCGAAGCTCCTTCTTCAAGTGTAAGTTTGCTCTTAGACACAGACATACTTTTTACAATCTTCTTTGCCGCAGCCTGTACTGTCCCCTCTGTTGCAGCTGAAGCTGCGAAAAGCAGCATGGCAGACGACAGCAGAAGTGCCGTTATCTTTTTTAAATTCTGAATTCCTTTTTTCATGATTCTCATCTCCTTTTTTATTACCTGTCTCTCCATTCCTGAAACAGTTCTACTTCTTATAAATCACATTAACAGGAAGCAGCGGACAGTTTACCGTGGTGATTACACCATCTTCCAGTGTTGCCGTCGTGGTAAAAGTGCCGTCATCATCATCCAGAACCAGTTTCAGTATTTTCCCTTCCAGAGTCCAGCTTACGGACATGTTTTCACTTTCCATGCACAGGATACCTTTACCGCCGCTCTTAAGCTCAATGTAATTCTCTTTTTCAAAGATCTCGTCGGGCGGATTCCATGAACCGCTTCCATCACCTGCAATCATATCCGGAACCCATACCCGGTAAATATTATATTTTCCGGTTATTCCATCAGGATCCGGGGTCGGCGTTGGGTCCGGAGTCGGTGTCGGATCCGGGGTCGGCGTTGGATCCGGAGTTGGCATTGGATTCGGGGTCGGCGTTGGATTCGGGGTCGGCGTTGGATCCGGGGTCGGCGTTGGATCCGGGGTCGGCGTTGGATCCGGGGTCGGCGTTGGTTTTGGACCCGGAACATTCGCTTCCGCCTCCTTTACGGTGACGGTAAGAATCTTCTGAACAGCCTTTCCTTTCTTGTTTCTTTGCTTCGCAGTGATCCTGACCTTTGCGGTGCCGGCTTTCTTGCCGGATATCTGAATCACAGATTTCCCGCTTTTTGCTTTTGCTTTACCGGACGGCTTCTTAGCGATTTTTACAGAGACTGTACTCTTGTCCAAAGATACCGCTTTTACTGTCAAATCCGCTGGCACCGCTTTTTTTGTACTTTTAACTGTGACTTTTACAGATGCGGTTGCACCTGTCTGAAGCGTCAGACTGCTTTTTGAAACAGACATACTCTTAATAATCTTCTTCGGCGCAGCCTGTACCGTGCAGTCAGTGGATGTCACAGCCATGACAGATATCAGAACAAATGACAGCAGCAAAGCAAAAATTTTCTTTAATTTTCTTCCTTTGTTCATTCATCATTCTCCTTTCCCTTCTTCTCCTCCATCTTGAAACGGTATGGAGAATAGAAGACATATTTGGTAACTGTTCAGATCCCATTCGCCAGACCGCCTCTTCCGGGCTTTCTTATGCTTCCAAACAGGTTCCAAACAATTATTATATTTTTTCAATATTATTTTCATATAAAAAAAAGGGGATGTATATGATACATTGTAGTATTTTTCGTTATATTTGCTCAAAATACTACTCTGTGGTAGACAAAATGCACAATATAGGGCAAACTATATTGCGCATTTTTGTAAATGATGCTTTTTGAATAAATCCGAAAGCAGTGACTGATACTATTCCATATTGATTACAATTCCACTGACTCTGGCCTTGATCGCAAGTTCCGTCCGGCTCTCACATCCGGTCTTTTCCATCATATGCCGGATATGATTTTTTACAGTATTTTCTGTGATATTCAATTTTCTGGCTATGGCGGCATTCGATATGCCGGTGGTCATCACCCGCAGAACCTCCAGTTCCCGTTCTGTAAATTCCGCACTGCTGGCAAGTCCCAGGCGCACGGTAGGTGGACTGTCCGGATAAACGGACTCTCCTGCCATCGTACGGTCCATCACATCGAGAATCGTCTCCCTGGATGCCTCCTTGTACCAGAAGCTCTCAATACCGATCCTGCGCGCATGATCCATCCATGAATATTCCGGCATGGAGGTAACAGCTATGATCTTAATATCAGGACAGTTCTTCTTGATCCTGGCAGCTGCATCCAGTCCATTTGACCCGTCATTCATCAGGATATCCATAAGTACAAGATCAACCGAATGCTTCAGGACAAAAGCATCCGCAAAGGCGGCTGATTCGATCGAATAGACAACCTCATAGCTTTCACTGGATTTCACATACATTTCAAATAGCTGACGTGAAATAAACTGATCATCCACAATCATTACTTTTGTTTTTTTCATCCGCATTTTCTCCTTTTGGAAGTCTGATCCTCAGGATAAAGCGGGGTTTACTTTCGATCGACATCTTTCCACCCGCACATTCCACTGCAAACCTGAGATTCAAAAGTCCTCCTGTCTCCTTCACCTCGTCTGACGGAGGTTTTCCATCATTGCACAGCTCAGCTGTCACTCCTGTTTCATCTTTCCTGATAGAAAGAAAAATCCTGCTGCCATGTGCATGTTTTACTGTATTTGTCAGACATTCATGCAGTGCTGTGATCAGAATCTCCCTGCACCCTTTCCCCTCAGGAAGTTTTCCGTCCAGGACCATCTCTACATCAAGAGCTTCTGCCGCTTTCTGCAGCTGTTCCCATCCGCTGCTCTGTTCTGGAGAGAAAACCTCATTTCTCAGTGCTGTCACTATATTTTTCCAGAGAAGGAGAAGCCTCCCCCGGTCACGCCTCTCCCGTGGCTGCACAAGGAAAGAGCGGAAGGCAAGCAGTGAACGCCCCACATCGTCATGAATCCGTATCTTCGCATTCAGAATCTCCTCTTCTCTTGTAATACGGTTCACTTCAAGGCTGTATGCACGCAGGCGCCCATTGATCTCGCCCAGTCTCTGATTCCTCTTTTCCAGTTCACGGCCAAGACAATACTCCCCTGTCACATCATAGGCAGCAAGCTCATGTATCTTTACGCGTCCGATCATCAGGATCTTTCTCCTGAAATCCCATACCTTCCCGTCCCTGGTACGAATCATTACGGTGGGGTCCGTACGGATGAGCACCGTATCTCTCTTTCCCTTTCCGCTTTTCAGGTTGTTCCAGAATCTTTCAGCATTCAGCAGCTCAGAATCATACAACATACTGCTAAGCCTGTTCATCTGTACATTGACCAGCAGGGGCTGTCCATCTCTGTCAAAAAAGCAGATTCCATCCGGGAGAGCATCCATGCTTTCTTTGATTGCTCCCGGTGTGAGTGCAGGTTTCCTTCTCTCTCCGAGAAATCGAAGTGCCAGGATCTCACATACAGACAGAGCCGCCAGGATCAGAGCCAACATCAGATAAGGAAGTCTGCCGATCGCCTCTGAAATGAAGGTAAAAGGGATTCCATCTCTCAGCTGCACATTGACGTCATCAATTCCCTGTACGATAAAAATTACAATCACGAACAGAATATTAACTGCCAACAGATATCCTTTCTTCAAGTGAATAGAAGCTGCAGTCACAGAGATATATGCAGCCACAATCAGCAGGAAGATGGAAAACACACCAAACATACTACGAACATTATTAGAAAGCTCCCAGTAAGGAATCATACCGTTTCACCCCCTGTCGGCAAAATGAGGGAAACATACTCTGTCTTTTCGTCCTCTTCTATCGCCAGGCTTCCGCTGAGTGAGGCGATTTCTTTCTCCATGAAGTCCACAGGCAGAGACATACCAGGGCGATTCAGCTCCATTCTCAATATAAGATTGACATCTGACAGTTCCAGACTGACAAGAATCGCATCGGCTCCCGGGATTCCCGTCTCCAGAACCGCCTCAAATAACTCATAAGTCAGCAATAGCCGCCTTCCCTCCAACATCATTTCCCCGGAATATGATCCACAGGCTTTGACTCCATACAGCCGCACATATTCCAGTGATTCAGAAATCGCAAGCTTAAGCTCCCCGCTTCCAATCCATTTCCTTCCAGACCGCCTGTTTTTCTCTGTATTATAATCCGGCACATCACCCAGAAGAAGCAACAGATTAGAATAACGTTTCACATAAACATTCAGGATACAGGCGTATTTCATCATTTGTTCAAATTTCGCATCATCCTGAGGCAATGTGTCCAACAGATTACTGATCTTCTCAAGCTGGGGCCTGACACTCTTTGTAATGCTATCATAAAGCCGGCTCTGCTGCTCAATCCTGATGCGGTTTTCTGCCATTTTATTTTCTGCAGCAAGCAGGGCATTCTCTTCCGTCAGCACATCCCCCAGTTCTATAAGCTCCCGGTTCAGGCGCTTCAGATCTGAAATATCCTTTGTCCAGTAGCTAAAGCCACCGTGTACTGCGTGGCTGTTCAGAGCGATGCTGCCATCCTGCAGAAGAACGGTCTCATGCTGTGCCTGCCGGATCTGTTCCGGAGCAACAGGCAAACTGTTTCTGGAACGGTAACGGATCACTCCATTCTCATCCATGATACCCCCGCCGATGGAAGAGGCATTCCAGAAATCTCCATAACTGTCATTTGAAGGCAGCAAGTGCGCCAGAATCAGGCACTCCATAAAAGCCATATAAATAAAACATACAATCTCCGGTACCCTGTATAGATCAAGAAGCAGGCTGTCCGGATAAAAAAAGAAAAGCACCATAAAAACAATACCGATTGCAAGCGGAAGCAATGGTATCCAGATCTTTCCTCTTTTTTCCGGTACAGAACACCTGACGAAAACAATAACCGATATCGCCAGAAACAGTAAGAAAATCCATGTCATATCCAAAAAGTAAACAAAACCATGGATATAACGATCATTATCCCACGCTGTCAGACCGTCAGGAAAACGAAATGCCATCTGATGAATATCATTTGTCAGTATACCTGCTGTGATAAGCACCGCGGGAATGTACAACAGCTTCCATCTCCGGCTGATCGGACGATCATATGGTCTTCCCACATACAGTACAGAGAAAAACATCAGAAGCGGAATAAATGTCTGAGGGAGATAATACAGATACCAGGCATACCGTGTAGCAGAATCACCATGCCCAAAGAAATCATACTTCAGTGTTCTCAGTGCGATCCAGAAAATGATCATTAGTGCAGCTAGCGTCAGATTTTTTCTGACATCCGGCTGGATGATCCGTCTCTGGATCTGAGAGATCCACAGAAAGGCAGCAACGCTGTAGAGCGCAAGAATGAAACAATTGTATGAATATTTTTCAAAATAAGAACCCAGCCCGCGGGCAGCCCCCGTAAGCAATATGAGGATTACACAGATGATATTTAATATCTTTGTCTCTTTGCTGCTTTGCACGGTTCCTCCTTATAACAGACAGTACGGCCCGATCTGAGTTCAGACTTTTGATACTGAAACCAATGACTCTTTGAGCTTAGTATAGCGTCACCAATCATATATTCTCAATCTGCCAGTCGATCGGTGAGAGTCCATTTTCCTTTAAAAATTTATTTGTCCTGCTAAAGGGACGGCTTCCAAAGAATCCCCGGTACGCAGACAGAGGACTGGGATGGGGCGCCTCCAGGATCAGATGCCCGGGATTTGTCAGCATAGAACGCTTCATCTGTGCCGGGCGTCCCCAGAGGATAAAGACAATCGGGCGATCCTGTTCATTCAGGATACGGATCGCTGCATCTGTGAACTCCTCCCAGCCGATCCCCCTGTGAGAATTTGCCTGATGTGCGCGGACCGTCAGTACTGTATTCAGAAGAAGTACGCCCTGCCTGGCCCATTTTGTCAGATATCCATTGTTTGGTATGTAACAGCCGCAGTCATCATGCAGCTCCTTATAAATATTTACAAGTGACGGCGGTATTTCCACATCAGGCTTCACAGAGAAACACAGTCCATGTGCCTGTCCGTCCCCGTGATAGGGATCCTGTCCAAGAATGACTGCTTTCACATCCTTCAGCGGGGTCAGGGCAAAGGCATTGAATATGTCATCTGCTGCCGGAAAGATCTGCCTTGTCCGGTATTCTTCATTTATTTTCTGATACAGCTTCCTATAATATGGTTTCCCGAATTCGGGCTTTAGCGGCTCCAGCCAGTCGTTGCTGATCGGCGGCATTGTTCATTCTCCTCTCTCATCTACAACTCAGTCTGCCAGTAAAGAAACATTCTGCTTTGCTGGCATCTTCATGGACGCCCTAGTATAGCGTCCGATAAATAACTGGACCAATCGCGCAGAATGCTTTTTCGAGTGTGCAGGTCAAAAAACGCAGGCGTAGCGGGCTACGCTGAGGCTTTTTGACCTGTGCAATCGGAGAAGCAGACAAGTGATTGGTGTAGTTATTTTCGAGACGCTATACTAGAATACTTGCTGCGAGGTACGCATCCTGTTTTGTATGACATACTTTACAAACGTACCGGCACATTTCTTTCACGCAGATATTCCTTCACTTCCCTGATTTCAAGCTCTTTATAATGGAACAGCGATGCTGCCAGAGCCGCATCCGCCTTTCCTTCTGTCAGGGCATCATAAAAATGTTCCTTTGTACCTGCACCTCCTGATGCGATGACAGGAATTGAAACATTTTCTGCGATCATCCTCGTCAGCTCCAGATCATAGCCTGCCTTCGTTCCATCACAGTCCATGCTGGTCAGCAGGATTTCCCCGGCTCCCATCCTGTCTGCTTTCATAGCCCACTCCACGGCATCGATGCACACATCGATCCGGCCTCCGTTTTTATAAATATTCCAGCCGCTTCCATCCTCCCGCCGTCTGGCATCAATGGCTACGACAACACACTGGCTTCCAAATTTGTCTGCCGCCTCACTGATCAGCTCCGGGCGATTGATAGCAGAGGAATTGATGGAAATCTTGTCTGCACCCTCACGAAGCAGTACTTTAAAATCCTCTACTGTGCGGATACCGCCGCCTACAGTGAACGGAATAAATACCTTCTCTGCCACCTTGCGCACCATATCCACTACAGTCGCTCTCGCATCCGAGGATGCTGTGATATCCAGAAAGACCACCTCGTCCGCGCCCGCCTTATCATATGCAGCAGCAATCTCCACAGGATCTCCCGCATCTCTTAAATTCACAAAATTAACGCCTTTGACCACACGTCCGTTATGTACATCCAGACAGGGGATGATTCTTTTTGTAAACATATCAGCAGTCCTCCTTTGTAATGGATGCAAAATTTTTCAGTATCTGAAGTCCGATATCACTGCTCTTCTCCGGATGGAACTGACAGGCAAATACATTTCCTTTTTCTACTGACGCATGAATCTCCGTGCTGTACCAGGTAGATGCCTTTACAATCTCCGGCTCCTCGGCTTTCAGATAATAGGAATGTACGAAATAGACATACGAATGCTCCGGAAGCCCCTCAAAGAGCCGTCCGCCATTTTTCAGATTCAGGGAATTCCATCCCATATGCGGGATCTTCAGCCCAGCATGATCAGGGATCCTCAAAATCTCACCTTTCAAAACGCCAAGCCCCCTGGCTCCCGGTGACTCATCGCTCCGCTCAAAGAGAAGCTGCAGCCCCAGGCAGATTCCCAGAAACGGCGTCCCCTTCTCTACAACTTCATGAATCACTGTATCCAGGCCATATTCCTGAAGTTTACCCATGGCGTCTCCAAAAGAACCAACTCCCGGAAGGATCACTTTGTCCGCTCCCAGAATCGTTTCACGATCCCTGGAAACCACTGTTTCCTCTCCCAGATGGATCAATGCCTTCTCCACACTTTTTAAATTTCCGGCATCATAATCAATAATCGCAATCATGTCTTCGCTCCTCATGTATCGTTTTCGTCTGTTAATCCTCGCTGTTCAGCAGCTTTACCGGAGACTCGCATATGGAAACGCTCCTCTCCCTGATTTCCGGTGTCAGTTGGGCAAATTTACTGTGCACACGCACAAGCCTTGCTTTCTGATTAAAATAAACCACCTTTTCAAAAGGAAACCGTATCACAGAAGGATACTGAAATCCTACGCCCAGTTCCAGCGCACACAGGCTGTGGTTCAGCGTATTCTGAAGCCATTTTGTGTAAACCTCCCATTGGGGAAGGTAAATAGATTCATCGTAATCCTCATTTGTAACCACATTTCCGGCGGCATCGCTCCCGCACGGAGCCACAATCCTTTCCTTTGCCAGACGTGAATCATAAATGAGATCATCCGTTTGCAGTGTTACCAGAAAGTAGCCTTTTCCCTTTAAGATGTCCGCCAGGTGATTGTAAGCTGCCAGCACGGACTCCCTGCCTTCCTTTTCCACAGAAAATTCTTCTCCGATTCCCACCAGTACTAATTCTGCATCTTTTACATATTCCTTGATCTGTTCCAGCATTGTTCTCCCCTGTTCTCCAGGACTGTCTCTGCCCGTATCAGCTCTGCGTCTTTTTCTCCGCCAGCTTCTGTCCCATCAGTACTCCCATGACGGATGCCATCATCAATCCTCTGGTCCATCCGCTGGAATCCCCCAGACAGTGCAGTCCTTTCATACTTGTATTAAAATCTTTGTCCATTTTAACACGATTACTGTAAAACTTCAATTCCGGAGAGTATAAAAGTGTCTCCTCTGCAGCAAATCCCGGCACCACCTGATCCACAGCTTTAATAAAATTAATAATATTCAGCATTGCCCGGTAAGGCATAGCTGAGGTGATATCACCTGCTTCCGCATCCGGAAGCGTAGGTTTCACATTCGAACGGGACAGTTCCTTCGGCCAGGTCCTCTTGCCATCCAGAATATCTCCGTATCTTTGCACGAGGATGTGTCCTTCCCCCAGCATATTCGTCAGTTCCCCAACCTTTTTGGCATATTCAATCGGTTGATGAAAAGGTGCCGTAAAATTGTGAGAACACAGAATTGCAAGATTCGTATTGTTGGACTTCAATTCCTTATAAGAGTGGCCATTTACCACTGCCAGATCGTCATCATAATTTTCCTGGCTTACGAACCCACCCGGATTCTGGCAGAAAGTTCTCACCTTATTTTTGAAGGGCTTCGGATATCCGATCAATTTTGACTCATACAGTACGTTATTGACCCGCTCCATAACTTCATTACGCACTTCCACACGTACTCCGATATCCACCGTTCCCGGCTGATGGGCGACCCCGTGCTCTGTACAAAGCTTTTCCAGCCAGTCCGCACCACGCCGTCCGGCAGCCACGATAATATCCTCCCCGTAGAGCTCCTTTCTATCCTCTCCTTTTTCAATATGAACACCTACACAGGCGCCCTGATCCAGAATCAGGTTCGAACAATGATATCCGAAAATCAGTTCCACGCCCTGCTCTTTTAAATAGTTTTGAATTCTTCCATAAATCTGCTGTGCCTTTTCTGTCCCCAGATGCCGGATTGGACAGTCTACCAGCTTTAGGCCTGCGCCAATTGCACGTCTTCTGATTTCTCTGACTTCTTCCGTTTGCTCCGCGCCTTCTACATGCTCATCCGCACCGAATTCCAGATATATTTTATCTGTATAACGAATCATTTCCTGGGCAAATTCTTCTCCGATCAATTCCGGAAGCTCTCCACCCACCTCATAGCTGAGTGACAGCTTGCCATCTGAAAATGCCCCTGCACCGGAAAAGCCTGTAGTGATATGACAATAAGGTTTACATTTCAGACATTTTTTCGTCCTGCTTTTCGGACAGCGCCGCTCTTCAATAGGGCGCCCCTTTTCGACCATTACAATCTTAGCATCCGGTCTCTTTCTGATAAACTCCAGCGCTGTAAAAATCCCTGCCGGACCTGCACCTACTATTACCGCATCATATTTCTTCATTCGTATTCCTCCCGTCATTTTCTGAAATCTTCATAAGGCAGATATATACATCGCGCAAAATACCAGGACAACTTCATCCTATTCACCACCAGAGGTTGGAACCTTATCTTCACCCAAGATAAATAAAAACTGCCTTACATGTATTATATACCCACCTTTGGATATATAGTCAACTGTTAGGCAGTTGGTAGAAACATTCATCCTTTATATGAATTTATATATATTCCACTATCATTGTACAGAAAAATCAAATACTTGACAAGTATCATATTGAATTTAACGTAAAAAACACCGATATCTTATCGGTGTTTTTCATATATACCCTCAAAACCACACATAGCTTAACATATTCTACAAGACATTTTAACCGGAACCTTCTTACACTTGAAATTCAAGTACTTTTGGTCAAGCCTTCGACCTATTAGTAACAGTCAGCTCCATGCATTACTGCACTTCCACCTCTGCCCTATCTACCTCGTCGTCTTCAAGGGGTCTTACCGCTTATGCGGGGGATATCTCATCTTGAGGGGGGCTTCACGCTTAGATGCCTTCAGCGTTTATCCC
>OLOS01002737.1_pt1 | contig 11458 bp, 9 predicted proteins | sample 1672631 | NCBI WGS metagenome assembly OLOS01 (sample SAMEA3136707, study PRJEB25190) | human gut metagenome | biome: human gut; feature: human-associated habitat; material: faeces | place: Austria | collected 2013 | reverse complement strand
TTCATCGTTCAGGATCGCCGGGATCGTATTTGCGACCACCTCTTCACGGGCGGTTTCTTCCGAATAGCCGAATTGATCCATTTGGTAATGCACAAGCACGTCCACTGTACTATGCCGGTGTGGATGTATTAACTGCGCAGCGGTATCTTGGGCACGCAAATGCGCAAACAACGATTGATATATACACGCATCTTAATGAAGAAAAAGCGCATAAAGATGCTGACAAACTGCGGAACTACTTCAAATAAATTTTTAGAAAGTTGCCAAAAAGTTGCCAGAACGGAGATGATAAAACGGCTTACCAAGTCTTGAAATAGGCTAAATATAAGGAAAATTTAGATGTATGTATCTGTTTTTGGTCTTTAGAATAGGATTAAAGTTTCCGTTTATTACATCATGCCGTCCGATGCACCAAAAGAGGCTATGGGTGTCCATAGCCTCCCGGTTCTTATTCAGCAGTAACATCCGGCCTGATGCCAAACGCTTCGTCAAACATGAATTCCAAAGGTTTGTCGGTCAGCACAATATCGGTATCGATCTGCGCGAAAACAGTGGTCTCTCCGGGTGCAAGCACAAGGACGTATTGCCCATCCCGTGTCTGAAGCTGGCTCCCTGCAATTTCAACGCCGCCTGCCTCTTCAAAAAAGTGTACATCCACCGCGCAGACCAACGTTTCCGGATAAGAATTCACCGCCACTGCATCCAGGAAGGTATCCTCTGCCTGCTCGTACACCTGGATCATCTCAAAAGAGACGTACTGTGTATAATGCAGGTTTGAGCTCACGAAACGCCCGAGCGCATCAAATTCCGGTGTGGCTGTGGGCGTAGGCTCCGGAGTTGGAATGGGTTCCGGCGTGGGGTCGGGCGTAGGTTCCGGCATCGGCGTAGGCAAGGTATATTCCGGCAAAAGCACCGGACGCTCGCGGATGCAACCGGAAACCGCGCCCATGCATAGCAGGAGCGCAAGCAGCAGGGACCCGACCTTACGCTTTGATCTCCTCGTCATTCTGCTTCTTATTCTCCCGGATCAACTTTTGTTTCAGATCATATAACCCATCGGACATATCCACCTTGTATACATGTGGATTGAGCAGCCTGCGGTATTCTTCCCAGAATGTCGCAAGCTCCTTCTGCGCATATGCCCGGATTTCCTCAATCGAGGGCAGCTCGTATACCTGTTTTCCATCGATAAAAATCGGCACAAGCATCTCGCGCACGGTGAAATCCCGCAGGACCTTGGTTTTGTAGCTTTGTTCGGGATGGTAAATACGCAAAGGCTTCGTTGCGTCGATCTCTTCCTCTTCAAGGGCAATCAGGTCTGCGAGTGCCATGCCGCATTTCGTATACAGGCGCAGAACCTTCTTATACCCCGGATTCGTCATCTTCACAACGTTTTCGCTGAGCTTGATCTTTGGGATCAGTTTTCCATCCACAATCTCAGCCGCCATTTTATATACGCCGCCCAACGCCGGGCAATCCAGAGAGGTAATAAGCTTCGTGCCCACGGCCCAAATGTCGATCTTAGCCCCCTGCGCCTTCAGGTCACGGATCACCGTTTCATCCAAATCACCCGATGCAAGGATCTTAACATCGGAATGCCCTGCTTCATCCAACATGGCGCGGGCACGTTTGGAAAGATACGCCAAATCTCCCGAATCCAACCGAATGCCGACGGGTTTATAGCCCTTGGCCTTCAGCTCGTTAAAAACAGTAATTGCATTGGGCACTCCGCTGCGCAGCGTATCATAGGTGTCCACAAGCAGCGTGCACGCGGCCGGAAACGTTTCTGCATAGGCGCGGAACGCATCCAGCTCGCTTGGGAAGCTCATCACCCAGCTATGCGCATGAGTGCCTTTGAGAGCCACATTATACATTTGCCCGGTAAACACGTTGCTCGTTCCGCTGCACCCGCCGATTACTGCGGCGCGCGCGCCATAAATGCCGGCATCCGGCCCTTGCGCACGGCGGAGCCCGAATTCCATGACCTCATCCCCCTGCGCTGCATATGCAACGCGGCTTGCCTTTGTTGCAATCAGCGTTTGGTGGTTTACAAGGTTCAAAAGCGCTGTTTCTACAAGCTGAGCCTGCATAATCGGCGCTTTCACGCGGAGCAGCGGTTCATAGGGAAATACGACGGTACCTTCCTTCATGGCATAGATTTCCCCCGTGAAGCGCAATTCCAAGAGCATGCTCAGGAATGCTTCGTCAAACAGGTTCAGCGAACGAAGGTATACGATGTCATCCTCTGTAAAGTGCAGGTTGTTGATGTATTCCACAACAGATTCCGTGCCCGCCATCATCGCATAAGCGCTGTTTTCGCGTTCACGGAAAAACAGATCGAACACCGCTTCGTTTTGGGTCATGCCATGTTTAAAGTATCCATACATCATCGTAAGCTGGTACAGATCCGTCATCATGGTCAGGTTGCGTGGCTGTAAGCAAGTCATAATTACTGCTCCGTTTCTTTTTCGTTTGTTTTATCCTTATCCTGAGGCTCGTCCGCCTTTTCAGGAATTTCATTCGTGGGTTTGCCGGCTTCGTCGATCGCTTCCGCATCCGCTTCTTCGCTGCATTCCGCCTCAATGCACGGTTCTTCCGGCTTGGGCCAGATCAGCATGCCAAGCTTTTTCTCTCTGCGCCAACGCACAAGCGCAAACACAATCACTGCAATTACAAGCACGATGCTAAGCAGCTGTGAAACCCGGATGCCGCCGGAAAGCCAGGAAACCGTATCCGGTTGGATCAGCCAGAGGCTGTCCCCCCGCAGGCCTTCCACAAGCATGCGCTCAAACGCATATAGCCCTGCATAATAAAGCATCATGTCGCCATCGTGCTTAAACTTCTTGCGGCAGATCCAAAGTACGAGGAAGATGATGAAGCACCAGATGGATTCATAAAAAAATGTGGCGAGATGCAGGTGGACGCCGTTCGCACCGGTAACGCAGGCCGTGCAGACCGCTTCGTTAAAATAATGCGTTCCTTCAATGCCAACCGCAAGCGGAAAGTACTGCAACGCCGGGAATTGCGCGATCATCCGCGCGGTAACCGGCAGGCCGAACGCCTCCTGGTTAAAGAAGTTTCCCCACCGGCCGATGGCCTGTGCAAGCGCGAGCCCCGGCATGATGCAATCCGCAAGCTTCAGGAAGCGCACCTTGCGCACGCGGGAAAACACAAACGCTCCCAACAGGCCAAAGATCACCGCGCCATAAATGGCAAGGCCGCCTTCCCAGATATAAAGGATGCTGATCGGGTTCTGCAAATAGCGATCCAAATGGAACAGCACATAATACAGACGCGCGCCAACCACACCGCACGGAATGATGACAAGGCACATGTCGATGATGATGTCCGCAGGGAGTTTTTTGCGTTTTTCCTCCCGATTTGCCAAAAGTACGGCCAAAATAATGCCGACTGCCATCAGCACCCCGTACCAGTAGATATCTTTCCCGAATAGCGTAAACGCTACCCTGTCCGGAATTGTCATGAAACATATCCTCCTGAAATCGTAGTTCCCCTAAAGTTTGATTATACCGCAGTTTTCAAAAATATGGAAGCATGCGCGCACTAATGCCGCGCAAACGGCGTAAAATCGTCCTTTTCCGTGTGAGCAAAGCCAAGCGTGCTCATGCGGCGCACGATGTCGAAACCAAATTTGTCCCGCAGCGTATCCGTCGCTTCATCCAGCGCCCGCATGCGTACATGGCGCGCCGCATCAAACAATGAAAGCTGCTCGGCTTCCCCCGTAAGCCGCCCAAAAGAAACGCCGATCTGCCGCACCGCACGGCCACGATGCAGCGCAAGTGCGAGCGGCCGCAGGACGCCGTAAAGCTCATCCGTCACATCCGTCGCACGCGACAGCGTCTTTTGTGCGCTTTCATATTGCAAATCCGTATACCGCAGATGCACGCCTGCCACGCATGCGCGCAGCCCCGCATGCCGCAGGCGATACGCCGTTTGTTCTGTTTGCCGCAAAAGCGCCGCGCATACCGCAGCATCCCCGCAGGCATCCCGTTCAAGGGTGGTGGAATGGCTCACGGACTTCTGTTGCTCCGGCTCGCTGATAAGCCGCGTATCGTCCCGTCCGTTGGCACGCTCCCACATGGCATGCCCGTTTACGCCGAACAATGCCCGAAGCGCCGCCTGATCCTGCCGCGCCAGATCCCCAATCGTCTGAACGCCCATAGCGCGCAGGCGCCTTGCGCTTGCGCGGCCTATGTACATCAGGCTTTCCACCGGCAGCGGCCACATGAGCCGCTCCCAATTCTCTGCATTCACCACAGTTACCGCATCCGGTTTTTTGTAATCGCTACCCATCTTGGCCATAATCATGTTGTCCCCCACCCCTACGGAAACGGTAAGGGAAAGCTCCTGTTTCACCCGCTCACGGATGGCATGGGCAGCTGTCTCCGGCGCGCCAAAAAGATGTTCACACCCGTTATAGTCAACATAGGATTCATCGATCCCATAGCGCATCGTCACCGGGGAATAGCTCCGGATAATTTGCATGAACGCCTCAGAATATTCGGTATACCTGGCATATTCCGGCGGCACAAGCACGGCGTTGGGGTACAGGGAGAGGGCCTGCCATATCGGCATGCCTGCACGCACGCCCCGGTGCTTGACCGGATATGTTGCCGCAAGCACAATGCCATGCCGCTTCTTTGGGTCTCCGCATACGATGAGCGGTGTTTCAGCCGTGTACTTTCCGTCGCTGTCCGCCACGGCACAGCTTGCATAAAACGAGTTCAGATCTACGTGCAGAATGCTCATGGTTGTTCCTTTTATGCGCCGGAACAAATGTTCTGCTTTTATTATAGCATTTCTGCACGGGTTGTAAAGCGGAAATATTATAGGTTGCTTTTTGCGGCAAGCGACAGCGTTACGGCACGATACCGTTGACCTGTGCAAGCGCCTCCGGCGCTGCGGAATCCTGTTTATTGAAATAATAAGTATAGATTTCCTCCGCCGCCGATATGCTCCATGCCCCGGAAAAGCCGTTCGGGACGCAGGATACAATCACGATCTCCGGATCTTCGCGCGGCGCATATGTGACAAACCACGAGGTGGTTTCAATATCAATTGAGGCAAGGCCAATCTGCGCGGAACCCGTTTTTCCCGTGATCCTGTCAAGGTATTTTTCCATAAATTCCTCGGAGAACTTATCGGACGCAGTACCTTGATCCTCCAGCGACACAACGCCTTTCATACCTTCCTTGATAGCAGTCCAAAGTTTGTCCCATTCCGCAGAATCGTTGCCAATTGTGTTTACGATAACAGGCTCCGTATCCCTTACAACGTTGCCGTCTGCATCAATCACGCGGTCAACAATGTGTGCTTCATATACCGTGCCCTCGTTTGCAATCGCAGAGATATACCGCGCGACAGCAATGGGCGTAACAAGCGTTGTGCCCTGGCCGAACCCTGCGCGGATGGTCTGTGTCGGCTTCCACTGAATCTCGTTCAAAAGCGACACGATCTCGCTCGTCCAGGTCTGCGTCTGCGTATAGCCTTCCGGGATGCCGATTTCTTCGCTGATGATGCGGCGAATCTCCGGGCCTTTGCCATCCAGACCGTTTCCGTCCTGAATCTGCATCAGGCGCAACGCACAGGCGCTTACGGCACCCTCGTCAATCTCCATCATTCGTTTGTCCATGCATTCACGCAAAAGGGTGCAAAGCCGGCGATAAATCAGGGATGGAAGGCTTGTTTTCTGTGCGGTGATGCTCAGCTTCCCTTCCGCATCGAGCAGCGTATTGTCAAACAGCACAGACTGCCCACCGCAGATGCCTGTGGACTCTCCCGGAAGTTCAATCCCCGTTTTGCTCGTGAGGCCGAATTTGCCTGCCCACTCGTTCAATGTATCAATGCCCATGCGATATGCAACCTCGCAAAAATAGTAGTTGCAGGATTGGGCAAGCGCTTGGGTAAGCGTCAAATTTGCGTGCTCCTCATGATAGCGTTTCCAGCACCTTGGCGCGTTTGTTTTGATGATGACCTCTTTGCCGTTCTCGTCCGTGGTATGGATGTAATAGCTTCCGCCGTCACCACGGTCGTTCACCGCCTCGTCGATCTGAACGGCGCCTTCAGAAACACCCGCAACACCTGTAACCATTTTGAAGATGGAGCCCGGTGCGATCTTAAGGGAGATTGCTTTGTTGCGCAGAGGTGTAGTGTCCGCGTCATCGAGGTATTTTGCCTGCTCCTCCGTAAGCCCCTGTATGAACCAGTTGGGATCAAAGCCCGGGTAGGAGGCCATTGCAAGCACGTCACCCGTGCGCGGATCCATCGCTACGATTGCGCCGGTTTTTGCAGTTTCGATCGTATCAAGCTTATCGGCATATTTGCTTGTCTCGCCTTTTGCTTCTTTTTCAGCGATGTCATCGAGCATGTACGCCATCTCATCCGCACTGAGCTTATTGATAAGCTTTTCCAACGCCGTTTCCACAACTGCCTGCAATTCGATGTCAATGGTCAGCGACACGTCGCTTCCGTTCGTTGCATTGGTCTGCGCAAGCTCACGGATCACACTGCCGTTCTTGTTGATTTCAACCTCTTTTGCTCCTTGATGTGCCTTTGTTGCGCCTGTAAGGTAGGCTTCCATCGTGGATTCTATTCCGGAAACGCCCACATAATCGCTGTAGGAATATGCAAGGCCGGAGCTGCTTGTCATGTCGATTACATGGTTGCCGCTCTCGTCGTAAACATACACAATATTGCCTTCTTCATCCCGCTTGGGGATCGTGTTGCCATCCTCATCCGTTGTCGTTTCGTATTTATAGAGCGGCTCCAGTTCTTCAATCGTGTATCCCTTTGCAAGCAGGGTATTCACGCTCACGGTATCCGCCGTACGGGAAAGATAGCCCACGATATGCCCTGCCGTCTCGCCGCGGGGGTAGATGCGTGTTGTGCTCTGCGATACCTGAACACCGACCAGTTCATCGCTGTGCTGCTTGATTTCCGCCACAACATCAAACTCCACGTCATACGCAATTGTGACGGGTTCATATGCCCTGTAGTTGTTGAGGCTTACTTCCTGGCGAATTGCAATGATTTTGTTTGCCTGTTCAAATGTGTATTCCTCCGGAATAAACCAAGCGCGGCGCAGGTAATTGTACGCATATTCCGCCGTAGGCCACTTGGAGATGTCCCATTTGGAGGAATCCTTGGGATATGCTTTATAATTCGGGTCGCGGCGCTGGATATTAAGGCCTACGGCTTCACAGAAATTCTTATAGCGCGCACGGATCGCCGCTTCGCTCGTTACGCCCCAATCGTAAACGATCTCTCCGGATTCATCCATTGCAAGGTAGGAAGTATCAATGGTTGTTCCGCCGCTTTGCTCAATAATGTTAATCGCCTTGATCAGGGATTCCGTGTATACAGCGGAATCGTAATCCGTCCGGCTGTCCGCATCGCGCAGGAATTCAACATTGTAGCAGGTTTCGCTGTATGCAAGCACAACGCCGTTGCGATCCAGAATGCGCCCGCGTTCCCCCTTTAAGGCGATCGTACGCACCTTGCGGCCCGCCGCTTCCTCAGACCAGGTCTGTCCTTCCGCAATTGTAAGCGTTCCCAGCCGGTATACCAAAGCGCCCATCATGCCCAGCATCAGGACGGCAACGATTAAAAAGCGCCCAATTGGTCTTTTCATGGTTTCTGTTTCATCCTCCAGTACAGGCGCTCAAGCCCGGCCGGCGCGGTGCTCCGTCCGAACCTGGCGCGCAAGCGCGCGCTTGAGGAGGACATGCACGGGCATCGTAAGCGCTACAGTCAGCAGCATGGAGGGCAGCACATACGCGCCCACCATCTCCGCATAAGAAAACGTCCCGCCGGAAAGCCGCACGGCCAACATCATGATGTGCTCCTTTAAGAGCGCGCTGACAGCCGCAACCCCCGCCGGGACAATCACATTGTCTGCATAAAACTTCTGGTAAAACATTCCGCCTGCCGCGCCGGCAACCATGTAAGCAATGGCGGAAAGGCCCACGCATTTTCCAAACAGCACATCCATAAACAGCCCGATTCCGACGCCCAACAGGCCTCCTTTTACGCTCCCCAGCAAAACGCCGGCGGATACGGCCACTGCAAGGAGAGCATCCGGCCGGATGCCGCTGATGTTCAGCCTGCAAAACAGAATTGAATCCAAATAAATGCCGATGAGGAGCGCAATCGGCAAGGCTGCCCTTCGCATGCTTACTCCTCCCCTTCTTCCTCACCCGTTCCGGTGATCACCATAACCTCTTCCAAATGGCCAAAATCCACGCTGGGCTGAAGCGCCGCATTGCGATCTGCAGAAGAGCCCTCCGTCCGCCGTGCAACCTCCGTCACCGTGCCGACCGTGATGCCTCTTGGATACACGCTTCCCATCCCGTTGGTGATGATTACATCGCCCGGAACAAGGTCATATCCGGATGCAAGGAAATAAAGCTCCAACATGTTGTCGTCCCCGGCAGTGAGCGTGCCGCGTGTCAGGCCAATATCGCGCGTACGATCCACCATAACGGAAACCTCCGTGCTGGAATCGATAATGGAGGTAACTTTGCTCCAAGTTGCGCCTACCTCCGTAATGCGTCCCACAAGGCCGTCCGCATTCACAACAGCCATGTCCTTTTGAATCCCTTTGTTTCGGCCTGCATTTATCGTGAACACATCAAACCATATCCCCTGGCTGTTGCCAATGACGGCCGCCGTCACAAACGTATAATCCTCAGAAACCCCAGAATAGTTCAGCAGCTTCTTCAGGCGTTCGTTTTCTGCCTGAAGCTTTTCGTTTTCCTCTGCCACGCCTTCCAGTTCCTTATCCGCATCCGTTGTCTTAAAGATGCGCTGAAAAAATCCGATGATGCTGTCCGAAGCTTTGGAAGCGAACGTCTGCACCGGCTGCACGACCGCCCCCAACGTGCTTTCAAGCCACGAAACAGAGCGTTCGCCAGAGGTTGCAAACGCCAAAATGCCCAAAAGCACGATGGCTATGAGCATGATGACGAAAGGTTTGTTTTTAAATAAACCGCGCAACCGTTTCCTCCTTGGCCGTATGAAAAGCAAGCCTTTTCGGCTGGATTCTTGCTATCCTATTATACTTGCAAGGCGCGGCGCTTGCAAGGCGTTGGGGAAAATCGTCACAGTATGTTAAGAATCACGCTTCGAGCGTGTGGACTGCTTCCGCGAAGGCTTCCTGCCGATCCAGCATTCTGAGCGCGCCGAGCGCCACGCAATCCAGCGGGCTTTCCTCTACACGCACGGGCATGCCCGTTTCCTGCGAAATCAATCGATCCAGCCCCCTTAGCTCCGCGCCGCCGCCCGTAAGCGTAATGCCGCCGCAGTAGAGGTCGCCCGCAAGTTCCGGCGGCGTTTCGGAAAGCGCGTCCTTCACCGCTGCCACGATGCGCTGCACCGCGGGCGCTATAGCATGCGCAACCTCGCCAGCGTTCAAAATCAAGCTTGTGGGCAAGCCGGTATCCAGTTTTCTGCCGCGCACCTGCATGCGCTCCGTGCCGCCCGGCAGCGCGTTTCCAAGCGCAATCTTAATTTCCTCCGCCGTGCGCTCGCCGACCATGACCCCGTGCGCCTTTTGCACATGCTCACGGATGGCTGCGTCAAGATGCGTACCGCCCGTGCGCACGGACGCTGAAGCAGCAATGCCGCCAAGCGCCAGCACTGCAACGTCCGTCGTGCCTCCGCCAATGTCGACCACCATAGATCCTATCGGCTCAAACACGGGTAAATCCGCCCCCACGGCGGCTGCAAGCGGTTCATCCAGCATCAGCACATCGCGCGCGCCTGCGCCGCGCGCCGCATCGGCAAGTGCCCTGCGTTCCACTTCCGTAACACAAAGCGGAAGGCACAGCACAAGGCGCACGCCGAGCGCGCCAACCTTATGGCCAAGCGCCGCTTGTATAAAGTATTTCAGCATTTCTGCGGAAAGCGCGTAATCCGCCACAACGCCGTCCCGCATCGGATATACGACGTTGATACCACCCGGCGTGCGGCCGAGCATCTGCATGGCCTCCCTGCCGAATGCGAGCGGTTCACGCCGCTCGTCCGCTGAAACGGCCACTGCGCTCGGTTCCCGCAGCACAATGCCGCGCCCCTTGATTGCGATGAGCGTATTTACGGTTCCGAAATCGATGGCAATATTGCGCATCAGCAAACCGGAAAGATTCAAACACATCCTGACATACCTCCCGTTAATCCACAGTTCTGGAATGATGGAAAGTATTGCCTGTTTTCGTGCGCGTTATACGCCTTTATGTTATACTATACAAGCTATCTTATGAAACAGGAGAAGCCGTCTTTATGCGTTTAATCCTTGCCTCCCAGTCCCCGCGGCGGCGCGAAATGCTTGCGTTGATGGGCTATGCGTATGAAATCGTTGTAAGCGATGCGGATGAGCATGTGCCGCCCTGCGCGCCCGCAGAGTTTGTAGAAAGGCTGGCCCTGCGCAAGGCTGAGGCCGTATTTGCATCTTACGGAGACTGCTGCGTTGTCGGTGCAGACACAATTGTTTATCTTGATGGGAGCATCATCGGCAAACCCGCGGACGCTTCGGACGCCTTTCGCATTCTTCGCACGCTCAGTGGGCGTACGCACACCGTCTATACAGGTGTCGCAGTGCTTTCCGGAACGCGCCGCATCGTTTTCCATGATGCGGCGGAGGTCACATTTGCTCCGCTTTCGGATGAGGAGATCCACGCATACATCGCCACGGGTGAGCCGCTTGACAAGGCCGGCGCTTACGGCATTCAAGGCCCGGGCTCGCTGCTTGTGGAACGCCTCGAGGGCTGTTATTTCACCATCATCGGCATGCCGAACCCGAAGCTTTACCGGGCGCTGCGCTCCGTCGGCATACTGCCGGAGTGGATGGAGAAGGAGCCTGAATTCATTGCTTCTTGCCCAGATGTGAAATAATATGGAACTTTGGGATGCTTATTATGAAGGCGGCACGCCCGCCGGGCGCGACCTTATCCGCGGCGAAACGGTGTCTTATCTTTGGCTCTCCCGAGGTGCTTTCCTTGCCCTGCTGCGATCGGAGCAATACGTTCCGAGCCACGGGGAGCGGCTTTTGCCGAATTTGGGGCGTGTATTGCGTTGAACTATAAAAGCGGATAAGCTGCGCCTATCCGCTTTTCTGTTTCTTATCCCCGCATTTTCCTCGCAAGCTCATAAATGAGAATCCCGGCTGCAACGGATGCGTTGAGCGATTCTGCAAAGCCATACATAGGCAGGCGGTATTTTTCGCACTGCGCAGCGATGGCATCCGAAACGCCGTTTCCTTCGTTTCCGATTACAAGCACGCACTTTTCACCCGGTTCAGGCAGCACGTCTGTGCCCTTGAGATGTCCGCATACAAGTGTAAAGCCCTGCGCGGCAAGGCGTGCGGCTTCGTTTTCAAGGTTTCCCTGCCAGACCGGGATGTGGTAGATCGACCCCATCGCAGCGCGAAGCGGCTTAGGGGCAT
>OLOS01002728.1_pt1 | contig 11496 bp, 7 predicted proteins | sample 1672631 | NCBI WGS metagenome assembly OLOS01 (sample SAMEA3136707, study PRJEB25190) | human gut metagenome | biome: human gut; feature: human-associated habitat; material: faeces | place: Austria | collected 2013 | reverse complement strand
CCAAGGGCGCGGAGCGCGTGGAGCTCGCGGGGGGCGAGCCCCTGCTCTGGCCGGACGTCTGCGGCCTGGTGCGGGAGCTGAAGGCCCAGCCGGGCACGGAATGGGTCGGCCTCACCACCAACGGCACGAGGCTCGCACCGCTGGTGCCGGAGCTCGCCAAGGCGGGGCTCGACGGCGTGAAGCTGCACCTCGACACCTGCAACGCCTTTGATTTCGCCGCGATAACTGGCCGCGAACAGGTCATGAACGACATCCTGAACGGCCTTTGGGCCGCCGTCGCCCACGGCATACCCGTGACCGTGTCGAGCGTCCTGCTGCCGGAGACCTTGCCGCAGATATCCGTCATGGCCGGGCTCGCCAAGCAGTATCTGCTCACCGTCCGCGTTGTCAGCCTCCCGGGCCTGAGCCCGGACCAGGATGAGGCGCTCTCCGTTCTGGGCCGGTACATAAAGCATCTGGAGCCGGACGGCGAAGTCTGGCGCTCGGACGAGCTGCGCGGCCGGATAACCTTCGGCGGCGAAATACCCGGCGCCTTCGATATGGAGGGAGCCGCGGTCGTGACCTTTGGGGAGGAAAAGCGTGAAGGACAGCCCTAACATCCGGATAAAGGTCCCGAGCTTCATCAGCTCGCGCCAGAACGCGTGGTTCTTTCAGCGCCTGGGCGAGCCGGTCGAGTTCCGCGCCGACCAGCTCATCGCCATGCCCGGCATGTACCCGCAGTACTGCTATTTTCTCAAAACCGGCCGGGTCATCGCGGGCATCGTGAGCAGCGCGAACCGCCAGCGGCTGATGCTCTCCTTTGAGGACGGCAGCCTGCTGCTCGAGCAGTACCAGCTCACCGGCAAGCCCTGCGACCTCTATTACCGCGCCGTCTCACCCTGTACGGCGCAGATGATATCCTACCACGACCTGACGCAGGCGATGAAGGCGGACTTTTCGGTCACGCTGGACGTGCTCAACGCCATCTCCGACCTCGGCGCCATGTCGCTCTCACAGCGGATGTTTGAAAACAGCGCGGACGCAACGATGAAGATATGCTCGCAGTTTCTGGACTTTGCCCTGGCCTTCGGGGAGGAGGAAGACGGCGAGATAGTCATAACCGAAAAGCTGACGCAGGACAAGATAGGCGCGCTCAGCGGACTGCACCGCGTGACGGTGTCGAAGGAGCTCAAGGCTCTGCGGGAGCGCGGGCTGATACGCATGGTGGACGGCTATTACCGCATAAGCAGCCTCGCCGCGCTGATGGACTACTGCGACGAATATTCAAGGAGAACGGAAAGTGAAAATTGAGGAATACGCGGCCATGCGGGACAAATACCCCATGCCCGCCGACGCCGCCGGTATCGGGACCGCCTCGGACCCGGAGACTGGCGACGTCATCGCCATCGGCGTCGTGACCCGGCGGCGGACGTACAACAAGACGGGCTACATCTGCCAGAAGGACGCCCCGGCCGAGCTGCACGCCTGCGCCTGCGCGCTGCTGGAGCTGGTGCAGGACATGCCAGTCATAAAGACGGCGCTGCTCCGCCCCGAGGACGTCTGCGCCCGCCTCTGCGGCGACGAAACACCAGTCCCCAGCCTGCTCCGCCGCTCCGCTCTGGCCCTTGCCGCCCTCCGCCAGGCCCTCCAGGGCCTGCTGGCTGAGCGCGGCGACGTTGATTGATGACCGGACCCCGGTTTGCACCGCGGTCCGGTCAATTTTTTAACCTTTTAGGCAGCCAAAGAGACGGCATGTCTGCCAGATTTGGGCTATGTGAAAGTTTCAGCAGGTTTTTTCACCAACTTTGCCAAGAAACAGGCATTTATCCAGTTGCTTTTTGTTAAAATGTATGTTATACTACAAACAATCTGTGTCACCGGTTGAGAAAACGCCATTTCGGCGGCAGTCTGCTGCGGTTTTCAGCCTTCTCCGCAGTGCCGGAAGGGCGGCTTTTACCGGGACAAAGATGCCCGCGGCCTTGCAGCGCGGGGCATCGCTGTAACTCTAAAAAGTGTTCAGGAAAGGATGTATTGCATGGATCAAAAGTACAATGCTCTGTTTACACCCTGGAAGATCGGCAATGTGGAGATCAAAAACCGCATAGTCATGTGCTCCATGGGCGGCACGTCCTTGTTCGGCTGGATGGAGCCCAGCCACTTCGATAAGGAAGCGGCCTATTTCCTGCTTGAGAAGGCAAGAAACGGCGTTGGCCTCGTTCTCCCCGGCATGCAGTGGGTGCGCGACGTCATGGGCAACCGCTGGCTGTACAACAACAAGAGCCTCTACAAGCCCCTGAAGGAGTACATGAAGGAGTTCCACAAGACCGGTTCCAAGCTGTTCATCCAGCTGGCCGCCGGCTGCGGACGTTCCATGGCCGTCACCGACATGATCGGCATGTGCCTTGACCACCCGATCATCGGCAAGCTCGCCAGCCCGATAATGGACGCCGAGTACCTCTGCGCCTCCGCCTCCGACACGCCCAACCGCTGGAAGGAGGACTACAAGTCCAAGCCTCTGACCGTTGCGCAGATCCAGGAGAGCGTCGCCGCCTTCGGCAAGACCGCCAAGCTCCTGCGCGAGGCCGGTGTCGACGGCGTCGAGATCCACGCCGTCCACGAGGGCTACACTCTCGACCAGTTCGCCATCGCGAACTTCAACTACCGTACCGACCAGTACGGCGGCTCGCTGGAGAACCGCCTGCGCTTCGCCACCGATATCGTCAAGGAGATCAAGAAGGAAGCCGGAGCGGACTTCCCCGTCTCCCTGCGTTACTCCGTCGTCTCCAAGACGAAGGACTTCTTCAAGGGCGCCGTCCCCGGCGAGGAGTTCAAGGAATTTGGCCGCGACATGGCCGAGTCCGAGAAGGTCGTCAAGCTGCTTGAGGAAGCCGGCTACGACATGCTCAACTGCGACAACGGCACTTACGACGCCTGGTACTGGGCGCATCCGCCTCAGTACATGCCCAACAACTGCAACCTTGCGGAAGTTGAGCACATAAAGAACTACTGCAACATCCCGGTCGTTTGCGCCGGCAAGATGGAGCCCGAGGTCGCCGCGGCCGAGATCGAGGCCGGCAGGCTCGACGCCGTCGCCATCGCCCGCCAGAACCTCGTCGACCCCGAGTGGATCATCAAGATCCAGGAAGGCCGCGAGGAGGACATAAAACCCTGCATCCGCTGCCACAACGGCTGCTTCAACATGGCCAAGTACAAGGGCACGAACAACCTGCAGCCTCTGTGGGATTCCATGCACCTTGCCCGCTGCGCCCTGACCCCGCCGACGATGCAGCACAACAAGTACAAGATCGTCCCGACCACCAAGCCGAAGAAGGTCGCCATCATCGGCGGCGGCATCGGCGGTATGGAATGTGCCCTGGTGCTCAAGCGCCGCGGCCACAAGCCGGTCATCTTCGAGAAGACCGACCGCCTGGGCGGACTGTTCATCACCGCTTCGTCCATGTCCTTCAAGGAGAACGACAAGCAGCTCATCGAGTGGTACAAGAAGGAGATCGCCCGCAACGGCATCGAGGTCCGCTTCAACACCGAGATCAACGACATCCGCACGCTCGGCGGCTTCGACGAGATCATCGTCGCCACCGGCTCCGTGCCCAGAAAGATGCCCATCCCCGGCTTTGAGAAGACCATGACCCTCACCGAGCTCCTGGCCGAGCAGAAGCCCGTCGGCGACAAGGTCGTCATCTTCGGCGGCGGCCAGTCCGGCTGCGAGGCCGCGCTCGAGCTGGTCCTCCAGGGCAAGCACCCGACTGTGGTAGAGTACGCCGTCGACCTGGTCGCGGCCGCGAACGTGCCTCTGCCGAACGCCTCCTACCTCCGTGAGGCCCTGGTGTTCCACAAGGTGCCCATCTACCTCGAGTCCACCATCACCAAGATCGGCGACAAGAGCGTCACCATCAAGGGCAAGGACGGCACCACCACCGAGGTCGAGTGCGACAACGTCGTCAACGCCATCGGCTTCGTCCCCACCCCTGTGGCGAAGAAGGGCAAGAACGTCCACCTCGTGGGCGACTGCATCGCCATCGGCAACCTCCGCACCGTTATTTGGCGCGCGTGGGACGTCTGCATGAAGATCTAAAACCCAATAAACGCAGCCGGCCGGAGCTTTTGCTCCGGCCGGTTTTTTTAATCTCGATTTAACACAAGCTTGCTTGAAACATGCGCAATGCGACGCATATAATGCAGTAGAAAGCAAGAGAGAGGAGGCGATAGAATGGACGTCGATATTGATGATCTCATCTTTGGCAGCAGCGAGAGCCATGTGAGCGACAAGTGAGAACACCGTGAGTTACGTGAGCTCGGCAGAGGCCGGGCTTTTTGCTTTATATAGACAGCAAAAAAGGGAGGCCCGAGGGCCTCCCTTTGGCTTTGTGTGCTTATTTCGCGGTGTAGCGCATGATCAGCGCCGCGGCCTGGGCACGGGTGGCGGTGGCGGTCGGAGTGACAGCGCCGTTCTCGTCGCCCTCGACGAGGCCGAGGTTCATGGCCCAGAGCATCGCGTCCTTCGCCCAGCTGCTGACGCTCGAGGCGTCGGGGGCGGTGAGGCTGCCGGTGACGGAGGGCGAGCCCGCGAGACGGTAGAGCATCGTCACGAGCTCCTGACGGGTGATCGCGGCGTTGGGGTTCTCGCCGTCGCTGACGCCCTTGGCGACAACCCACTCCTGGGCCTTGGCGTACCAGGAGGCGCCGCCGGTGGTGTCCACGCCCTCGGCGCGGGCCAGGATGGTCCAGACCATGGCGCGGGTCAGCGTGGCGTTGGGAGCGAACTCGTGGGTGTCCACGCCGTCCATGAGGCCCTTGTCGTAGACATACTTCACGGCGTCGTAGTACCAGGCACTCGCGGCGACGTCATAGAAGGGGAACTCGGTGACGACGGGCTCGTCCGGCGTGGTGTCGGGCTTCACGTCGGGGAGATTGCCCCAGACGGCGCTGAAGGCCATGTCCGCCGTGACCTTGACGGTCGCGCCGGCGTTGTAGGTGTTCTCACCGCAGCGCCAGCCGAGGAAGATGTAGCCGGACTTGCTCGGAGTGGGGAGAGTTATCTCGCTGCTGGCTGCAACAAGCTGGGTGGCGTACTCAGTGCCGCCGTTGGAGTTGAAGGTGACGGTGAAGTTGGAAGCCGCGGCGACGTTGTTGGTATACTTGACGTCGGACTGGATGCTGACGTTCACAGGGGTCTTGTTGACCTTGCCCGGCTCGCCGATGACCACAGGCGTGGTGCCATGGTTGTTCGTGAAGGTGCAGCCGGAGACGGTGGCGCCGTCGAGGCTGGTGGTCTCGCCGTATTTGCCGTCGTCGCGCGCCTTGATGAGCAGGGCGGTGCCGCTGTTGGCGCCGTTATTTGTGAAGGTGCAGCCGACGAAGCTGATGTTCTTGTAGTTGCCGTTCTTGAGGTTGATGTCCACGCCGCACATCCAGGTGCGGAAGCCGCTTTCCACTTTGGTCTCATCGGTGCCGTTATTAACGAACTTGCAGCTGGTGAAAGTGGAGTCGGTGAGCTTCTCGAAGTAAGCGCCCTTTATGTAGCAGTTCTGTACGGTTAGGTTGTTGGCGGTGACACTGACGGGGTTCTCATTATAGGGGCCGATGCCGCCGGCAGGATTCTTGCCGAAGTAGAGGCCGTAGGAGAAGCCGTCGACGGTGACGTTGGTGAGCTGGAGGTCGCCGACGCCGTAGCAGCCGTTATAGGTGCCGATGCCCATGAAGGAGCCGGTGCCGCCCTCGCCGGCAAGAGAGCCTTCGGGCAGCACGCCCTTGAGCGTGAGGTCGGTGACGGTGAGCTTGCGGAGGTCAGCCTTGATGTAGAGGCCGACGCACTTGTCGGCAGTGACGGTGTTGCCGTTGCCGTAGATGGTGATGTTGTTCTTGACCTCAAGAGCACTGCTGATGGTGGTCTCCTTCAACACCTCTACCGTCTCGCCGTCCCCAGCCTCGGCGACCGCGTCGTTTAGGGAGGTGTAGTAGAGGGTCTTGCCACCGCGCTCGATGCTGGCAACGGCGTTGTCAGCCTTGTTGGGGGTGACGGTGGTCTTGCCTCCATCGGTGGTGGAGGTGGAAGCACCAGAGATTGTGATGTTTTTGCCAGTACCTATGCCGGCATTAAAGGTGCCGCCATAGACTATTATAGCATTCTCGCGGGTATTGTCCTGGGTGTTTATAGGCTTCTCATACGTGCCGCCGTTAATTTGAATAGTGCTGTTGACAGGGTTGTTATAGTCGCTGCCTATCCACACAGAATAGGCTTTACCGATGAAAGTGCCGTTATTTACAGTTACAGCAGCTGTCATCGGGTCCTCACCCATGCCGTCGTTGGATACATAGAGTCCGTAATAATCGCTCGAACTATACGAACCACCGTTTACAACTGCCGTTCCGCTGTCTACAGCAAGAGCACCGTGAGCGCCGATCACGGTAACAGTTTTGCCTTCTACAGGGGTGATTTCAATATGTCCAGTGGAGATGATGGCATAAGTGCGCCTGTTGACGTCGTTGAAAGTTCCACCAGTGACGAGGGCGGTGCCGCTGTTATTGAGGCAGCCTATGCCAACATTATCGCCGGACGAACCAACATGAACAGTCTCAAACATACCGCCATTTATTACAACGTTTGCTTCGTTCCAAATGCAAGCGCCGCCGTTTGCGTCGCAGGAGATAATCTTGCCGCTCTCAACAGTCATGTTGCCGCTCCCGAGGTTCTGAATACCTCTGGCGGTGATGCTGCCGCTGCCGACGCTGTCAATGAGCGTGAAAGTGCCGTAGTTGTTTACAGCATAGAGACTGCGACCGGCGGCCTTATCCTTGTAAACAGTGATTGCCTGGCCGTTTAAGTCGAGAGCAATGTCTTTGCCTTCCGGGACTTCGACAGTTGCAGTGAGATAGACATCGCTGAGCAGCTTTATGACGTCACCATTGTTGGCCCGTTCACAGCCGCCTGAATGCTCTGATATTGAGCGTTGCCAATTGCGGCAACGTTACTGTCCGCCAGCGCGAAGGACGGGAGCATTGCCAGCGCCAATATCAGCACCAAAGCAGCAACGAACAATTTCCGTTTCATGCCTATACCTCCAAATATTTCTAAAATTATTCGCCTTTTGGCTACAAGATACTACTACAATATTCAAAAAATTGCAAGTCAAGAATGATCAAGAATATTAAACCATTTTTGTAATATCCTTATCAAAAGGGGCGTGATGCTATGAACATCATCGACAGGAGCTTCTATGGTCTCGCAGCGGAGATACGCGCGCTGGGGGAGAAGGAGCTCTATTACCGCATACGCCGCGGCTTTGACGCCGTCCCGGCCGAGACGCAGCGCAGCTGTGCGGACTTCTTCAACCGCTTCGGCTACTGGGGCCGCCTCGAGCCCGAGCGCGGCATCTACGATGAGATAGAGCTCAAGGAGCTGGCGCTCTTCGAGCACCTGGACGAATACGTCTGGCTCTATGAGCAGCTGGCGGACTACCGCTCCAAAAAGACGCTCTACGGCATCATCAACAACTGGTACGCCTACGACTTCAAGACCACGACGCAGACAAAGGAGGCGCTCTACGACGACTACTTCGACCTGGACCTTGTCCACTGCGGCCCGGACGAGGTGATCGTGGACCTCGGCGCCTACACGGGCGACACGGTGCTCTCCTACATAAAAAACTACGGCGAGGACTGCTACCGGCGCATCTACTGCTACGAGATAGCTCCCGCGAACTTCGCAAAGCTGCAAAAGAACCTCGCCGCATACCGCGACATTGACTGCCGCCTCAAGGGCGTCTCGGATACCGAGGGCCGGATGCGGCTCGAAGACGGCGTCGCGGACGGCTCGGCAAACCGCCTGGCCGAGGGTGAGGGCGAGGTCGAGGTCACGACGCTGGACGCGGACATCGAAGAGCCGGTGACGCTCATCAAGGCGGACATCGAGGGCGCGGAGCAGCGCGCCATTGCCGGGGCCCGGCGGCACATACTCAACGACCACCCCAAGCTGCTCATCTCCGTCTATCACAGCAACGAGGACCTATGGCAGATACCGCGCATGATACTCGACATCTCCCGCGACTACACGCTCTACCTCCGCCACCACGGCTCGCCCATCTACCCGACGGAGATAACGCTCATCGCCGTATGAAAAAGGCCGGTCCATTGCGGACCGGCCGATTTTTACTGCCTGCCTTCGCCGTGGTGGAAGATGCGGGAGAGAAAGCTCATCGCCCTGTGCGGTATCGGCGCGGACGGCGCGTTCTCTATCGCCTCGGCCATAAGACGCTCCTGGCAGTCAAAAGGTTCCCCGGGGCGGGGCAGGTTGGTGTAGCTGCCGTCGGGCAGGAGCTGGCGCGCCTTCACGTTGTCGGAGAGGCAGGCGTCGAGGATGTCGTGCAGCTTGCGCCGCGCCGCGGCGTCGGTTATCGGACAGGCCACCTCCACGCGTCGGCGGGTGTTGCGGGTCATGAAGTCCGCCGAGGAGATGTACATCACCTCGTCCGCGCCCTCGCCGAAGCAGTAGATGCGCGAGTGCTCCAGATAGCGCCCGACGATGCTTATGACGCGGATGTTCTCCGTCTCGCCAGGCACGCCGGGGAGGATGCAGCAGATGCCGCGGACGATGAGGTCTATCTTGACGCCCGCCTGCGATGCCTCGCGCAGCTTGCGGATGAGGTTGATGTCGGTGAGCGAGTTTATCTTGATAAGCATCCGCCCGGCCTCGCCCTTGGCTATCTCGCGGTCCATCAGCGCCGTGACGCCCGAGCTCAGCCCGGCGGGCGCGACCAGCAGCCGCTCATATCGCCCCTCGAGGTTTGCGATGCACATGTTCTTGAAAAATTCCGCCGCGTCGCGCCCTATCGCCGGGTCGGCGGTCAGCAGCGCGAGGTCGGTGTATTGCTTGGCGGTCTTTTCGTTGAAGTTGCCGGTGCCGACGTAGGTTATGCAGCGTATCTCGCCGTGCTCGCGCCGGGTGATGAGGCAGAGCTTGGAGTGTATCTTGTAGTCCTCAAAGCCGTAGAGCACCGTGCAGCCCGCGTCCTCAAGGCGCTCGGACCAGTCGATGTTGTTGAGCTCGTCAAAGCGGGCGCGCAGCTCGATTATCGCGGTCACATCCTTGCCGTGCTCGGCGGCCTCGCAGAGATAGTCCACGAGTTTTGCCTTGCTGGCCAGGCGGTAGATGGTTATCTTGATGGATATGACCGCCGGGTCGTTCGCGGCCTCGCGCAGCAGCCGGAGGAAGGGGGCCATGCTCTCGTATGGGTAGGAGAGCAGCCGGTCGTGGCGCTGTATCTGGCGGGTCATGCTCTCGCTGAGCGAGATCCCGGCCGGCTCCTGCGGCTCAAAGGGCGGATAGCTCAGCGCCGCGCGCTTTTCGGCGTCCAGGCGCGAGGGCAGGGTGTAGGCGTAGTCCAGGCAGAGCGGCGCGCTGGTCACGAATATCTGCTCCGACGTGACCGGCAGCCGCTCCTTGAGATAGCCGGAGAAGTCCTTGCTTATCTCCCGTGAGAGCTCGAGCCGCACGGGGGCCAGCCTCATGCGCTGGCGGATGGCTCGGCGCATGGTCTTGCGGAAGTCGTCGCTGTCGGGGTCGAAGGCCTCGTCGTCGGGATTTATGTCAGCGTTGCGCGTGATGCGAAAGACGACCTTTTCGAGCACGCGGTAGTTTTTGAAGATGTCCTCGACGTGTTCGAGCAGGATGTCCTCCGTGTGGATGTATCTCAGCTCCGGGCCCGGCAGATAGAGCAGGGGGGAGAGCGCCTCCGGCATGGGCACGACCGCGAGCATCTCGCGGCCCTTGCGCTCGACCCATGCGCCGACGTGCAGGATGTTGTTCTTGAGGTGGGGGAAGGGGTGCAGGTTGTCTACTATCTGCGGCGAGATGACCGGCTCCATGCAGGTGTCGAAATAGCGCGCGCAGTAGTCGCGCTCCTCGCCGGAGAGCTTGGCAGGGTCCATCCGCCTTATCCCCTCGGCGCGCAGCCGCTGGCTGAGCAGGGAGCAGATGTGCTCGCGCTTGCGGTAGAGCGGGCGGACGGCCTTGTATATGGCCTCGAGCTGTTCCTTGGGCGTCATGCCGGAGCGGACGTCGTGGGTATCGGGCTTGATGTTCTCGAGGTCGAAGAGGCTGCCGACGCGGATCATGAAGAACTCATCGAGGTTGCTGGTGAAGATGGCGGCGAACTTGAGCCGCTCGAGCAGCGGAACCGTCTCGTCCATCGCCTCGGAGAGCACCCGGTCATTGAAGGCGAGCCAGGAGAGCTCGCGGTCCTGCGTGTACGGATGATCAGCCATGGAGCAGGCCCTCCTTTTCAAGCATGTTTTCAAGGTAGCCCTCGCGCACGCCGTAGCTGCTGGTGACTATCGTCTTGGCGCCGCAGAGCTCGGCCGCAGTGCTGAGTACGACGATGCCGGGGATCAGCGTGTGCACGCGCTCGGGCGCGAGCTTGAGTATGCGGCGCATGAGCTTGCGGGGGTTGGCCTCGGCCTGAGCGAGCACGTCGCGCAGGAAATCCGGCGAATAGCCCTCGGTCCCGCCGCCGGCGGCGAGGTAGAGCTGGTTTGCCGCGCGGGCCGTGCCGCCGACGCCGCAGATGGGCTCGGGCACGAAGTCGCCCTTGGGCGGCATTGCGGCTGAGATGACCTTCATCGCCTCGGCGCGCATGCTGCGCAGCTCCTGCTTGTCGGGGATGACGCCGGAGACGAAGCGGTTGAAGAGCGCGAGCGAGCCGAGCGGCAGGCTGCGCGCCGCAATGACCTCGCGGGAGCGGAAGAATACGAGCTCCGTGCTGCCGCCGCCGATGTCCACCAGGACGCCGGAGCGCTCCTGCATCCGGCCCACCGCGCCGCGGTAGTCGAGTATGGCCTCCTCGCGGCCGGTGATGACGTCTATCTTGAAGCCCGTCTCGCGCTCGACGCGGGCCACGATGTCGGCCGTGTTCTTCAGCCCGCGCAGTGAGGCGGTGGCGAAGGGATAGACCTGGCAGTCGGGCAGCAGCGAGAGCACGCCGTGGAACCTGTGCAGTACGCCGAGCAGCCGCTCGATGCCCTCCTCGGACATCGCCCCGTCCTCGACGAAGCCCGCAAGCCCCGCCGTGGCCTTGCTGCTGAGCGCCTGATTCAGCTGCCCGTTTTCGAGCGTATATATGACGAGCCTGATCGTGTTCGAGCCTATATCTATAACGCAGTACAAGTGTAAATGCCTCCCGATTTTGAACAATATTAGTATAATAACCCGTGTATATAATATTTGCACGAAAATTTCGTAAAATTACTGTAAACAGGCACAAAAAAAGAGCGCCCGACCAAGCCGGACGCCCAAGCGCGCGGGAGGTCAGCTGATATTTTGCAGCCTGATCACCCCCATATCTTTGCTAGCGCGCAAAAAACGCACTTTTGTCAATAGATTGAACAGCCCCACGACACCACCAGACCCCTCCCCCAAGTTGGGCGAGGAACAAATAGTCTACCGACTGGCAGCGCTCACGCGGATGGTGGAGCCGCCGGGGTAAAAAAGCGCTTTTCTTTGGC
>OLOS01002725.1_pt1 | contig 11497 bp, 13 predicted proteins | sample 1672631 | NCBI WGS metagenome assembly OLOS01 (sample SAMEA3136707, study PRJEB25190) | human gut metagenome | biome: human gut; feature: human-associated habitat; material: faeces | place: Austria | collected 2013 | reverse complement strand
CATTTATTTCAGCGCAGAATTTAAGAAAAGTTTCTGCTGCGGAAGCCTCAAATATTGAATAATCAAAGGAGAACAGCTATGAATACAAATACAGTTTTAAACGTTAAAGATTTATGTAAAACATATATCGTAAATAAACGCCAGAATAACGTTCTAAAAAATGTAAATTTTACTGTTTCTGAAGGAGAAATGGTGGCAATTATGGGACCTTCAGGTTCGGGCAAGTCCACGCTTCTTTATGCCGTTTCGGGGATGGACAGTATCACTGCCGGTGAAGTGGACTTCTGTGGAGAGAATATTGCTAAATTGGGTGAGAAAGAACTTGCAAGTCTTAGGCTTGATGAAATGGGATTTATCTTTCAACAGATGTATATGCTGAAAAATTTAACGGTGCTTGACAATATCATACTCCCTGCGGTACAATCGAATAAGAATACCGAAACACGAAAAGAAATCGTTCAGCGTGGGCAGGATTTAATGCGTAAGCTGGGCATTATCGAAATCGCCGACAACGACATTAACGAGGTTTCGGGCGGACAGCTTCAGCGTGCCTGCATCTGCCGCAGTATGATCAATAATCCGAAAATGATTTTTGCCGATGAACCGACAGGCGCACTCAACCGTACATCGTCTGACGAAGTTATGGAAGAGCTTACAAAGCTAAACGCCGACGGTACGACAGTTATGCTTGTAACTCACGATGTTAAGGTTGCGGCAAAATGCACAAGAGTTATGTATATAGTTGACGGCAATATCAGGGACGAATATAATCTCGGCAGATGTGAAAGCAATTCTCAGGTGAGAGAGCGTGAACGTGCGCTGAACAACCGGTTACTTGAATTAGGGTGGTAATATGACCGATATTTTAATTGTTGAAGACAATGAAGAACTTGCCGATATACTGTGTGATTTTCTCCGTGCGGAAAACTACACAGTATCTGTTGCCAAAACAGGTGAAAAAGCCTTGTCGCTGTATGAAAAATACGGCGCAAGGCTTATCGTGCTTGATGTAATGCTACCCGGAATTGACGGCTTTGCGGTGTGCAGAAAAATTCGTGAAGAAAGCGACACGCCCATACTTATCGTAAGTGCAAAGGTCGACAAGGAGGATAAGCTGAACGGGCTTATTCTTGGTGCTGACGATTACATTGAAAAGCCGTATGACATTGACATAATGCTTGCAAAAATTGCAGGTATTTTCAAGCGTCGGTACGCTGTTGATGAGCTTATTGACGGGGATATTCATGTCAATAAGGTGAGCAGAACGGTATGCAGAAACGACATACCTATTGAAATGACTGTAAAGGAATTTGATTTACTGGTATTGCTTATCGAAAATAAGGGCAGGATTCTTACAAAGGAGTATCTTTTTAATCAAATCTGGGGCAGTGACAGCTTTTCGGAACAGCAGACTCTCACAGTGCATATAAAGCGGCTTCGTCAGAAAATCGAGTACGATCCGAAAAATCCGAAGCATATACAGACGGTATGGGGAGTAGGCTACAAATATGAAAGCATTTAACAAAATTTTCGCCTTAGCGGTGGCGGTTATAATTACGGTTTTTGTTACGGCGAATGTGATACTTCTTAAGGATAGCACCGGCGGCAGACCATATTTTGTAGAGGTTTCAAGGCTTGTAAACGAAATCGAAAACGGGAACGCTTATGACATTTCAGATTGCAGATATGTAACGGGCGTAAGCGAGTACGCCGAGGGGTTTTACAATTCCCACAGCGACTACGTTATCAGAGAGATAAACGGCGAGTTGTACCGTTTTGATTATGCCGCTGACGGAAGTGTTGATAAGGCGGAAACAATAATTGTTGTGAACGTAATCCTCAGTATAATGTCTGTGGTGATCATTTCGGTTATGATTTACATACGGGCAAAAATTCTCGCTCCGTTTGAGAAACTCACCGATATTCCCTATGAGCTTTCAAAGGGTAATCTTACTGCACCTGTAAAGGAAGCGAAAAACAGGTTTTTCGGGCGATTTGTCTGGGGTGTGGATATGCTCCGTGAGAATATGGAACAGCAGAAAGAGCGTGAATTAAATCTGCAAAGGGAGAAGAAAATGCTTTTGCTGTCCCTGTCGCACGACATAAAAACTCCCTTGTCTGCTATAAAGCTGTATTCAAAAGCACTCTCAAAGGGGCTGTATACCGATAAGGAAAAACAGCTTGAAATTGCCGAAAACATCAATGCTAAAGCTGATGAAATAGAGGGATATGTTGCTGGAATCATCACTGCTTCAAGAGAGGACTTTTTAAGTCTTGATGTGAATATTGGCGAGTTTTATCTGTCGGAGCTTGTAACAAAAATCAAGCTTTACTATACCGAAAAATTGTCGCTCATAAAGACTGATTTTTTCGTCGGAGAATATGGTGATTGCCTTATAAGCGGAGATCTTGACCGAAGTGTCGAGGTGGTTCAGAATATAATGGAGAACGCCATAAAATACGGCGATGGCAAGGAAATTTCAATCAGCTTTTCCGAAGAGGAAGGCTGTATTCTTATTGCTGTGAAGAATAGCGGCTGTACGCTTCCCGATACGGATCTGCCGCACATCTTTGAAAGCTTTTGGAGAGGTGCAAATGCAGAAAACTTGAAGGGAAGCGGACTTGGGCTTTACATCTGCAGACAGCTAATGCACAAGATGAACGGCGAGGTATTCGCACAGATCAAGGGCGGAGATATGTGCGTAACGGCGGTGTTCGGGAAAACATCTTGCGATAGGCGGGTTTGAAGAAGCTGTAAAGGACAATGTTTTCGGCAACAGTAAGGGGAATGCTTGGAAAGCATATTGCAGGGATAAATTCACTTGAAGATTTCCAGTATTACATCCGAACGCTGAAATCGTGGTTTGACGGTATTATCTGTTCATTTGCTACAGTTACATCTATGGCTTCACCGAAGGCTGTAACAGCAAAGTCAAAGTTTTAAAGAGAAATGCTTACGGTTACAGAAATTTCAGAAGATTACGTAACCGTATTCTCCACATTTTTTCTCATAAAAATTATCAGCGGATTCTTGATCCGAACCCGCTGACGCAATTTTCTGCTTTTTTTGTACTCAGACTATTGACAAAGAGCCTAAAGTAAATTATAATGAAGATAAGCTAAATAAACCGAAAAGGCAAACATTATTTAGCCATCTTAAAACCAATTTATTTATTATGTTTTTTAAGGAGCGTGCAGCTATGAACAACAAAACGAGATCCTCAATACAATTCAAAAGAATGCTTTCATTACTGATGACATTCTTCGTGTTGGCATTAAGCATTAGTGGCGTTAGTGGCATTAGCGGTTTTAGCACTACAGCATCCGCAGCGAGCAATGGATTCTATGTTAATGGAACATCCATCTATGATGCAAACGGCAACATATTTAAGATGCGTGGTTTGAACATACCGCATGCGTGGTTCAGTTCTTATACAGAAACATCTATTAAGGCGGCTGCATCTTTGGGAGCCAACACTGTGAGAGTTGTATTATCTGATGGTCAGATATACAGCAAAACCTCTTCCGGTGAGGTTGAGTATATAGTTAATCTTTGCAAGCAGAATAACCTGATTTGCATACTTGAGGTACATGATACAACCGGTAGTGACAGCACATCATATCTTAATAATGCTGTAAACTATTGGATCGAGCTTAAAAATCTTCTTAATTCCAACACTAAATATGTCATTCTTAACATTGCAAATGAATGGTATGGCTCGTGGAATGGAAGTGGATGGGCAGAAGGATATAAGTCAGCAATCAAGTCTTTGCGAAATGCCGGAATAAACAATATGCTGATGGTTGACTGCGCCGGCTGGGGACAGTATCCTGATTCGATCAAGTACAATGGCAAAGAAGTATTTAACGCAGATTCACAGAGAAATACGGTGTTTTCTATCCATATGTATGAATATGCAGGTGGGGATTCAACAACTGTAAAAACTAATATTGATAATGCGCTCTCTATCGGCGTTCCAGTCGTAATCGGTGAATTCGGAGCACAGCACACAAACGGCGATGTAGATGAGCAGACCATCCTGAACTATTGTGCGCAAAAGGGTGTCGGCTACCTTGGATGGTCATGGAAAGGAAATGGTTCGGGTCTTGAGTATCTTGATATTTCAAATACATGGGATGGATCCAGCCTGACAGATTGGGGCAATACCTTATTTTATGGTACAAATTGAATAAAGAGCACCGCTTCTGTTTGTTCCGTATATGGTACTTCATCTGGCAGTTCTTCCGGAAATGTTTATACCGATTCAAACGGAGCTGTGATAGGTCTTGACGGTACATATTACATTAAGAGCGTACACAGCGGCAAATACCTTGATGTTGCAGAAGGACGCTCTGCAAATGGTACAAATATTCAGCAGTATCAGTTTAATGGCAGCGATGCACAGAAATTCAAGCTTGTTGGTGATGGTAATGGATATTATTCTATCCTCACAGCTTGCTCGAATTACAACAGCGGTATTGACGTATATGCCGAAGGCACTTCCAACGGCACTAATATAATACAGTGGAAGCATAGCGGCGGAGATAATCAGAAATTCCAGATTGTCAAAATAGGCGATGCGTATGCTATCAAGACAAAGATCACAAGTTGCTATTCGTGCTTAGATGTGTATAACTGGAGCACGGCCAATGGCGGCAACATAGCTCAGTATGAATATGGGGGCGGTAATAACCAGCTTTGGTATCTTGAAGCGTGTTGATTAACTTGTCGTAAGCTAAAATGCTATTAATTTTAAATAGTTTATTACAGGTTAAAAATCAAAACAACTGAAATGGTGTTTATTATATTCAGCAAAATCAAGCGAGGGTTTGACAGGGAAGGTAAAAGGGCGGTTGCGCTGTTGGCAACGATAACTTTGCTATGTAGTTTCACGGGATGTTCTAACGGTGAAACACCATCTCCAACGGACCGCAATATAACCTCGGTCGGTGTGTCGAATAGCGTAAATGAAACCGGATTTGACATTGATAGAGTTAGAAAAAGTATTGTCATTAAAGGGGACAAACGATTGAAATTCCCGTTAAACTTGGCGAAATACCAGAGGGTTGGAGCTACAAATTATATGACGAGAAGGACGTTTACCTTCGGGATAATCAGTTCTTGGCAACAATGTATTACAACGGAAATGAAATGTATATAGCCGCTTTGGAAAACTACAACAAAAATAAACCTGAAGAAAGTATCATCTATAATTTAACAATATATGAAAGCGATTGTTCGATTGATGGATTAGTTCCGTCTGAAACCACAAAGCAAGAAGTGGTTAAAAGATATGGCGAACCGCTCTCCGGAGTTGGTAATGAGCATTATTATTACTATGGCATAGTAAATGGCGAAAATAAAACCGGCGGTAGGCTTAATGATCATAGTATTGGCGTGAGGTTTACCGAAGATGATCTCATTAAATCGATCAGCATAACTTACGCAGATTTGAGTGTTAATTATTGATGAGAGAAAAATAATACAGCAAAAGAATTTTAGTGTGGACTTAGAAAAGGAACTTACGGATACATCTTCAGGATGGGGTCGATTGCTGTAAGGGACACATCGGACACTTTAAAGATAAAACGGTTTGCAGATGGCTGACTTGATTCAGCCGCCTGCAAACCGTTGTTTTATATTTTAACCGTGAACATAAGCATATTGGTGTTTTGTTTATCTGTGGTGTCGGCGCGGGGTTCTGTGGCGGAGGCAGATACATTTTCAGCGGTTATCGAGCCTTTGTGGAGTTCGGCTATTGCCTGAGCTACCGATAAGCCTATGCCGTAGCCGCCGTTTTTCTGCGTTCTTGCGCTGTCGCCCCGGTAAAAGCGGTCGAACAGCTTTTCGGGGTGGTCTATAGGCTCGCAGGTGTTGGCGATGCTGAGAGTTATGTTCTTTTCGCTGCCGTAAAGCTCAGCCCTTATGACACCTCCGCTTTCGGTATATTTGACTGCATTGTCAAGCAGTACCGTCATAAGCTGTACTATACTGTCACGGTTGCCGCTGAGCCTGATGCCTTTTTTTATGTCCTGTTCAATCATTATGCCTTTGAGGGCGGCAGGCTCTATAAATGCGCCGACAGTATCTTCTGCCGCAGTGCTTATATCGAATTCGCACATTGTGAGCTTTGTTGAGCTTTCATCCATTTTGGCAAGCATCAGCAGATTCTGCATAAGTCCGCTGAGTCTGAGCGTCTGCGCACGGATATTCTTGCTCCACTTGTTTTCGCCGTTGTGAAGCTCCATTGCATCTGTATTGGCAAGGATAATGGCAAGCGGCGTCTTTATTTCGTGACCTGCGTTTGTGACAAACTGCTTTTGCTTTTCAATGCTTCGTGCAACAGGGGCGATAGTTTTGCGGGAAAGAAGAATTACGAGTAGCAGCATCATAAGCCAGCCGAATATTCCTGCACCGACCGATATAAACAGTACGGTAAAGAAGGAGCTTATCTGCATACCGTTGTCAAGCAGGATGATAACCTTTCCTTCTGCACGCTTAGTTTCGCTTATCCTGTACTGAAAGCCGCTGTATGTGCCTGTTCCCGCAGCGGTATTTTTAAGTGCTTCGGTAATAGCGGCCGCTTCTTCCTCGGTAAGCGAGGATATATGAGTTACATCCGTCCTTATGATATTGCCGTTTTTGTCGATCGCAACGGCGGCGTAGCGTGCAGAATCCACTGCGTTTTTATCGTGTCTGCCAAAGCCGTTGTTCTTTTTATCGTCGGGTGGTTTAGTTCCATTGTCTTGCGGCGGAAAATCGGGATTATTCTGACTGCCGGATGCGTCGGTTGTATCTGCGTTCCACTTTGTTGAGGTTTCAAAGCTGTAGCAGAGCATCTCCATAAGCCTGTCGTTATCATTGCTTGTGGTGAGATAATTGAAAACGTTTATTCCGCCGATAAGCACGACAAGCAGAATTGTTACTGCCAGCATAGCGGATATGATAAACTTTTTCTGCAGCTGTTTTACCATCAGTCAGCATCCCCGATCTTTGCAAGAGTATAGCCAACACTGCGCTTGGCTCGGATTTCAATATCCGCACCGATAGCGGCAAGACGTTTTCTTACATAGGATATATATACCCATACTGCGCCGCTCTCTGCATCGCTCTCATAGCCCCAGACCTTTATGAGAATATCCTCAGTGGAAAGATAGATGCCCTTGTTGAGCATAAGAAGCTCCATCAGCTTGTATTCTATCTTGGGCAGGACAATAGACTGCAACGGTCCTTTAAGCTCACAGCTGCTGAGATTGAGCGACACATTGCCGAATGTCATTATATCGGGCGTGAACCTGTCTTTCCTGCGGAGCATTGCTCTGACACGGGAAAGAAGCTCGCCCATTACAAACGGCTTCGGAAGGTAATCGTCCGCACCCATATCAAGCCCTGCTATCCTGTCCTCGACCTCAGCCTTTGCGGTAAGCAGGAGAATGGGAGTGGTGTTCCCCTCGCTCCTTAGTGTTTTAAGCACCTCTAAGCCGCTCTTTTTCGGCATCATTATATCAAGAATTATCCCGTCATACTGTTCGGCTCTTGCGTAATCAAGAGCGTCGGCACCGTCATAAACCGTGTCTACCGTATAATTATGATAGGTCAGAATGTCGGTTACAGCCTCAGCCATACTGACCTCATCTTCTGCAAACAGGAGCTTCATAATATCACCGTCCTTTATGATATTGATATTATAGTGCGGTTAGCTTAGAACAGCCTTAGAGCGTATGAGATTTTATGCGAAATCTAAAGCTCAGCATTTACTTATATCCGGCGAACGTTGCCGGAACAATCAGGCATATACAAAAAAAGCTGCCGCAGTGCGACAGCTTTTAAAAGCATTAATTATTCTGCAGATGTTTCTGTGCTTGTTTCAGATGAGGATTCAGCTACTGAGGAATCAGCAGAAGAAGCGTCAGATGAAGAAGCGGAAGAATCTGTCGATGAAGCATCGGAAGATGCTGATGAAGCTGACGAATCGTCACTTGTAACGGAAGATGTTACAGATGATGTTGCGGAGCTTGTTGTCGAAGAATTATCCGACTTGCTGAAGTTACCGCTGTACATAACGACGAAGTTAACAACGAGAGCCACAACAAAGAAAATCACTGCGGCAATCTTTGTAAGTCTGTTCAGCTTAGCCTCGTTTGAACGGCCTGAATTTCTCTGATAATAGTTGTCTGCACTACCGCCTGTGATCGTCTGCGACATACCCTGCTTTGTATCCTGCATAAGTACCACGAGTACGATGAAAACACAGGCAACAATCAGAACAATAGCACTGATTATTTCTAATATTCCCATTTATATGTCCTCCTTATAGGAATACGGGTAAGTCCGAGATCTGTTTATCGTACAAACCCAAAATTATTCTAACACGCAAATGCTATTATAACATAAAAGGAAATGAAATGCAAGTGTTTTCGGGAATTATTTTAAAGCGGAAAGAGCTTTTTTTCCTATATCGTGGCGGTAATGTGCCTTTTCAAAGCTGATCGTATCCACTGCCTTATAAGCTGTGTCGAGTGCTTCCTTTAATGTATCGCCGTAAGCAGTAATGCCGAGAACACGTCCTCCTGCCGTAAGGAACTTTCCGTCCTCCAGCTTTGTGCCTGCGTGGTAAACGAATGCACCCTCGCACTGACCGTTTTCGTCAAGTCCGCTTATCACCTTGCCTGTTTCGTACTTTTCCGGATAGCCGCCGCTTGCCATTACAACGCAGGCGCACGATTTGTCGCTCCACTTGATGTCAAGCGTATCGAGTTTTTCTTCCCAGACAGCTTCGATTATATCCATAATATCCGTTTCAAGCAAGGGGAGAACTACCTGTGTTTCGGGATCGCCGAAGCGGCAGTTGTATTCAATCACCTTTGCACCGTTCGGGGTCAGCATAAGACCGAAGTAAAGGCAACCCTTGAACGGTCTGCCCTCAGCCGCCATAGCCTTTATAGTAGGCAGGAATATCTTTTCCATACATTCCTGCTGTTTGTCGGGGGTGTAGAGGGGGTTGGGCGCAATCGTACCCATTCCGCCCGTGTTAAGACCCTCATCGTTGTCATAAGCACGCTTGTGATCCATAGAACTTATCATAGGCTTTACTGTCTTGCCGTCTGTGAACGCAAGAACGGTTACTTCGGGGCCTGTCATAAATTCTTCGACAACTATTTCACTGCCGGATTTGCCGAACTTTCCGTCAAGGAGCATTGAACGTACTGCGTTTTCTGCCTCCTGCTCGTCCTTTGCGATTATAACGCCCTTGCCGAGTGCAAGACCGTCACACTTGATAACGGCAGGGAAGCTGTTCTGCTTTTTGATATATGCTATAGCCTCGTCTGCGTCCGTGAAGGTTTCGTAAGCCGCAGTGGGAATGTTGTACTTCTTCATCAGAGCCTTCGAGAAAACCTTACTGCCCTCAAGAATAGCGGCATTTGCTCTCGGTCCGAAGGTCTTGAAGCCCTCTGCGTTTAGCTTGTCCACCATACCCATAACCAGCGGATCGTCGGGGGCTACGAATACATAGTCGGGTCTGAGCTTCTTTGCAAGCTCAATACAGCCGTCAATATCGGTTGCCTTTACATTAAAGCACTCGGCATATTTAGAGATACCGCCGTTGCCGGGTGCGGCATACAGCTTGTCTACCTTCTTAGATTTTGCAAGGGCTGTTATTATGGCGTGTTCTCTGCCGCCTCCGCCTATTACAAGTACGTTCATGTTAAAAATACCTTTCTTTCTTTTGATTTATTCATTATTCGATGATAAGGCCAAGCAGCTTTGCGAACATTGCCGCCTGCCACACATCGACCTTTGCGCCTTTAAGCTCTGCTCCCGTATCGGAAACGGTAAGACCTTCGATATTGCAGGAGGTGAAGTCAAGCCCTGCAAGCTTCGTGCCGAAAAACACAGACCTTGCCAGCGTAACGTTTTTAAACTCCGTCTGTTTTATCTCACACGAAGAAAACAGAGCGGAGGAGAAGTCGGTATCTGTCACAGCTACCGATTGCAGCTTTGAACGCTGAAAATCCGACAACTCAAAGCTGCCCCCCTCAAAGCTGACGTTTTTATAAAACGAGTATTTGAAAGCCGTGCCGACCGCTTTACAGGAGATGAACGAGCAGGCTTTGAAATAGCTTTCGGAAAAATCGCTGTTCGAAATATCGCAACCCTTGAAAACGCAATCTATAAAAGTGCATCCGGAAAAATCGCAGGCTGTAAAGCGGCATCCGTGAAACAGGCAGTTTCTGAAACAGATGGCCGAAAAATCGGTTTCGGCACATATCAGCCTCGAAAAATCCGCCGCAATAAAATCCGATTCGTCATCACGCACTTTTGAAAGCTCGGCATCAATATCTGTTACCGTAAAAAGATTATCGGGCAGCTTCGGAGCGGTCAATGACGCAGATAATGACTTTAATTCTGCTGTCATGTGTTTACCGAATTGTCAAACGACATTGACCCGAGCGTGTATTCAAGCGCTTTTGTGACTGCTTCTTCGTTATTGTCAAGGTGCAGAGCAATCAAGGTGTACACTTTATTGCCGTGACGGGCAAAATATATGTGCTGTGTTGCGGCAACAGAATTATCTCCGTCAGAAGATTTTACAGTTCCGTAAAATACGTCAGTGTTGCCGATTTTAACCATGCTCTTGGTCGATGAATCGACATTATCACCAACGACATAATAACTCATGTATTCCTCGCCAATCTCGGCTACCGTTCTGCCCTTTGTATCTTCGTCCTCATCGCTGCACATAGCAACGATATTAGATGTGACCTCGCCGTCATCGGAATAATGTACAAGATAAAGCTCGTTTTTATCTTCTTCATATTCGCTGATGCCGGTATTGAAGTATACTCCGTCATCGTACATCAGAGAAAATTTGTTTATTTTATACTTGGTCGGACTTCCTACGGGGGTATACTGTGCAGGGACAGAGGGCGGTTTTTTTGTTTCGGACTTGTCGGTAGCTGACGTGTTCGGGGTTTCGGGCTTTGCGGTCGTTGTTTCCGCTTTGGTAGTTTGCGTTGATGTTGCCGCAGTAGTTACTGCGGTGGTCTGAGGTGTCACTGTCTGGGGAACGGGGGTTGTTGATGATGTGGTCCGGCTATCCGGATTTATGCCAAGCGGGTTTTCAATCGTTTTGGAGCAACCGCACATTCCTGCGAGAATTGATGCAGTACAAATCAATAATAGTGCTTTTTTCATCGGTCTTTCCTTTCTTCCGCTTTTATCGGCGGATGTTGAAGAATATAGAACGGTGTGGACTGAATCGTGAAAAATTCTGCGTTTGTCGGCATAATATATCGGAAAAACAGCGTGGTAGTTTTGGTGGTAATCGTCACGGTAAAGCCTTTTTGCTTTGTAAATAGGGTCATAGGCTTGTAGGTTACGCTCTCAACGTCCGTGTATCTGAAAATATAGGTATGGCGTTTGCTTGCTATACGCATAAGACGTTCATCGGCGTAGTAGCTGTACTGCTGTTCGCCGCCTGCAACTATCATTATA
>OLOS01002719.1_pt1 | contig 11506 bp, 9 predicted proteins | sample 1672631 | NCBI WGS metagenome assembly OLOS01 (sample SAMEA3136707, study PRJEB25190) | human gut metagenome | biome: human gut; feature: human-associated habitat; material: faeces | place: Austria | collected 2013 | reverse complement strand
AGAAAATATTCAGCTCAAGGTGCACGGCGGCGAGCACGTCTGCATAACCGGGCAAAACGGTGCGGGTAAAACAACCCTGCTCCGCCTTATAGCGGCGGAGCTGCTGCCGCGACAGGATATACGCGCGGCGTATATGCCGCAGAATTATGCGGATTTGCTGCCGCAGGCAAAAACTCCTGTGGAGTTTTTGTGCCGCGGCGGCAGCGGCGAGGAACGCACGAAAGTGCGTTCCTATCTTGGCAGTATGCGCTTTACCGCGGCAGAAACGGAACACCCCATTGCGGAGCTTTCCGGTGGGCAAAAAGCGAAAATTTTCTTTGCGCAATTTGCTCTTGGCGACTATAATGTGCTCATCCTCGACGAGCCGACCCGCAATCTTTCTCCTCTTTCCGGGCCGGAGGTTCGTGCCGTGCTCAAGAGCTTCGCCGGAACGGTAATCGGCGTTTCCCACGACCGCAAATACATAGCGGAAACGAGCACCCGTGTGCTCAAGCTTACGCCGCAGGGGCTTTGCGAATAATTTTGAGCACGGAATGCGTGCTCAAAATCATGCCGTAAAAATTTGCAAAAAAATGAGCACCGCTCGGTGCTCAAAAAAAATCAGCTCCGCTGTGCGGGGCTGATTTTTTGTATCATCTTGAAATTTTCTTGTAAATCCAGTCCGTTCCCTTGGAAAGCACCATGATTACACCGTAAAGAATCAGTGCGGCGGGTACAGTATAGCACGGCGGCAAAAAATTCGCCAAGGATTCCGTCGGCAATTACATTCACTGTTTCCATAAGCGCGGCAACTATGGCAAAAGCCTTCGCCGCAAAGAAATAGCAGCCGTCGCAGGTATTGCCGCCGTCGTGGCATTTTCTTGAGAAAATTCCGCAGACCACGGAGTAAATCAGCTTGGGAATCCAACAGCAGACGAACATCAGGAAGGAAGAAAATTTGTCGCCGTTCGCGGCGGGCGCGGTGTAGGCAAGGAAAATCGCCTCCTGCACGGCAAAGAGCACAAAGGTGGAGATTATCATGCGGCGTTTGCCGGTGCGAACCGTTTCGCCGTCGGTCTTTTTGGCGCGGTACATAATGATGCTGAAAAGTGTTGCCACCGGGCAAAGCGCCGTCACCGCGGTGCGGATAAGATTTATTGCACCGCCGCTGTTCTTCAATGCGATATACAGAATAAACGGAACCGCAAGGGCGAGCAGAGTCAAAACAAGGGTAGACAAAAGCCAAGCCGCGTCCTTTGCCGTTAAAGTCGGAACATGAACCTCGTGATAGCCGGAATAGTCGACAGAGGAACCGGAGCCCGAGCTTTCGCCGGAGCCGTAATGCGGCGTATTATCCCGGTACTCTCCGATTTTTTCCACTCCGTACCTGTCGTATGTAACCTGTTTTTCGTTGCCGAAGAAATCCTTTTCCGTGCGGGTTTCACCGGTTTTCCTGCCGTAATCGTCGTAGTGAACGGTCTTTTCGTTGCCGAAAAAATCCTTTTCCACACGGCTTTCACCTGTTTTGCGACCGTAGTCGTCATAGTGAACGGTCTTTTCGTTGCCGAAAAAATCCTTTTCCATGCGGGTTTCGCCGGTTTTCCTGCCGTAATCGTCGTAGTGAACGACCCTTTCCTCGCCAAAGCCCAGAAAGCCTCTTTCTACCTGACTTTCGCCGACCTTGTTGCCGTAGTCGTCGTAGTGAACTGTCTTTTCGTTGCCGAAAATATCGGTTACCTTTTCGCTTTTCATGGCTTTACCTCTCCTTTATATGAATTGTTTTACCTGCAAAACCGCTTTGCAAAGCAGGTAAAAGCAAAAATGCGCGTTATCTTACCTTTTCCACCCTGCCGCCGGAGATGCGGTAAACGCTGTCGCAAAGCGGCAGCACGCTTTCGCGGTGGGTCATCACAATGAGGGTTTTGCCGCGGCAAAGGTCGGTTATGTTCTTAAGCACCTGCCGCTCCGTTTCAAGGTCAAGGGCGGAGGTTGCCTCGTCAAGCAGCAGCACCGGAGCACTTCGCAGAATGGCGCGGGCAATGGAAAGGCGCTGGTTCTGACCCTCGGAAAAGCCCGCGCCGCGCTCGCCAAGGGGCGTGTTTATGCCGTCCGGCAGCGCCGCGACGAAGTCGTAGGCGCAGGCGGCGCGCAGCGCAGCAAGGATTTCCTCGTCGGTGGCATACGGCGAAAAAAGGCGCAGCATTTCCGCAATAGTTCCGGAAAAAACAGCCTTTTCCTGCGGAACATACGTGAAAATTTTCCGGGTGGCGGGCGAAATTTCCGCCGTTTCGCCGTTCGCCGAAAGAACGACCTTGCCGCAATGCGGCTTCACAAGCCCAAGCAGCATACGCAGAAACGTGGTTTTGCCGCCGCCGGAGGGGCCGACGAACGCGGCAAACTCGCCGGGGGCAATGGTCAGGTTCACGCCGGAGAAAACCTCGCCGCCGTTTTTATAGCCAAACGCCACATCGCGGAATGCGATTTCCGGTGCTTCGCCGCTGTTCGCAATGGCGGTGGCAGCAGCATTTTCGCCGGATTCTTCCCGGGGAAGATTGAGCACAGCGATGATTCTGCCGGCGGAAACCGTTGCAGAAATTACGGTAGGAACCGAGCTGATTAAAGAAGATATGCTTGAGGAAAGGTAGCCTGAAAGCTGAAGAAACAGCACCATTGTGCCGATGTCGATGGCACCGGTAAACAGCCGGAAGATGCACCAACCCATACATAGATACGAAACCGCAAGCCCCAAAACGGACATTCCGGAGGTGACCTTCACCGAAAGAGCGTTGTACTCAAGGCTGGCATCGTAGTAAATTTTCTGTAATTGTGCAAGGCGGCCGTCCAGACTTTGGGAAAGCCCGAACGCCTTGACCGTTTGAATATTCTGTAAGGATTCCTCAAAAAAAGACATAAGCTCGCCGCCGGCTTCACGAATTTTTGCGCCGTAGCTGCGCATTCGGCGCAAAAGCAGCGCGGAAATCAGCGCTGCCGCAGGAATGCTTATAAGCGAAAGCAGCGCCATGGCGGCATCGTAGTAGAAAATTATCACCAAAGCGCCGATAAACTGCGCTAATTTTACTGTAACCGAAGGAATCCAGCCGATTACGCTGTCCGCAACGGTGGAAACATCGCCGTTTATGCGGTTCAGCAGGTCGCCTGAGTGGAAAGAAGAAACTTCCTCCCAAGTTGTAGAAATGAACTTGCTGAAAACGTCGGCGCGGATTTCGTTATTCACCCGCAGGGAAATTTTTGCGGAAAGGCGGCGGTTCAGGGCGGAAACGGCAATGCCGGAAACGCCGAGAAACACATAGAGTGCCACCGCAGCCGCAGAAATTTTTCCCCCGAGGACTTCGTTGATAAGGTTCTTCGTCACAAGGCTTGCGGCGAGGGCAAGCCCGGTGGCGAACAGCCCGATGGCTATGTACAGGGCGATGAGCCACCTATATTTTGCGGCGTAGGAGTAGAGCCACTTTGTTTCGTTCCACATTTCGCGAAAGGCGCCGCTTTTATATTTCTCGATTATTTTCTTTAACATAAAATAGCTCCTTTCGGGGGATTTTTGTGGGGTGTGCTGAGCTTAAGCAGCGCGGGAGCGGCGCAAGCGCTCTCAATCAGCGAGTGCAAAACGTTAGAAAATCCTCTCAGTCTTTTGTTGCCGCGAAGCGGCAACAAAATCCAGCTCTCCTTGTAAACAAGGCGAGCCAAGACGCTGCCGCGGGTGCCACAGCATTAACTGGTCAGGGGATTCTCTCCTTCCGTCTTTTTCTTTTGCCAAAGGCAAAAGAAAAATCCACCTTTGCCCCCTCGCCGTCCACCACTCGTGCTTCGGCATTCGCCTTGCACTTGCGGACGGCAGCGGCTTGCCTTTCTCGCTGTATCCGCCACTGGCGGCGCTCGAAAGCCAAACCCCTCAGAGGGAGGCGAGGCGGCTACTGCCGCACGCCACAGATTCGCCTCGGTTCGCAAAGGTTCGCCGCATTACTCCTTCTCTTTGCCGTAGTTATATCCGTAGCTTTTGTAGTTATAGCCATAGCCGTACTTGCTTCCGTAGCCGTATCCGTAGTTGCCTCCGGTTTGGCGCACGCCGCCGATGACGTAGCCGATCATTTCGGCGCGGTTTTCGGAAAGGGACTGGATGTTATCGATTATCTGACTGCGGGAGGCGTAGTCAGCCTTTATCACATAAATCACGCCGTCGGAATAGCGGATAAAGGATTCCGCGTCGGAAAGCATACCGCTCGGCGGGGTGTCAACAATCACATAATCCGCCATGTCGCGAAGCTTTTCAAAAATATTCTTGATTTTCTTTGAGCGTAGAATGCTGAACGGCGCGGCAGAGCTTCCGCCGGAGATAAGTTTAAGATTTTCCACACCGACATCAGTCAAAAAGCCCGGCAGATATGGGTTCTGCGCCTCAAGGGCATCCACAAGGCCACGGCTTTCGTGGCGAACGCGGAAAAAGCGGCGCAGGCTTTGCAGGCGAAGATCCGCGTCAACAAGAATAACCTTTGAACCGTTCTGTGCAAGAGAAACCGCAAGGTTCGCCGCAAGGGTGGTTTTGCCCTCGCCGGGGACGGTGGAGGTGATGAGAATAACCTTCGCGTCGTTTTTTTTGCAGTAGTGCAGCAGGCGGGCGCGGACGGTCAAAATCGCCTCGGTGAATGGGCGGCTGGCGGAGGACTCCGTAATCAGGATGGAGCCGTTGCCGCCGGTGCGCTTTTTCACCCGGCAATAGGGCAAGGTGCCAAGGCACTTGATGCTCACCGCGTTTTTAAGGTCATCGGCGGAGTTCACCGTGTGAATGGAAAGGGCGATTATGCCCATGATGAGCACCACAACTCCCGCTCCGAGGATTGCGCCTTTTACGGCGCTGCCCTTCCAGCTGCGGCTATTCGCCGGAGAGGCAGGCACGGTGGCTTCCTCAATGACGTAAATGCGCGTGTCGCCGAGGACCATCGCCGCTACGCGGGGGTAATTTTCCATAACCGCGTTCAGCACGTCGTATGCCTCCTGCGGGTCGGAGCTGCGCACCGTAAGGGCAAAAAGGTTGGAGTTTTCCGCCGCAAGAGAGGCATTGATGGTGGCATTAAAAGTATCTTTGCCAAGGCTTTGGGCGATAAGCTCGCGCATCGCCTCGGTGGAAATTATATCTGAGAAGGTGCTGACCACCTGCCGGGCGGCGGCGGTGTCGTAATAGGTGCTGTAAGACTGCACGTCAAGGGCGTAGGTGTACCCGGCGGAAACTGCGAAAATCGCCTTGGCTTCGTAGTAAGGCGTGTACGCCTTATACGAACGGTAGCCCATGGCGCTGCCGCCGATTACCGCCGCAAGGATGACCACCCAAAGGCGGCGGAAAAAAATCCGAAAGAAATTCCGAAACAGGGTGGAAAGGTCAATGACATTTTCGCTTTCCTGCTCGTGCTCAAAGCGGTTCTCGTGCTCGTGCTCAAAGGTCTTGGAGGTATTCTCTTTTTCCATGCTCATTCCTCCCTTTCCTTCTGTTCGGCGGCTGCTTCGGCGTATTTTTCATAGCCATAATTGCCATAACCGCCGTATTTGCCGTACTTGCCGTAGTATCCGTAGCCGTATTTACCGCCGTAGCCGTACTTTCCGCCATAGCCGTAACCGTAACCGTAGCCGTAGCCATAGCCGCCGTTTGAGCGCATAGTGCTTACATCGTTGAAGATAAAGCCCATAAACTCGGCATTTTTGGTGCGGAGCACGTCGATGGCGTCGTTAATCATGGGTGCGGGCACGCAGTCCTGCCGAACCACAAGGATGGAGTAATCCGCAAAGTCCGCCAGAACCTCTCCGTCGGAGAAAATCTCCAGCGGGGGCGAATCTATCAGCAGATAGTTGGAGCTTTCGCGCAGACTTTTGAGTATGGTGAGAAAGCCCTCCGTATTGAATAAATCCGCGGGCGCCTTCGGTTGCTCCGGACAGTAAATGACGTGCAGATTCTTCTTTGGGTGATAAATCATGTTGAGGGCGATGCCGTTTATGCTGAAGTTTTGCAGCGGTTCCCAGCCGTCCTTTTCGGAAATATTCTTGTAGCGAGACGGCTTGCGAAGGTCGCAATCCGCAATAATGATTTTGTCGTGCTTCATGCCGAGGGAAAGCCCGATATTTTCAATGAGCATGGATTTGCCCTCGTTTTGGCAGACGCTGCCTATGAGGAACACATTTTTGCCGTTTTCGGCTTTTTTCTGCTCAATTTTGGAACGGATGTAGTGAATGGACTCCGTAAAGGCAAAGCCCGCCATGGGGTCGGTAACCACCGGCGCTTCCGGGCGCTTTTTGCCCGCGGTGCGGATAATATTTTTTGCCGCGCCCTTCACCGTGTGCCAAGCCCTTCCGTGAGGAATGCTGCGCAGCAGTTTTCCGTCGATTTTGGCGCGGGCGGCACTTTCCGTCTGAACCGTATCGGCGTAAACAGAGAACGCGCAGAGCAGCGCAGCCATCAGCAGAGCGCACGCAGCCGCGGCGATAATCTCCGTCTTTAAGCGGCTGCCGGTGAAGGTGGAAACCTCCGTAACGGTGGGTGCGCTGAGGGTGGTGATTACCGCATTATTGAAGATTTTGCCCGTGAGCACGGCATGGTTCTCCGAAAGGGCGTTTATCATGGCGAAAGCCTGCTTCGCCGTGGGGGCTGTCACCCGCAGGGTGACAAGGTTCGTATTCTCTTTATTTTCCGCGGTGATGCTGCCGGAGAATTTGCTGATTCCCGCCATAGCGGCAACCTTTTGCTGCATAAGCTCGCCGGAAAGCAGCTCGGAAAAGGTGGATGCAACGGTGTTCGCCGTGGAAATATCCACAACGGAGGAATATGTCGAGGACTTTGCCATTACGACGAAGGTGGCGGAGCCGCTGTACTGCGGCTTATAGAAGCTTGTAAGCACAAGGTACGCGCCGAAAAGCCCGCAGAGCGCCGCGGCAAACACCATCCAGATGTTCCGCAGCACCGCGCGCACAAGGCAAAGGGGCTCAATATCGCTGTATCTGATTTCGGAATTGTTCAAAACACCGCCCCCTTTACTGCACCACCACGGTAAGGATTGCGGAATAGGCATATCCCCGTTCGTTGGTGTATGTATAATTAACATCATAGGTTCCGGCGGCGTTCGTATCAATGTCGGTTTCTACCGCAACGTCGTTCCATGTGAAAATCTCCGTTCCGCCCTGCTTCATATCCCAAACGGACTTTATATAGTCCATCGGGTCGAACTCGCTGCCCTCGTCGATATACACAAGGTAGTCGGTAAGCTCGATATAGGGGTCGTAGATGCCGTAGCGCTTGATGGTGACGGAGAGCGAAAGCGCGGAGGTATCGCCCAAAGAGTTTGTCACCTGCACGGTGACGGGGTATGTTCCCTCGGTGGTGTTATTGAGTGCGGTGGCGGTCACCTTAATTGCGATCGTAAGGTCGCCGTCGATTACGTCATAGGCGGAGAGCCTGTCCTTCAGGGTGACGGTTGCGCCGGGTTCGTAAACCAGAGGCTTTGAAAGGCGGAACTCCGTCTTTTTATAATCGGTATAGCGCAGCGTGCGTGTGGCGGTAGCCATATTGTCGGCTTTATCGAACACTATGTAGGTTATTTTTGCGGTATCCTTTCCTATGAGCTTTGAAATGCTCTTTACCGCAACCTCCGACGAAAGGTCGCCGTCGCTGTCGTCCCATGCGGTAACGCCGGAAAGCAGCTCCTCCTGCTTTGTGCGAACGCTGATTTCCAGAACGTCGGAATCAAAGCTGATTACCGGCGGGGTGCTGTCGGTGAAAAAATGCTTTTGCACAAATGTCAGTGCAAAAAGCCCTGCCAGCACCACGGTCAAAACCGCAAGTGCAATTTTTGTTACTTTTAACATTAGCCCACCTCTTTTTTAATCTTCTCCGGGGGAAAGCACAGAGCTTCCCTCCGCAATGCGTCCGGGATTTACGGACAGCAGTATTTTAGCATATTCTTCCGAATATTCCGATGAAATAAAGTCAAAAACCTCCGTCATATCGGGAGTGCGGCACTCCGTTCCGTGGGCGTCGCTGGCGATTATGTGCGCAAAGCCGCGGCGCAGAATCCAGTCCGCGGCAAGGCGCGGACCTTTGCCGAAGCGCCCGAGCACGCTGCCCTTGTTCACCTGAACGATAATGCCGGAATTAAACCACCGGGCAACCCGCGCCGGGTCGTGCTGAACGGCGGCGTAACGTTCCGGGTGAGCAAGCACCGGAGTCAAGCCCTGCCGCCGGACATACTCGAGAGCGTCGTCCATATAGCCGCCGTCCTCGCCGAAATCAAATTCGCCAAGCAGGTACTTAGTCCCGCCGAGGGTCATAAAGCTCCCGCTTTCCAGAATTTCCGGCAGGTTATCGCGAATGAAAAGCTCCATTCCGGTAAGAATTTTTACCGGAACGTGATTTTGCGAAAGCGCGTCCCGAAGCATGGCGGCGTGGTGGCGGATAGCCCTGCAGCGCAGCGCCATATCGTCGTTCTCCACGTTGGAATGCGGCGTTGCCGCAATGGTACAAACGCCGCCGGCAAGCGCCATTTTTGCCATGGCGACGGAGGTTTCAAAATCCGGCGAACCGTCGTCCATCCCGGGCAGAATGTGGCAGTGCAAATCCGTGAACTCCATTTTCCGCCGCTCCTTTCCCCCGCTCCGTCGCCAAAAAGGCGCGCCCCGGCAGTTTATAGTCATACATTATATACTATACCATATTATAAAGAGCTTTTCAAGAATATGGGACGGAATAATGATAATTTTTTGAAAATCAGGAGTGAGAAGTGCGGCGCTGTGCGCCATCTCGGCTCCCCTGTGCCGCAGGGCGTAACTCCGAACTATGCGCTCCTTGCTGCTTTGCAAGTTTGCTTGCAGCTTCGCAAAAAAATGGGCAAAAATTTCCGCAAATTTTCTTCAAAAAACTATTGACTTTTGCGATTTAAAGCTTTATACTCTTAAACATAAAATCATTCTTGAGAAAGGAAGCACCAACGATGAAAAAGTTTGCAATGAACATGGCAAAATACTTTAGCTTTACCGTTCGCTATTTTGCGGGCTATTTTTGCTATGCTTATTATTACTTTTATCGCAGCAAATCGGTGCTTCCCATGACAGTTTGATTTTTCTGTTTTGCAAAACAACAGGATTTTTAAGCGCGGTCACTGCGGAAGCGGGGACCGCATATTTTTTTGAAAAAAACGGAGGAAGTAAAAATGAAACTTAAACAGATTATCGCAGCCGTTCTTGCCGCTGCAATGATGACCGCAATGACCGCCTGCAGCTCGAACGGCGGTGAACAGTCCCAGTCCGGCTCCGAACCGAGCCAAAGCCAAAGCGAGGGCGAAAGCTCCGACGGAAAGAAATTCAAAGTCGGCGTAATTCAGCTTGTTCAGCACGACGCACTTGACGCCGCAACCCAGGGCTTTGTCGACACGCTGACAGAAAAGTTCGGCGACAATGTTGAAATCGTCGTACAAAACGCCTCCGGCGATTCGCCCACCTGCGGCGTAATTGCCAACCAGTTCGTTTCCGAAGGCGTAGACCTTATTATGGCAAACGCAACCCCTGCCCTTCAGGCAGCAGCCGCCGCCACCGGAACTATTCCGATCGTGGGAACTTCCGTCACCGACTATGCCACCGCACTTCAGATAAGCGATTGGACCGGCAAAACCGGCACCAATATCACCGGAACCGCCGACCTTGCGCCCCTTTCCGAACAGGCTGCCATGATTAAGGAGCTGTTCCCTGATGCCAAGAAGGTGGGCATACTTTTCTGCTCCGCCGAACCGAACTCCGCATATCAGGCAAATGTAATCAAAGAGCAGCTTTCTTCTCTTGGCATTGAAAGCGAAGAATTCACCTTTGCCGATACCAACGATGTCGCCGCCGTCACCAACACAGCCTGCGGAGCCTGCGATGTGCTCTATATTCCCACCGACAACACCGCCGCCTCCTGCACCGAAACCATCAACAATGTGGCACAGCCTGCGGGCGTTCCCATTGTGGCGGGCGAAGCCGGCATTTGCTCCGGCTGCGGCGTGGCAACCCTCTCCATCAGCTACCATGACCTTGGCAAAATCACCGGCGAAATGGCAATCGAAATCCTGACCGAAGGTAAAAACCCCGCCGAGATGGAAGTTCGCTTTGCTCCCGATGTTACCAAAATGTATAACCCGGATATCTGCTCCGCTTTGGGCATCACTCCTCCGGAAGGTTACTCTCCGCTGGAATAATAAACTAATTGGCTGAATCTGCGACACCCGCGGCAGCGCCTTGACGAGCACAGGGAAGCACCCTTGCCCGCCTGAATAAGTCCAAATTTTAAGTTTGTATAATAAAAAACAAAGAAAGCAAGGAACAAAAATGAAGTTTACTCGATTTATTGCGGCGGCAGCAGCTGCCGCCATGATAGCCGCCACCGCCGCCTGTTCCGCAGGAGGTAGCGGCTCTGCCGAATACAAGGTCGGAGTCATTCAGCTTGTTCAGCATGACGCTCTTGACGAAGCCACAAGGGGCTTTGAGGACGCATTGAAGGAAAAGCTGGGCGACAAGGTTCAGATTGTGGTGCAGAATGCCTCCGGCGATTCGCCCACCTGCGGTGTTATCGCAAACCAGTTCGTTTCCGAGGGGGTAAACCTTATTATGGCGAACGCCACCCCCGCTCTTCAAGCTGCCGCCGCAGCCACGGACAGTATTCCCATTGTGGGAACCTCCGTTACGGACTACGCCACGGCGCTTCAAATGGCAAACTGGAACGGCAAAACCGGTATGAACATCACCGGAACCTCCGATTTGGCTCCCCTTTCCGAACAGGCGGCCATGATTAAGGAGCTGTTCCCTGAGGCCAAGAAGGTGGGCATACTTTTCTGCTCCGCCGAACCTAATTCGGTATATCAAGTAAACATAATTAAGTCCGCTCTTTCGGAGCTTGGGCTTGAAAGTGCGGACTTCACTTTCGCCGACACCAACGACGTCGCCGCCGTGACCACCACTGCCTGCGGAGCCTGCGATGTGCTCTATATTCCCACGGACAACACCGCCGCCACCTGCACGGAGACCATAAACAACATAGCACAGCCCGCAGGCGTGCCCATTATCACCGGCGAAGCCGCTCCCTGCGCCGTCTGCGGCGTTGCGACCCTCTCCATCAGCTACTACGATATAGGTCATATCGCCGGAGAAATGGCGGCGGAAATCCTTACCGAGGGCAAAAACCCCGCAGATATGGAAATCCGCTTCGCTCCGGAGGTCACCAAGATGTATAACCCGGATATCTGCTCCGCCTTGGGCGTCACTGTCCCGGAGGGCTATGTGCCCATTGAAAATTAAAAATTCGGGTCTGCGGCGGAGCCGCCATAGCCTTCCCCTTGGGGAAGGTGGCGCGGCGCGGCACTGTGCCGCACCGTGACGGATGAGGGCAGCCCGCCCCGGCGGGCTTAACCGCGGCTCGCACTTCGGCAACATCAGCGCACGGCGCGGCAACGCCCTCGCCTCCCTCTGAGGGGTTTGGCTTTCGAGCGCCGCCGGTGGCGGATGC
>OLOS01002710.1_pt1 | contig 11538 bp, 7 predicted proteins | sample 1672631 | NCBI WGS metagenome assembly OLOS01 (sample SAMEA3136707, study PRJEB25190) | human gut metagenome | biome: human gut; feature: human-associated habitat; material: faeces | place: Austria | collected 2013 | reverse complement strand
TTATTAAGCCTGATGGTTTTTATCATTGGTACACTATACGAATTAAGGCGAATTAGTGGTTGTGTAAGTGTAAGAGAATGGATGCAATCTCAGGTAAATGAACAAACTAATGAAGATTTGCATCTGGATTTTGATGATGTGAATTTTGATTATGTGGATTTTTATCGTACTAATCCAGCAACAGGATTAGCTATGCATGGAGGATTTGATTCAGCAGGAAATACTTTTGGGACTTGTTGGCAGGACTATGATGACAGGCGATAAGAAAACTGTGGTTTGTAAAAAAGGTAATTTGATGAAAACAAAAAAATTGATGATGGTTGCACTGGTCAGTTCCACTCTGGCCCTTTCAGGGTGTGGTGCGATGAGCACAGCAATCAAGAAGCGTAACCTTGAGGTGAAGACTCAGATGAGTGAGACCATCTGGCTTGAACCCGCCAGCGAACGCACGGTATTTCTGCAGATCAAAAACACGTCTGATAAAGACATGAGTGGGCTGCAGGGCAAAATTGCTGATGCTGTGAAAGCAAAAGGATATCAGGTGGTGACTTCTCCGGATAAAGCCTACTACTGGATTCAGGCGAATGTGCTGAAGGCCGATAAGATGGATCTGCGGGAGTCTCAGGGATGGCTGAACCGTGGTTATGAAGGCGCAGCTGTTGGTGCAGCGTTAGGTGCCGGTATTACCGGATATAACTCAAATTCTGCCGGTGCCACACTCGGTGTGGGCCTTGCTGCCGGTCTGGTGGGTATGGCTGCAGATGCGATGGTGGAAGATGTGAACTATACCATGATCACGGATGTGCAGATTGCAGAGCGTACTAAGTCAACGGTGACAACGGATAATGTTGCCGCCCTGCGTCAGGGCACATCCGGTGCGAAAATTCAGACCAGTACTGAAACAGGTAACCAGCATAAATACCAGACCCGTGTGGTCTCAAATGCGAACAAGGTTAACCTGAAATTTGAAGAGGCGAAGCCTGTTCTCGAAGACCAGCTGGCCAAATCAATCGCAAATATTCTCTGAACCTCGTCAGGAGGCTGATCTGACCGGCCTCCTTGCTGACGCCTCGCGTTGCTCGTTGTCCAACCCCGGGATGTAACAAAATAAATTTTGTCACCTCCCGGCGTTTCCGAAATAAATATGAAAACACTGAGCGGTTGTGCAAATTCTTTGTGCGACCGTGAAGTGTTGCCGGCGAAGCCGGGATCTTCCGGAGAAAGTCATTATGACATCAGACAATATCGCTGAATATGTTGGTGAGAATAATCAATTTACTGAGAAGCCTGCAACTGAATACCCCCCGGTGATACAGGATAATACAGTGACCACTAAAGACTATCTGTACAGCAATAATATTGATACTGACCTTTTAGTGGTTATCGGAGGGCTTATTGTTATATTGTTTCTCATGATGCTTATCATGTACTTTATTAATTCTCTCAGGCATAAGGAATTAACTGAAATACTGACAAAAATATCTTTTCCTGAAAAATCCGGGAGCAATTTGCTTAAACCGGAGGCGGTCAGCTGTAATTTGTTGTCCCTGTGTGTGCTGGCACCGGTATTCTGTACACCCAGAAAGCTGGCTGAAGTTTCCAGGGAGATCATCGTGGCGAGTGCGCAGGAAATTGCATGGACGCCGGGGAGCAGTCGTATTGATGGCCACCAGGCGGAGAATATCACCTGGGCGATTTCATCGCAGTCTCCTGCCGATAAGTATGATCTCATCAATAAAACGTCCCGTGTTTCTCCTGACAGTGGCCGTTTTTATGAACCGGACACAGTTCTGGATCACCGTGAACGGGTACGCCTTTTTATTCAGATCCAGTTTCCGCATGGGAGTGACTGGTCTGAAGTATTGCGCCTGACTGACATTGTTACAGAGAAGGTCTCTTCCGGCAGGACTGCAGGCGGGTATCACCACCGGCATACAGGGTACACCTGGTCTGTTTCTGTGAATTAACCCCACATCATCCTTTTCTGCCCTGTTCCAGATTTTCCCGGAGTTTCATCATGAGTTTTAACGCAAAGGATATGACCCAGGGCGGTCAGATTGCGTCCATGCGTATCCGCATGTTCAGCCAGATCGCCAATATCATGCTTTACTGCCTGTTTATTTTTTTCTGGATCCTCATTGGTCTGGTCTTATGGGTAAAAATAAGCTGGCAGACGTTTATCAACGGCTGTATTTACTGGTGGTGTACGTCACTGGAAGGCATGCGGGATTTAATAAAATCCCAGCCGGTCTATGAGATCCAGTATTACGGCAAAACCTTCCGGATGAACGCTGCCCAGGTACTGCATGATAAATATATGATCTGGTGCGGAGAGCAGCTATGGTCTGCATTCGTTCTGGCGTCTGTCGTGGCCCTGGTTATTTGCCTGATCACCTTCTTTGTTGTCTCCTGGATTCTGGGGCGTCAGGGTAAACAACAGAGCGAAAATGAAGTCACAGGTGGTCGTCAGCTGACGGACAATCCGAAAGACGTTGCCCGGATGCTGAAAAAAGACGGCAAGGACTCCGATATCCGGATTGGCGACCTGCCGATTATCCGGGATTCCGAAATCCAGAACTTCTGTCTGCACGGCACGGTCGGGGCCGGTAAGTCGGAGGTTATCCGTCGTCTGGCCAACTACGCCCGTCAGCGCGGTGATATGGTGGTGATTTATGACCGTTCAGGGGAATTTGTTAAAAGTTACTATGATCCCTCCATCGATAAAATCCTGAATCCGCTGGATGCCCGCTGTGCCGCATGGGATTTGTGGAAGGAGTGCCTGACACAGCCGGATTTTGATAATACCGCGAACACGCTGATCCCGATGGGCACAAAAGAGGACCCGTTCTGGCAGGGTTCAGGACGTACCATTTTTGCGGAAGCGGCGTACCTGATGCGTAATGACCCCAACCGCAGCTACAGCAAACTGGTGGACACACTGCTTTCCATCAAAATCGAAAAACTGCGTACCTTCCTGCGTAATTCACCGGCGGCCAACCTGGTGGAAGAGAAAATTGAGAAAACGGCGATTTCCATCCGTGCTGTGCTGACCAACTACGTGAAAGCCATCCGTTACCTGCAGGGGATTGAGCATAACGGTGAGTCTTTTACCATCCGTGACTGGATGCGTGGTGTCCGGGAAGATCAGAAAAACGGCTGGCTGTTTATTTCGTCGAATGCCGACACCCATGCCTCCCTGAAGCCGGTGATCTCCATGTGGCTGTCCATTGCCATTCGTGGTCTGCTGGCAATGGGAGAAAACCGTAACCGTCGTGTGTGGTTTTTCTGTGATGAGTTACCCACGTTACACAAACTGCCGGACCTGGTGGAGATCCTGCCGGAAGCCCGTAAGTTCGGTGGCTGTTATGTGTTTGGTATCCAGTCCTATGCCCAGCTGGAAGATATCTACGGTGAGAAAGCGGCGGCCACGCTGTTTGACGTCATGAACACCCGTGCCTTTTTCCGTTCTCCCAGCCATAAGATTGCAGAGTTCGCTGCCGGTGAAATTGGTGAGAAAGAGCACCTGAAAGCCAGCGAGCAGTATTCCTACGGTGCTGATCCGGTACGTGACGGGGTATCGACCGGTAAGGATATGGAGCGCCAGACGCTGGTCAGTTATTCCGACATTCAGTCTCTGCCGGATCTGACCTGTTATGTCACCCTGCCCGGACCATATCCGGCAGTAAAACTCTCTCTGAAATATCAGACACGACCGAAGGTCGCTCCGGAGTTTATTCCGCGTGACATCAACCCGGAAATGGAGAACCGTCTGAGTGCCGTACTTGCTGCAAGGGAAGCAGAAGGTCGCCAGATGGCCAGCCTCTTCGAACCGGAGGTTGCCTCCGGAGAAGGCGTGACTCAGGCTGAACAGCCACAACAGCCACAACAGCCACAACAGCCACAACAGCCACAACAGCCACAACAGCCAGTGTCTTCTGTCATCAATGATAAGAAGTCAGATGCAGGTGTGAGTGTTCCGGCAGGGGGGATCGAGCAGGAGCTGAACATGAAACCGGAAGAAGAGATGGAACAGCAACTGCCACCCGGGATCAGTGAATCCGGTGAAGTGGTGGATATGGCCGCTTATGAGGCATGGCAACAGGAAAATCATCCGGACATCCAGCAGCAGATGCAGCGTCGTGAAGAGGTGAACATTAATGTGCACCGGGAGCGCGGGGAGGATGTTGAGCCGGGAGATGATTTCTGATGAACAGGTCAACTCCAGTCTTCAATTCTCAGGCCGCCCACACGTTCAAATTCCCGGGTGTTATTAGTCACAATAATCAGTCCCCGACTGCGGGCATGACCTGCGATCATTTGATCAAATGGCCCGACAGGGCGTCCCTGACGGGCAAGTTCTGCTCTTATCTGGCCGGTGTGTGTGGCAGCAGCAGCGTCGTAATCCAGAACGTCAATGCGGGAAACAAATCCCTCGATCACAGCGAGATTACGTTCAGGCATCTGGCTTTTTTCTGCACCATATATCAGCTCCATCAGAGTGACCGAACTGATGCACATTCTCCCCTGGTTCAGGTTAAAACGTTCCCTGACACTGGCGGGTTTGTTCTTTATCGTAAAAATGCAGATGTTGGTATCGAGCATAAACTTCAGCATCAGAATGACTCCCTTTCCTGCATACCAGGCTGTTCCCTGTTATCCATAAAATCAGCGCTGACACTGTTTCCGTCGAACCATTCGTCCCATGTCTCTCCGGCAGGCGTAATGATTCGGGTTCGTCCGACAGCAATCACTTCAACGCGTTTTACGTTTTCCGGCAATGCAACCGCTTTTGGCAGTCTGACCGCCTGGCTGCGGTTGCTGAGAAATACGGTGGTTTCCATTATTTGCCTCCTTATGTGGATATGTCTTGTGTATATCCATTGTGGGATTGATGCCGGGATATGTCAAAGGGATATACGTTTATGATGAGTATTGCGCAGGTCAGATCGGCCGGAAGTGCCGGGAACTATTATACCGACAAGGATAATTACTATGTGCTGGGCAGCATGGGAGAACGCTGGGCCGGCCAGGGGGCTGAACAACTGGGGCTGCAGGGCAGTGTCGATAAGGATGTCTTTACCCGCCTTCTGGAGGGCAGGTTGCCAGACGGGGCGGATTTAAGCCGCATGCAGGATGGCCGTAACAGGCATCGTCCCGGCTACGACCTGACCTTCTCCGCCCCCAAAAGTGTCTCCATGATGGCCATGCTCGGGGGGGATAAACGTCTTATTGATGCACATAACCAGGCTGTGGATTTTGCTGTCCGTCAGGTGGAGGCGCTGGCCTCCACACGGGTGATGACGGACGGACAGTCAGAAACGGTGCTGACCGGTAATCTGGTGATGGCACTGTTTAACCATGACACCAGTCGCGATCAGGACCCACAGTTACACACGCATGTGGTGGTGGCTAATGTCACGCAGCATAACGGCGAGTGGAAGACACTGAGCAGTGACAAAGTGGGGAAAACCGGATTTTCCGAGAACGTGCTCGCGAACCGGATTGCGTTCGGGAAAATATATCAGAGTGAGTTACGTCAGCGCGTTGAGGCGCTGGGTTATGAAACCGAAGTGGTCGGTAAGCACGGTATGTGGGAGATGCCGGGCGTACCGGTGGAGGCCTTTTCCGGACGCTCACAGGCTATCAGGGAGGCCGTCGGGGAAGGGGCCTCGCTGAAATCCCGGGATGTGGCGGCACTGGATACGCGTAAATCCAAACAGCACGTCGATCCGGAAGTCAGAATGGCTGAATGGATGCAGACGCTGAAGGAAACCGGGTTCGACATCCGGGCGTATCGTGACGCGGCGGATCAACGGGCGGAGACCCGCACGCAGGCGCCCGGGCCAGCTTCACAGGACGGGCCGGATGTGCAGCAGGCGGTGACACAGGCGATTGCCGGATTAAGTGAACGAAAAGTGCAGTTCACGTACACGGACGTGCTGGCCAGGACGGTCGGCATACTGCCGCCGGAAAATGGTGTGATTGAACGGGCACGCGCCGGTATCGATGAGGCCATCAGCCGTGAGCAGCTTATCCCCCTCGATCGTGAGAAGGGGCTGTTCACGTCCGGGATTCATGTGCTCGATGAGCTGTCAGTCCGGGCACTCAGTCGTGACATCATGAAACAGAACCGGGTGACCGTACATCCGGAGAAAAGTGTCCCCCGGACGGCCGGTTACAGCGATGCCGTCAGTGTTCTGGCACAGGATCGCCCGTCGCTGGCCATTGTGTCCGGGCAGGGCGGTGCAGCCGGGCAGCGTGAGCGGGTGGCTGAACTGGCAATGATGGCCCGGGAGCAGGGGCGGGAGGTGCAGATTATCGCTGCTGACCGTCGTTCGCAGATGAACCTGAAGCAGGATGAACGGCTGTCCGGTGAGCTGATAACCGGACGTCGTCAGCTGCTGGAGGGTATGGCCTTCACACCGGGCAGTACCGTTATCGTCGACCAGGGCGAAAAACTCTCCCTGAAAGAGACGTTAACCCTGCTGGACGGTGCCGCACGTCATAACGTACAGGTCCTGATAACCGACAGCGGGCAGCGAACCGGTACAGGCAGTGCGCTGATGGCCATGAAGGATGCCGGGGTGAACACGTATCGCTGGCAGGGCGGAGAACAGCGACCGGCCACCATCATCAGTGAACCGGACCGGAATGTCCGCTATGACCGGCTGGCCGGAGATTTTGCGGCCAGCGTGAAAGCCGGAGAAGAGAGCGTGGCACAGGTCAGCGGGGTACGGGAACAGGCCATACTGACACAGGCCATTCGCAGTGAGCTGAAAACACAGGGCGTGCTCGGACACCCGGAGGTGACCATGACCGCCCTGTCACCGGTCTGGCTGGACAGCCGGAGCCGTTATCTGCGGGATATGTACCGACCGGGGATGGTGATGGAGCAGTGGAACCCGGAGACACGCAGTCATGACCGCTATGTTATCGACCGGGTGACGGCGCAGAGTCACAGCCTGACCCTGCGGGATGCGCAGGGCGAAACGCAGGTGGTGCGTATTTCCTCCCTGGACAGCAGCTGGTCGCTGTTCCGGCCGGAAAAAATGCCGGTGGCAGACGGCGAGCGACTGAGGGTGACAGGGAAAATTCCCGGACTCCGCGTCTCCGGCGGTGACCGCCTGCAGGTGGCATCCGTCAGTGAAGATGCGATGACGGTTGTTGTGCCGGGGCGGGCTGAACCGGCCACCCTGCCTGTGGCTGATTCACCGTTCACGGCACTGAAGCTGGAGAACGGCTGGGTGGAAACGCCCGGGCATTCCGTCAGTGACAGTGCGACGGTGTTTGCCTCCGTCACACAGATGGCAATGGACAACGCCACCCTGAACGGTCTGGCCCGCAGCGGTCGTGATGTCCGGCTGTATTCCTCACTGGATGAAACCCGTACTGCGGAAAAACTTGCCCGCCATCCCTCCTTTACGGTGGTTTCTGAGCAGATAAAGGCGCGTGCCGGTGAGACATTGCTGGAAACCGCTATCAGTCTGCAGAAAGCCGGGCTTCACACGCCGGCACAGCAGGCCATTCATCTGGCGCTTCCTGTGGTGGAAAGTAAAAACCTGGCCTTCAGCATGGTGGACCTGCTGACAGAGGCGAAGTCGTTTGCTGCAGAAGGAACCGGTTTTACTGAACTGGGAGGGGAAATCAATGCGCAGATAAAACGCGGTGATTTACTGTATGTGGATGTGGCAAAAGGCTATGGCACAGGCCTGCTGGTTTCCCGTGCGTCGTATGAGGCAGAAAAGAGCATTCTTCGCCATATTCTCGAAGGTAAGGAGGCGGTCACGCCGCTGATGGAGAGAGTACCTGGCGAACTCATGGAGAAACTGACATCAGGACAGCGTGCCGCTACCCGCATGATACTGGAAACGTCCGACCGTTTCACGGTGGTGCAGGGCTATGCCGGTGTGGGTAAGACCACACAGTTCCGGGCGGTGATGTCAGCCGTGAACATGCTGCCGGCGAGTGAGCGTCCCCGAGTTGTGGGGCTGGGGCCCACGCACCGTGCGGTCGGTGAGATGCGCAGCGCCGGCGTGGATGCACAGACGCTGGCGTCCTTTCTGCATGACACGCAGCTGCAGCAGCGCAGCGGAGAAACGCCGGATTTCAGCAACACGCTGTTCCTGCTCGATGAGAGCTCAATGGTGGGCAATACCGACATGGCACGGGCATACGCCCTGATTGCGGCCGGTGGCGGTCGTGCCGTGGCCAGTGGTGACACGGACCAGCTGCAGGCCATCGCGCCCGGTCAGCCTTTCCGTCTCCAGCAGACGCGCAGTGCTGCCGATGTGGTCATCATGAAGGAGATTGTGCGTCAGACGCCGGAACTGCGGGAGGCGGTATACAGCCTGATTAACCGGGATGTGGAAAGGGCACTGTCCGGGCTTGAGAGTGTGAAACCGTCTCAGGTTCCCCGTCAGGAGGGCGCATGGGCACCGGAGCACTCCGTGACGGAGTTCAGTCACAGCCAGGAAGCGAAACTGGCAGAAGCGCAGCAGAAGGCGATGCTGAAAGGTGAGACTTTTCCGGATGTCCCCATGACACTGTATGAAGCCATTGTCCGCGACTATACCGGCAGGACACCGGAAGCACGGGAGCAGACGCTGATTGTCACGCACCTGAATGAGGACCGGCGCGTACTGAACAGCATGATTCATGATGCACGGGAAAAGGCCGGTGAGCTGGGGAAAGAGCAGGTCATGGTGCCTGTCCTGAACACAGCGAATATACGTGACGGGGAGCTGCGTCGTCTCTCCACCTGGGAGAATAACCCGGATGCCCTTGCCCTGGTGGATAGTGTGTATCACCGGATTGCCGGTATCAGCAAGGATGACGGGCTGATAACCCTGGAGGATGCGGAAGGTAACACGCGGCTGATTTCGCCCCGGGAGGCGGTGGCTGAAGGTGTCACACTGTACACCCCGGACAAAATCCGGGTGGGGACCGGCGACCGGATGCGCTTCACGAAGAGTGACCGGGAGCGCGGTTATGTGGCCAACAGCGTCTGGACGGTGACAGCGGTTTCCGGTGACAGTGTCACGCTGTCAGACGGACAGCAGACCCGGGTGATTCGCCCCGGCCAGGAGCGGGCAGAGCAACATATTGACCTGGCTTATGCCATCACCGCCCACGGTGCGCAGGGGGCGAGTGAAACCTTTGCCATCGCGCTTGAAGGCACGGAAGGTAACCGGAAACTGATGGCCGGCTTTGAGTCAGCCTACGTGGCCCTGTCGCGTATGAAGCAGCATGTGCAGGTGTACACCGATAACCGTCAGGGCTGGACGGATGCCATTAACAATGCCGTACAGAAAGGAACTGCCCACGATGTGCTGGAGCCGAAACCGGACCGGGAGGTCATGAATGCGCAGCGGCTGTTCAGTACGGCACGGGAACTGCGGGACGTGGCGGCAGGCCGTGCCGTTCTCCGTCAGGCAGGGCTGGCCGGGGGAGACAGCCCTGCACGGTTTATTGCACCGGGACGTAAATATCCGCAGCCGTATGTGGCACTGCCGGCGTTTGACCGTAACGGCAAGTCCGCCGGTATCTGGCTGAACCCACTGACCACGGATGACGGAAACGGGCTGCGGGGATTCAGTGGTGAAGGACGGGTGAAAGGCAGCGGGGATGCGCAGTTCGTGGCCCTGCAGGGCAGCCGTAACGGAGAGAGCCTGCTGGCTGATAATATGCAGGATGGCGTCCGGATTGCCCGTGATAATCCTGACAGCGGTGTGGTGGTGAGAATTGCCGGTGAAGGTCGTCCGTGGAATCCCGGTGCCATCACCGGTGGCCGCGTGTGGGGGGATATCCCGGACAACAGCGTTCAGCCGGGAGCCGGAAATGGCGAACCGGTCACGGCAGAGGTACTGGCACAGCGGCAGGCTGAAGAGGCCATCCGCCGTGAAACGGAACGCCGCGCAGATGAAATTGTCAGGAAAATGGCAGAGAACAAACCTGACCTGCCGGACGGCAAAACAGAGCTGGCTGTCAGGGATATTGCCGGACAGGAGCGTGACCGGTCTGCCATATCTGAACGGGAAACCGCACTGCCGGAGAGTGTGCTGCGTGAATCACAACGGGAGCGGGAAGCGGTCCGGGAGGTTGCCCGGGAAAATCTGCTGCAGGAGCGTCTGCAGCAGATGGAGCGGGATATGGTTCGTGACCTGCAGAAAGAGAAAACCCTGGGCGGAGACTGATACAGGAAGACAAACACTGATGACAACGGATAACACGAACACGACACGTAACGATTCACTGGCTGCACGGACCGATACCTGGTTGCAGTCGTTTCTGGTCTGGTCACCCGGACAGCGGGATATCATCAAAACGGTGGCACTGGTGCTGATGGTACTGGACCATGCAAACCGCATTCTGCATCTGGACCAGACGTGGATGTTTCTGGCCGGGCGAGGAGCCTTTCCGCTGTTTGCCCTGGTGTGGGGGCTGAATCTGTCCCGTCATGCGCATATCAGGCAGTCAGCCATTAACCGGTTATGGGGCTGGGCAGTTTTTTCCCAGTTCGCATATTATCTGGCCGGATTTCCCTGGTATGAGGGGAATATCCTGTTTGCCTTTGCAGTGGCGGCACAGGTGCTGACATGGTGTGAAACGCGCAGTGGGTGGCGTACAGCAGCGGCCATTCTTCTGATGGCCCTGTGGGGGCCTTTGTCCGGCACCAGTTACGGCATTGCCGGGCTGCTGATGCTGGCAGTCAGCCACCGGCTGTACCGGGCGGAAGACAGAGCGGAACGTCTGGCGCTGGTCGCCTGCCTGCTGGCTGTTATTCCGGCGCTTAACCTTGCCACCAGTGATGCAGCGGCGGTGGCCGGTTTTGTGATGACGGTGCTGACCGTTGGTCTGGTGTCGTGTGCAGGAAAATCATTACCCCGTTTCTGGCCCGGGGATTTTTTCCCGGTATTCTACGCCTGTCATCTGGCTGTGCTGGGCGTTCTGGCGTTGTGACTGGTATGATACTGACGCTGATTCTGATTATTAATAAACAACATAAAACAGGATATTTATGAAAATTACGGATCACAAACTCTCTGAAGGTATTGCCCTGACATTTCGTGTTCCTGAAGGAAATATAAAACATCCTTTGATTATCTTATGCCATGGGTTTTGCGGTATCAGGAATGTTCTGCTCCCTTGCTTTGCGAATGCCTTCACAGAAGCAGGATTCGCAACGATTACTTTTGATTATCGAGGATTCGGTGAGAGTGATGGAGAACGAGGGCGTCTGGTTCCTGCAATGCAGACCGAAGATATTATTTCAGTTATCAATTGGGCAGAAAAGCAGGAATGTATTGATAATCAGCGTATTGGGTTATGGGGAACATCGCTGGGAGGGGGGCATGTCTTCAGTGCAGCTGCGCTGGACCAACGCGTAAAATGTATTGTCAGCCAGCTGGCTTTTGCTGACGGTGATGTTCTGGTTACCGGAGAGATGAATGAATCGGAGAGAGCGTCTTTTCTGTCCACGCTGAATAAAATGGCAGAGAAGAAGAAAAACACCGGGAAAGAGATGTTTGTGGGGGTTAC
>OLOS01002707.1_pt1 | contig 11554 bp, 8 predicted proteins | sample 1672631 | NCBI WGS metagenome assembly OLOS01 (sample SAMEA3136707, study PRJEB25190) | human gut metagenome | biome: human gut; feature: human-associated habitat; material: faeces | place: Austria | collected 2013 | reverse complement strand
AAATTCTGGTTTTTGCGTCTGTATTGGATTCGTCCAAACAGGCGCTTTTTTATTTTCCGAAGTCATCATCATATCTGGGCAGAAATCCCTCTTTACACCTAGGGGAAGGTGCGTCACTTTCTCGGCCTCTTGGGCAGGAAGACTGTCGCTCCCCCCTCTCACACTCTCCCCCCAAGATACACTTACCTACTGGGAAGAAGATATCAGTGCTTACAGAATGCACTCTTCTAGTCCCAGCAATGCAAACATCAACGCCGAAATGGAAGTCATCGTTTTTCCCAGCCGGTGATTTCCTTGAACAACCGAACCAGAAGGAGGAACGGAATGTCGATCAAATTCAAAAACAAAGATCACGAGAAATTCTATGAACAGTGCCTCGGCCGGACCGGCAGTCTTGATCCCTACCACAAGGCTTTTTTCTACACTATGGGCATCAGCGGCGAGACCAGGAAGCACATTGAGGACGTCTTCAACTTTCTGGAGGATGCCATCCGGCCGGAGGGCCTGAACAAAGGCTGGCAGACCAGCGGCAGCAGTTGCCTGACCCGCTTGGCGTTCAACCTCTGGAACGGGTGGAACGCGGATGGCTGCGCGACGCCTTACGATCTGTTCACCACTTCGGATGCAACCTACATGTTGGAAGCGGTTCGGCTTCGGTACCCGGAGTACTGCAAGGAACCCCAGGTCCCCAGTATGAGTCGGGCCAGATAAGATGGGACGGGGCCGAAAGAAAAAACTCAGAAATAAAGGCAAATGCCAGAAAGGACTTGAAAGCATGATCATTGGCATTGACCATGGGTACTACGCAATTAAAACCAAGAATTTCTCGTTCCCAGCCGGTGTGACAGCGTATACCCATGAACCTTATACCCTGAAAAACACCCTCCAGATCGGCGGCAAATACTTTGTCTGCGGCACCGGCCGGCAGCCTATCCTGCGTGACAAGACCGTCAACGACAACTACTACATTCTGACCCTAGCCGCCATTGCCATGGAACTTCGTTACAGGGGCCTTCCGGCAGAGAGTTCAGTAACCCTGGCGGCAGGACTCCCTCTAGCACGGTATGGCCGTGACAAGAAGCCGTTCACCGAATATCTGCTGCGCAATGGTCAGCCGGTCAACTTCCTGTTCGAAGGGGAACGCTACAAAGTCAAAATCGAAAGCGTGAAACTGTTCCCCCAGGGCTACTCCGCCATCGCTATTCATCCTGAGCTCGTGAAGGACGAACCGTCTGTGCTCCTCATGGACATCGGCGGATGGACGGTGGATCTTATGCGACTGGACTACAACGTCCCTAATGCGGCCACCTGCCGCAGTCTGGAACTTGGCATGATCCGCTGCATGGATGAGATCCAGGAGCAGGTTCGTCGGGACACCGGCCTGTCTGTTACGGACGCCCAGGTGGAACGGATCCTTGCCGGCAAGCCATGCAGTATGGATGAGGAGGCACGAAAGCTGATCCAGCGGCAGGGCCGACTCTACACTGAGCGGCTCATTTCGGCGGCAATGGAAGCAGGGTTTGACCTGCGAACTCTGCCCGTGATCCTGATGGGAGGAGGCGCTGCGACCGTCATGCGCAACGTGAGCGAACGTGACGGCCTTTGTCGGGCTTTTCTGCTGGAGGACGATAAGGTGAACGCTGAGGGCTACGAACGGATTTTGGGCCAAATGTCGAGCCGTGAGGAACAGCGATGAAACGGCAGCAGTTTCTCTTCCGTCCCAACCCACATTCGGACCTGCACCAGCGCGCCTGGGCGTACCTTCAAGCCTGTCCAGCTGGGCAAAAAAACGACTACATAGCCTGGGCAATCATTCGCCTGGAATCGCAGAAAGAGTTTGAAAACATTCTGCGAGAAATTCTGAAAAGACCAGAGGTGGCTCCCCGTGAATCTGTTCGCATTCACCGACCAGAAGCATCATCCGAAATCCCAGGAGAAATGCTTGGATTCCTTGATGGTCTGATGGATATGGAATAGTTGGTGTATCTTGCCCATATTTTCGATGAATCCTTGTTGCACTTGGTAATAGCTTTGTTCGAAGGTGTTGGGTATGCTTGTGTTGCCCAAAACGAAAGGAGCTGTGCTACATGGAAATGAAGGGCATTACATGCAAAATCCCGTTGGAGCTGCACAATCGAATCAGCGATGAAATTCGTGAAACGGAAAGCACCATGGGGAAATTCATCGAAATGATCATCAACGAGCATTACACAAAGGAGGAAAACAGCATGAGTAAAGGCAGAACATTGGCATTCCAGGTCAGCGAGGAATTCTTCCAGAGAATCAAGGATTATCTGGCTTGCTACGAGCAGGTCTTCGGCAGGAAGCTTAGCCAGCGCCAGTTCGTCATCGGCCTGATCGAACAGGCTCTGGAGGAGGCGGACGAAGACTTCGAAGCGGCCCGGGCCGATGAGGACGAGGGCAGCCACGAAGACCCGCTGGAAGAAGACCAGCTGGAAGAAAACCAGCCGGAAGAAGACCAGCCGGAAGAAGATCAGCTGGAAGAAGATCAGCTGGAAAGCGGCGATCCCTCCGAATACGACAGCTGCGACACGGAACAGGAAGCCGATGCGGCTGACGAGGAGTCTGACAACGCTCCCAGCGAGGAAGCGTGATATTCCACAGGAAAAGGAGGTGGTTCCCATGCAGACAGAAACAGAAACATCGTGACGAAAGGAGTTGAAGCAAGAGAGTATTCGATTCATCGATATGTTCGCCGGCATCGGCGGGTTTCGAGAGGGCCTGCAGCTTGCCGGCGGATTTCAATGTGTAGGATTTTGTGAGTGCGAAAAATACGCACAACAGAGCTATCGGGCTCTGTTCGAATGTGAGGAGGAATGGTATAGCTCAGACGCAAGAACAATCGACCCCGCTGAACTCCCGGAATTCGATCTGCTCTGCGGTGGATTCCCTTGTCAGGCATTCAGCATCGCTGGCGCTCGAAAAGGATTTGGCGATTCCCGAGGGACCCTGTTCTTTGAACTTGCCCGACTGGCTGAAGCCCGGAAGCCTCGGTATCTGCTCTTTGAAAATGTTCCCGGATTGCTTAACCATGACCACGGCAGGACGTTTGCGGCGATCCTCGATGCGCTGGGGGGACTGGGGTATCATGTGGAATGGCAAGTGCTTAACAGCAAGGATTTCGGCGTCCCCCAATCCCGCCGCCGTGTGTATATTGTCGGATATCTTGATGAGCGATGTAGAGGAAAAATACTTCCTTTCACCACAGCAAATGCAACGCCTCTTGCCTGCATCCATGACGGACCGCAGGGAAGCCGGGTCTACGACCCCAGCGGAGTAAGCTGTACGCTCACCAGCCAAGCAGGCGGTGTGGGTGGCAAGACTGGGCTGTATCAGGTAGGGTTCCCAATCAAGGAGGCCACCCGAAAGGGCTACAAGATGGCCTATCCGGGAGACAGCATTGACCTGGCTTACCCACAAATGAATACCCGCCGCGGCCGTGTGGGCCACAAGATCGCTCATACCCTGACCACGGATGCGACCCAAGGAACGCTCATCGAGGCACCCCGGTTCGTGGATCTGAACGAAGATCCTGAGCTTACGAGTATTTCACGATGCCTGACGGCCAAGCAGAACGGAGGGATCCGCAAGCACAAGCGGGAAGCATCCGGCGTACTGATTGGCGGACGAATCCGCCGACTGACGCCGAGAGAATGCCTCCGCTTACAGGGCTGGGCAGATGACAGGATCGACAAGATCCTCGCCATCCAGAGCGACAGTCAGGTGTACCGGCAAGCGGGCAACGGAGTGACCGTGACCGTGGTAGAGGTCATCGGAAAACGGCTGGCGGCTGTGGATGCGGAGGTGATGCGCCATTGATCTGAAAGAGCAGCCCTTCGGCTGCGAGATCGAAATGACCGGGCTGACCCGTCAGCAGGCAGCGGAAGCGGTCGCCGCCCTGTTCGGGACCAGTGCCCGCCAGACTCACGAGTCCACGACCTATGATCCGTGGGAAGTGATCGACCGGGACGGAAAAAAATGGCGTTTCGTATTCGACAGCAGCATCAAGGCTACCATGCGGGATGGCCGCCGCCAGATTCCTGCGACATCGGGCCTTTATAAGGTCGAGATGAATTCTCCCAAACTGAGCTATGAGGAGATGGGAAAGCTGCAGGAGGTTGTGCGGACGCTGCGCCATGCCGGAGCAGTTGTCAACGGCAGCTGCGGGATGCACGTCCATGTGGATGCCTCCCGGCACACACCCCAAAGTTTGAAAAACGCTCTGTCCATCATGTATTCCAAAGAGGACATATTGTTCAAAGCTCTCAACGTGAACGAGGCCAGAGTGGAACGCTGGTGCCAGAAGGTGCGGGAACCCATGCTGGAGAAAATCCGCAAGCTGCCCACGAACATCAGCATGGAGCGGCTGAAGCGGGAATGGTATGGCGGGAATGATGGAAGCTATGAGCACTACAACTGGACTCGATATTATGCGTTGAATCTGCATTCCGTATTTTATCGAGGCACACTGGAATGGCGATGCTTTGAAAGCACTCTCCACGCCGGTAAAGTCCGGGCGAACATCACGCTGGCTTTGGCCATCTCCGCACAGGCGATCAACCAGAAGAAGACGCTGATGCGGAAAACGGAAATTTCCGAAAATCCAGCCTTTACGTTTCGTACATTTCTGTTGCGCCTCGGACTGATCGGACCTGAGTACAAAAATGTTCGAGAGCATCTGCTCGCCAATCTGCCCGGTGATCGGGCTTGGCGTTATGATCGTTCCAACTATCCAAGCCTGACTGGTAGGCACAGAGAAGAAAGATAGGGGGTGAAGTGTTGAGCGAGAAACTGTATTTTGCCTACGGTTCCAATATGAACCTGGACCAAATGGCTTTCCGCTGTCCGGAAGCAGAGGTCGTAGGGGTGGTTCGTGTGGATGATTACCGCCTGACCTTCTGCGGTAGCAGCTACGCCGGTGTGGCAACGATTCTGCCTCAGCCGGGAAGCCATGTTGACGGTGTCCTCTGGCGCATTTCCGAAGCAGATGAAAAGCACCTGGACTTCTACGAAGGCTTTCCTCGCCTTTACGGGAAGGAACCTATTGAGGTGACCGACCACAATGGTCAGAAAATGACCGTCATGGTTTATACCATGAATTCGCCATTCAAAGAGTGTCTGATGCCGCCCTCTGAAGGGTACTTAGGGGGGATCATAGAAGGCTGCCTCCAGAATGGGCTTGATCCCAGTTCCATCAGAGAAGAAGCTTTCCGCCTTCAGAAAGAGAAGGAGAAAGCAGACACTACCCACAACCGAAAAAGCAAAAAGGTCAGCCGAAAGGATCGTTGACCCCAACATGTGAAATATTGAAAGGAGTGGAACCCATGTATAAAACTTTGATCGTAGCTATGGTTCTGGCCTGTCTGGTTGGATGCGGGGCTCAGCCGAGCGAATCGCAATCTGCATCGAGCAGCTCTATGACCCAGTCGGAAGCCACCTCAGACAGCCAGCCCGAAGGAAACAGTCAGGTCACACCCACACCGTCACCTGCAAGCAGCTCAGAAGATACCTCGTCTGTAGGCAGCCAGCCGACACAGACGCCGGAGCCAGTCCCCATGTCAGAGCCAACCGAAAGCACTGAGCAAACTGCTGATACCAGTGGATCAGATGTCGCAACGGCGGCCTACGGTGCCGTGCCCTTTGAACTTGCAGCCGGCACAGACAAATGGTGGTACATCGATTCCAGTGACACTGCCTATTGGGCGGTTCAGGAAAACATCAACGCTATCCGGGCTGAAGCCGGATTGCCTGCACTGACGATGGACGAGTCGCTGAGCGAGGCGGCAAGTGACCGATGCGAAAGCTTCGTGGCCGGTGGTGCCTTTGACCACTCAGGCATGACGACCCGCAGTGAGATCTGCGCAAGAGGCCCGCTGCGTTCTGCAAGTGAGGTTTGCAATGCCTGGAAAGACAGCCCTGACCATTACGCAAACATCATCAGCCCCGACTTCACCACCATGGGAGTCGCCTGTTGGTTCTGCGATACCGCAGATGGTCAGTACACCTACTGGACTGTGACTTTCGGATAAAACCACAGTAGAAGGATGAATACCTTCTGCAAGAAAAAGAATCACGCAAAACAGCCTAAGCACCTGCAATTCGCAGGTGCTTTTTTTATTGGAGGTATTGATGAAACAGAAATATAAATTGCGGCACCGATTCACGGCGCTGCTGATGGCATTCATGCTCTGCCTCTCCTGCTTTGCCGCACCCTCCGCCTTTGCAATGGAGAGCAGCTCCTCGGAGCCTGCCTCGATGAGCGAGGCGAACTCGGCAGTGGAGTCCCAATCCACGCCGGAGAGCGCAGCTTCTGTCCCTGAAACTGACAGTGAAGCATTGAATACTACCCAAGATGAGACCACAAGCGACATTCCTACCGACGAAAGTGAAGTCGAACTGAGCGCCGAAGCTCAGGCGTTCATTTCCGCCGTAGATGCGCTTGACCGAGAGAGCATTCTTGCTGCAGTCAACAGCTGGGCACTGGCAAGCCAGGCCTGGCAGAAGGACAAGGAAAATCCGGATCTGATTGCAGCACTGGATGAAGCTACAGTCGTCTCGGATGAAGCAGCCGCCCCGGTAACCGCTGCTGAAGATCTGTACCTGTCCCTTTCGGAGGAGGAACAGGCAAACGAAGCAGTAGCGGCTGCGTATTCCGCGCTCGCTGCTTTGGTTGTTACCATGCAGGCGACCGTTGAAAACCCGTCTGTTCCGAGTGAAGGCGATGGCGGTGACGATGCCGGATCTCCTCCCGATCTGGAAGAAATCCACCAGATGTTGTATGGTGATCTTCCTGATGCGCCCACAGGTAGCTATATGGGCAGATATGGTCTTCCCGTTGCTACCGGCGACACCAAAATCGGTATCAGCTACTGGAACGATGACCAGTCGAACGCCATCGGCTATATGGATCCCGAGGCGCTGAATTCGGATGGCCTGTCCATCACCGTTCCCCGGCAGGCCGGTGAGTCTTTCGCCATCGTGCCTATTTTTGTGCAGGTGGAATATCCTGCGAATGGCAGCTCCTCGCAGATCATCCTGCCAGAAGATGTAGTCCTGCTGGACTATAACGGTTCTGCCGCTGATGAACAAACTGCGGCGAAACTGTTGAACGCCAGCTATGAGGAAGCATCTGCTGCCACGACTGGCATTTATGTCCAGGCGGATCACGATTTCACCGTGACGTTCCGCTACACTGCCCCGGATGGCACCAGTCTGGAAAAGAACCTGATTGTCCATCTGGAAGGTGAAACAGCTGCACAGCAGGCAAAAGCCAATGGAGCCAGCACCTACGAAGCTCGCCCGGAACCTGCGGTAAAAACAGGCAAAATCACCAGTGTGCAGAAAGTAAATGGCTCGTGGCTCATTTGGTTTAATGGCCAGGAAGCATACTGCTGCACCCACGGTGCGCAGGGAAAGCCTAACGGTTGCCCCACCTACAATTATTCTCACACATCCATCGTAACGGCGGCACAGTACACGCCCGGCGATCACTTCAGCAATCAGGTCAACATTTGGGGCGGACTTGGTCAGCTGAGTTTGGGCCTGATGAGTGCCGATGCCTCCATGGACACTGCATACGACGATGTGCAGCGTTGGATCATTTCCAACTATCCTGACAGCATTCCCGCGCAGAGTTACATCCGTTCCTTCGAGCAGATGCGCAGCGGCGTGTCCACCTTTGCAGCAGACAGCGACTACTACACCTACATTTATCAGCCTCCCATTTCCGGCTGGCAGACTGTTGCACTGATCGGACCTCCCACCGGCAGCATCGACCCGGATGTGCCGCCCGCAGGTGCCGAGTATTACGCCAGTTGGTCGGCTTCGCCCCAGACTGCCAGCGGCAGCTTTGACGCCAAATACACAGTGATTACCGATAAGCAGCAGCTGGAGACCGGAGAAAAGGTAGATGGCGCAACCATCGAGATCGAGCCCATTGAAAAAGGTGGGACAATTGACGGTGGCAGTTGGGCAATCACCCCGGCTGATAAACAGGTGGTAACCACGAGTGGCCACACAATGGATGATGAGTTCCAGAGCACCGGCGGCGACGCCAGTGCCAGCTGGAGCCTGCATTACAGCGTGACCAAGACCTCCACCAGCAGCCGAAGCGGGAGTGAGGGGCCGTATTCCAGCCAAGCTGAAGCCGATGCAGCAGCGGCCAGTGCCAAGGCCCGCGCAGAGTCTGAACTGCGGGCCGAAGCCCAGGGTATGGTGGATCGAGCTATCGCAGCGGCGAAAAGCCAGCTGGCAAGCATCAAATTTCGATTTGATGAAACCGTAATCCCGGTAGGCTTTGAGTTTTACGACGGTGAGCATGGTGGCAGTCAGACGATTTCTGTTCCCATGGATAGCGCCAAGGACTACCTCATGCGCAATGATGAGTGGAGTCTCCAGGTCAACATCTCCAAGGTTGACAGCGAGACCGGAGAGCCGATTGCAGCAGATGCAGAGTACGAAGTGTTCGAATGGGATACTGTGACCCAGCAGTATATCCCCTTCGGTGGGTACAATCAGTATTCCGTGGTCCGTAATGAGGACGGCACCTACTCCGTGGCCAACGGTACTGACTACGGTACGGAGTTCGATACCAGCCGAACTCTCTACTACACCCAGCGCAACGAAGGCAAATTCCTTATCGTGGAAACAAAAGCTACCGATGGTTACTTCGGTGACTGGACGGACATCGATCAGCCCGGTGAGGCAGGTACTCCGCTGGGCAAGCGTGCCTACTATATTGAGATTACCAAGGATAATGACGGCAGCGTGATCTGGCTGGATAACGCCGACTACAATGCCGACATCGCCACCAGTTATACCGGTGGCACAAAGCTGATCTTCGACGGACGAGAAGCCACCGTAACCATTTATGATCAGCCGCAGGATGCTGGCCGCACCTATGTGACTGACAGCACCGGTCTCGCAAACAACGAGGACAGCTACACCATGATTCCCCAGGACGATGTGTTCCAAAATGATCGAGTTCTGGGCGAGATCATCCTGGCGAAATCCGATTTGGATCAGCTGCACCCCACCCCGATGTCCGAAAATGGTGAGGACTGGGAAGTACCCGGAACTGCGCCTCATGGCGAAGCCAGCATCGAAGGGGCCGTATACGACCTTTATGCCGCCGAGGATATTCTCCATCCCGATGGAGTGAGCGGTGTTGTGGATTACAGCAAGATCACCTATGAGGATGGAACCCCCATCTGGCACACTACGGTACGCACCAACAGCGGCTGGGATGACAGCTATCTGCCCATCCTCTCCAAAGACCATCTGGTGGCCAGCGCCGAGATCAAAGACGGGTTGCTGGTATTCAGTAATCTCTATCTGGGCAAGTATTACCTGGTGGAGCGAGCTACCGGCCTTGTGCTGCCGGTAGACGCAAGCAACAAGTTCTACATCACTGGGCAGTACCCGCTCCTCGACCGGAAGCTGAAGCCCACCGGTGAATATTCTCCCCTGGAACAGTCCGATGGCGAGTACATTGATTATGTCTACAAGAATCAGTATTCCGCAGTGGCTGAGGGCCGTGCCTTGGATGGTACCAAAACCTATGATGGCTATTACCTGAGCTACGCCGAAGGATTCCTCTGCGATGAGATCAACCATTATGAAACCTTGTCCTATGGCGATGAGTCTGGTTATGTGATTTTGGAGAATGAACACAGCTTGGATGCCGTGCTGAAAGGCGGTTTTGAACTCCGTAAGTTGGTCAGTACCACTGGCCCGGGTAGTCCTGCGCCGAAACTGGAAGGCGCTGGTTTTACCGTCTACCGCATCCCCGACCTGAGTAAGGCGGACCAGTTCACCCGCAACCCAGACGGCAGCTACAACATCCAGAGTGTACTGGACGCTTACCGCAAGGATAACTACGATCCCGACACTCTGAAATACGATTTCTCTGGCGAAGCCCAGGCGATTGCCCGGATGTTCGAAAGCGACACCGAACTGGTGTATGCCTACAATGCGACTCTGACCGAAGCGGGCGATTATGCCAACGGCAGCGGTCTCGGCTGGGTGCCCACCGGCACGACCAACGAGTATCGCCTAAGCGAGCTCTTCACAAACGAGGAAGGGCTTTTCCGGGTGACTGGCCTGCCCTATGGCCAGTACATTGTGGTGGAGACCACGATTCCCAAGGATGTGTTCCAGTGCGATCCCTTCGGTTTCAAGGTGGACAGCACCACTCCGCAGAGCGTTATGTGCCAGCCCAACGGCAGCGTGACCGAACCCAGCAACAGCTACCTGACTTATAACATCCTCGACGAGGAGATGGAAGGTTATCTGAAGCTGGTCAAGGTAGATGCCGAGACCGGCAAGGCTGTCAAGCTGGCCAATACCGCTTTCGCCATCTTCATGCTGCATGAGGATGGCACCAAAGAGCGCCTGTCCATGGTCGATCCCAGCAGTGGCGATCCGACAGAAAAAACCAATGTGTTTTACACCGACAGCGAGGGGCGCATGAAGACCCCCGAAAAACTGCCCTTGGGCCGGTATGAGGTTGTAGAACTGGAAGGCCCCAATGGCTTCTTCAACGATGAAGCCTATACGGTTCAGTTTGAAATCTCTTCGGATTCTGCGTGGGAAGTGGTTGGCAATGCCGTTAACGGTATGGATGAGTACATTCTTACCCAGGAATACATCAACCACGAGACCCTCGGCAAACTCACCATCCGCAAGACAGGTGAAGTCCTGACCGGCTGGGAACAGGACTGGAGTCTGGATATCCTGGACCCCTGGTTCTCTGGTGAAGCATGGCCCGGTAACTTCACCTGGGAGGAGCGCCCGCTGGCCGGCGCCCAGTACACCATCACGGCCAATGAAGACATCTATACCCAAGACCGCCAGACCGACGCTGATGGCAATCGTTGCTTGTGGTATGCAAAGGGAGATGTGGTGGCGGTTGTCACTACCGGCGACGGCACCAGCGATATTGCAGTGTTCCGCCCCGGCCGCACACAGGCTACCTACGATTTCCTGTCTGTCATCCATGACAAGGTTGGCGAGGTCACAGTGACACTGCCGCTGGGCAGCTACCATATTGAGGAAACCAAACCTCCCTACGGTTTTACCGGCACCAAGCAGAGTTACGATGTGACATTCCAGTGGGATAAGCAGACCAACAGCGTGGTCATGGCCAAGAGCATTACCGCCATCGATGAGAAGGGCAATGCTGTCACCAGCGAGTTCGAGATCGTCAATGCGGAAGATGCTACTGCCGAGTTCACCGAACAGCAGGTCTTGAAGTTCCACAACGAGCGGGAAAAGGCGCAGGTCAAGGTCATTAAGCTGGACGAGAAGACCGGCGCGGCTCTGGCTGGTGCGGTGTTCAACCTGTATACGCAGGATGACATCTACAACGCAGACGGCGACCGCCTGTTCCGAGCCGGTGATCTGTTGGCGACCTCTGCCCCCACGGGCGAGGACGGCACAGTTGTGTTTGACTGTGATCTGCCCATGCAGGATGCCCGCTATCTGCCTTTATCCGCAGGACTGGCAGACAAGGAGCTACCTTGCCCTGGGCGGC
>OLOS01002706.1_pt1 | contig 11559 bp, 12 predicted proteins | sample 1672631 | NCBI WGS metagenome assembly OLOS01 (sample SAMEA3136707, study PRJEB25190) | human gut metagenome | biome: human gut; feature: human-associated habitat; material: faeces | place: Austria | collected 2013 | reverse complement strand
CCCGAATATTGTGTAAACGTTCTCCGCGGGTGCAAACAGCAGAAACTGGCATGAGGCGGCAGCGGTCTGACCGATGCCGCCTTTTCTCTACCATAACGCCGACGGAGTTCTGCCAGACTTGTAAACGAATTTGCGCATAATACTTGACGGTACCTACGGCGGTGTTACTCGGGCATGCGCTCGGCGAAGTAAATCGACAGTTGCGCGTGGATCACGCTCCAGTCCCGCTGCCGTCCTGTCCATTTCTTCGTGATGTCCACCATCGCCAAATACAGCATCTTGAAAAGGCTGTCGTCCGTCGGAAAGACCGATCTGGTCTTGGTTACCTTCCGCAGCTGTCGATTAAACCCTTCAATCGCATTGGTTGTGTAGATCAGCCGCCGCACCTCCTGCGGATACTTGAAATATGCCATGCAGCTCCATCGCATACCAACAGGATTATATCGTCAGGATACTGTTCTGAAAGTTTTTCAAGAAATATATTGGTACATTCTGTATCGCAATTCGGCATCGTCAAAAAGAAACTTTCTCCGATCAGAGGTTCTACTGCTCCAAGGCTGAGTACCGGCTGCTCGCTACGCTTTGCCGGGTTCAAACTTTCACCGTACTGTATTATCTGCACCGAACTGGCGCACCTCCTATGTTATTTATCTTATCACAGAAGACCTTGGTTTTCACCTTTTTACAGACTTTTCTCACAGGCTCACTTCGTTCAAATAGAGGGGCTTACATGAAGTTATACACAGCAACTGATTTATCATTCAAGGTAACAAATCATGTTGCTCCTCCAGTTAATTAGCGGCGCTCTGGATAGTTAATTCCGGAGCGCCGTTTGGTTAAGATGAAATTGTGCCACTTTGTGTTTACCAATTAACCTCCAAAAGCTTAGGTCGCTATAGATGGTGATATACATTGCTTATGGCACCAAATTAGAATAGGAAATGGGAGGTTATTTGGATAGTAACCAATATGTCGCAGACTGTAACAATTCTTGACCCGAGGTTCATGTGTCCTGCCCATTTTCCCTCAAGGTAAACATTGTGAACGCCTCGTAGATTGATCGAATAGGTTCTGACAAATCCTCATAGCAAATTTCCTAAATCGGAAGCATGTTTGCATATTTAGGCATTAGTCTTACCTTGTGGGGCACGAAAGAAGGTGAGAGGGCTTGAGTGTGAACGCAGACGCGAAAGTAACAGAGCGTCAGTGCGCAGTATGGCAAGCATTGCTGCGCAGGCGCTTTGACACGGCCTCTAATCTGGCTGTGGAATTTCACGTCAGCGTTCGGACGATGCAAAATGATTTGCACGAGCTCATGCTCTCTCACCCCATAGAATCTGTCCGCGGGCGCTATGGCGGCGGCTATAAGGTGGCAGATTGGTATTCTCCGCAGCAGCATACGCTGTGCGCCGAACAGATCAGAGTTCTGAAAATAGCAGCGTCTCTTGTATCTGCTGAAGACCGGTGCGTCATCAGAACAATACTCGAACAGTTTGCCCCTTAGATTCTTTGCACCTTGATAAACAGGCTGATCGATCCGCCTCATAGCAAGCACAGGACATTCATCCGTGTGGAGGAAGCGGCAGACAGGGCGGCGCCAGGACGGTATCTACGATACCCGAGCGATTCACGCAGCCTGTCAACCGCGCTGCAGCCAGCGCGCTCGCAACGATCCCATGCGGAAATAATGAGACTTCTACTACAGCCCTCCACTGACTGGAGAGGGAGTTCCTGCGGTGTACGATGGTCAAGATGCCGACGGCACAGGCGGGGCTATGACGCGGTGAAGCGGGCCGCGACCTTGTGCTTGCCCCATATTCTACATGGCGACACTGTTGACAGAGGCTGTAGCTATTTATAGAATGTCTGTACCTGCTAATCAGAAAAAACGGAAGGGAGGGTACAGTGATCCATAAATGTGCAGCACAGTGAAAGGAGAACATATGATGAGTGATTCTTCTTCAAGGGAATGCGTTCAGCGGACATATACCGCCGAGCAGGTGGCTCAAATCCTTGGCATCAGCCTTCGCAAGGCATATGGGCTTTGCGAAACAACCACACAATTCAAGGTGATGCGGCTGGGAAAGCGATGCCTGCGAATTCACAAGGAATCCTTTGACAAGTGGCTGAACGAGCAAGCGGAGCTTACCTGACCTGAATTAGGAAAGGAAAGCGATCATGGCAACCTACAAAGTGAGGGGCATTGCCCACAACATCATTTATCCCTACCGGACAGAAGACGGCAAGGTCAAGCACCAATGGGAAACCTATTCCACCGAACTGGAGGCGATGCACAGGAAGGCTTATATCGACTATCTGCAAAAGAATCGGCTTCACCACGAGATCCGAAAGGCAGCCGCCGAATACCAGTGCAAGCGCGCTGTGGAGCGGGAGGTGGTCGAGCGTTTCCGCCCCAGAACGCAGGAGGAAGCACCTTCTCACGCTGCGGAGGACAATACCACAAAGACCTATCGAGAGTTTGCGGAGAAGTGGCTGCCCATCCACGCGAGAAAGGAGCGCTTTTCTCCCAACTCCTACGACAGCTATCGCAGCAATCTGGACCGGCACATTCTACCGTACTTTGGTGATCAGGTGATGAGCAGCATTACGGCAGAGGATATTGACGACTTTCTGGACGCGCTGAGCCGGAAGCCCTGCCGTGGGCCCAAGAGCTACGGAAAGCGCCCGGAGGATATTCCAACGCTGTCCTCCAGTACCGTGAAGAAGTGCTTTACGATCCTGACCTCCGGCTTTGAGACGGCAAAGAAGTGGCATTATATCAGCGAAATTCCCAAGGTCACCGCGCCCACGGAAAAAACGGTCAAGCGGAGAGCCTGGGATTCCCGGCGCGTCTTCGAGGTGCTCGACAGCATCAAGGAGGATGAGCTGCTTCACCTGGCTGTCCACCTGGCATTTGTTTGTTCTCTACGAGCCGGCGAAACCGCGGGAATTGATTTGCATACAATCGATTTCCGGGACGGCAGCCTGTGGATCACCCGACAGATCCAGCGCGTATCAGACAGCGCAATCGGCGTGTTGCCTAAACATGAGGTACTGCGCATCTTCCCCAAGCAGGTGCTTACCTCGAAAAGCAGCATGATTCTCAAGGGGCCGAAAACGGAAGACAGCCATCGGAAACAGTATCTGACTACGCCACTGCTGGATGAACTGCACGAGAGACTGGCGCGGATCGAAGAGAATCAGGCTTTCTTCCGTGAAGAGTATCGGGATTACGGACTGCTGATTTGCCAGACGGACGGACGACCTGTCGATCCCAGGAATCTGGAAAAGAGCTTCAAGGAGCATCAGAAGCGGATAGGTATACCGGAGAATGAACGCATTGATTTCCAGGGGCTTCGCAAGTCTGGTCAGATGCACAAGGTACGTCTGTCGCAAAACAACTACCAACTGGTCGCGGAAAACGCCGGACAGTCGCCGGAGGTTCTGATGAACCACTACAACGAGGCGCTGGATTATGAGAAGCGTGCTCTGTCACGGCTGGTTGAGAACAGCTTCTATCCGCATCGGGAAACGTCTGGTGAGGCGCAGGACAGCGCGGATGTGTCCGCGCTGATGGCACAAATTCAGCAAAACCCGGAGCTGTGCCGGAAACTTCTGCAATCCCTGACGCTCGGTACACAGCAGCGCGCCTGATGCAAAGATTTCTGCGTGTTAGCAGGATTTGTTAGCAGGCGGCTATGCGCATTCATTCGGCGCATAATCAACAAGGCCGTCAAGAGGCCAAAATTAGCTGGGAGTCTGAAAATGTGCCCGAAATGTTAGCTGGAAACCGAGGCCTGATGCAAGCGGCGCTTCCCCGCCAAGAGAGGAAGAGAAGCTGAAAAACCTAACAATACAAAGAAAATCGCCCCTGTGAGTTGTCTCACAGAGGCGACTACCTGGAGCTGATAGCCAGATTCGAACTGGCGACCTCATCCTTACCAAGGATGCGCTCTACCTGCTGAGCTATATCAGCGCACGCGAATAAATATACTGTTGCGTTGCATAGAACATATCCTTACCAAGGATGCGCTCTACCGACTGAGCTACATCAGCATCGGCAACGAAATGTATTATACCAGAAGTCGCCGAACAATGCAAGCCCTTTCGGTAAAAAATTTATCTTTTCGGCAGAAGTCGCTTTTCGCTTCGGTTTACTTCGTCTCGTACACCGCCGTCACGCTCGCCTTCACGGAGATGCTGCCGGAGCGAATCCCCGTGCCGGAATCCTCGGCCTGCGCGCGCGCCGCGCTGTCGTTCATGTTGATCATGTACTCGTTGTAGCTGCCGTTTTCGGTGATGGATTCCAGATGGTCAATCGTTTGCCCCGCGGCCTTCGCCATCACGTCGGCCTTCTTCGCCGCGGTTTCGATGGCCAGCTTCAGCGCCTGCTGGTACAGCTCGCTGCGGGTCGAAACGTCGTATTCGATGCCGTAGATTTCGCTCATGCCGCAATCCACCAGCACGCCAACCACGCTGTCGAGCATATCCACATCCCGGCATGTGATGCCCAGCGTGTGATTCGCCTGATAGCCGTTCATAACCGGGGATTCGCCGCTGTAATCATACGTCGTGTAATATGCGTAGCTCGTCGTCACGATGTCGTCGTCCGCCACGCCCAATTCGAGCAGCTTTCGGGTGACTGCATCGATGATCTTGTTCATGCCCGCCTGCGCCTCGGCGATGGTTTTGCCCGAAACGCCCGCGTTCGCCGTCACTTTCACCATGTCCGGCGCAGCCGTCACTTCCGCCGCGCCCTGCACGACGATCTGCACGTCGTTTCCGTCGGCAAAGGCCAGCGCCGGGATGGCCAGCATCAGCGCCAGCGCAATCGCAAAAATCTTTTTCATGTTCGTTTTCCTCCTGTTCGTTTTTTCACGCAGCTGTCGGTTGATTCTTTTTGCCCGCATGCTCCAGACGATTCATTGCCGGAATTTATTTCCATTGAAGCATTATTTTTTCTTGTATTCCGCGAAGGGGACGAAACCGCTGTCGTCATTGAGCAGCATATTTTGATATCGCGCCAAATCGGCATCGGCCTGTTCCTCGGAAATTTCCTCGCCATCGTAAAAGTCATGGCTTTCCGTCATGCGGAGATAGACAGTTCCCTCTAAATACTCGCCGTTTTCGTCCATTCTGTCAGTGGTCTGCACGCCCTCGCGAACCACAATCCTTCCATTCTTGATGTCACGAATGCACCACGTCGAATATGACGCACCGTCGGAGCCTTCGTTATAAATTCCTCCATCCGCACAAAGATAATTTCGGCTTCGCGTCCAACTATCAAGTACGCGAATCGGCTTTCCATTCTTCATCGTATAGACCGCATAAAGCATATCTTCAAAATTTTGGTAACGGCTAGATTCTAGGCTGTCCCGTGACAGGATAATCAGTTCGTCGCTCCCATCTTGATCCAAATCCTTCAGGATGTACCCATCCTTTTCCAGCGAGCTTATAAAACAGTACGGCTCAAACCCGAACTCACTAATCTTGTCACTGTCCCAGCGCTCTTTTAGGGCGCGGATATACAGTTCAATGACCTCGTCATAATTTCGGCAATTCTCGTCGGCATAGAAAAATCCGTTCGCTTCGCCCTCGCCCGCATATTCGCCCGCGTCGCAGTAGCAATCCACATAGTCGGCATTCAGCCACCCCGTCATGCCTTTATGCGAATCGGGGCTGGTTTTATCCGAATATGTCACCTTGACGATGTTGCGCGCCTTATCCGCCATCGCCGTTCCGCTGAGCAGGCAGAGCGCAAGCGCGCCCAGCGCGATAAATCGTTTCATCTTCGCAATCCTCTTTTACTGCTTCTTCTTTTTCCGAACCCAGCGCCTCGCCAGCGCGATCACAACCGCCGCGACCGCCGCCCATGGCAGCGCGTAGATCAGGCCGAGCACCGCGGCGAAAACGAACTCGCCGAAATTCTCCATGCCCTCGATGAATTCCTCGCCCATCCGGGTCAGGAGCGGCTGCTTGGCGGCGACCGCGCTGCTCTTTTCGTTGATGGTCACATACAGCGTCGCCATGCTGGCCTGATTGTCGATCCGGCGGTTCTGCCCCTCCAACCACTCGATCTCCTCCTGCACGTCGAAGATCGCGTCGGTCAGCGTGATGATGTCCTCCATGGTTTCGGCCTTTTCATAGAGCGCGTCCAGCTGCCGCTTCTTCGCCCGCGCGCTTTCCAGCCGGGATGCGTTGTCCGTGTAGGTGCTCGTCATATCGACGGCGCTGGTCTGCTCGCGCGTCACCTCGCCCCACTCGCCCGCGCCGGAGAGCACGCCGTCCAGCATATCGCTCGGCACGCGCAGCGTCAGGCTTGCGCTTCGGCTCGCGTTCTTCGCGCCGCTGATGTCTCGGCTCTCGACAACGCCGCCCGCCTGCTCGATCTGTCCGCAGAGCGCGGAAACCGCCTCGTCAAAGCGCTCGGTTTTCAGGGTCAGCCATGCGTTGCGGACGATCTTCTTCTCGTCCTCCGCCGTGCTGTCGTTCGCCGCGCCCTTTTCCGCCGCGCTGCGCGCGCCGAGCGCCGGGGCGCTGTTCTCGTAAAGCGCGACCGCATCCTCCTGCGGATAGGCTTCGTAGGTATCAGAAGCGCCGTAGTCGTAATCGTAGGCCGTCCGCGCCACGTTTTTTTCGTTTCCGCCCAGCCGTCCGACGCCCGCGCCCGCCGCGAACACCAGCGCCGCGCAGGCCGCATACCCAACGACTCGAACGCCCTTGCGCCGCATCCAGTCGCTGATGGAAATGACGCGCGGCGTCTGCCGAATCGCCATGCGCCAGCCCCTTGTGAAGGATTCCGGCGGCGTCACATCCTCGTCGATCCGCTGCATCCCGCGAAGCGCGTCCGCGTTATCCATCAGCGCACGGCATGCTTCGCACGTCTCAGCGTGCGCTTCCATTTCCGCCCGCTCCTCCGCCGTGATTTCCCGCCCGGAAAAGACGATGGCCTCCAGTTCCTCACACCGCATGTCGTTCACCTCCCGTTTGTCCGACGCCGCGCCGTTTCAGCTCCGCGGCGATCTTCTCCCTCGCCCTCGCCAATCTCGATTTCACCGTTCCCTGCGCGATTTGCAGCGCCTGCGCCGTCTCCTCGACGCTCAGGCCGTGCACGTCCCGCAGAAGAAACACCTCGCGCATGCCCTCCGGCACAGCCGCAATCGCCTGCCGGATCGCGCTCCGGGTTTCCTTCCGCTCCGTCTGCTCCTGCGGGGTCTCGCCGCCGTCCGCCGGGTCAAAGCCGCTCGCCTCGCCCATTTCCTCCAGCGACGGCTGCTCGTGGCGCTGGCGCTTGCGTATCGCGTCCATGCAGCAGGAAGCCGTCACCCGGTATACCCATGTTGAAAACGCGCTCTCAAACCGATACTGGCCGATCGTGCGCCATATCCGCAGCATGGCCTCCTGCGCCGCGTCTTCCCCGTCGTGCGGATTGCCCATCATCCGCAGGCACAGCGCATAGATTTTCTTTTCGTATGCGCTCATCAGCGTTTCAAAGGCGTTCGCGTCGCCCTTCGCCGCGCGGGCAATGTTCTCGCGCTCCATTCGCGCCCCTCCTTCCGTGTTCCTTCTGATATTTAGACGGATGAGCCGCCCAAATCGTTCCCGAATCCTTCAAAAATTTTCCTGTGCCCTTCAACGCGCACATCCGAAGGATTTGTTCAAGCCCTGATAACGCCCGCGCGACTAAAAAAACGCCGACAGAGGCGTGAACCCCTGTCGGCGCGGAATCTATCAGTCTTCGATGATGCTCTTGCCGGTCATTTCCTTCGGCACGGGCAGCCCGATGTAGGGCAGCATGGTCGGCGCGATATCCGCCAGACAGCCGCCCGCGCGGAGCTCCACGTTGCCGCAGCCCGCGACCAGGAACGGAACCGGATTGGTGGTGTGCGCGGTGAACGGCGTGCCGTCCGGATTTTCCATCTTGTCGGCGTTGCCATGGTCGGCGGTCAGGAACATGCAGCCGCCCATATCGCGAACGGCCTCCCAAACGGTTTCCACGCAGGCGTCAACCGCCTCGACCGCCTTCACCGCCGCGTCGAACACGCCGGTGTGACCCACCATGTCGCAGTTCGCGAAGTTGAGGATCACCACGTCGTATTTGCCGCTGCGGATGCGCTTGGCGCACTCGTCGGCCACTTCGTAGGCGCTCATCTCCGGCTTGAGGTCGTAGGTGGCGACCTTCGGGCTGGGGATGACCTTGCGATCCTCGCCCTCGTAGGGCGCTTCCACGCCGCCGTTGAAGAAGAACGTCACGTGGGCGTATTTTTCCGTCTCCGCGATGCGAAGCTGCGTCTTGCCGTTCTTGGCGAGGTATTCGCCCAGCACGTTGGTCAGCTCCACCGGCGGATAGGCGACCTCGACATTCGGCATGGTCGCGTCATATTCCGCCATGCAGACATAGTGCACGGGGAAGCGGCCATAGCGGCGCTCGAAGCCCTTGAAATCGTCATCCACAAAGATGCGGGTGATCTGGCGCGCGCGATCCGGGCGGAAGTTGATGAACACAACCGTGTCGCCCTCCTGAATACGGCCGCCCTCGCAGGTGACGCACGGCACGACAAACTCATCCGTCACGTCGTCGGCGTAGCTCTTTTCGATGGCCTCCATCGCGCTGCTCGCGTGGTTGCCCTCGCCGTAGACGAGCGCCGCGTAGGCCTTCTCCTCGCGATCCCAGTTGGAATCGCGGTCCATCGCGTAGTAGCGGCCGGTGACGGTCGCGATTTCGCCCACGCCGATCTCGTCGAGCTTCTTCTGAAGGTCGGCGATGAAGCCCTTGCCGGAGTGCGGGTCGGTGTCGCGGCCGTCCATGATGCAGTGCACGTAGATCTTCTTCGCGCCCAGATGCTTGGCCAGATCGAGCAGGCCGAACAGGTGGTCGATGTGGCTGTGCACGCCGCCCGTGCCGAGCAGACCCATCAGGTGAACGGCCTTGCCCGCGTCGATGGCCGCGCGCATGTTGCGCACCAGCACGTCGTTTTCCTTCATCGTGCCATCCATGATGGACTTGGTAATCAGCGTCAGCTGCTGATAGACGATGCGGCCCGCGCCCATGTTGGTGTGGCCGACCTCGCTGTTGCCCATCTGCCCTTCCGGCAGGCCGACCGCCATGCCGGAGGCCTGAATCGTGGTATAGGGATAGGTTTCAAACAGACGGTCGAGGTTCGGCCTCTTGGCCGCCGCAATCGCATTGCCGAACGTCTGCTCCGGCACCCATCCGAAGCCGTCCATGATGCAAAGCAGAACAGGTTTCTTTGCCATACTTGCTCCTTTATGCGTCGAAACGCACGACCTTGGAGAAATCCTCCGCCTTGAGGGAAGCGCCGCCGATCAGGCCGCCGTCGATCTCCGGCTGCGCCATCAGACCCTTGCAGTTCTTCGGGTTCATCGAGCCGCCGTACTGGATGCGCACGTCGTCCGCCGCGTCGCCGTAGGCCGCGCGAACCGCCTCGCGGATCACGCCGATGGTCTCGTTCGCCTGCTCGTCCGTCGCGGTCAGGCCGGTGCCGATCGCCCAAACCGGCTCATAGGCGATGACCACGTGCTTCACCTCGTCCGCCGTCAGGCCGGAGAGCGCGATCTGCGTCTGATAGGTCACCAGCGCGTTGGTGTAGCCCGCCTCGCGCTCTTCCTTCTTTTCGCCCACGCAGATGATCGGGGTCAGCCCCGCCTTGACGGCCGCCAGCACGCGCTGGTTCACCGTCGCGTCCGTCTCGCCGAAGTACTGGCGGCGCTCGCTGTGGCCAAGGATGACGTATTCCACGCCGGATTCCTTGAGCATCGCGGCGCTCAGCTCGCCCGTGTACGCGCCGGATTCCTTCCAGTGCATGTTCTCTGCGCCGAGCTTGATGTTCGTGCCCTTGATGACCTCGCTCACCGCCGCGAAGTCCACCGCCGGGGTGCAGACCACCACGTCGCATTTCGCGTCCTTAACCAGCGGAATCAGCGCGGAAACCAGCTCGCGCGCCTCGCTGGGGGTCTTGTTCATCTTCCAGTTGCCGGCAATAATCGGCTTACGCATGATGTTTTTCCTCCTACTCATTCATAAAGACCCTGAGCGACCCCAAGGCCGCTCAGGGCGAATCATTTACAGCTTTTCGTCAAGGCAGGCAACGCCCGGAAGCACCTTGCCCTCGAGATACTCGAGGGACGCGCCGCCGCCGGTGGAGATGTGGGTCATCTTGTCGCCCAGACCCATCTGCTCGACCGCCGCCGCGGAATCGCCGCCGCCGATGATGGTCACAGCGTCGCTGTCGGCCATCGCCTGCGCCACGGCCAGCGTGCCGGCCGCGAGGGTCGGGTTCTCGAACACGCCCATCGGGCCGTTCCAGATGACGGTCTTGGCGCCCTTGACGGCGTTGGCAAACAGCTCGCGGGTCTTGGGGCCGATATCGCAGCCCTCCATGTCCGCCGGAATCGCGTCCGCGTCCACGGTCACGGTCTCAACCGCCGCGTCGATCGGGTCCGGGAAGTCCTTGATGCAGACGGTATCGACCGGCAGCAGCAGCTTGACGCCCTTCGCCTCGGCCTTGGCCATCATATCCTTGCAGTAGTCGATCTTCGTCTCGTCCAGCAGGCTCTTGCCCACGCCGTAGCCCTTCGCCTTCAGGAAGGTATACGCCATGCCGCCGCCGATAATCAGGGTATCGACCTTCTCCAGCAGGTTTTCGATGACGTTGAGCTTGTCGGCCACCTTCGCGCCGCCCAGCACCGCCACGAACGGGCGATCCGGGTTCTCCAGCGCCTTGCCCATGATATCCAGCTCTTTGCCGATCAGGTAACCGGCCACGCACGGGGAGAGGAACTTGGTCACGCCCTCGGTGGAGCAGTGCGCGCGATGGCAGGAGCCGAACGCATCATCCACATAGCAATCCGCCAGAGAGGCCAGCTCCTTGGAGAAATCCTCGATGTTCTTGGTCTCTTCCTTGCGGAAGCGGGTGTTCTGGAGCAGCACCACGTCGCCGTCCTTCATCGCGGCGACGGCGGCCTTCGCGTTCTCGCCGACAACGGTATCGTCATCCGCGAACACGACCGGCTTGCCCAGATACTCGCTCAGGCGCGCCGCCACCGGCGCGAGGGAGAACTTCGCCTCCGGGCCGTTCTTCGGCTTGCCGAGATGGCTGCACAGGATGACCCTGCCGCCGTCCGCGATCAGCTTCTTGATCGTCGGCAGCGCGGCCACGATGCGCTTGTCGTTGGTGATCTTGCCATCCTTCATCGGAACATTGAAATCGCAGCGCACAAGCACTTTCTTGCCGGAGACCTTGATGTCGTCCACCGTCATTTTTGCCATGGGTAATTCCTCCATTTCAATTTGGTTCCAATTCCTGGGTTTCCATGATAGATTGAGGGTTTATATCCGGCCGCGTCCCCAAAAACGCCGCCGGGAGAAAGCCGCGGAAGCCGCGGCGTTTCAAACCGTTTGTCGGCCGGGTCTCTGCCCGTCCGAACGCTTCTAGTGTAGCATTTTTTGCCGAGATTGTCAAAGATTTGCGCAAAGAATGGGGCTGACTTCCAAAATTTTGCGTTTATCGGCGCAAAAGCTCGATCATCCGCAGCGCC
>OLOS01002700.1_pt1 | contig 11584 bp, 8 predicted proteins | sample 1672631 | NCBI WGS metagenome assembly OLOS01 (sample SAMEA3136707, study PRJEB25190) | human gut metagenome | biome: human gut; feature: human-associated habitat; material: faeces | place: Austria | collected 2013 | reverse complement strand
GGCCGGCATGCGGCAGATAAAAACATAACAGGCCAGCATGCGGCAGATAAAAACACAGCAGACAAGCATACAGCAGACAAACATGCAGCAGACAGACCCATAGCAGGAAAAGCCGGATTAAAAATCCCCCCTTTCCAGAAACGCCTGGAGCGCCATCTGGATGAACTGAAATGGCTTTATATGGAGCTTTACGACAATCAGCAGATGTTTGAAGGGCTGTGCAGGGGAATGGAGCAGTTCTGCCAGGAGCGCAGGGACAGCCTTAAACGGCTGGATATGGAGCGGGAGAAGGATTCGGGATGGTTCAGGAAAAGCAGCATGCTTGGCATGATGATGTACACGGACCAGTTTGCAGGCACGTTAACAGGCGTGAAGGAGAAGCTGGATTACATAGAAGGCTGTAATGTCAATTATCTACATCTGATGCCTTTGCTGGACACCCCCAGGGGCCGTTCAGACGGAGGATATGCGGTGTCGGATTTCAGGAAGGTAAGGGATGACCTTGGAACCATGGACGATTTGATGGCGCTGGCAGATGAGTGCCATAAACGGGGAATCAGCCTGTGCCTGGATTTTGTGATGAACCACACGTCCGAGGAACATGAATGGGCAAAGCGGGCCAGGGCAGGCGAAAAGGAGTACAGGGAACGGTACTTTTTCTATGACTCCTATGACATCCCCAGGCAATACGAACAGACCGTACCCCAGGTATTCCCCGCCACGGCGCCGGGCAACTTCACCTACCTTCCGGAAACAGGCAGCTACGTGATGACCAGCTTTTATCCCTATCAGTGGGATCTGAATTACAGGAATCCCGTGGTGTTTAACGAGATGATGTATAATTTCCTGTACCTGGCCAACTGCGGGATGGATGTCATACGGATAGATGCGGTGCCATATATCTGGAAAAAACTGGGAACAGACTGCCGGAACCTTCCCCAGGTCCACACCATTGTGCGCATGATGCGTATGATTGGCGAGATTGTGTGCCCCGGCGTACTGCTTCTGGGAGAAGTGGTCATGGAGCCGGAAAAGGTGGCGCCGTACTTTGGCACGGTGGAAAAACCTGAGTGCCATATGCTTTACAATGTAACGACCATGGCCACCCTGTGGCATTCGGTTGCCGCCAGGGACGCCAGGCTTTTAAAACGCCAGATGGAAACCATCAGCAGGCTGCCGGACACCTGTTCCTTCCTCAATTATCTCCGGTGCCATGACGATATTGGCTGGGGGCTGGACTATCCGCTTCTGGAATCCTGGGGCATGAAGCAGGTGCCACATAAGAAATACCTCAATGACTTCTTCACAGGAAAGATACCGGAAAGCTTCAGCCGGGGCGAACTGTACAACGAAGATCCTGTCACCGGCGATGCGCGGTTCTGCGGAACAACGGCCTCCATGTGCGGAGTGGAAAAGGCTGGTTTTGAAATGGACGATGAAGGCATGGAACATGGAATCGGGCGTATCCTGTGCCTCCATGGATTCCTCTTCTTCCTGTCCGGGATACCTGTTCTTTACAGCGGGGATGAGATAGGTCAGGTAAATGACTACACGTACAAGGAGGATCCTGAGAAAGCCGCTGATTCCCGCTATATCCACAGGGGAAAATTCCGGTGGGAACTGACAGGATACATAAAAGACGGCAATTCCGTGCAGGGAAGGATATTTTCCGGGCTAAAACAGCTGGAGGAACTGCGCAGGGGCGAGGAACTTTTTGGTGCGGACGCAAGGTTCTCTGTCAGGGAAACCTGGGATGATTCCGTGCTGTGCCTGGTGCGGGAACGGGAACAGGGAAAGCTGGTAGGTATCTTTAATTTTCATGACTATGGGAAGATTGCCTGGATTGATGAGACAGACGGCATGTACCAGGATATGATGACCGGGGAAATACTCCGGGCGTCCGCTGTAAAGGTGGACGGTCATGGATTCAGATGGTTAAAAAGAGCAGAGGCAGGGAGCTGATTGGAGGAAGGCCCCCTGCCTTTCTTTCCGCTGTCTTTTAATGCGCTGTTTTCTTGTATTATTGCAGGTATGACGGTATAATGAAAAGGTAGTTGTGTACATAAAACCAGACCGGAGATAAACCATAAACCAGAGGGGGAAGATTGTATGGAACGCTGTCCATGGTGCCTTTGCAATGAAAAAATGACCAGATACCACGATGAGGAGTGGGGCATCCCCCTCCATGATGATTACAGGCAATTTGAATTTCTCATGATGGAGGTCATGCAGTGCGGCCTGAACTGGAACATGATGATTCAGAAACGGGAAATCTTCCGTCAGTGTTTTGACGGGTTTGACTATGATAAGGTGGCCGCTTACGGGGATGGGGATGTGGAGCGTATCCTTGCAGCGGAAGGGATGATCCGTTCCAGGCGAAAAGTGGAGGCTATCATCCATAACGCCCGGCGTTTCCGGGAAATCAGGGAGGAATACGGCTCCTTCAGCCGGTATATATGGTCTTTTTCCAAGGGAAAGACCATCCTGTATGCGGGGCATCAGAAGGGCCGGATCCCGGCAAGCAACAAGCTGTCAGATGAGGTGAGCAGGGATTTAAAGAAGCGGGGATTCAAGTATATGGGTTCAATCACCGTGTACTCCCATCTGCAGGCCTGCGGGGTCATCAATGATCATGGGGAAGGCTGCTTCAGATACAGGGATATCATTGAGAATTACCCGACCGTCAGGAAGAGGGATGTACAGCAGGAGGCATAGGATTTCCATGGAGGGGAGGGAAGAGGCTTATGAAAATGCCTGAGGAAGGCATCCGCCCGGTCATGTTTGCTCCATGCGGAATGAACTGCATGGTCTGTTACAGGCACTGTTACCACAGGAAACCATGCGCAGGCTGCCTGGAAAGTGACTTGGGAAAGCCGGAACACTGCAGGGCCTGTGACATAAAAGACTGCGTCAAAGGAAAAGGATTATCCTACTGTTTTCAATGCCCTGAATATCCGTGCAGGCAGATTAGGAATCTTGAGAAAAGCTATAACAGGCGATACCAGGCAAGCCTTATGGAAAACAGCAGGCATGTTCAGGACCATGGCCTTGAATCCTTTATGGAAGAGCAGAAGAAAAGATATACATGTAAGCGGTGCAAAGGCATTATTTCCCTTCATGACAGGGAATGCAGTGAATGTCAGGAGAAGATGGAGTGGGGTGTGCAGATGGCGGGAATGAATTTTCAAACACACTATAAGGCCTGTCAGAGGGAAGTCCAGGGTAAATCAGAAGGCGGTGAAAGGAAAGATAATGGGGGGACATAGGATGAAAGACATAACATTAAGTCTGGAAATGAAGGAAACCGTGCGCAAGGCGCAGATTGACGAGGAGACCGGGGCCATTCTTTATGGATATCTGGGGAGGAAACAGAAGGATGAAAAAAACAGGAAGGTGTTCAGCCAGATGTCCTCGGATGAAAAGGCGCACGCAGCTGTATGGAAAGGAATCACAGGGGAAGATGTGGTCCCTAAAAGAAGCCATATCCTGTTCCTAAAGATACTGACCGTTATCTTCGGATTCACATTCGTGGTAAAGATGATGCAGAAGGATGAGCGGGTGGGACGGGAACGGTATGGAATGATGTGCCATGAACTGCCCCAGGCAGCCAGGATGTTGGAGGAGGAGCGGTCCCATGAGAATATACTATACAATATGCTGGATGAGGAACGCCTTCACTACGTGGGCGCCATGGTTTTGGGGCTGAATGACGCCTTGGTTGAACTTACGGGCGCCATTGCAGGCGTTACCTTTGCCCTTGCCAATACGCGCCTGGTAGCCATGACCGGAATCATAACGGGAATTTCCGCAACCCTGTCCATGGCGGCTTCCAACTATCTGGCGGAGCGGGCAGAGGGGAATGCAGAGGCGTTGAAGTCCAGTGCCTATACAGGGGCGGCATATCTGGTGACCGTGGCCCTGCTGGTGCTTCCCTATCTCTTATTTCCGGCCCATATGTATGTGGCTGCATTTGCGGTAATGATTGTGACCGTCATGCTTATCATACTGTTTTTCAACTATTACATATCCGTGGCAAAGGAAGAGCCATTCCTCAGACGGTTTCTGGAAATGGCCCTGATATCTTTGTCAGTTGCTGTTATTTCGTTTATTATTGGCATACTGGCTAAGAATTTACTTGGAATCGATACACTGTAAACGCGCATCATTTCCAATATCCCTTAATATGTAAGTCCAATTGGGTTTTCATTCGTAAGATAATATACGGTTCCATCTGATTTAGAGAATAACAGGTCAAATTCACAGATGGCAGAATCAGACTCAAAATAGAATTCACCTTTTTCAGAAACATTGATGCTGCAGGAAACAGGAACAGCCTCCCCGGCGCCTGCTGTTTCATCGGCCAGTGTGACCAGCGTACCATCCTCATCCCTGTACATCAGCCGTATCTCCCCATCCAGTGGGGTTATGCTTCCGCTTACCGTAAGCCCGGTATCCGGCAGCTTTTCAAAACGGACCAGGCTCCGTGGATGGATGTTCTGATAGATTGTACCGCTGATTTCATAATTTTTTTCATCCTCGGTTGTTGCAGCATGGAAATTGTGATACAGACTTCGGTTCAGGAATTCCCTAAGGTCTGATATGGATTGGCTGCCGCTAATGGATGCATGGGAAGCAGCATAGGCTCCCGTTGTAATCGCGCCGGCTGATAATAAGAGTGTCATGGCAAAAGCAGTGACAGCGGCAAACCTTGTTTTTTTCTTAAATGTCATAATTGCGCCCAACCTTTCTTTTAACAGTTCTTTGCCTTCAATCAGTGTCACGGAGGAGAGAGGCGCTTTACAGATGCCTCCGGCGCCTGTGGCATGGATCAGTGTATCACCGTAGACCCGTATCTTTTCCCTGTCCAGTTTCATGATGACCGCCTCGTCGCAGGCAAGTTCACAGGCCCGGCTGATTTCACGGCCCATCAGATGCACAAGTGGATTGAACCAATGCAGGCAGATTGTAAACTGGACCAGCCATTTGTAAACGGTATCCATCCGTCTTAAGTGGGTCAGTTCGTGGAGCAGGATGCAGTCAAATCCAGTCTCCTGCATATCAGCCTCAGGGAGCACGATACAGGGATGGAAAAGGCCCATCAGAAGCGGGGAGGAAACAAGAGGATTAATGTACAGTTCCACAGGTTTCCTGATTCCGGCCTGTCCGCCAATCACTGCCATCCGGTCCAATATCCTTGTATCAGCAACCGCTTCCCCGCTAGCTTTCACGTAATCCCTGAAGTCCTGATAAGCTGTAATCTTCCGTGTCAGCAGGATTATTGCTGTCATAAGCCAGATAAGCCAGAGGTTTTGGGAGAGATGGGATAGAAGCTTTCCTGCTGTCAGGACAGCGGGGGATAAGCCTGTCCTGGATTTTGAGGTTTCATTTTCACTCCCTGTAACGCCCTTATCAACAGCACCCTTAACAGCGGCGCCCTTATTAACAGCGCCCTTATCAACAACGCTCTTATCAGCGGCGCCATTACCGTCAGCCCTATTCTCCGCAATATCATTCCATAAAGTGCCACCGTCCGTACTGTCATTGCCGGCAGCACCGTCCCCCATAGCGCCTCCAGCCAGCATCAACCCGGTCATCTGTTCCTCAACTAAGGCTGTCCCCGCCTGGATACCTGCCTGCCCAGCCTTTAAGAATAAGGTGTTCATGAGGCTTTCTTGCGGTGTGAATGGCAGGAGCAGACGGCTGATTACCACCAGCCAGATATAGTACTGCCAACGTCTGCCAAACCGGTTCCTGAACAAGGGTTTAAAGAGGAGCAGGGCGGTAATCAGTAAGGTCCCGGAAAGCGACATGGACAGGATGACTTTCCATATTCCATTCATCGGCTCTTGTTCCCCTCCTCCCAGAATTGCCTCAACTCCTCATAGTCCTCAGCTGTCAGCATATCCCTTTGGATTAATGTTGATACAAGTCCCTTTGCATTGCCCTCGTAGAATTTTTTAATCAGCTTTTCTGTCTGCAGCGCCTGGTAATCTGCCTCTGTAACCAGGGCGGCGTATTCGTTACGGCGGCCTATCTTATTTGTCTTTAAAAGCCCCTTTTCCACCAGACGGGACAGCAGGGTGATGACCGTGTTCTTTTGCCAGCGGCTGCCAGCCGCTGCAAGCTCATCCATGATTTGGGCATAAAGGACCCTGCCGCCCTTTGCCCAGATGATTCTCATCAGTTCTAATTCAGAATCAGATACCTGTTGGACCATTCGTTCCTTCCTCCTGTTAAAACTACAATGTGTAGTCTAAATATATGATAACACGATGTAGTCCATGTGTCAATACAGACAGAGCCATATCAGCACATATCATGGCCGCGAATCCTGTCCAATGGCCCTTAAACAGGTATCCAGCGCGGACTCCCCCTCAGGAGAGAGGATATCAGGCATTGTCCCATACTCCTGGCTGCCGGAACCATCGGGCAAAGCGCCGTACTCTGCTGCGTACTGAACGATAAGACCGCTGTTTGGAAGTATGATGGGCAGAGGGTCGCTTCCGATTCCCTCCCCGCCTGTCCTGGTTCCCACCAGCGTCATGAAGCCGGTTGCCTTGGAAAACATGGCTGCGTATTCGGACGAGGAAAAGACGGTATCGCTTACGAGCAGCCATAGTTTTCCTTTCAACATTTTTTCTTTCCCCAAAGGTTCGGTTGTGTACTCTATTTCATGGAACAGATCCACATCGGACAGGTCATCCTGATTCATGAGGGGGAGTCCGGGGAATTCCGAAATAGGGCGGTAATCATTGAAATCCAGGAAAATCCCGTTATTTTCCCCGGCTTTTATCAGTTTATACGCGTTGCATTTCAGGGTGGTATCAATATTGGGGGATACAATCAGGTCATTGAAATAATTCATGGAACCGCCACCATTATCCGTGAAATCGAATATCACGTTATCATAATCCTTCACGGTTCCATAAAAATCAAAGAGCTGTTTTTTATCCTCGCCGTAGACATTGGAGGGCAGAAGGGAATCGATTTTTATGTAGGCAATACGGCCTTCTTGAATGATGCGTGTCTGGACATTATCGATGTGTGTCCGGACATTATCCGCCGCTGATCCCGTTCCTGTGTCCTGGGCTGTTTCGTCGGCATCGTAATATGCCATCACTTTGTTATAGGCAGGATCTGTTATGGCCTTCATTTTCCCGTAGTTTTCCACGGATTTATCATTGTTGTATGCTGCGGAGAATTTCTGCATGCGTTCCATTTCAGGATAATCCCTGGCAAGGCTTTTGTAGGAACTGGCGGAATCTTCATACCAGTAGGGATTGTCCAGCATCAGATGTCCGATTTGGTCATTGGTATTAATGAATGCATCCAGCTGCTGATAAAAGGCGATATCGGTTCCGCCCCTGCTGATTTCTTTTCTTGCTGTCCGGTATTTTTCCTCCAGATCCACATTCCGCATTCTCCTGAGGACATGGAAATAAGGATAATTATCCTTCAGGGTCTGATACAGGATATCCAGATCCTCCAGCTTCTGCTGCGTGGTCAGGTTAACCCAGTTTCCCTTTTTCAGTTTCTGAATCTCTTTTCGAAGCGATGGCGGCTGCTCCCCTGTATCTTCCACGGCAGTCTGTCCATTGCCGGCAGATACGGTGGACGGACTGCTTATGATGGCTGCCGCACATATTAAATAGAGCATACCCTGTTTCAAACCTGTCATTTTTTTCATCCCCGGTCCTCCTTTGACTTGTCAGGAATTACATTATTTACCAGTTCATTATACCATCCCTGTTCCATCCGGGCAAATTAAAATATATTGTCAGGTATTATGGCAGCCCTGCTCCGTATATAGTGGAAATCCAGCCGGACCTGTGCTATGATGAAACCAGTTTTAACAGACTGTAAGCCATCAGTATCAGGAGGATTATTTCCATGAACGGGGAAATGTATCAGATCTGCCGCATCACAGCGGCAGCTAAAAACGCCCTCAAGACAGGCGCACCCATACAATATGAGCCTGTGCCATATGAAAAATGCATCGGATTCCAGTTCCTGCCGGAAAAGAAGCTGTTTGGCACAAAGCAGGTAAATGCCAAGGGGGTGGAGGAGTGGTATGTCCACTGCTGTAAGAAGGGCATGAGGGATATCAAGATGATGCTTCCCATCCAGGTCAAGGACAGGAATGTGCTGGGATTTTCCAACACGTCCCAGAGCGCCCTTGTCTGTTTTTGGGGGAACAGCCAGGTAAGCCTTTTCTTTCCAAGATGGGAGTTCGATTCCGCGCAAAAGGGCTGGGATATCCGGTACACGGAACAGGTCTGTAAGGACCTGTCCGGGATGAAGTTCCATTTTGGCGATAACACGGAGGATTTTAAAGCAATCCTGGAAAAGATAGGGCGGTTTGCCCGAGAAATTGACTGCGGTAATTTTGCGGATATATTCGAAACATCCCTGTCGTACCTGCAGGGGGCTTCACTTCCGGAACATAGGCCCGGACAGATTCCCCTCCCTCAGATTCCGGAAAGCTATATGCCCCTCTTCCAGGCTGCCAGCCGGGCGGATGTGTTCGGCGCCATGGGTTCGTGGAATGATTCCCCGCCCTACATGGCCCATGAAAAAGGAATGGACGAAGAATATGGAACCTTGTCTGACGGACTCCTGAGACAGCTCCGCCTGGCAGTTCTCTATACAGTCAACGGATGGTAAATACAAAAAAACAGAGAAGGGTAGCAGACCCCTAAAATAGCCGGATGAAATCCGCAGGTAAATGCCATATTAAACCTATATGGTCCTGCCTGCAGATGAACCCGGCTTTTTTGTGCTGTTTTCAGGGAAATGCAGGCAGCGGGAAGGAGCAGGACATATGAATTATGATGCGGTGGCCAGGGACATCCTGACCCTGGCAGGCGGTCCCGGGAATGTGGGGAATCTTACACACTGCTTTACCAGGCTTAGGTTTGAACTGTCGGACAGGACGAAAGCAGACAAAGAAAAGCTTGCACAGGTGGAGGGCGTGGTTTCCGTGGTGGAACAGGGCGGACAGCTGCAGGTGGTGATTGGGACAAAAGTGGAACATGTCTATGAGGCGGTATGCAGGCAGATGGAGGCGGGAAAGACATCGTCAGAAAGGGCGTCAGCAGGAGAAATATCGGCAGGAAAGACATCGGCGGGAAAGATATCGACAGGAAAGACACCAGCCGCCAATAAGGACATCCAGGCAGGCGCCAGGCAGGGTACCTCTGTATGGAACCGCATCCTGATATCCATATCCGCCATGTTCACCCCCATGGTGCCTGCCATTGCAGCCTCCGGGCTCTTAAAAGGATTCCTGACCATTGCCAGGATTACTGCCTCCGGCTGCGGAGTGGACATTACGGGGAATGAGACTTACATCATCCTGATGGCTGCCACGGATGCAATCTTTTATTTCATGCCGATCATCCTTGCCTATACCAGCGCAAAGGTATTTCATGCCAATGAATTCGTTGCCATGGCATTGGGCGGCACCATGTGCTATCCGGCCATACTGGAACTGATGACGGGCGGGGCGGCGGTCAGGATGTTTGGCATCGCACTTACAAAGGCCAACTATACGTCCTCGGTCATCCCTATCATCATCGGGGTATTCATACTGTCCTATGTGGAACGGTTCCTGACCAGGGTCATTCCTGAGATATTGAAAATCATCCTGGTGCCGGGCATTTCCCTGCTGGTCATGGTGCCTGCCGTCTATCTGGTATTTGGCCCGGTGGGCATTTACATTGGAAATGCAATCAATTACGTGTATACGGGCATGATGGCCTTAAGCCCGGCCCTATGCGGGGCTTTCATCGGCGGGATGTGGTGTGTGTTCGTCATATTCGGCGCCCACCGCGCCCTGGTCCCCATTGGGATTAATGATGTGGCGCGGTTTGGACGGCAGAACCTGCTGGCATTTGCAGGGGCGGCTAACTTCTCCCAGGGAGGCGCTGCCCTGGGGGTGATGCTGAGGACAAAGGACAGGAACCTGAAAGCAATTGCCGCCTCCGCCTCCCTGACCGCCGGGGTGTGTGGGATTACGGAGCCTGCGATTTATGGCTGCAACTTACGGCTTAAGAAGCCCATGGTATGCGCCGTTATCTGTGGGGCGGCGGGAGGGGCGGTCATAGGGATTGGCGGCGTGTATGGGGATGCATTTGCAAATAATGGCGTGCTTACGCTGGCAACCTATGGGGCATTCGGAATGAGGAATTTCCTCTTTTATCTGCTGGGAATCAGTATTTCCTTTTTTGGGTCGGCATTGCTCACCTGGGTGTTTTGGTTTGAGGAATTGGATGAAGGAGAGAATGGAGGATGAGGAGAATAGAGGATGAGGACGATGGAGGATGAAGACAATAGAGAATGAAGACAATAGAGGATGAGAACAATGAAAAGGAGGATTCCATGAGTAAAAAAGGCACGGATGAAACAGCAGATTCCGTCAGACGACCAACCCTATTCCCGGAACATTTCCTCTGGGGCGCATCCTCCTCCGCATTCCAGATAGAGGGCGGATGGGATGAGGGGAAGAAAGGCATGACCGTGGCGGATTACAATTCCTTCCGGCGTTCCGGCATCCAGGCAGACACCAGGACGGCCAGTGATTTTTATCACCGCTGGAGGGAGGACATCGGGCTGATGAAGGAACTGGGGCTTAAGATGTACCGCTTTTCCATGTCCTGGGCCAGAATCATACCGGATGGGGACGGGGATGTGAACCAGGAAGGAATCAGGTTCTACCACCAGGTCATTGACTGTCTTTTGGAACAGGGTATTCAACCCTTTGTGACCCTGTATCACTTTGACCTTCCCTATGCCCTGGTGGAAAAGTACAATGGCTGGGAATCCAGGGAATGTGTGGCTGCCTTTGAGCGGTATGCCGGAATCGTATTCCGTGAATTTGGGGACAAGGTGGCGTACTGGCAGGTCCACAATGAGCAGAACCTGATGGTCAGGGTGGATGAACGGATGAATATCAAGGCCGGGGATGCGTGGGAGTGCGACCGCCTCAGGGCGCAGATGGATTATCACATGTTCCTGGCCCATGCCCTTGCCGTAAAGGCGTGCCATGAATTGGTTCCCGGGGGAAGGATAGGCCCGGCGGTTTCCTCCACCTGCACCTATCCCCTGACCAACCGGCCGGAGGACGTGTGGGCTGCCAGGATGAATGACTGGTTCAAGACGGATTATTGTCTGGACATGTACTATGACGGTGAATATCCGGGATATTATATGAGGTATTTAGAGGAGCGGGGCATTGTGCCAAAGACGGGGGCTGGGGACAGGGAGATACTGATGGGCGCGCGGATGGATTATATTGCTGTCAACTATTACAGGACGCTTTGCGTTTCATATCTTCCGGCAACCGGGGGGCATGTGCCTGGGGAACGGTCATTTCCAGTCAACGAGGTGGATTTTGACCAGTATGGATATTTCCGGCATGTTAAGAATGAATATCTGGAAACCAGCGCATACGGCGCGCAGATTGACCCCATGGGGCTCAGGACGGTGCTCAATCTGTACTACCGCAGATACAGGCTTCCCCTCATTGTCACGGAAAATGGTCTTGGGGCCGGGGACGTGCTCACGGAAAACGGCAAGGTCCACG
>OLOS01002696.1_pt1 | contig 11591 bp, 7 predicted proteins | sample 1672631 | NCBI WGS metagenome assembly OLOS01 (sample SAMEA3136707, study PRJEB25190) | human gut metagenome | biome: human gut; feature: human-associated habitat; material: faeces | place: Austria | collected 2013 | reverse complement strand
CGCCGAAACCGCCGCAGGCGGTTTGCCCTGCGGGCGTCCCGCCGACGGCAGCGGGGCAAAGCAAATAATCAGAGGTGGACCACCCGGAAAGCGGCGGCGCGCAGCAGGCGGTTGTAGACGGCAAGGCCCATCTCTTCCGGCTCCGGGGCGTGGACATACACCTCGGTGGCCTGCAGCTTATCCAGCTGCCGCAGCACATCAAAGAGGTTCTGTGCCTGGGAGGGATAATCGTAGGCCACGCCGTAGCTGATGGTGGGAGCCTCCAGCAGGGAAACATCCTCATCGAAGCACATGGCGTAGAAGCCGTCCTCCTCCCCTGCCCGCTGCAGGGTCTCGTAGTATTCGTTCACCCGGGCGGCGTAGTCCTCCCGGCTGCCGCACAGCAGCGTAAGGGTGGCGGCAGGGGCGTAGTGTTTATATTTCATGCCGGGGCTGGGGGCCGCGGCATCCTGCGGGAGCATATGTAGGACGGCCTCGGCGACCGAGACGCATCCGCACCGCCGCTGGATCTCCTCCGGGGTGACGGCGCCGGGGCGCAGGATCTGCGGGGTCCCGTCCGGCAGGAAGCAGAGAACGGTGGATTCCACCCCGACGGTGCAGTCGTCGCTTTCCACTATGGCATCCACCAACCCCCACAGGTCATCCACACAGTGGCGGAAGGTGGTGGGGCTGGGGCTGCCGCTGCGGTTGGCGCTGGGGGCAGCCAGCGGCACACCTGCCGCCCGGATAACGGCACGGGCCACCGGGTGACTGGGCATCCGGATGGCAACGGTTTCCAGACCGCCGGTGGTGGTCAGGGGGATCTTGGACGAGCGGGGCAGCACCATGGTGAGGGGTCCGGGCCAAAAGGCCTCCGCCAGAATTTTGGCGTTTTCCGGGATGGCGGTCACCAGCTCCGGCAGGGCGGAAAGCTCCGCGATGTGGACGATCATAGGGTTATCGCTGGGGCGGCCCTTGGCGGCGTATACCGCCTTGACAGCCGCTTCATCATAGGCATTGGCGGCCAGGCCGTACACCGTTTCGGTGGGAATGGCGACCAGTCCGCCGTGCGCGAGGATATCCCCGGCGCGCAGCACGCCCTCGGCGTCCTCAGCGGGGTCATATATTCGGATGAGTTCGGTTTTCATCATAATTCGGGATACTCCCTGTTCTGCAGTTTTTCGGCCTGCTCGTGCGCCAGCAGCGGCTCGATGAGCAGGTCAAGGTCGCCGTTCATCACGGCATCCAGTCGGTACACCGTCAGCTCGATGCGGTGATCGCTGACCCGGTTCTGGGGAAAATTGTAGGTGCGGATGCGCCCGCTGCGGTCGCCGGAACCGACCTGGCGGCGGCGGTCGGCGGCGATGGAGTCATTCTGCTCCTGCTCGGCCTGCTCCAGCAGGCGGCTGCGCAGGATCTTCATGGCGCGGTCTTTATTTTTATACTGGCTTCGCTCGTCCTGGCATTCCACCACCAGCCCGGTGGGCAGGTGGGTGATGCGGATGGCGGACTCGGTTTTATTGATGTGCTGGCCGCCCGCCCCGCTGGAACGGAAGGTATCTATCTTCAGGTCCTTTGGGTCAATACGGATCTCGACCTCATCGGCCTCCGGCAGCACCGCTACGGTCACAGCGGAGGTCTGTATCTTACCCTGGCTATCGGTGACGGGCACCCGCTGCACCCGGTGGATGCCGCTTTCAAACTTTAAGCGGGAGAAAACCTTTTCCCCCTCGATGGAGAAAACGATCTCCCGGTAGCCGCCCAGCTCCGTTTCACCCGCGTTCATCAGCTCCACCTGCCAGCCGCGGGCAGCCGCATACAGATTGTACATGCGGTACAGGTCTGCCGCAAAAAGAGCGGCCTCCTCCCCGCCGGTGCCGGCACGCAGCTCCATAATGACGCTGCGGTCATCCCGCGGGTCATGGGGCAGCAGCATCAGCCGGGCTTCCTCGGTCAGGCGGGTGATCTCCGCTTCCGCTTCCGCTTTTTGCTCGGCGGCCATAGCCGAAAGCTCGGCATCGTGGGAATAGAGCAGCTCCTTGGCTTCGGCCAGCGCTTCCTCGGCAGCGGCCAGCGCCAGGTACTGGCGGGAGAGCGGCTCCAGCTCCTTATATTCCTTCATCAAGGCCCGGTAGCGGCCGATATCCGACGCGGCATCAGGCTGGGAAAGCTGGGCGGAAAGTTCATCGTAGCGGCGGTGCGCCGCCAAAAGTCCTTCGAGCATGGCAAAAACTCCTTATGCGAATTTAGTGGCATAAGGCACCGCTACTGCTCCTCCGGGTGGGTGATTTTTTTGATATGGCGTTCGGCCTTGGCACGGGGGATCATGATCTCCCGGCCGCAGGTGCGGCATACCAGCTTAAAATCCATGCCGCTGCGGGTGACGGTGAATTCCTCCCCGCCGCAGGGGTGCTTTTTCTTCATCAGCAGAATATCGCCGACGCGGACATCCATGGGAGTCCCTCCTTTGCCATTAAGTCGATTTTACCATTAAGTCGATTTTATATTATACCACGGGGGGAAAGTTTTTGCAATGAGGGGGCAGGGGCTACTTTTCTGTGAAGAAAAGTAGGCAAAAAGTGTTCAAGCTAAGATTGTGGTCGCCTATCGGCGGCGAAAGCCTTTTACAAAGGTCTAAACTGTTCGCCTGCCCCCCTAAAGCCTCCCCTGTGTAAGGGGAGGTGGTACGGCGCAGCCGTGACGGAGGGATTGTCGACACAAATTATGCCAAAGTTTCCTTTCGCCTTCGGCGTCGCTGAGTCACCAAAAGGTGACAGCCCGTACGGTGCCGCAGATACGCTTTCAAGGGGCCTGCGGCGCATTTTATGTGGGGGTACCTGCAAACCGATAGCAGGAAATCACGCTGCCGAGCCTATGGGTTGGATAAGCAGCTATTTGGATAGACGGCCCCTCCCCCGCCACGGGGGAGGGGTAGGGGGAAGGGGCAGATGCGCCTGCGGCTACTTTTGGAGCGTATCTGTGCGCAGTACGGATTTGGATTTTTCGTTCAAGAAAAATCTAAATTCGTATCCAGCACTGCAAGCGACAGAAAGGGGGTTGTCAAGGGGGAATCTGTCCCCCTTGACCGTGTTTTGCCTACTTTTGCACGAACAAAAGTAGGCCCCCGCCGGGTAGGCGTACAAATGAATACCTTTTGTAAAACTCCGCGCCGCCGAAGGCGAAATAAAGCTGGGCATAGTTTGTGTCGGCAATCCCTCCGGTTCGCTCCGCTCACCACCTCCCTTTACACAAGGGAGGCTTTAGGGACATGCGTGCAGTTTATGCCTTTGCAAAAGGCTCCGCGCCGCCTAAGGCGACTACAATCTTGATCCAAAAATTCTTTTACTCACTTTTCATCTCAGAAAAGCCACCCCACCGCGGGCGGCCCAAGTTCCCCCCCGGTATAGTCCCGCCTGCCGCCGAATATAGATAAAGCAATAGGCAAAACAGGAGGGTAAAGCATGGGATATTACTGGCCGGAGGGCATGCTGCTGGAAACTGAGGAAAACCGATATTATCTGCAAAATGAGGAAACACTGCAAAGCGCCATGCGCATCGGTCAAATCCTGGAGGGACGGGCGCTGCTGTGTGATTATGACCACAACCTGGTGGTGGATATGGGCTGCTGCCGCGGGATCATCCCCCGGGAGGAGGGCGCCCTGGGAATAAAAGAGCAGACGGTGCGGGATATCGCCATCATCTCCCGGGTGAATAAGTCGGTCTGCTTTCTCATCACGGCGATAGAGCACGATGAGGCCGGAGCACCGCGGCCCATTTTATCCCGGCGGGCAGCCCAGCTGCGCTGCCGTTCCGAATACATAGACCATCTGACCCCTGGGGAGATCATCCCCGCGCGGGTAACGCACCTGGAAAGCTTCGGCTGCTTTGTGGATATCGGCTGCGGGCTGCCCTCCCTCATCAGCATCGATCAGATCTCGATCTCCCGCATCAGCCACCCGCGGGACCGCTTTGCTGTGGGAGAGAGCATCTACGCCGTGGTAAAGGCGGTGGAGCCGGAGGGTCGGGTGCAGCTTTCTCACAAGGAGCTGCTGGGCACCTGGGCCCAAAACGCCGAGCTGTACCTGCCGGGAGAAACGGTGGCGGGCGTCATCCGCAGCGTGGAGGACTATGGCGTCTTTGTGGAGCTGACCCCCAACCTGGCCGGCCTGGCGGAGCCCTGCGAGGGCGTGCGCGCCGGCCAGCACGCGGGCGTGTATATTAAAAGCATCCTGCCGGAAAAAATGAAGATCAAGCTCATCATCGTGGATGCCTTTGACGCGCCCTACGCCCCGCAGCCGGTGCAGTATTTCCTCACCGAGGGGGTGCTGCGGCGCTGGCGGTATTCCCCGCCGGAATGCAGCCGGGTGGTGGAAACCGTCTTTGGCGAATGATGCCGTCTCTACACCAATAGCCGTTTATTTCGTTGTGTTTTCATACAATTATTGTCGCATATTGAAATGACAATTTAGTCAGTTAAATAAAAATCTCAAAAATCCCTGCCGGGAAGCAGGGATTTTTGCCGTGTTTTGCGTACTAAAATTTATGGAGGGAATTTTGCAGGTCTTGTGGTGTCTGGCACGCCGTTCAGACCGGGGAAAGGCCGATACGGGCGCTGCCGGAGACGAGATAGTAGGTGGTATCTTTCTCCAGGGCATCGCTGATGAGAGTAACATAACCGACCGAGGTTTCCGGTGTGAAGGAGAGCATGGGGGTACTCTCTTCCGCCGCCGTGACGGTCAGGGGCCGGCCGACGGTCAGCCACAGCTCCACGCTGATGCGGGGCAGGCTGGTATACAGCTGCGGCTCCTCCGGGAGGGGGCCGGCCGCCAGCAGGGTGCCGCCGCTAATATGGGCCGTGGCAGCCCGCAGGGGGTTCTGCTCCCGGCCGGAGCCGAGCAGCAGACTGCCGCCCGACTGGAACAGTGATCCGCCGATATCCAATGCATGGGTCCCGGCGCAGATGGAAAGGCTGCCGCCGGTCACGGTCATTTTGCGCAGGTCAGCGGCGGGGTCGCTCTCGGATTTATCATACCCGCCGGAGAGGGTCATGCCCTCCTCCGCGGCGGTAATGGACAGGCTGCCGCCGGAAAGGGTCATATCCTCCGCCACAGCACCGCGGCGGGCGGTGAGAATGGAAACATCTCCGGCGGAAAGGGTGAGCTGCTGGGTGGTGATGGCAGTATCGCCGCCGGAAATGGTGACACGGCTGCCGGACAGCTTGGTGCTTCCCACGGAATAGAGGGCGGCATCGCTGCAATCCAGCGTAAAGGTACCGCCGGAAAGCGCCAGGGATTTGCCGGCGGAAAGGCCCCGCGCGCTATCGCTCACGATCTGCTCCCGGTTGATGATGGGCTGTTTTTCGGTGGGCTGCTGCTGGGGCAGACCGCCCCACAGGCCCCATTTTTCGGCGGTCTCGCCATAACTGGCGTTGCCGCTGCCGCCGCCGGTGGTGATGTGGTACTCCCCTGCCGTGGCCGAAAGGCTCCCGGCCGCCGTGATGCCGTCCCCGCCGCAGATGAGGGCCACTGTGCCCCCTGCCAGCGTCACGCTGCCCTGCCCGGATTTGGCGGAACTGGCCGAAAGGCCGGTGCGGCCGCAGGCGATGGAAAGCTGTCCGCCGCTGATCTGCAGCTCCTGCCCGGCAACCAGTCCGTCCCGCCAGGCGGTGATCTCCAAAGTGCCCTCCGCAACGACCAGGGTGCTTTCGCTGCGCAGGGCGTCATTGTGGATGGCCTCCACCGAAAGGCTGCCCCCGCCGGTGATGAGCAGGTCGCCCTCCACGCTGATGGCGGCTTCCCGCACCTTGCTGCCGGAATAGAGATAGCTTTTGCCATCGGAGAGGGTATTTTCGGTGCCGTTCTCCAGCAGCAGCACCACGGTGCCGCCGCCATTGGAGTAGATGACCGGGCCCCGTTCACAGTGCATATCCACCCCGCACAGCACCAGCCGGGCCGTTTCCCCCGCGGGGATTTCCACGGTGAGCTGGGCATCCTGCAAAGTACCGCTGAGCAGGTAGGTGCCCCCCTGGGAGATGATGACCCGGGAAGCGGTGGCGGTGACATTGGGGGCATTGCTGATGACGGAATCGACATTGAACTGCAGGATATAATACGGCTCCTGCTGCCACTGGGAATGATCCGCCGTCATGGGTGCGGTCATGGATTCCAGCGATTCGTTTTCCTGCGGGGCATGGCCGCAGCCCGCCAGCAGCAAAATTACCGGCAGCAGAAGCATTAGACAGCGTTTCATCGGGGGCGTCCTCCCTTCTCTTTTTGGGGGCTTGGGGTTCACATGCTTATTCTGGCCCTATCATACCGCAAAATGAGAAAGAGTGCAAATCTCTTTGCGGGTGGGGCGCCTAAGGCGGTACGGGCCGCAGGCGGGCGGGGCGCAGCCCCGGCGATGCAAAGCATCGCCGCAGCGGACATTTGTCCGCTGGACCCATCCGCAGGATGGGTCGGACTGCGCCCCGAGCCGGCCCCCTGCAGAAACCAAAATCACTGCAGGGCGGCAATATAGAGCTTGCAGGTATCGGCCAGAGCCGCGGCTATTTCCTCCTGCCGGCCCTCCGAGAGGGCACAGCGCAGCAGAAAGCCGGAAATACAGCCCTCTCCGACCATGGAAAGGTATTCCGGCTCCGGCATACGGGGGGCCAGGCCCTCCTCCACCGCGGCAGTGGTCAGGCAGTTCATGATCTCCCCGATCATGCGGCGGGTATCGGCACGCTCCTGCGGACCGCCGCAGATATCATACAGGGCGGCCTGCGGAAACCCCATGGAGGGCACCTGTGAAAAGAAAACGGAGCTGCACTCCAGCAGCTGGCGGGCGGTGATCTCGATGACCTTCCAGCGGGCTTCAAAGCCCTCGGCGCCGGAAATGGCGGCGTACAGTTCCTGGAAGCCCTGGGCCCTGCTGTACTGCATGGCATCCCGCAGCAGCTCCTCCCGGGAGGGGAAATACTCGTACACAGTGCCTTTGCCGATGCCAGCGGCTTCGGCGATCTCAGAAACCTTCAAATCTCCCAGCGGACGGCCCTGCCGCAGCAGCTTTAATACCGCACGGAACACCGCGGCCTTTTTCTCCGGCAAGTTCATACCTCTTCTACCTCCTCGATGACAACTTTCTTGGGGTCTTTCTTTAGGAAAATATCGTAAATGGCGGGGACAATGAACAGAGTAAGCAGGGTGGCGTAGGCCAGGCCGCCGATGGTAACGATGGCCAAGGGCTGCAGCATATCGCCGCCGGCGCCCAGGCCCAGCGCCATGGTAGCCAGGCCGAAAATGGTGGTCATGGCAGTCATGAGGATGGGGCGGATGCGGTCGCGGCCGGTCTGTACCAGCGCTTCGGCGCGTTCCATCCCCTCCAGCCGCAGCCCGTTGGCGTAATCCACAAAGACGATGCCGTTATTCACAACGACACCCGCGAGCATAAGGAAGCCCAGCATGGCAATGACTGAGAGCTCCTTGCCGGTGATCCACAGGGCCAAAAGGCCGCCGGTGAAGGCCAACGGAATGGTGAACAGCACGATAAACGGCGAGAGCAGCGACTGGAACTGCGCCACCATGATGAGGTAGATGAAGGCGATGGCCAGGGCGATCATCAGGATGAGGTCGCTCATGGTGGATTGGATCATCTCATTTTCGCCCTCAATGGCATAGGAGCAGCCCTCCGGCATCTCATAATCGGCCAGCAGCTTTTCCACCTCACGGCTCACCAGGCCGATGTTGTAGCCATCGGCGATCTGGGCGGTGACGGTGACGGTACGGGCCTGATTTTCACGGTGGATGGCGGAAGCGGACGCGGCCTCGGTCACTGCGGCGATCTCGGAAAGGCGGACCTCGCATTCCTCCTGGTTTTTGGTACCGGTCAGGCGGAGCTCCTCCAGCGTTTCCCGGGTGGTGATACCGGCGCTATCGGGGACGACCACAACCGGCAGGTCACTGCCGTTTACGGTGATATTGGTGGCGGTGGTTTGGGAGAGAACGGCGGCGGCCACCTGCTGGTAGACCTGCGCGACCGTCAGGTTGTACTCGGCGGCTTTGGCTTTATCCACGGTGATGCGCACCTCGGTGCTGCTGTCCTCCTGCCCATCACTGACCGAAGCGACCCCTTCCACGGCGGAAAGGGTTTTGGCCAGGTCGGTGGCGGCGGCCCGCAGGGCATCCATATCATCGCCGGTGACGGCCAGCTGAATACCGCTGCCGCCGGTCATCATACTCATATCCATGGTGGAGCCGTTGGCGGAAACGGTGCAGTCCAGATCGGCGCAGGCTTCCTCGATCTTTTTGGCGATCTCCTGGCTGGAATCGCTGCGGTCATCACCCAGCAGCACATAGATGGACAGGCTGCTGCCGCCCATGCTCATCATGCTCTGGCCCTCCATGGCGCCGACGGTATCCACCCTATCCACGGTAAGGATCCGCTCCAGGACGGTATCGCACATGGCCCATGTTTCGCTTTGGGTGGCGTCCTCCGGCATCTCGATGGAGACCGACACCTGTGGGCTATCCATTTCCGGCATAAAGGCGGTGCCCATGCTGACCGCCAGCACCGCGCTGGCAATAAGCAGCGCCACCGCGCCCAGCAGAACAGGAGCCTTGTGCCGCAGTACTTTCCGCAGAAGGTTTTCGTAGCCCGCTATCATGCGGTTCAGGAGACGGTTGGGCTTTTCCCCTGCGGTATCGCGGGTCAATATTTTGCCCGAAAGGGCGGGCACCAAGGTAAGGGCGACCAGCAGACTGGCACCCAGTGAATAGGCGATGGTCAGGCCCATATCGGCGAAGATCTGCCGGGTAAGGCCGCTGGTGAACAGGATGGGCACAAATACGCAGACAGTGGTAAGGGTGCTGGCGGTGATAGCCCCGGCAATCTGGCGGCAGCCGTGAACCGCCGCCGTGGCGGCATTGTAGCCCAGCTGGCGCAGACGGTAGATATTCTCGATGGCAACGATGCTGTTATCCACCAGCATGCCGACGCCAAGGGCAAGGCCTGAAAGAGAGATGATATTGAGAGTGACGCCGGTGAAGTGCATAATCACCACCGCCAAAAGCAGACTGATGGGGATACTGAGCGCCACAATGATAGTGGGGCGGAAGTCCCGCAGGAACAGCATGAGGACAATGACGGCCAGCAGCGCGCCGAACAGCAGGTTTTCCAGCACCGAGCTGATGACCAGATCGATGTACTGGCCCTGATCGCTGAGGGCGGTGAGGTGCAGACCCTCGTATTTTTCCTCCAGCTGGGCCATGGCGGCATAGAGATTATCGCAGGCACCGGAGGTGGAAGCGATGGAGGACTTTTGTACCGTGAGCAGCACACCGTCATTGCCGTTTATTTTGGCGTACAGCTCCTCGGCGTTATCCGCCAGGCGGACAGTGGCGATATCGGTCAGGCGGATCTCCCCCACATCGCCGACATCGTATTGGAAGAGCACCCAGTTCTGCAGCTCCTCCAGACTGGTAAATTTATCGCCGACCTTGAGGGCATTCTGCCCCTCGGCGCTTTGGATATAGCCGGCGGGCATCGAGAAGTTCTGCGCCATGAGCAGCTGCGAAACGGCGGACTGGGTGAGAATGCCGTCCAGCCCGGCGGCCTTGTAGGCGGCATCCCGCTGCTGGCGGAACTGCTCCTCGGCTTCATCCAGGGCCTGTTCGGCCTGCTGTAATTGCAGGGTGGCCAGAATGAGCTGCTGAGAAAGCTCCAGCTTGCCGGTCTCCAGCTGGCTCTGCGCCTTATCCAGCTGCGAAAGAGCGGCGTCCAGCTCCTTTTGGCTGGACTGAGCGGTTTCCAGTTCCTTTTTTAGCTGCGGGATGCGGGGCGCCAGCGCATCGATGGCGGCGTTCAGCTCGGTAATGGTGCCGTAGTCATCCTGCACCTTATCGTGGCTTTCGATCCACTTCTTGCCCTCGGCCTCGCCCAGCAGCGCAATGATCTCTGCGGTGTTTTCCTCGATGGCTTTGGTGGCGTCGGCGATGGCCTTCTCGGCCTCCGCCTTCGCCTCGGTGGCCTGCCGGAAGGTCTCCAGCCGGGCGTTGGCGCGGGTCACCTCCTCCTCGGCAGCCGAGAGCTTTTCCGCGGCGGCAACGGTTTGCGGGTCATTGCGGGTAAGGTAGGCGGTCTGCGCCGCCTGGATGGCGGCAAGCTCGGCTTCGGCGGTATTGAGCTGGGCTTGCAGCCCGGTATTATCGGGGTCCTTCTCCAGCTGTGCCTGGAGGTCGTCCACCTCCGCCTGCTTTTCCTGCTCCTGCCGCAGCAGGTCCTGCCAGCCGGGATCGTCCTTGAGACGCTCCGGTGCGCCGTCCCGCGCTTCTTTGTAGGCGGTTTGCGCGGCTTCCTGCGCATCCTTGGCATTGGTCACATCCTGCTGCAGGGCGGCTTCACTGCTGCCGATCTCCTTGAGGGCGGCTTCGGCGGTCTCCAGCGAGGCTTGGGCGGCTCTCAGCTGGGCACGCAGCTGGGTGCGGGTAAGCTGCAGAGATTGCAGCTCGGCATATTTTACAGCGGAAAGATGAGTACGGGCGTAATCTTCACTGGCATTGTAGCTATCGCGCAGATTTACCATGTTATCGTACTGGGCCAGCACGGCCTGAATGGCCTTGACCTCCGCCGAGGTGAGGGTGGAGCCGAGGGAGGCCTGATCCTTGGCATCGGCCAGCTGCTGGGCAGCGGCCACCAGCTGGGCATAGGCGGTGCCGCTTTGCTCCTCCAGCTTCTTTTTGGCGTCGTTAATCTGCCTGCGAGAATCCTTGAGCTGCTTTTCGGCATCGGCCAGGGAGCTATCAATGGCCGCCAGTACCTTGTCATTCAGCTCATCGATTTTGGCTTGATCCAGCTCCACACGGATCTGGCTTTCCACCAGACCGCTGCCGGAAACGGACGCCACGCCATCCACCCGCTCCAGTGCCGGGATGACGGTGGAGGAGGTAAACTGAGAAAGCTCCTCCCGGGCCATATTATCGCTATCCACCGCCAATACCATGATGGGCAGCATATCGGGATTGATCTTCATGAGCACCGGGCTGCCGGCGGCCTCGGGCAGGGAGTCGGCGATCTGATCAAGGCTGGCGTTCATTTCGATCATGGCGGAATCCATGCCGGTGCCTTCCTCAAATTCCAGCACCACGATACTGACATTTTCCTGCGAGATACTGGTGATATTCTTGACGCCGCTGGTGGTAGCCAGGGCGCTTTCCAGCGTTTTGGTCACGCTTTGCTCCACCTGCTCCGGACTGGCGCCGATGTAGGTGGTATAGGCGATGGCATAGGGCAGATCCATATTCGGCAGGAGGTCGGTGGTCATATTGATGAAGGACATGACACCGAGGATAAGCACCAGCATCACGCAGACGAATACGGTCATGGGCTTTTTGACACTGAGACGAGACAGCATAGAGGATTCTCCATTTCCGGGGGATAGATGTTCCGACCGACCGGTCGGTCGGGGATTTCTAATCTTATTTTAGCGCAAAACGGGACGAACGCAAGAGGAAAGATATTAACATTTCGTAAAGGTTATAGCATCGGCGCGGGAGAGTATGCTATAATAACCATGGACATTGCAGGAAGCCGGGTTCGGGCGGCCCCGCGCGGGAGCCGAAGGCTCCCGAAGGGCG
>OLOS01002692.1_pt1 | contig 11609 bp, 10 predicted proteins | sample 1672631 | NCBI WGS metagenome assembly OLOS01 (sample SAMEA3136707, study PRJEB25190) | human gut metagenome | biome: human gut; feature: human-associated habitat; material: faeces | place: Austria | collected 2013 | reverse complement strand
AATCAAGGAATTATTTTAGGTATTGATTATATTGATTTATTCCTCATTTTATATATTTAAAATTAAACAATTACATGAATTTATTCAAATCATCAGTTCTGTGCGGCATGGTCATAGTGTCATTCATGACATCCTGTACAGACGTGGATATCACCATGCCCAAGGGGCCCAAAGGTGATACGGGGCTTTCAGCCTACGAGTTTTGGAAGGAAAAAGTTGCGGATGGAACCGTCAACTGGCCGAAGGATCAGACAGAAGTCGCTGACTTCTTCAAGTTTCTCAAGGGAAAAGATGGCAAAGACGGGAAGGATGGTCAGAGTGCTTTCGAGCAGTGGAAAGACATGATTGCCAGCGGTAGCGTGGACGACCCGCATAATCCCGGCGAGAAATGGCCCTCCGAAAACAACACGGTACAGGATTTCTGGCGTTTCCTGACCGGAGCCAGCGGAGAGGACGGACAGACACCGCATATAGGTGATAACGGCAACTGGTTCATTGGGAAAGAGGATACCGGTATCGGCGCACGTGGGCGTGACGGTCAGGATGGTAAAGACGGTAAAGACGGAACGAATGGTCGTGATGCTATACCGCCGACAGTCACCATTGGCGATAACGGCAACTGGTATATTAACGGAACGGATACAGGCAAGCCTGCTTTCGGTAAGGATGGCAAAGATGGAAAGGACGGAAAGGATGCCGTGCCTCCTACGGTCACCATCGGCGATAACGGCAACTGGTTTGTGGACGGAACGGATACCGGGAAAAAGGCCGTTGGGCAGGACGGGAAATCTCCCGAGGTTGCCATTGGCGATAACGGCAACTGGTATATAAATGGAACGGATACAGGCAAGCCCGCTTTCGGTAAGGATGGCAAAGATGGAAAGGACGGAAAGGATGGAGCTAAAGGAGCCAACGGTAAAAGTGCCTACGAGCTTTGGAAAGAGTATATCTCGTCCGGTGATGTGGACAACCCGCATAATCCTGACCAAAAATGGCCGGCGGACCGGAACAAGCAGACTGATTTCTGGGATTTCCTGACCGGAAAATCCTCTGTTATCGAGATAGAAGTTGGAAAATACAATGTTATTCCTGAATACTGGAACTCTTCCCTGAAAGAGTATGTTGTACCTTCGGACGGTTCGGTTCTATTTACCGTGTATGACAAGACCGGCAAAAAGGTCACAGCCGGAGTAAAGGTGAGCGACTTACCCGGTGTATCTTCTACGGATGCATTTATCACAAACGAGGAAGGGCAGTTCAAGGTCACATGGGATAAATTGCCAGACAATAAGGATTTATCAGAAAGGAAAGGAAGTGTGACTGTAACGGTTGATGGAACGCAGGAAACGAGTGCGGGCAACACGTTGGTGCCGAATAGGATCAATGTTAGAGCTATCATTACAAGCGCATATCTGTTTTATTATTCTAATACGTCGATAGATATTTATAGGACACTAAATGTATATTACAGCTTCGAGCGTCAAGTGGATGGAGAATGGGATAAGTATCCGACGTCCATTACTACTCCTTATAATAGTATGAAATCGGCCAGGGTTAAAGATATAAACCGGCCTGTCAACAAAGGAAATGTGGACAAAGATCAGTTAGTCCGCTATAGCGGTGGAGACTCATATCTCTACATCATTCGTCCGTTGGTTTTGACAGAGACGGAGAAGGCAAATGTGGCGAAGAATGATACTGTCGGCAAGTTGGCGAAATATGAATGGGACCAAACAGACAATTATGCGGCACTGTATTTCGGTGATGGTACGGGAAGTTATAATGACTATGGACAGACTATATATTTGCAGGACAAGATACATGTCCCGGAAGTGTATCCGGCCCCATCTTTTAAAGAAAACAGTGTGTTTATTGAAATCAAGCAGGGTATTACCACCATGTGGGGAGAGATTGACACGGATAATTTACTGGATTTTTATAAAACATACGCTTACCCGACAGGGCAAAATAAATTTATAAAAGAGGAAGGAAACAATGTCTGGAAACATCCGGAAGGCAAGTTATCGGCATCAGAGCTGGCAGAAGATCGAGCTGTATTTATGGAAATGCGTACTTTCATCAACGGAACGGGAGGAGCTGTACATACCGGAATCAAACCGTTGTCAACGGGAGGCAAGCGCTTTAAACTGACAAGCGCTTATCCCAATAACTGGATTGGTCTGGATATCAGGAAACGGGCAGAAAGCACTGATAAAATAACATATAGTCAGTCTTACGAGTATCGTGGGCGTTACGCCTACTATCTGTTAAAAGAGGAAGATAAGTATTATTTAGTTGATTTTGCGGACTGGTCCAAGCGGATGCCCTTGCCAATCAAGGATTGTCCTGTCGACTGGATGAATTGATTTATTTATTGGATAATTGAATATGAAGAAAAAAATAACGATATGCTTTGTGTCTCTCTCCTTGCTGTTGGTCTCTCTGGCGTTGAGAGGTCAGGACACGAAAACGACCCGTCGTGTGCCTCTCCAGGCAGAGGTGACGCATGACGGACTGTCAGAAAAGGAATCAAAAGCTTGGGAGATCGGTCTCGGCGGTTCGCTGATAAACTGGAGTCGGGTGTCAGTCACTGGTTTCCGGAGTACGCCGGACAACTACTTTTATAACCTGAAAGCGAATCATCTGATGGGAGGGGCAAACTTGTACATCGCACGGGAATTGAACCGGTGGTTTTACCTGGATTTGCAGGGAAGCGTCGGTTTGACGAAAAACAACAACCGTACCGCAGGTGATGACAGGAAACGTGATTTACTGTACATGGGGGGACTGGGGCTACAATTCCGCTTTACTCCCCTGCTCAGATCCCAATGGGTTGAACCTTATCTCAGGGTAGGTGTGAACTATCTGCATAAAGACTTTGCTTCCGTATATGGCGGCAACTTTGAGGATGATCCAACCGGACAGGCATATTGGGAGTCTTCCGACATCTGGAATCCTGACGGGCGTTCATCCGACAAAAACTCGTTTGTTCCCCTGTCTTTCGGGGCGGGTGTGAAAGCCTGGTTAAGCAACTCGTTCGGGCTGGGGTTACAAGGTGAATACCTTCTGCCCGCGCAGAAGGGGCTTCCCCACTTCGTTCAGGTTTCTGCCAGTGTCATCTGGCGTATTGGCGGAAAGAGCAAACATGCGGCTTCGGTGGTACGATATGTGGAGATAGAGAAACCCGTGGAAAGAATCGTCGAGCGGGTGGTTGAGAAAAAGGTGGAGGTTCCGGCCATTATTGACACTATGGCGTGTGATCTCTTGGAGAATATCCATTTTGAATTTGACAGGGATGTCATAACAGCCACTTCGGAAAGAACGCTTGACAGGCTGGCAGAGCTACTGAAAAGCTATCCGGACAGCCGTTTCCTTATCACGGGCTACACGGACGCCAAAGGAAGCGACTCCTATAACTTGACCCTTTCCGCACGGCGTGCTGAAAAGGTGCATGCCGCCCTGATCGGGCGTGGAGTTCCCGCCCGGATGATTAAATGGCGTGGCGTGGGTAAGCGTGCGGCCATTATCTCCGCCACTGCTGCGGACAATATCCGTGAAGGGGACAGAAAAGTCCTGCTGGAACGGGTTACCAACATGGATTATTGGAATGCCCTGGATAGCAAATAACCCGAATGTTCAGATAGTGATGAAAATGGATTGAAACAGTGCGGGAATCTCATCCGCATCATTCTATTCCCAGGTCAGGAGGAGTAATACGGGGCATTTCTCCGCCAGGCCTGGGAATTTTACTTTACATGACTGGATGGACGTGCAACAGGTTTAGATGATTATCGAGAATGATTAATAAGCATAAAACCGCTTATGCTATGATTGTATTGCTGCAAAATTATAAATATAATTGTCCATGTTTTTGCATTGCTAATAAACAGATCGACACTGTTTTTCATGGGGAAGCAGGCAGAATGATCGCTCATGATAATACTTGTGATTCACATGAATGGAAAAAACTTGTGTCTTTGTAGTTTAACAATCAAAATATTAAAACTTATGAATACTCTTCTTTTGAATGCCACTTCTTCCAAAAGAAAAAGAATCACTTCTGAAGGTCATCCATACAGCCAGTTTCTTTGCATTAAAGAGCTAAAATGACAAAAAAAAGAGCTGGAATGAAAACATGTGTTTTTGAATAAATTTCGATTTTTGCAAAATAATTAAAAATTAAACCTTATGATGAAGAAAATTTTTATCAGTTTGTTTTTGTCTGGTGTTTTTATGTATCACACAAATGCCCAGACTGCAGTAGAGGGTAACAAGTTTCTGGACAACTGGTCCATCGGGATCAGTGCGGGAGGAACAACCCCGTTAACACATCATTCTTTCTTTGGAAACATGCGCCCGATCACGGGGATAGAACTGAATAAACAATTGACACCGGTTTTCGGTTTCGGTCTGGAGGCGGTCGGAAGCTTTAACACCTCACAAAGCAGGACCATTTTCGACCGCTCCAATGTCAGTCTGTTGGGGTTGGTGAACCTGAACAATCTCCTTGGGACCTATACCGGGGTTCCCAGACCTTTTGAAATCGAAGCGGTGGCCGGAATCGGGTGGTTGCATTATTATATGAACCGGGAAACGGGTTCCGATCAGAACAGCATGTCAACAAAACTGGGCCTGAACTTTAATTTCAACCTGGGAGAGAGCAAGGCATGGACATTGGCACTGAAACCTGCCCTGGTCTATGACATGAATGCTATGGGTTCCGAAGCCGTACGTTTCCATTCCGGACGGGCCGTATGGGAAATATCCGTTGGTCTGAAGTATCATTTCGGATGCAGTAACGGGAAACACCACTTTACAAAAGTGAGAGCTTACGACCAGCAGGAGGTGGATGTCTTGAACGCAAAAATTAATGAACTTCATACACAGGCCGGTAAAGATGCCGAGGTATTGCAGGAGGCAGTGCGAAAGGTAACGGAACTGGAGGCCGCACTGGACAAATGCCGCAACCAGGAACCAAAAATTGTGAAAGACACCATTGACAACACTAAAAAGACGCTGGAATCCGTCATAACTTTCCGCCAGGGCAGGACGACAGTTGACAACTCCCAACTCCCGAATGTCGAACGTATCGCTACTTATTTAAAGAACCATAAGGGAGCAAGTGTGCTCATCAAGGGTTATGCCTCTCCTGAGGGAAGCGTGGAAGTTAACGAGCGGATCGCCCGACAAAGAGCGGAGGCCGTGAAAAAAATGCTGGTGGGCAAGTATGGAATTGCAGAAGAACGGATTGTAGCCGAGGGCCAGGGAGTAGGGAACATGTTCGAGGAGCCCGACTGGAACCGGGTAAGCATCTGTACGATCAACGCGGGAACGGAATCCAGTAGCCGTTAAATGCGATCCGGAAAATACCGGAAAGATGCATTCACTTGAACAGAATGTATTAACTATATTTATTCTACACGTAATTTGAAATGCTATGAACAGGTATGTATCTGAAATGATCGGGACAATGGTCCTTGTTTTGATGGGATGCGGAAGTGCTGTTTTTGCCGGGGATATGCCCGGTGCGGTCACCACCGGGGTGGGTACCCTGGGAGTTGCCATAGCCTTCGGGCTGTCGGTGGTCGCCATGGCATACGCTATTGGCGGAATATCCGGATGCCATATAAATCCGGCGATCACACTGGGCATGTACTGCTCGGGAGGAATGGGGGGCAAGGATGCCCTGTTATACATTATTTTCCAGATAATCGGGGGGATTCTCGGATCAGCCGTACTTTTCATACTGGTATCTACGGGGCCACATGCCGGCCCTACCATGACAGGGAGCAACGGCTTTGTTGAGGGGGAAATGTTGCAGGCCTTTATCGCTGAGGCCGTCTTTACGTTTATTTTCGTTCTTGTGGCGCTGGGAGCCACGGATAAAAAGAAAGGGGCCGGTAAACTGGCGGGCCTGGTCATCGGGCTGACGCTTGTCCTGGTGCATATCGTATGTATTCCCATCACCGGAACATCAGTAAATCCCGCGCGCAGCATAGGACCCGCACTTTTCGAGGGAGGAGGCGCGATCTCACAGCTTTGGCTATTTATCGTCGCTCCACTGACAGGAGGTCTGGCCAGTGCCATAGTGTGGAAAGCCATTTCTCAGCATAGCGACAGACAACGATGAAGGGAAGGTGGATGACCCCGAGACACGTTTCTCTGTTATCCACCTTTGTTTGATACATTATTATCAACTAAAATAAAAAAAGATGTCAAAAAGTAGTTTTTTACTGGATTTTAAGGCGTTTGTCATGCGTGGAAACGTAGTAGACATGGCCGTGGGTGTGATTATTGGCGGTGCCTTCGGGAAAATAATATCTTCAGTGGTGGCAGACATCATCATGCCACCGATAGGGTTGCTGGTAGGCGGAACCAACTTCTCGGAACTGAGATGGGAATTGGAACCCGCCAGGGTAGTTGATGGAGTCGAACAGGCGGCCGTCACGATAAACTATGGAAACTTCATACAGACCATGCTGGATTTTGTGATCATCGCTTTTGCCATTTTCTTGTTCATCCGCCTGCTCTCCAATCTCAGGCGCAAAAAAGAAGAGACACCCTTGCCCCCACCTGTCCCGAGCAACGAGGAAAAGTTACTTTCAGAAATACGTGACTTGCTGAAGAAACAATGACGTTTATTCAAACGGTATGGACGGTATCGGGCAGGAACATATCTGAGGAACAGGCTACTCCTTGGCGGTGGAAATTTTCCTTTGTCCCTGAATGATAAAAATAGTGTGAACATTAAAATTCAGATATGACTAAAGCAGATATTATAAACCGGGTCTCTGAGGAGCTTGGAATCGATCGCAGGACCGTTGGCCTGGTAATCGAGAGTTTCATGAAATGCGTGAAGGATGCACTCGGCAGAGAGAGAATTGTATTCCTGCGCGGATTCGGGACCTTTTCTTTGAAGAAAAGGGCGGCAAAGAAGGCACAGAATATCCAACAGCACACAACCATATGCATCCCGGCTCGCAAGGTCCCTCATTTTAAACCCTCGGAGTCTTTCTTGGTTCTCCGGAAAGAAGATAATCGAAAATAGACCGGGAGTGAATCTACCCCTTCCATTGTCAGGGAGGGGTGGATTTTAATGTGTTTTATGGAAATTTATCAATCATGTTTTACTCCTGTTTTCCAGCCCCGTTCAGATATGGACTACAGGATCATAGATGACCGGACGATCATGTAGATTCCCGGTAAACCTGTAAATAGACTGTTATGCGTGTTTTCAATCTTTTATTGTTGATCTCCATGTTCATTCCCTTTCCGCTGCCCGCTCAGGTGGGCGAACGTTATATAGAGGTAACCGGTACTTCCGAGATAGAGGTAGTTCCTGACAGGATTCATTACGTTATCGAAATAAGGGAGTACTTCGAAGAAGAGTTTGATGGCGTATCCAAACCGGAAGAATATCGGACGAAGGTTCCTCTTACCAGGATAGAGGAGGAATTGAAGCAGGTTTTGAAAATAGTCGGAGTGCCACGGGAGGCAATCCGCACAAAGGATGTGGGCGATAATTGGCGTAAGCCGGGACAGGATTTTCTGGTTTCCAAATCATTTGATGTCACGTTACGTGACTTCACACTGATTGATGAAATTTTAAAACGGGTGGACACAAAAGGAATTCATACGATGTATATAGATAAACTGGAACATAGGGATATCCTGTCCTATCACAGGAAGGGCAAGATAGAAGCACTGAAAGCGGCACGGGAAAAGGCGGTTTACCTGCTGGAGGCAATAGGTAAGAGGCCGGGTGAGATCATCCGCATCGTGGAAGGAGGGGATGCTGGAAAAGAGATGTTTGCACAAGGTCATATCTTATCGGTTGCCCCGCCCCCATTTGAGAGAAGCCGCACGATAAAAAAGAGATATTCGATGCTGGTCCGGTTCGGGATCGTGGATCGATGAACCGTTATTATAACAAATCCCGGAATGGACTTGCAAGAGAAGATAACGGGCATTCGGGTTTGCGGTGAAATATCCGGCCTTTTCTCTGACCGGTAAATAGATTAATAGATTCAACTCACGATAAGATGAAAGATTATTACTTTATTATGAATGCCGGGGTAAAAGCCGGAGGGGAGATCACCCATGCGGTATTAGAAGGGAAAATTGTATCCGCACCGAAAGGATACGATGCCTTCACGGGGATTGAAGCGGCCAGGGAGAAACTGGCTTGCGGGAATATCCGTCAGCAGATGGAAGAATTCGGTATCGAACTTGAGATCGTGCCGGTAAATACTGATTTTTTACTACGATGAAGGAATATTGCGTTTATTGGTTTGAAAACGGAGAACCGAGGCACGAGGTATTTTCCTGTCTGGACGGGGCGGAGATGTTTTCCTGCATGATAAGAGGACAGGACGGCGTGGAACACGTGGAAATATCCGAGGAAGATATTTCCGCTCCGGAGGAATTCCGGGAAATATGCCCCGGAGATTTCTCTTGAACATATGACATGGATCCGGGGTCCTTTTTTGCCGTAGCCTGGCGGTAAAGGGACCTTATCTGGTTGTAAAATCGGGCAGTGTCAACCATTTTTTCACCGATTAATCGCATACGCAAGATGAAAGCTCCACGGAAAATTTATACATGGACCAGTATCCTGCTTTTCGTGTGCTGTTCCCTTATTTTTCTTTCATGTGAAAAGGAAGAGCTCGGGGAAGCCATGGAAAATCGGAAAACGTTATTCATGTTTCTGCCGTGGTCCACTGACCTGACAGGCTATTTTTACACCAATATCGCGGATATGGAGGCGTGTGTAAGCAGAAGGGGGCTGGAGCATGAAAGAATTCTCGTGTTTATGTCCACGAGCTCTACGGAAGCCACGATGTTTGAGATCATACATTCCAAAGGAAAGTGCGATCGTAAAACGCTGAAAAGGTATGGCACTTCGGGGTTTACTACGGTGGAGGGCATAACGGGGATATTGAACGACGTGCAGGAATTTGCTCCTGCTCCGGTTTACGCTATGATCATAGGTTCCCATGGCATGGGATGGCTTCCCGTGGACGGTACACAGGCGGATTCCCTTTTCCGGATGAAAAAGCATTGGGAGTATCAGGAGCAGCCGCTGACACGCTATTTCGGGGGACTGACCCGGGAGTTCCAAACGGACGTGGGTACCCTGGCCCGGGGGATTGTAGGCGCGGGCGTCAAAATGGAGTATATCCTGTTTGACGATTGCTATATGTCATCCGTAGAGGTTGCCTATGAACTGAAAGAAGCCACAAGATTTCTTATAGCCTCTACCAGTGAAATGATGGCATACGGAATGCCTTACGTCACTGTGGGGGAGTTCCTGCTGGGAAATCCTGATTACGGATCCCTTTGCGAAGGATTCCACGACTTTTATTCAACCTATGAAATGATGCCCTGCGGGACACTGGCTGTGACAGATTGCTCTGAATTAGATAATATGGCTGCTATCATGAAAAGTATCAATGACAGGTATGTTTTCGATGATTCCCTACAAGGAGAACTCCAGGGACTGGACGGATACACCCCCGTCATCTTTTATGACTTTGCCGATTATGTCCTCACCCTCTGCTCTGACCCTGTCCTGACAGCCCGCTTCAGGGAACAGCTGGAGCGGCTTGTTCCCTATAAAACCCATACGGGTAAATTTTATTCCAGGACCAAAGGGCCCCTTCCCATACATACTTTTTCGGGTATAACGATCTCGGACCCGAGCACCAATCCCATGGCCTTACTGAAAGGTACGACCTCTTGGTACAAGGCCACACACGAATAACCCCGTGGAAAACGGACAGATGAAAATACCCGCATATGACGCAAATATTCCCCTTTCTTCATAAAATTTCCGATAAGTTCGGACAGCATCGAAAATAATTCTACACGTATGTACCATATATAATTTTGCAGTGATATTTTTATTTACAGTTTATTCGGGGTAAAAAGGTCACGAGAAAATCAAAACTTCAATTACTCTCGAACCGGAATGTGACAAATCTACGAACAGGAGGACAAACGAGGATACCTAAGCCGTAAATTGCACGTTTCCAGCATTCATCCCATATCTTTACGTCCGGTTTCAATCGGAACCTTAAAAATATTCACCATTTAATTTTTTCAGATTATGGACGAACAACCGGACAGCAGCCAGCAGTTAATGGACATCCTGCTCGTCATGGACGAGAAAGGCACGCTCCAAGCCGTCAGCGGAGTAAAGGACGGCGAGTTACAGACCAAGAACCCACTGGAGGACAACAACGACCTCCTGCGGGTGGATCGCCACGGCGATATGTTTTCAAATTTCTTTTCCAACCTCTGGAGCCAGTTGAAAGATCCGACCCGCTTCCATTTCTTCCGTGTGCCGGAAGAGGAGGTGCAGCGGGTAGCCGCCGATTTCCGGCAGCGGGAGAGCCGGTCGGTCAAGACAGGTGAGCCGCTCCTCGCACAGTACGAGGTGCAGCCGCCCGTGCAGGCACAGCAGCAGACCCAAGCCGGGCAGCAGCAACAGCCGGAGGATGCGCCGCAGCAGTCCGCCGGGCAGACCGAACAGAACCCGCAGTACAAGTACCGCCCGGAGGACATCGACTGGAACAGCCTCGCTGCCCTCGGCGTGCAGCGGGAACAGATTGAGGGCAACGGGATGCTCGACCAGATGCTCCGGGGCTTCCAGACCGACAAGACCGTCCGGGTGCATTTCCACTTCGAGGGCATCTCGCACAGCAACGATAGCCAGCTCTCGCTCAAACCCGGCACGGACGGCAGGCTGACCGTGTGCAGCCACGGCATCCTCGACCCGGAGAAGATGCAGAAGCAGTTCTTCGGCTACGACATCACCGACTCCGACAAGCAGGTGCTCCGGCAGACGGGCAACATGGGGCATCCGGCGACTGTCACCAACCGGGCGGGCGAGCAGGTCGAAGCCCTTGTCAGCCGCAACCTCAAGACCAACGAGCTGGTCGCTTTCCCGCTCTCCAAGGTCAATATCCCGGCGGAGAAGAACGGGCATACCTTCACCCCGGACGAAATAGCCCGGCTCAAACAGGGCGAGGCGGTGGTCTGCCAGTTCCTTTCCAGAGCCAAGGAGGGGGAGCAACCCAAGATCTACCCGGCTCCCGTACAGTTCAGCGCAGCCAAGATGCAGCTCGAATTTCTCTTCGGCGACCGGGGCAAGCTGGCGATGGATGCGTACAAGGCGAACCTGAAACAGACCGCCAATCAGGAGGTGCCGAAGACCTTCCGCAAGCAGGAGCTTACCGAGAAGTCCCGCTTCGAACTCGAAGCCGGGGGAACGGTCAAGGTCTCCGGTCTGGTGGACAAGAAAGGAAAAGCCTACCAAGGCTACATCACATGGAAGCCCGGCGAGAAGCCCGCCTTCATGTTCCCCAAGGACTACAAGGCGGCGCTCGAAGAGGGGCGTGTCAAGCCCGCCGTGGAGAACGAGGTGCAGGTGGCGGTCAATTCCGAGGGCAAGACCGTCGAGGCGACCCGCAACCTGAAAGAAGCTCTGCAATCCGCACAGCAGCGACCCACCGGGGAGCAGAAACAGCAGCAGGAGCGCAGGCAGGAGCAGAAAGAGGACCGGAAACAGGCACAGAAGCAGGAACAGCCCGACAAGCCCAAGCGCA
>OLOS01002690.1_pt1 | contig 11625 bp, 9 predicted proteins | sample 1672631 | NCBI WGS metagenome assembly OLOS01 (sample SAMEA3136707, study PRJEB25190) | human gut metagenome | biome: human gut; feature: human-associated habitat; material: faeces | place: Austria | collected 2013 | reverse complement strand
TGGCTGCAGCCGCCCAGCAACAGTGCGGCCAGCAAAGCCGCCGCGCCGCCCAATGCCTGCAATTTTCTCATACAAAACCTCTTTCACAAAAACAACGCGGCCCGCCGCCGGGCGAGCCACGTTGTCGGGTTAGACCTGTTTAGCCTACGTTGTTTTCCTCTGCGGGGGCCTCGGTGTTCTCCACGGGGGTTTCCTCAGCCGGGGCCTCTTCGGCGGGTGCCTCTTCCGCAGGGGCTTCCTCCTGGGCAGGGGTCTCGTTCGCGGTGGTCTCCTGGGCGGGTGCCTCGGTGACGGTCTCAGCCTCGCCGCTGCCGGTGGCGGCTGCGGTCAGGTCGTCGGTGGAAGAGCCCAGCGTCTCACCGGCCTTGGCGTCGTCCTCGACGTAGCTGCGCTCGTAAGTGACGGTGGTAGCGCTGGACAGGTCAACACCGTCCAGGCTGCTGTGGACAAAGTTCTCGGCAAAGTCAACGTCGGTCACGGCCACATAGCTCTTGCCGGTGTTGATCTCCAGCGGGGTATCGCTGCAGGTGCCGTCCTCGTTCAGGTAGTACAGGCGCAGGGCCTCCAGCGGGGTGCCCTTCTGCCAGTAGATCTTCTCGCACTTGCCGCCGTAGCAGTAGTAGCCGACGCCGCCCCATGCGTACTCAACGTACTGCAGGTCCGTTTTCTCGTGGCCGGGGTAGGTGTGGATGTCGGTGTACAGGACGATGACGTTGGGGAAGGTCAGCACCTTGTTGTCGGCGGCCTCGTCGACGGTATCGCGCCACTGACCGTCGGAGTAGTTCTGCTGCATCTTGTACTGGTTGGTGCTCTCGTCGTAGATGAAGCGGGTCTTGTAGGACTGGCTGTGGACGATCTCGATATACTGACCGTCGGAGACGACCGGGCCGTACTTATCGCTGTAAGCGCTGTCCAGGCTGTTGGACAAGTCGCGGGTGGTGCCCAGGCGGTAGTCCACAAAGTTGAAGAAGGTGGAATTGTAGGTGCGGTTCATATCCACGTTCTGGCTGGTGATATAATTCGCGATGTTGTCGGAGTTCGTGTACATCGTGTGCTCCAGCGCCAGCGTGCCGGCGTTGTAGCTCTTGCCGGCCCAGTTCACGCGGCCATAGTCGCGGTAGCCGTTGGCACCGTCGTTGTTGTTCAGCTTGCCGTAATCGTAGTCGATGCCGTACTGCTGCATGACGACGGACTGGCCTTCATGGATATACAGTGCCTGCCAAGGCAGGATGAGACGGAAGAACTGGTCACGGCCGGAACGGACCGGGCCAATTTCGCCGATGGTCTTATAATCGGTAAAGACCGGCATAAAGCGGGTGATGCCGCCCTCGACCTTGATTTCAAACAGGATGTCGGCTTTGGACAGGCCGCGCTGGGGGCGGGCCGCCACGATGTTGTTGACCATGACCGCCGTGATGCGCTGGCCTTCGGGGTAATCGGCCCCCTTCGGCTCGCCGGTCAGGACGTTGGCCTCATAGGGGGGCAGTTCGGTGGGCGCGGGGGTCGCCTCGACCTGGGCAGGGGTGCTGCCCGGGTTGGTGGCTGCAGAGGAGGTATCGTCGCTCTTTTTGCAGGCTGCCAGCAGCACAGTCAGGGAGAGCAGCGTCGCGATCACAAGCAGAAGACGTTTCATTCCATAGCTCCTTTTCTGGTTTCCGTATCGGTTTAGTAGTTATTTCTTATTGTATCCGTTTTGGGGGCGTTTGTAAAGGTAGGCGGGGAGATTTTACAAATTAAAAATTCCTGCCTTCCCCTTTGGGGGAAGGCTCTTCCCCCCGCGTCTTGAGCCAGTATTCTCCCATGCTGCTGCCGGGTTTGCCGGTGCATTCATCGTGGAGGTAGTCGGCCAGGCCGCAGGCAGCCGGGTCCCAGGCGAGGGCCTGGGCTTCGGTTTCGTACTCGACCTCGGCATACCAGAAGGCGGTGGGCAGGTCGGGATCCACGCAGTTGACTTCCAGCGTCAGCCCGCCGGGCAGCCGATAGCCGCGGCGCTCCTTGTGGATGAGCGGCTTGCCTATTAAATGTTCGAGCTTGGCGAACAGTTCGGCATTGATTTCCGTTTCGATTTCCTCCCGGCTCAAACCGCCCGCACCTTTAAAGCAGAGCACCAGCGCCGTGCGCCCGCCCTGCAAAGCCTCGCGCCGGATGCGCACCGTGGGCCGCACGCTGATGTAGCCTTGATCCATTTTATACACTTCGGTCTGTTCCAGCCCTTCCGGCCAGCCGACGACCATCCATTTGCGTTCGATTTCCATTTTTATCCTTGCCTCCCCTGTAGGGGCCGGACATGTCCGGCCCTCAACCTATCCGTTATCGCTGCAATGCCGTACAGCAGCGGGCCGGGCATGCCCGGCCCCTACGGCGTCTATTGTCACAAATTATACCACAATCTGTTCCCCATGCACAGTTTACAGTGTTGCCAGTTTTCCACAAAAAATTTCGCCTTTCTTTCGTCAAATTGCCACTTGCATTTTGCGGGCTTACCCCGTATAATAGAGGCATAACAGCAAGGGCGCTGCGAATGTGTTTTCGCAGCGCCCTTTTTCTGTAAATAGAGGAAATAAAGGAGTAAGAAGTATGGCAGCAACCGTTATGGAACTTTACGGCAGCAAAGTCTTCAACGAGCATGAGATGCGCGAGCGTCTGCCTAGCTCGACCTACAAGAGTCTGAAAGCGACGATTGAAAAGGGTCAGCCGCTTGACCTTGAGGTCGCCAATGTCGTGGCCAGCGTCATGAAGCGCTGGGCCATTGAGCAGGGCGCGACCCATTACACCCACTGGTTCCAGCCCCTGACCGGCATCACCAGTGAGAAGCACGACGGCTTTGTCAGCCCCCAGCCGGACGGCACTGCCATCATGGAGTTCTCCGGCAAAGAGCTGATCAAGGGCGAGCCGGATGCTTCCTCCTTCCCCTCCGGCGGTCTGCGCGCCACCGCCGAGGCCCGCGGCTATACCGCCTGGGATCCCACCAGCTACGCTTTCGTGAAGGACGACACGCTCTGCATTCCCACAGCGTTCTGCTCCTACACCGGCGAGGCTCTGGACAAAAAGACCCCGTTGCTGCGCTCGATGCAGGCCATCTCCGACCAGGCCTGCAAGGTGCTGCATCTGTTCGGCAAGGATGTTGACCGCGTGGTCACCACCGTCGGCCCCGAGCAGGAGTACTTCCTTATTAAAAAGGAAGACTACGAGAAGCGCCTTGACCTGGTGCTCTGCGGCCGCACGCTGTTCGGCTCCGCCCCCTCCAAGGGCCAGGAACTGGAGGAGCACTACTTCGGCACCATCCGCCCCATCGTCTCCGGCTTTATGAAGGAGCTGGACGAGGAGCTGTGGAAGCTGGGCATCCCCGCCAAGACCAAGCACAATGAGGTTGCCCCCTGTCAGCATGAGCTGGCCCCCATCTACGACACCACCAACGTCGCCATCGATCACAACCTGCTGACGATGGAGATGATGAAGAAGATCGCCGACAAGCACGGCCTGGTCTGCCTGCAGCACGAGAAGCCTTTCGAGGGCGTCAACGGCAGCGGTAAACACAACAACTGGTCCATTGGCATCAAGCACGAAAACCTGCTGGATCCCGGCGACACCCCGATGGAGAACCTGCAGTTCATGGTGTTCCTGTCCGCTGTCATCAAGGCTGTTGACGACTACGCCGACCTGCTGCGCACCTCCGTCGCCACCCCGGGCAACGACCACCGCCTGGGTGCTAACGAGGCACCCCCGGCCATCATCTCTATCTTCGTCGGTGAGGAGCTGGAAGCTGTCATTGATGCCATCTGCACCGACTCCCCCTATGCAGGCCCGATCAAGATGAAGATGGATCTGGGTGTTGACGTCCTGCCCAAGTTCAGCAAGGACACCACCGACCGCAACCGTACCTCCCCCTTCGCCTTCACCGGCAACAAGTTTGAGTTCCGTATGCCCGGCTCTGCCGAGAACCTGTCCGACGCGAACACCATCCTGAACACCGCCGTGGCCAAGAGCCTGAAGGAGTTCGTGGCCGAGACATCCGACGCCGCCGATTTTGAGTGCGCTGCCGCCGCCTGGGTCAAGAAAACACTGAACGCCCACCGCCGCGTCATCTTCAACGGCAACGGCTACAGCGATGCGTGGGAGCAGGAGGCTGAGCGCCGCGGCCTGCCGAACCGCAAGTGCACCCCCGATGCTATGATTGCCCTGAAGGACGACAAGAACATCGCCCTGATGGAGGAGTTCGGCGTCCTGACCAAGACCGAGATGCTGAGCCGCTACGAGGTCGAGATGGAGCATTACTCCAAGATCCTCAACATCGAGGCCCGCACGATGCTCAAGATCGCCAACAAGCAGCTGATCCCCGCCGCCACCGCTTACATGGGGGAGGTCGCATCCAGCGCCGCCGCCAAGACCGCCGCAGTCGAGGGTATCTCCACCAAGGCCGAGACGAAGGTCCTGACCCGCCTGAGCAAGTACACCGACGAAATGTCCGACGCTGCCGACACCCTGACCGAAGTCACCGACAAGGTCAGCGCCATGGACGACGAGGCCGCCAAGGCACACGCCTTCCACGACGAGGTCATTCCCGCTATGGACGCCCTGCGTGCCGCCGCCGACGAGGCCGAGAGCCTGGTCGACGAGGATTACTGGCCGCTGCCCTGCTACTCTCGTATGCTGTTCTATACGGAGTAATTTAACTGTCACCATCATGTTGTAGGGGTCGATGCCAGGCATCGGCCCGCACCCCCGCGGGCGGATGGCAAGCATCCGCCCCTACGACCAATCGCGGTTCCTACCGCATTTTACAATCGCCATTCTCCTTTTCCTATTTCTTACACCAGCTCGGAAGGCCCGCCTCGCACAAGGTGGGCCTTTCGAGTATGTGTGGCTTCCCCCTTGGGGCTGCGCCCGCAGGCGCGTGTCGAAGCGCAACCGCCGGAGGCGGCTCTTAGCGCGGAGACTGAAGCTGCCGCCCGCAGGCGGCTGATGAGGGGCAGCCTCGCCATGCGACCCGTTCACGGTCTGCCGCGGCACACTCGCCCCTCATCCGTCGTTTCGCGCCACCTTCCCCCGCAGGGGAAGGCTTTTACAGGAGGTTCCCTATGAAACGCACCGCACAGGACATTCTCAATTTTGTTGAGGACAACGACGTCAAGTTTGCCAAACTGACGTTCTGCGATATCTTCGGCAACCAGAAAAATGTCTCCCTCTTCGCCAGTGAGCTGCCCCGCGCTTTTGCCGAGGGCGTCAGCTTCGACGGCTCGTCCATCGCCGGGTTCATGAACGTGGAAGAGAGCGACCTGGTGCTCTGGCCCGACCCTGACACCGCCACCGTGCTGCCCTGGCGGCCTACCGAGGGCCGCGTCATCCGTATGTACTGCGATATCACGCTGCCCAACGGCAAACCGTTCGAGGGCAACTGCCGCGGCTACCTGCAATCCGTCGTCAAGCGCGCCCGCGCCATGGGCCTGACCTGCAATGTGGGCTGCGAGTGCGAGTTCTATCTGTTTGAGACGGACGAGAACGGCAACCCCACCCGCATCCCGCTGGATATGGGCGGCTATTTTGACATTCCGCCGCTGGACAAGGGCGAGAACATCCGCCGGGAAATCTGCTTTGCCATCGAGGAGATGGGCCTGCACCCCGAGCACAGCCACCACGAGAGCGGCCACGGCCAGAACGAAGTCTGCTTCCGCTACACCACGGCGCTGAAATCCGCCGATAATCTGAATACTTTCAAGAGCACGGTCAAAGCCATTGCGGCCCGCAACGGCCTGTTTGCCAGCTTTATGCCCAAGCCCCTTGCCAACCAGCCGGGCAGCGGCCTCCACGTCAATGTCTCGCTGCTGCGGGACGGCAAGAACCTGTTTGACGGTGATCTCACCCCCGACAGTGAGGCCGGGCATTTTGTGGCGGGCATCCTTGCCCACGCACGGGAGCTGACGGCCTTCTGCAACCCGGTCCCCAACTCCTACGCGCGGCTGGGTGCCAACGAGGCTCCGCTCTACGTGAGCTGGAGCCGCCAGAACCGCAGCCAGCTGGTGCGGCTGCCCAGCGCCCACGGCGAGTTCTGCCGCGTGGAGCTGCGCGGCCCGGACCCTGCGGGCAACCCGTATCTGGTCATCGGGCTGATCCTGGCAGCCGGCCTGGACGGCATCCAGCGCAAGCTGCCCCTGCCTGAGGCCGTGAACCGCAACCTGTTCCACCCCAGCGCTGCTGCCGGTCTGGAAAGCCTGCCCCGCACCCTGCGGGAGGCCATCACCGTAGCAGGCCAGAGCGAGTTTATCAGCGCCGAGCTGCCGGTCGCGCTGCAAAACAAATATTTTGAGTACCAGACCCAGCTCTGCCACGACGCCGAATCTGCCCCCGACACCGACAGCTGGGAAAGAGCGCATAGCTTCCTGATTATTTGACCCTGCGACCCACCCGGAAATTTTCCGCCGCCCGCACACGGCAGGCACAAAAATTTATCAGGAAGGGAGGGCGGCCCATGGCCAAAGCATTGATCGTTTCGGCCGGGAACAACGCCAATGAATATTTAGCGCGGCATATCGGGGAACTGGGCTACACCCGCCCCACCATTGTCGCCAGCGGGGGCGAGGCACGCCGCCGCATGGATACCAACGACTTTGAGGTCGTCATCATCAACACGCCCCTGCCCGACGAGTTCGGCCATGAGCTGGGCACCGCCGCCGTCGAGAAAACCGACGCCGGCGTCATTCTGCTGGCCAAGACCGGCACCGCCGAGCAGATCGCCGACAAATTGCAGGATTTCGGTGTGCTGGTGCTGGGCAAGCCGTTCACGGCGATCCAGTTCCGGCAGGCCGTGCAGATCGCCACCAGCAACTACAAACGGCTGGCCGTGCTGCGCACCGAGAACGCCAAGCTGCTGGATAAGATCGCCCAGCTGCGGCTCGTTGACCGCGCAAAGTGCTATCTGATCGAGAAAAAGGGCATGACCGAGACCGAGGCCCACCGCCTCATCGAGAAAGGCGCGATGGATACCCGCCGCAGCCGCGGCGAGGTCGCGCAGGAGATTCTGGAAGCAGAAGAGGAAGAGTAACGCCTCAAGCCTTCCCCCTTCGGGGGAAGGTGGCCGAAGGCCGGATGAGGGGCAGGTTTGCCGATATTGCGCCGTAAAAGGGCAACAAGGCAAGCTCGCCCCTCATCCGTCCGCTTTGCGACAGCTTCAGTCTCCGCGCTAAGAGCCGCCTCCGGCGGTTGCGCTTCGACACGCGCCTGCGGGCGCAGTCCCGAGGGGGAAGCCTTAGAGACGCAAAAAAGAGGACGCTTTTGCGTCCTCTTTTTTACATATACCCATATTTTCGGCGTCCCTGCACAATAAATCCAGCCGTACACACCAGCGCCATAGCCTCGGCGGCAACGACCGCCAGCCAGATGCCGTCCACACCGATGAGGAGCGGCAGGGTCAGGATGGACACCACCTGGAACAGCAGCGTGCGCAGGAAGCTGATAGCCGCCGACACAGCGCCGTTGTTCAGCGCCGTGAAAAACGCCGAGCCGAAAATGTTGAACCCGGACAGAATAAAGCTGATAGAGTACAGCTTCATGCCGTGTATCGTCAGCGCCAGCAGGCCCGCATCGTAGCCGACAAAGATTTTTGCCAGCGGCCCGGCCAGCAGCTCACTGGAAGCCAGCATCGCCACCCCGGCCACCGCAATGATGCCCGCACTTTTGCGCAGCAGATTTTTCAGTTCGTCCTTATTGTCCGCGCCAAAGTGGTAGCTGACAATGGGCGCTGTGCCCTGAGAATAGCCGATGAACACCGCCGCGAACACAAAGCCCACATACATAAGCACGCCGTAGGCCGCGACGCCGTCCGCACCGAACAGCTTGAGCAGCTGGATGTTATACAGTGCGCTGACCAGCGACATCGAAATGTTCGTCATCAGCTCGCTCGCGCCGTTTGTGCAGGCCTTGAACAGCTCCCGCAGACTGAACAGTGGCTTGGTGAAATATAAGCGGCAGCCGGGGCGTCGCTTGATAAAGTAGAAGATGGGGGCCACGCCGCCGACCATCTGGCTGATGACGGTAGCCGCCGCCGCGCCGGCCAGGCCCAGCCCCGCCACACCTACAAGGACGAAGTCCAGCACCATATTGGTCGCACCCGCTGCCACCGTGAAGAACAGGCCCAGCTTGGGCTTTTCCGCGGCAATAAAGAAGCTTTGGAACAGGTATTGCAGCATGAACGCCGTCTGGAACGTCAGCAGAATGCGGCCATACAGCAGGCAGCTGGGCAGCAGTTCCGGCGTTGCGCCCAGCAGCACGGCTACCGGTTCCAGCAGTGCAAGACCGAAAGCGCTGAACAGCACACCCAGCACGGCGGTTGCAACCGCCAGCATACTGAACAGCCGGTTTGCGCGCTTTTCATCGCCGGTGCCCAGCGTCATGGCAACAAGGGCGCTGCCGCCCGTGCCGATCATAAAGCCGAGGCAGCCCAGCATCTGAAGATACGGGTAGATGAGGTTCAGCGCCGTAAACGCCGTTTTACCCGCATAGTTCGAGACAAAGAAGCCATCCACGATGGTGTAAATCGACGTAAAGATCATCATGATAATGGGCGATGCCGTGAATTTCAGCAGCCGCCCGGTGGTAAAGTGGTCGGACAGCTGGATCTGGTTTGATTTTGACATAAATGCTCCTGTTTTTGTAGCAAACACGCACGCAGCGGGCCGGGCATACCCGGCCCCTACCGCGCAATTTTTTCAAACTCCTGCCGTAAGCATTCCAGATACCGCTGGGTCAGTCGGCAGTTCTGCTCGACCTCGGCAAGACCCTGACGGGTCATGGCCTGCTGCTCGGCTGCGATGACCGGCTCCACCGTGCGGGCGGCCAGGGCACGGCCCTCGTCCGTCAGGGTCACGATCTTACCGCTGTGTGCGCCATTTCCCGGGCAAAGCTCCACCAGCCCTTTTTTCACCATGGCGGCAACGGCAGAGTTCAGCGTCTGCTTGGGCTGCCCCCACTCTGCCGCCATACGGTTCTGGGTCTGCGGCTCATGCGTAGTGCGCAGCGCATACAGCACCCAGAATGCTGCGTCCGACAAGCCGTACCGCTGCGCCACCGCGTGGTACAGGGCGTTGCACTCATTGAACTGGCGGTTCGTTATTTCAAGCAGATCATATACTTGCCGCTGTTTCTCCTGCATAGGGGGCCTCTTTTCAAAATCCGATTTCGGATTTTTATTATAATCCGAAATCGGATTTATGTCAAGCCTACAAATTTTAACGCAGTTTTTTGTACACCTTTGCCATTGTGTGTCTGTTTTTCTGCTTTTATAATAGGAGTATAAAAGGGGGTTTTTACCATGTATCAGGCATCCCAGAACCGTTACTGTGTCCTGCCCTACCGCCGCTGCGGCGATAGCGGCCTGCTGCTGCCCGCCGTCTCGCTGGGGCTGTGGCATAATTTTGGCGACACGGCACCCTACGAAAATATGCGCGCACTCTGCCGCACGGCGTTCGACAACGGCATCACCCATTTTGACCTTGCCAACAACTACGGCCCCGAGCCGGGCGCGGCCGAGCGGAATTTCGGTAAAATTCTGCGGGACGACCTCGGCGTCTACCGCGACGAGCTGATCATCTCCACCAAAGCCGGGTTCGAGATGTGGGACGGCCCCTACGGCAACTGGGGCAGCCGCAAGTACCTGTTGGCCAGTCTTGACCAAAGCCTGCGCCGCATGGGGCTGGACTATGTGGACATTTTCTACCACCACCGTATGGATCCGGACACCCCGCTGGAAGAGACAATGGGTGCGCTGGCACAGGCCGTGCGCAGCGGCAAAGCGCTGTATGTGGGCCTGTCCAACTACGACGGCCCGACGCTGGAAAAGGCAGCGGCCATTCTGGACGAGCTGCACGTGCCGTTCGTCATCAACCAGAACCGCTATTCGATTTTCGACCGCACGGTGGAAAACAATGGGCTGAAAGAGACCGCCGCGAAGCTGCACAAGGGCATCATCACCTTCAGCCCGCTGGCGCAGGGCTTGCTGACGAACCGCTACCTGGACGGCATCCCGGCCGACAGCCGCGTACACACCGACGGGCGTTTTTTGAAGGAGAAGGACATCACGCCGGAGAAAATCGCAAAGATCCGCGCGTTGAATGAGATCGCCGCCGCCCGCGGCCAGACCCTGGCCGAAATGGCGCTGGCCTGGCTGCTGAGCCACGAGGAGATCACGACCGTTTTGATCGGCGCGTCCAAGACGCAGCAGATTTTGGATAACATCAAGGCTGTGCAGAACATGAAGTTTACAACCGAAGAATTGGCGGAGATCGACAGGATCAGCAAATAGAAAACGGCTTCCCCATGGGGGGAAGCCTTTTTTGTTGTAGGGCGGCCAGTCCTCTGGCCGCCGTGGCCGTTTGCGGCGGCGGGAAGTGCCTGGGAGGGATGAATCCCTCCCCTACAATGCGAACCGCAAAAAGGGATTTGGCGCAAGCTTGCGGGCCGTCTCCTTTCCCTGCCCGCGTTCGCGGGCGGGTGTAAGCGGAACAACCGCTGTACGCGGTTGTTTTTTTGGTGCGCCCTCTAAGGGGGTGCACCAATAAAAAAATCCCCCATCGTCCGGAGCAGAGAACGATGAGGGCAAAACGCAATAAGCAGACCGCTAAAAAGGCGCAGAGCAAAACGCCAAAACGGAGGCGCAGCCTGTTATTGGCAGGAACCGTACCGGAGAGGCAAACAGCCGGCTGACGGTTCGAGGTTGGCTATGGTTAGCAGTTCCTAACCACGAGTATACTTTACCATATGGAAGCGCTGGTGTCAAGGGCTTTTCAAAAATAATTCCCACTATTTTTGTAGAAATTAGTCTTTCGGGGCATCGGGGTAATCCTGTACGTGCAGCAGCTGCTCCGCCGCAGCGATTTCCTCCGCCGTGGGCACGCGCACACCGTCCAGCGGATAGGGAATCCCCAAATTCTGCCACTTGAACAGCCCCAGCGTGTGGTAGGGCAGAATTTCCACCCGGCGCACGGTGGGCAGCGCCTTGATAAACGCATCCAGCTGGCGCAGGCCGTCGGCATCGTCGGTCAAGCCGGGCACCAGCACATGGCGTATCCAGAGGTCAACGCCCCTGGCCGCCACATACTGCGCCATGGCCAGGATGTTTTTGTTGCTGTGTCCAGTCAGCTTCTTGTGCTTTTCGTCGTCAATTTCTTTTAAGTCGAGAATCACAAGGTCGGTGTTTTCCAGCAGTTTATCAAAGCGAGCCATCCACTCTGCGTCGTCAGGCGCAAAGGGCTGGGCGCTGGTGTCCAGCGCGGTCTGCACCTTTTTGGCGTGGGCCAGGCGGAACACCTCGCTGACAAAATCCATCTGCCGCAGCGGTTCGCCACCGCTGATGGTCAGGCCGCCGTTGTTGCGCCAGTAGTTTCGGTAGCGGTAAGCGGCGTTGAATGCCTCCTGCGGGGTCTTGGCGGTGTCCTTGGTAAAGGCCCATGTCTCGGGGTTGTGGCAGTATTGGCAGCGCATGGCGCACCCCTGCAAAAAGATGATATACCGCACGCCGGGGCCATCGACAAGGCCGAAGGTTTCAACAGAATGGATGTAGCCTAAAGTTTCGGACATAAAGTGTGCCTCCGTTTATTGGGAAAATGAATTGGTAGGGGGCGGCGTCCTCGACGC
>OLOS01002688.1_pt1 | contig 11625 bp, 10 predicted proteins | sample 1672631 | NCBI WGS metagenome assembly OLOS01 (sample SAMEA3136707, study PRJEB25190) | human gut metagenome | biome: human gut; feature: human-associated habitat; material: faeces | place: Austria | collected 2013 | reverse complement strand
AGTGGCCGGAGCTGCTCCGGCGCGTGGCCGCGCTGCCGGTCTGCCCGCCGCCCCGGCTGACGCAGACGCAGCAGATGTGCCTTGCGCAGGCGATCGTCTGGCGGCACGGCATGGATGCACTCGACGACCGCGACGTGGTCTTTCCCGTGCGGTATGCCGCGGTGGCGCTGCGGCTGCTCGACTGCCTTGCGGCTGTGAGCGGGCGGACGGATGCGCAGCTTGTCGTGTGCGTCATGCGCGAGACGGAAAATGACCCCGAGGCGCTGCCGAGGCTGCGCGCGGGGCTGCAAAATACGGCAAAATTATGAGGCTTAGGAGGCACTCAAGGATGAAAAAATGTGACTGCAAGATCATGAACACCCTCAGCAGGTACCCGAAGGTGTGGCCGTGGCTCGGCGTGGCGGGCTACGCGCTCGACGGCGCGGAGCTCGTGCTCAAGCACACCCGCTGGGGCAAGATGAACTACAAGGCGCGTATGCTCGTGCACGGTGCGGGCGCAGGGCTGCTGTGCCTCGGCGCGGGCGTGCACACGGCGCAGGCGGCCGCCGCCGGTATGGTCAATGTCCCCGCCGCCGTGACCGGCGCGGTCATCGGCACCGGCATCGTCGGGCTGAACTATACGCACGCTGAGGCGAAGAAGATCGGCGTCAAGCGCGCGCGTGTGCTGCACCGCGTGTTTTGCGCCATGACCGGCCTCGGCATCGCCGCGCACGTGATCGGCGTCAGGCGCCCGAGACACTGAGGCTTCAAAAGCGAGAGCAGCCGCAAGGGGATCCCTGCGGCTGCTTTCTGTTGTGCTGCAAGCGGCGGCGCTTGGATGCGTGCCTGAACGCGAAAAAGCGGTGTGACCGATCCGGTCACACCGCTTTTTTCATCAGCCGGTGGTGACATAGCTGCCCGACTCCGGCGCTTTGGCGAGAAACGGCACGAAGCGCGTCGCCGCGTCGAAGCTGCTGTCGGCGGCGATGACACTCCGGAGCGAAGCAACGTTGTCCGCCGTGGCGAACACGCACACGCGGTCCAGCAGCTTCGGCAGCACCGTCATGTCCTGCCCGGAGAGCTCCGCCTGCTTTTGCAGGATGGAGTCCGCGCTCACGATCGCGCTCACGCGCAGTCCCGTTGCGCTCAGGCTCGTGCGCAGGTACTTTGCCAGCGCGACGACCGCGTCCGTGCGCGAGGGCGAGCCCGTCTGGTCCGCGTATTTGAGCTCTGCGGCCGCAAGCGGCTGCTGCAGGTACGAGAACGCGACCTCGTCAAAGCCGAGCTCCCGCAGCTCCTTGCAGAGGCTGACGAGATACGTGCGCGTGAAGGTGTTGTACGGGTCGACCCAGCCGCCGGAGCTGTCGGTGTACGCGCTGCCGGACGCGGTCTGCTGCGCGGTGGCGGCGTAGCGCTCGGCCATGAGCGAGTCCACGCACGCGCTCACGACCGCGACGAGGTAGATGTTCTGCCCCTTGACGGTCTGGATCGCATCGGCGAGCTCGGCCGTGCCGTTGACGCCGTAGGCCGATGCCTCCGAGACGCCGGACTTCCAGCTGAGCGTGCCGCCGGGCGATTTCATCTGCAGCACGAGGGCGTTGCCGCCGGCAGCCTTCACGGATGCCGCGGCGCGCGTGAGCCCTTCGGGCGTGATCTTGTCGGCGGTCAGATACTGCGCGTGCAGCTCCGAGAGGTCCTTGCCCGCGTCGGAGATGATGCCGGAGTAGTCCGGATCTTCGAGCACGAGCTCGGTGTCGACCGTCTCGGGCTGACCGTCCTCCGTCACGGGGGCGGGCGTCTCCATGATGGGAAAGACGACGTGCAGCGAGCCGTCGCTGCCGTAGACGATGTATTTTTGGCCGGTATAGAACAGGATCACGGCCAGCACGATCAGTCCGGCGAGGATCCACAAGAGGACCGGCCAGACCTTGCCCCGGCTGCGCCGGGCGCGGTAGACGTCGTTTCGATGGGCGCGCATCGGCACACCTCCTTTGGGTCAGGCGGCCTCAGCCGCGGTTTTCGATGTCGCTGATGAGCGCGACGCGGCGCGCATGGCGGCCGCCCTCAAAGTCCGTGGTCAGGAAAGTGTCCACGATCTTGAGCGCGAGCCCCGTGCCGAGCACGCGTGCACCCATGGCAAGGATGTTCGCGTCATTGTGGCGGCGGGTCATCTCTGCCGAGTAGCAGTCCCCGCACAGGGCGGCGCGGATGCCCTTGACCTTGTTGGCGGAGATGGAGATGCCGATGCCCGTGCCGCAGATGAGGATGCCGCGCTCGCATTCACCGCCCGCGACCGCGCGCGCGACGGCTTCGCCGTAGATGGGGTAGTCGCAGCTTTCCTCGCTGTACGTGCCAAAGTCCTTGTAGGCGAGCCCGAGCTCGTCGAGATGGCGCATGACCTCCTGCTTGAGGGCATAGCCGCCGTGGTCACATCCGATCGCAATCATATAGGATACCTCGATTTCTGAAATTTCCCGGTGTTAAAATGGCCAGTCCGGGAGCCATTTGAGCACATTCCATGCGTAGCTGCGCGAGATCGTCACGCCTGTGAGCACGGGGTAAAACAGCGCCAGCAGCGCACCGCTTGCTGCGGTAAAGACGTACACGATGCCGAAAGATCCCCGCTGCCGCAGCCGGTCGAACACATACCCGAGCGCGAGCACGAGAAAGAGCGTCGCCGCGAAGTAGTGGTATTCAAACGTCAGGCGCGAGATGAACACCCACGGCAGCACCTGCGCGAGATAGCCGACGAGGATGAACAGCGCCGTGCGCTCACGCTTGGCCGCGTGATACACCAGCACCGGCAGCGCCAGCAGTCCGCCCCAGCACAGCAGGGGATTGACGAACGCGCCGATGGTCGACACCGTCCCGTCGCCATACGACAGGTAGTAGAGGATCGGCCGCAGGTCGAGCAGCCACTGCCACCAGCGTGAGGCATACGGATGCGTGGCGACGAGCCCCGCGTGATACGTGAACATGAAGCGCTGGTTTTCCAGCACGATGGCGGCGTATTCGCGCGTGAAGTACATGCCCGCTCCGTGCAGGCCGCGTGCCGCGCCGTAGGGGTAGTAGCTCGCGTAGTAGATCATGCCCGGCACGAGCACGAAAAACACGAGGCAGAAGCCGATGTTCGAGACCAGCCTGCGCACATAGCGGCGGCCGTCGCCGTCACGGTGCGCCTGCACGCCCTGAAACACCCAGTGCAGCGCCCAGAGCACGCCGAGCCCCGCCCCGGCATACAGGCACGTCCACTTCGTGGCCGCGCCCACGCCGAACGCAATGCCGCAGGCGGCGAGATGGCGCAGCTTACCCTCCGCAAAGTACCGGTACAAAAACAGGTACATGAGCAGGATGAACAGCGTCGCAAAGCTGTCGATCGTCGCAATGCGCGTCTGCGTCAGGTGCATGAAGTCAAACGCCAGCAGTGCCGTGCCGCACAGCGCCACACGGTCGTCGCGGAACATCCGGCGCAGCAGATCCCACATCAGCGGCAGCATGACTACACCGAAGAGCGCACCCATGCAGCGCCAGCCCAGCGGCGTCATGCCGAAGAGCCGAATGCCGAGCGAGAGGATCACCTTGCCGAGCGGTGGGTGCGACACCTCATACGGGTACACGCCGCGCAGATGCTCATAGGCCGTGCGCGCGTGGTAGATCTCGTCAAAATACGAGCTGTTGAAGTACGTGGACGATGCCGGCACGGTGTCCGCCTCGTCGCAGAGCGCGGCCGCGGATGCCGGCCCCGTGATCTCGCGCACGGCGATGCGTTTACCCTGCGCGTCGAGCAGCGCAAGCTCGCCGAGCTCCAGATGCGCGCTCGCCGTGACGCGCACATAGGCCGCCGACGCGGGCGCGGCGTCCGCCGGCTGCGGCTGCAGCCATTTGAAGAGGTCGGCATAGCCCTGCGGCATCGTGCCGGCGGCGGTGTAGGTGATGCCGTCGTCGGAGTAGGCGAGGGTGTATTCACCCGTGTACAGGCCGGTATAGTACCAGACGGTGCCGATGCTGTGCACGCCGTCGAGCGCGAGCGTGGCGCTCTCACCGGCCTCGAGCGTGCAAAAGCGCTGCGGGTCGCGCGCAGAGCCGAGCCCCGTGAACGCGGCGACGGCATACACCGCCGTCAGCACCGCGATGCCGATCCCGCCGCGGCGCGACGTGCGCCGGGGGATGGGGGTGCGCGCAGGCCACGCCAGCCGCAAAAACAGCGCCAGCGTCAGCGCGATGGCCGCCGCGGGCAAGATGATCCGAAGTGCCGCCATGCGCCGTTCCTCCCTTCGCCGGAGCGTTGGATGCTCGCGTTTGTCGGATGGTCTATATTATAGTACAGCGCGGCGGCGCTGTCCAGAAAAGAATCCGGCGGGCGGCTTCCGGTACTTGACAACGGTACGGAATAAAGTTAAAATAATGTGATTATATTTTTGGCGGCGGATGGAGCACCGCCACAAATATCGTTATGTTCCCGGCGGGTACGCTTGATGGCCCGCCTTTTCCAACTTGAAAAAATATCGTGAAGAAATCTGAAGAAACGGAGGATTACAATTTCATATGTCGTTACCAATAGCACTCGGTTGTATCATCGCAGCGCTTGTGGTTGGTTGTATCCTTGGCGGGCTCTACCGCAAAAAGGTCTCGGAACGCGAGATCGGCAGTGCGGAGGAGAAGGCCAAGCAGATCATAAATGATGCCTATAAGAGTGCCGAGAGCAAGCGGCGTGAGACCCTGCTCGAGGCCAAGGAAGAGATCCACAAGAGCCGTTCGGAGTATGAGCGCGAGGTCAAGGAGCGCCGCGCGGAGCTGCAAAAGCAGGAGCGCCGCCTTCAGCAGAAGGAGGAGACGCTGGACCGCAAGACGGACACGCTCGACAAAAAGACCGACGCCCTTAACCAGAAGATCGCCGCGATCGACACCAAGCAGAACGAGATCAACCAGCTCAAAAAGACCCAGATGGAGCTGCTCGAGAAGATCTCCGGCTACACGGTCGAGGAGGCCAAGGCCTTCCTCATCAACAGCCTGAAGGACGATGTGGTGCATGAGCAGGCGCTCATGGTCAAGGAGCTGGAGAACCAGTACAAGGACGAGGCCGACAGCCGCGCCCGCGAGATCATCGCCACCGCCATCCAGCGCTGCGCCGCCGATCATGCCAGCGAGGTGACCGTGTCGGTCGTGCCGCTGCCGAACGATGAGATGAAGGGCCGCATCATCGGCCGCGAGGGCCGCAACATTCGCGCCATCGAGACGCTCACCGGCTGCGACCTCATCATCGACGACACGCCCGAGGCCATCACGCTCTCGAGCTTCGATCCCGTGCGGCGCGAGGTCGCGCGCATCGCGCTCGAAAAGCTCATTCAGGACGGACGCATCCACCCCGCCCGCATCGAGGAAATGGTCGCCAAGGCTCAGAAGGAGGTCAACGCCACCATCAAGGCCGAGGGCGAGCGCGCCGTTTTCGAGACGAACATCCACGGTCTGCATCCCGAGCTGATCAAGCTGCTCGGCCGCATGAAGTACCGCACCAGCTACGGCCAGAATGTGCTCAACCACTCCATCGAGGTTTCGCACATTGCCGGTCTGCTCGCTTCCGAGCTCGGCGTCGATGTGGCCACCGCCAAGCGCGCCGGTCTCCTGCATGACATCGGCAAGGCCATCGACCACGAGGTCGAGGGCAGCCATGTGACCATCGGCGTGAACATCGCCCGTAAGTACAAGGAGTCCGAGGAAGTCATCCACGCCATCGAGGCGCACCACGGCGACGTGGAGGCGCACACCGTCGTCGCCTGTCTGGTTCAGGCGGCCGACGCCATCTCCGCCGCCCGCCCCGGCGCACGGCGCGAGAACATTGAAAACTATGTCAAGCGTCTGGAAAAGCTCGAGGAAGTCACCAAGAGCTTCCCCGGCATCGCCAACTGCTTTGCCATTCAGGCCGGCCGCGAGATCCGCATCATGGTCAAGCCCGAGGAGGTCTCGGAAGATCAGATGGTGCTGCTCGCGCGCGACATCGCCAAGAAGATCGAGGACGAGCTGACCTATCCCGGTCAGATCAAGGTCAATCTCCTGCGCGAGACCAAGGCCGTCGATTACGCGAAGTGACCCAAAGCACAAACAAAACGCCCGCCGGAAAACCGGCGGGCGTTTGCTGTGCGATTCAGAGATATGTTTGCGGCGCTTTTTCAACGTATGTTCCGCAGTTGGTGCAGTATGTGCACCCTTCGGAGAGCGAAGAGCCGCAGTTTTTGCAGAAGCGGGGGCGCTGCGTGTAAGTGGGCGCTGCGGGTGCCGGACTCTCGGCATGGGGACTGTCCGGGACTACGGTGTACTCTGCGTTGATCTGCATGGGCTGCGCGTTTATCTGCATGGGCTCCGCGTTGATCTGCGTGGGCTGCGCATTTTTCGGCAGGGGAGAGAACAGCAGCCGCCGCTTCATGAAGTATATCCAGCTCGGGACGGCGACGATGCCGCAGCCGATGATCTGGCCGATGGCGGTTGAGGCGGACGGATATGTTAGCTGATACTTGTGAATGATCACAAGAGCCCCAATCGAGTCGAGGATGCTCAGTCCCCATGTTCCGAACAGCGCCAGCACACCGTACCATTTCATGGAGTTCAGGCCGACGGCGGCTGCAATGGTGAGCAGCAGACCGACTACGGCGTAGGTGAGCGAATATGCATTGGAGCCGGAGCGAAGCAGCTGCGCACCCTGCGCGAAGCGCGCAATGACTCCCAGGATAAGTACAATGCGCAGAAAATGATAGTATTTCAGGGGCGTCTGCTCCTTGGTGAAGTATTGAGGGGCGATCATAGATAGCGGTCTCCTTCCGAAGAATGTTCGGATACGCACACTGTGGCATCCATATATTTCATCTTAATACTTGTGCCGTTTTTTGTCAAGTGTGAGAAAAATGCGCGCACAAAACCCCGGTACGCATCGCGTACCGGGGTTTGCTGTCTGTTGTTTTGCGTGACAGTGCGCGCGGCCGCTGTTACGGCATATAAACGCGCTGCATATGGGTAACGTACCCGCCCTCGATCGTGATCGTCGTATTGTCAGGGACAAAGTGGTACGTAAGGCCGGAGCCATCCGTCAAAAAGTCGCCGGCGTAGTACGTGCGGGTGCCTTTCTTGAGATCGGAGGAATCCTCCAATACGAGGTCGGAAGAAACGGGGATGGTCGCCTCGCCGAGCGCGTAGTACAGCTTCGTGTCGTTGGGCCCAACTGCGTAGAACCCGGACGCCTCGCCGGAAACCAGCGTGTAACCGCCGTTGTCCGCACCGCCGTTGATGAGGACGGCGGCATTTTTGCCCCGCTCCAGTGAGGTCACCTTCACGTTCTGCTGGCAGATCGTGATCTGATCCCCGACCTGCAGCTTGTTGATATCGACCGTGTCAAACGCGTCGTAGGCATATACTTTCACTTTCAACTGCATCGCGCCTTTGCCGTCGACAAAGGCATCCCCTTTGTCAAAGGACACGGCGACCGTGCAATCGTTGAGATGCTGCAGATCGATGCCGGACGGAAGCGGGGATACGGTCTTGCCGTTCGCGGCTGCCGTTCCGGAATCCGCTGTGGGGGTGGCCTGCGGGGTGGTGTCGGGCTTGCTGTCGGACGCACTGTTGGAGCAGCCGGCCAGCACCAGCAGAGCCAGCGCCAGAGCGCAGGCTGCAAAGTTCTTTCTTTTCATATCGTTTCCTCCTGGATGCTGCGGCGCGGCCTTTTGCAGGTACATCCGAAAATCGTTTCTGCCGGGAGCCGCCGTTTCAGTTTGCCCTGTTTTTCATGCGGGCATAATAGCAGACTATATTTTACTGAGAAAAATGCGCATTTGCAATACCGACTTCCTGAAATATTATTTAAGCCTGTCCTCTTTCCGTCATCACGCGCCCGACCTGACACGAAGCTGTTTCCGGCTGCGTGGGAAAGCGGAAAAGAGGACGCAGGCAAGAAAAAACCGGCACCTGCTTTTGGCAGGCGCCGGTTCATGCATATTTCAGGCTTTGCGGTGCGGCTTAGTACATACCGCCCATGTCCGGGGCAGCGGGAGCGGCCGGAGCGGCCTTCTCGGGCAGGTCGGCCACGAGGGACTCGGTGGTCAGGACCATGGAGGAGACGGACGCGGCGTTCTCGAGCGCGCTGCGGCAGACCTTGGTCGGGTCGACGATGCCGTTGTCGATCATGTCGCCGAAGGTGTCGTGTGCGGCGTCGTAGCCGTAATTGACGCTCTTGCTCTTGCTGACCTTATCGAGGATGACCGCACCCTCGACACCGGCGTTGGCCGCGATCTGGCAGATCGGGGCGCGCAGCGCGGCAGCGATGATGTTCGCGCCGGTCTTCTCGTCACCGGAGAGCTTGGCAGCCGTCGCCTGTGCGGCCTTGCTGGCCACGACATATGCCGTGCCGCCGCCGGCGACAACGCCCTCTTCAACAGCCGCGCGGGTCGCGTTGAGCGCGTCCTCGATGCGCAGCTTCTTTTCCTTCATCTCGGTCTCGGTCGCAGCGCCGACCTTGATGACCGCAACACCGCCGGAGAGCTTTGCCAGACGCTCCTGCAGCTTCTCCTTGTCGTACTCGGAGGTGGTCGTCTCGATCTGGGCGCGGATCTGCGCGATGCGGCTCTGGATGTCGTCCTTAGCGCCGGCACCCTCGACGATGGTCGTGGTCTCCTTGGTGACCTTGACCTGACGCGCGTGGCCAAGCTGTGCCAGCGTGGTGTCCTTGAGCTCCATGCCGAGGTCGGTCGAGATGACCTGACCGCCGGTCAGGATGGCGATATCCTGCAGCATTTCCTTGCGGCGGTCGCCGAAGCCGGGTGCCTTGACGCACACGCAGGTGAACGTGCCGCGCAGCTTGTTGAGGATGATGGTGGCCAGCGCCTCGCCCTCGATGTCGTCGGCGATGATGACGAGCTTCTTGCCCGCATTCAGCACGGCCTCGAGCACCGGCAGGATCTCCTGAATGTTGGAGATCTTCTTATCGGTGATGAGGATGAGCGCGTCATCGATGACGGCCTCCATCTTGTCGTTGTCGGTGACCATGTATGGGGTGACATAGCCGCGGTCGAACTGCATGCCCTCGACGACCTCGGAATAGGTCTCGGCGGTCTTGCTCTCCTCGACGGTGATGACACCGTTCTGGCTGACCTTCTCCATGGCCTTGGCAATGAGCTTGCCGATGTGCTCGTCACCGGAAGAGATCGCGCCGACACGCGCGATGTCGCCGCTGCCGCTCACGGGCTGGGAGTTGGTGCGGATGGCATCGACGGCCGCCTCGGTCGCCTTCTGGATGCCGCGGCGCATGACCATCGGGTTTGCACCGGCGGCGAGGTTCTTCAGACCCTCGCGGATCATCGCCTGCGCCAGCACGGTGGCAGAGGTGGTGCCGTCACCGGCGACGTCGTTGGTCTTGGTGCTCACTTCGCGGATGAGCTGCGCACCCATGTTCTCGAACGCGTCCTCAAGCTCAATCTCCTTTGCAATCGTCACACCGTCGTTCGTGATCAGCGGAGCGCCGAACTTCTTGCCCAGCACCACGTTGCGGCCCTTGGGGCCGAGGGTGATCTTGACGGTATCTGCAAGCTGATCCACGCCGCGCTGCAGCGCCTTGCGTGCTTCTTCACCATAAATGATCTGTTTTGCCATAATGAAAGCCTCCTAATGAATCCAAGCAGTAGTGTCTTACTCGACGACGGCCAGAATGTCGCTCTGGCGCACGATGGAATACTCCTCGCCGTCCACCTTCACGGTGGTGCCGGAGTACTTGCCGACGATCACGCGGTCACCGGCGGCGACGGTCATCTTCACTTCGTTGCCGTCCACCATGCCGCCCGGGCCGACTTCGACGACCTCGAACATCTCGGGCTTCTCCTGCGCGGATGCTGCCAGGATCAGGCCGCTCTTGGTCTTTTCCTCGGCCTTGAACTGCTTGAGGATCACACGGTCTGCCAACGGTTTGAGTTTCATAATCTATATGCCTCCTAATATTGAATACAAAAAAGCGATGCGTTAGCACTCAATTCCCTGGAGTGCTAACGCATCATACTATACCACAAATTTTCGGATTATCAAGCCCCTGACGAAATTTTTTTGTAAACGTTTTATGACCGCGTTTTTCGTCAGGAATGGACAAATTCGCGCGTCTCGTGGCCGCCCGCGGTCTCGGGGTGGAAGAAGGCCATATTCGCCGGTACGAGGAAGTTCACGCCGCCGGGGATGAGGTCAAAATTCACGTGCTTGCCGTAGAGCGCCTCGCCGTCGATGTTGACGACGATCTCGTTTTCGCTGTCGATCTCAAGGTGGTCGCCCTCAAGGTGCGTGATGTACTTTTCCAGCTCACGGTAGCGCCCCTTGGCGTATTTGCCGACGAGCTGGATGAACTGCAGGCGCGAGACATCGCGCACGACGAGAAACTCCAGCTTGCCGTTGTCGGGCATGGAGTCGGGGATGGGGTTGAAGCCGCCGCCGTAGAACCGGCCGTTGCACGCGCAGATGAGCGACGTGCCGCCGGAATACTCCATGCCGCAGCCGCGCACGGTCAGCGGCTGGGCGATGCCCTTGAAGAGGTTTGCCACGGCGGAGAAAATGTAGCTGTCGTGATACTGGTGCACCTCGGTGCCGATGCGCGCGTCGATGCCGACCGAGCAGATGTTGAGCGCGTAGCGCCCGCAGCACTCGATGATGTCAAAGGGGCGCACCTCGCCGTGCACGAGATCGGCAAGGTCGGAAAAGCGCGCCTTTTCCTCGCCGAACATCTTGATGAAGTCGTTGCCCGTGCCGCAGGGGAAATGCGTCACGGCGACGTTGCTGCGGCCGACGGCGCCGTTGACGCACTCGTTGAGCGTCCCGTCGCCGCCGCAGGCATACACCCGCAGCTCCTCGCCGGAGGCCGCCTCAGCGGCGATCTTGGCACACGCGTCCATGGGCGCGGTCGTGACATAGACCTCGTAAGCGTCCTCACTGCCCTCGAGTGCGAGACGCGCCTGCTCGGCCACGTATTCGCGCCGGTCCTTGCCGCCGGCGACGGGATTGACGATGAACAGATGTTTCATAGCAAATTCCTGCACTTTCGACAAAATAATACAACAACTATACCGCGCGCAGCGGGGACGCGCAAGGGGGAAATCGTGAATATTTGCGGATTTTTAACTACCGGTGTGAGCATATGCACCGGTCTGCCGCCTCACACGTCCTTCGTGTACTGGAACAGGTCGCAGCGGAGCGTGCCGTTGTAGAGCTTGCGCTTTTTGTCCGCCGGGCGGCCGAACGTGCGCTCAAACTCCGTGTGCGACGACAGGAGGTAGAGCTTCCAGTGCGCGGTCTTGGCGTAGGCTGCGCCGAAGGCGGCGTAGAGCGCCTCGGCCTCGCGCTTTTCCATCAGGCGCTCGCCGTAGGGCGGGTTCGTGACGATGACGCCGCGCTCGGTCGTGCGGTCAAATTCCCGCGCGTCGGCGACGGCGAACGTGATGCAGTCGTCCACGCCGGCGCGGCGGGCATTGTCGCGCGCCATGGCGACGGCGCGCGGGTCGATGTCGGAGGCGAAGATGTGGTAGTCGCCGTGAAACTCGCGTGCGCGCGCTTCTTCGCGCGCCTGCGGCCAGACATCGGCCGGCAGCCACGCCCACTGCATGGCGGCAAAGTCGCGGTTGATGCCGGGCGCGC
>OLOS01002683.1_pt1 | contig 11630 bp, 1 predicted proteins | sample 1672631 | NCBI WGS metagenome assembly OLOS01 (sample SAMEA3136707, study PRJEB25190) | human gut metagenome | biome: human gut; feature: human-associated habitat; material: faeces | place: Austria | collected 2013 | reverse complement strand
CCGGAAGCATGCACAACGATGCCGCGCCTGCGTACCGCGCGGTTGGGCACCTGAATGCCCGCATCCGCAGGAAGCCCTGCCACTTTTCCGCTCGCATTAAGCATTGCGCCCTGTTTTACAAGCGCTTCTATTGTATTCTGGAGCACCGCGGTGGAAACCGCCATGCCTACGCCCGCAGTGTTGCCCGCGCCGAACGCGCCTGCAGCGATATAGATGCCCGAATCGAGGTTTGCGATCACGCCGATGGAATCGCCTGCCGTCACCACCGCAGTTTCCTGCACGGCGGCGCGAACCGTGCTGTTGCTCACCGTGACCGGGAGCACGCCCGCAATGCCGGCTGTACCGCCCGCGCCCATTGCAAAGCCGATGATGAGCACCCAATCTTCGCCCAATGCCTGCACGAGGGCGCTGCCATCGGTTGCAATCAGCTTTGCGTCCTTGCCAAGGTTCGCTTCGGTCGTGCGGTTCAATACGTTTACGATTACGCTTGCGCCGACTCCCGCCTTTGAAGCGCCGGAGGCAGACATGCCAAGCACAAACATCCAAAGATCGGATTCCGCCGTAATCGCGGCATTTCCGGCTGCGCTGACCGTCGCGCCGTTCCCCACCTTTGCACGGGTTTCCGCAGTTGCCACGAGCACGTTCACTGCCGCTGCAACAGCGCCGCTTCCGGAAGGCGCCGCAGAAACGGAGCCAAGAGCGCTTACAAACTTATCCTTTGCCGCAGCGGAAATTGCAGCCGCACCCGCGCTTATGAGTTCAGCGCCTGCAAACACATCGGCGATGGTTCTGCTGCCCGCAACGATAACGGAAATGGTGCCGCCAACCGCTGCCTTGCCGCCGGATACGGAGACTGAGAGCGATGGCATCAGCAGGTAAGTGTCCGCCTTCGCGGAGATGTTCACGTCACCCGAGCGCGTCCTGATCACGCCCTTTCCGAAGCGGGACAGGACATCGTTCTCCATCACGACAACGTTCACCGTGCCGCCGACTGTGGCGCCGGAGCTGTTGGTGGAAACCGCAGCCGCGATTGTAATCACCATGAAGTCGTTATTAACTTCCGCCGACTGGGTATAGCTGCCGGCCGTGATGTTCGTACCGTCCTCAACAACGGCTTCCACAGCGCTTTCATTGTTGAGCGTGGAAAGCGTAAATCCTACCCCTGCCTTTGCCGGAGCGCTGGAGATGGAACCGGAAATGATGCGCGCCGTCGCATGATCCTGCGCCGTGACGGCCGCAGCGCCAATAACATCCACCGTGACGTTCTGGCCGATGAGCGCGCGGGTCGCCGCTTTGTAGAAAATCATCGCCATAGAGCCTGCAAGGCTTAGCGTCCCGCCTGTCCCTCCTGAGATCGCGCCTGCGATCGCTTCGGCATAGTAGTTGTTGGAACTCAGGAAGTTCAGCAGGTCGATCGCGGAAAGGATCGTATCCGTGCTGATGTTGATCGTAACGGTATAGCCCTTGTTTGACGCCGTAGTATCTTTCTTGATGTCGATGATGCCGGGCGTATAGGAGCCTGCCGCAAGTCCGGTGGAATCTGTAAGGAGCGTGTCAAGGCCAACCGTGGGGGTGAAATCAGCGAATGTCACCGCCTTTTTCTCGGCCGAGAGCGTCAGGCTCGCACCGCGGATGGTGACTCTGTCTCCGATCTTCGCTTCCACGGTATTCTCGCCGTAGATAAGCGCGCTTGATGCGCCGATGCCGACCTGCGATCTTTTTGAAATGGAGAGTCCCCCTGCACGCAGCGCCAGCTTGCTCTGATCGAACGCACTGATTTCGATGTCCGCACCGGTGAGTTTTGATCCGTCCGCTATGGCAGCACTCGTCTTCGCATGGGATACGATGATTGCGATTGCGCCGGAAACAGTAGCTTTCGCATTCGTGCCGGAGACTGAACCTGCAAGCGCCTGCGCCCCGAGCGCGCCACGATATTCGCCGTCCATATTCTGCGTAAGCTGCGCCTGTACGCGCAGTTCAGGGAGCGCAGCCTCTGCAGGGTTGGTGGTATCGGTGGTAATCGTTCCGCTTATGTGCGCAACCGCTTCGTTGTTATTCACGGAGATCGCAACGCCTGCTGCGATGGAGTTTGCACTGTTTGCAAGGCTCATCGCCGCACCGCTTGCGCGGGTACGGAAGTTGCCGTCATTATCGGCAAGCAGCCGCAGTGTTTTGGCGGAAAGGTTGCCGGCGATGGTCGCATGCGCCTTATGGTTGGTGATGTTGAGGCCAACCGCCGCTGCAACCTGAACCTTCATGCTCTGCGCGGTGGGTGCTTGGTTCGCAACGCCGCCGTCTACGTTTCCGTTTGCGGAATCAAGGCCCTTGTTCGTGGCCTGATCCGGCGTGCTTTCGGTGCTTGCGTTCTGGGTGCGAAGCGCATTGGTGGAAACAGGAAGCGCATTGTTGGTGCCGTCATTGGTCTCTGTGCTGTTCTCATTCAGTTTCCCGTTTACCTTGCCCGCCGTTTGGTTGTTCTGGTTCTGCGTTCCGGTATCGTTATGGAGTTTGCTGTAATCGCCCTGTGCAACGCCGGTTACCGCATCTTCCGCCTGCTGTGTTCCCGTGCGGAACTTCTGCAGATGGCGTTCAAGGTCAGCGCCCATCGCGGTTGCGATGCCGTAGCTGTCATCCTCATTATAGGTATAGGCGGTGATGTCGGCCGCCCCGGTAAGGTTACCCATGCCCAGGAATTCAGCCGTTACATCGGAGCTTGCAATGTTCACCGCAACCGCAGCGCCAACCGCAGCCTGACCGCCGACCGCAAATCCGCTTGCTTTGGTCAGCGTGTGGCCAGTCTGCTTTGCAGACAGGCGGAAGCTTGCAAGCTCCTTGATTGTCTCTGTTTCCGGCTTGCCGGCTTGATTAAACACCGGCCTCCCGGTCAACGCATCCATTACGGTGAGTTCTTTTTCGGAAAGAACAATGCCATCCTCCCGTGTAGTGGTCACGGAGGTTCCAGTTTGCACATAGGCCCGCACGGTATTGTCGATAAGGCCTACTGCTGCGGATGCGTCAAGCGAAATGTCCTTTGCCTTGGCCGTGGACGCGCCCGGAGCCGTACTTCCATCGGGGTTTACACCGGTGTTGTCATCCCCGGAAAGCGGGTCCGTTCCAGAAACCGTTATGGTATCGGAATCGTGCCAACCTTCCGCACGAACGTCCGCACTTCCTGCGGTAACGGTACGGTTCTTCCCAATCCCGGCTTCCACCGTCATTTCCGCAACATTCAGCGCAAAGGCCGCGCCTACACCCACGGATTTTCCGGAACTCGTTGTGTTGCTGCTTGTATTAAGCGGGGTTTCGCCTGGATTCAACATGCGGAACGTTGCTTTTATAACCGCGTTTGCATCCGGCATGTAGAACGTAAGCACATTGCCGCCCACCTTTTCATAGGTCACAATGTCCTTCGTCTGCGCCTGCCCGTTCACGGTGTAGGTATATTGCAGTTTATCAAGCGTGTAGCCGCTTTCAGGGGTAACCACAACAAGCAGCCGGTCACCCATCTTCGCGTCCGTGACAGCAGCCCCCGCGGTGTCCGTTACCTTGATGGTTCCGTGTTGCGGGGCTTCACTCTTCACGGTTTTGTTATCCGTCTCGAAGAGCGCCATCGCGGTAAGCACAGCATCATCTGCCAAGCCATCGCCCGTCAGGCTGTATGTATAAAGCCATTCGTTTGTAGCGGCGTCAAATACGCCGCCTGTAATGTTGACATTAAGCGTTGCGCCGGTGTCGCTGCGCGTGAGCGTCAGGCCGCTGAGCTTGTAGCCTTCATCAGCTTTAACCTTAATGCGGTAAGTATCCTCATCCGCTGCGGGCTTTGCAAGCGAAGTAATCCTGCCGTTGTTGGTGGTGCCGATCACAAGCTTGCCGCCGCTGCCTTCCACCTCTTTGCCCGCATAGCTTCCGGCGCTGCCGGAGCCTACGTCGCTGTCGCCGCCCGCAGCTTTGTTGCGGTCCGGCATGCCGTCGTCTCCTACGGCGGAACTTGCAACGGTATCCTCCACTTGGGTACCCTTCGCAAAAATGGTAAGCGTACCCGTCACATCTACAGGAACACTTGCATCGCCGTCTGCAAGGTATGCCTTTGTTTCGCCGCTGATGACCGCGATGGCTGCAGCGCCCGCAACGCCCACGTTGGAAGCGCCCGCGCCGGAAACAGCCTGCGTCACAAATTCATGCGTGGGGCCTATGTCGCTTGCCTTGATCTTGAGGTTAAGCCAGTTGGACAGCCCATCGAGCGCTGCCGTCGTAAGTACCTTGCCGGATTTTTTTACCGCGTTGAGCGCATTGTTCTTCAGCGTTTCCTGCCAGTTCCCTTTGATGAAGTTCATGAACTGGTTTACGTCCACAATTCCTTCAAACACATCGCTCGCAATGAGTTGAAGTTCCTTCTTTACCTGAGAAGAGAAGGTCATGACGCCCGGTTCCGTAGGTGTTGTGGATTGATCTTTCAGGTTGAAATGCCCTGCAATTTGAGAAAGCACCTGATTGATCACGAAATCAATCATCCGGGTTTTAACGCTTTCGGTGACAACCTCTCCCAGCTCACCCAGACGCTTATCGATCTTGGTAACGATATCGGTGGAAAGAAGCTGCTCAAGGCCGGTTCCGGAAAGAAGTTCCCGCGTAATGGTGCCGACAAGGTCACCGACCACCGTGGCAAGCTCTTTGGAAACCGCCTCTGAGGTTTCCTCGTCAAGCCCGATCGCATCGAGGATCTGGCTCAGGAGCGCTTGCACACCGGAGGTAACATAAGCATCCAGGCTGTTGATCGCCTCGCCCGTGCTTGCAACAGTCGTTGCAGTCTTTTTCAAGTCCGCCGGCATGGTGGCAGAAACGGTAAGCTTGCTGGCTTCCACGGTAGTCTTGCCGATGGACGCAATATTATGATAAGAAGCGATGTTGATTGCAACAGCCACGCCCACGCCGATCTTGGAATTGGTTGCGCTTGCGTTGGCGCGGATTGTCGCATCGGTGTTGTTCGCAGCCGTAACCGAAATCGTGCCGTGCTGGCCGCTGCCGTCATCCTCGGCGCGCACCCAAAGGCCGTCGGCAATGCTGGCCTCGGCGCGGTTTTTCATGATGTTCAGGTTGAATGCAGCCGCAATCTGAATGCTGCCTTCGCTGGTTTGTGCGCCCTGCCTGCCGCTGTTCATGCGGTTGGTAATGGCAGCGCTTGTGTTGGTGCTTCCCGTGCGGCCCGCAAGCTTGCCGCCGCCGCCGATCAGATGATCCGCCTGTTGGTCTGATTCTCCTTTGGATGACCCGTCGTCCGCGTCATCTCCGGAGCCGCCGCTCGTTGTGGTTCCTGTGCCGCTGCCTGCGGCAGTGCTGCCGGAACTTGCGCCCTTTGCCCCTGCACGGGAAGTGGATTTCAGCGTGCTACGGCTTACTGCGTTCACAGTCAGGTTGCGGCTCTTTAAGCTGCGGCGCACATATGCTTCCGCACTGTCATTCAGAATGGAAATGTTGAATGATCCGCCCACCCCGACGCGGCCTCCGGCCGCCGAAGCGTTCGCGGCCATCTCGCGCACAAGCGCGCTTTGCGCTTCCACACGCACATCGCCCTTTGCAGTCAGTTTTGCTCCGCTGCCAAGGCGCGCTTCCGTATATGCGCCGGAAATCATCAGCGCGACCACAGGGCTTATGGAGATGCCGCCGGAGCTTCCGGCTTTCGCCTCCATCATTTCGTTTCCGCTGTGGGCCACTGTGATTTCTATTTTGGTAAGCGGCGCATCGTTCTTCTGAATGATGTTCACACCATCCGCCACAATCGAGGCAACGTCGATGCCGGTCACATCCACCGCAATGCCCGCGCCGACGCCTGCGGAAGAACCGCCCGCCTTTGCCGGGCCATTCGCGTCCGCCTTGGTTTCAATCTCCTCATAAGAGCTGGCCTTCACCGTAAAGGAACCGCCAGAGAGGGTGAGCGTTGCCGTATCTCCCACGATGGCACGGGTCTTAAAGGAATTGACCTGCACGGTAATTGCGCCTGCAAGGCCGAAGTCTCCTTGTGAGCAGCCTGCAACAGACCCAGCCGCCGCAAGGAGTTTATCGTTTTCGCTTCCGCTGTCCGCTGTAACGGAAATGGAGGAAGCTTCAATTGTTCCGTTCTTGATGAACGCATTGTTGGTGTGCATGGTGATGCCCACGGCAACGCCCGCCCCAAGGCCAACGCTTTGGGGCCTATTCATACTGCTGCCCGCTCCCGTGGAAGGATCATAATTCGGATCTTTTTCAAACACAGCCGAAACGTTGATGGGGAATGCTACCATCTGTTCTGCTGCCGGAAGCGTAAAGAAGAACTTGCCGTTTGCATCCGCCGTGATGGTCTTGGAGGCGGATGCTGTGCCGCTCACCGCAACCGTTACCACAAGGGTGTTCTCTTTCAGGCGGTACTGTTCGCCCGCATCCGCACGTGCCGGGGCAATGATGGTTCCGTTTGCAGTCTGCCCGGCCTTGATTTCATATGCCTTGAAGTCGCCCTCCGCAACGGAAATCTCCACACGATACACATAAGGAAGTTGCGGCATTGTAAATTTCCCGTCCGTTACGGCAATGGTATCAATGGTTTCGCCCGCCTGATTTATGGCATGTGCCGTAATCGTATAGCTCTTGCCGCTGTTCTTTGCAGTATCCGTGAGCAGCACGGCAACCGTCTCGCCGCTGTCCGCATTGCTCTGTACAGTAACGAGCCCGCTTGCAGCGCTTGCAAGATCGATCTTGTTCGCCTTAACCTGCCTCTGCACCTTAATCAATACATCGCCCGCCGGCATAACAAAGGTATAGATGCCGTCCTTCTCGGTCACGGTGGCGTTATTGCTGGTGAAGCTGATGGCAAGTTTTTCGTCCGCCGCGAGATCTGCCACGCTGATGGTAACAACGTCGCCGGTCTTTGCCGTGGCGGGGATGCTCACGCCCGCCGTGATGCCGTTCTTGTCGAGCGCAATGCCATGGCTGTCCGCTTTAAACGTAGCATCCACGGTCACATTCATGCCGGCCGGTATACTTGCCCCCTCGGGCAGGATGTAGTTTTCCCCGCTGCCTTTTCGCAGGGTCAGCGTGATGGTGTTTCCTTCCATGTTCAGGAAAGAAATCCTGATTTGATCGAGCAAATAGCCCTGTCGCGGCGTTGCGCTGAAGGCAAACGCGGTTTCTGACAAACTTTTGACTGCTCCGTTTGCCGTTGCTGCAATCGTAACATCATGCACGCTGTGCTGGTTGCCTTCGTGAATGATGACCTGCGCCTTCTGCTCTCCCGTGATTTCACCGCCGCTCTCCCCGGCTTCACCCGAAGAGCTGCCGCTGCCGGTTCCCTGCACAGTCGTGCTGGAAACCGGGGAAGCATCCGCAAGGAGAGAGGACTGCGTAACTGCGTCCGCATCCACATTGAGCGTGCCGCCCGCTTTGATTGTACCGGTGGTGTCGATCACCGCTTCGTTGTCGTTGATGCAAACTGCAACGGCCAACGCGCCTGTGGCCTGCACGCTCGCAGACCCTGCGCCCGAAGTCTGTTGCTGCGCTGCCGGCTGTGCTGCGGGCGCATCCTCGAACTCCGCCTTAAACACAACGTTTGCCGCAGGCATATGCAGCACATACTGCCCGGCGCTGTTTTTCACCATCGTATAGGTAATGACTTTGTCTCCAAGCGTATAGACCGCCTGCAGGGTGCCCTCTTTCAGCTGTTTTCCCGCCGCCGGATTCACGATGATCACGATGTCATTCCCCGCATCAGAAGCGTTTGCTTCCGGGACTACAGCGCCTACGGCTGTGCCGTTTTTATCCGTGTAGCTGTCGCCTTTAATCTGGTAAGCGCTGCCGGGGTTTTCCGGCGTGGTGACTTTCCCGTTTCCGTCCGTCGCGTCGTTGAGCGCATCGGAAGCGCTCGTGCTTTTGTCATTCTCCTCGCCATAGAGGGACGAGAGATCCTGATCCGGTTCCTCTCCGGGGGCAAGCTGCGCGAACTTCGCAAGCAGCGTTACATCCGCATCCGGCATTACAAAGCTGTATTTTCCATTTACGCTGCGCACATCCTGAATCACGTAAGCGGCCGCACCCGCCGGCAGATAACGCATCGTCAGGGATTCAAGCTTGTAGCCTTCCTCCGGCGTAACCTTGACCGTTGCGCTTTCGCCCGCCTTCACCCGGTTCATTGCGGAAACAGTTCCATTCTTGGCAGCATCTGCGGTGATCTTGCGTCCTTCTGTAGCCGCGACCTTTTCTTCCGCTTCCTTCAGTTTTTCCTCGGCGGAAGGTTCCGTGATGGCGCCTTTTACCTTATCGATGATCCCCATGAAAATCGCGACCGCCTGATTGACCGTTTGGCTTGCGGCAGTCTTCGCGCCGGCTGTCATCGCATCCGCAGAAAGGCCCTTTGTGGTTGTACGTTCATCCGCAGATGATTTTACGGTGATGTTGTTCCCGGCCTTCAAATTTGCATCGCCAAGCACCTTAGCCCACGCATCCTGCAACACAACCGAAATTGCGAAGAAGCCGCCGAATGAATTTCCGCTGATGCCGGTGCTCGTGCCGGTAGGCTTGCCATCCGCCCCAATATCCGGCGTGCCGGTGATTGTCGTGGTTTCATCCGCCTTGCTCGCAGCAATGGTGATCACCTGCGATTTTGCGGAAGCATCCATCAAAATGCTGCCCGTCTTTGCTGTGATATCCCCGAGCGTTTCCACATAGGCATCCGCCACTACAACGCTGACCGCGAGGGAAATTGGCAGAGCACCTGTGGTGCTGCGCGTCATGATGTTGAGGGTGAGCCCCGCCGAAAGGGAAACCGAACCCTCCGCGGTGATGGTTCCGCTTTCACCCACCCGGATGCCGGATTCGGAGACGGCAACGTTTACGGCCACCGGTACGAATGCCTTGGCAAGAATCGCATTGTTTACTTTTACGGCACCGTTGAGCTCGGTTTTTGCGCTGAAGCTTCCACCTGCGCTGATCGTACCGTCCAGGACGATCTTTGCATTGCCGACTTTAACCGTCACAGGGTTGATTCCCTCCGCGAAAGGAATGAATCCGTTGCGTTGATCCACCCCTGCCGTCATCACGATAGAACCTCCGGCAATTATGCTTGCGCCTTTTTCTACCTTTATATATACATTGGATAGGGGATCAATAATGCTGATGCCAAAGCTTACATCCTCAGCAGCAGGAATGATCTCGTTCACAGGGACGATTGCATCATGATCTGCATCCCCGGAGCTGCCCACGATTTGAAGGGTCATATCATCGTCGTAAGCACGGAGGATGATGTTGTTTCCCTTCACCGTGCCAACGATTCCAATGCGGGTGCCGTCAAAATTTAAATTCAGCTTTTCCGCTTCGATATTGCCAACGGTATATCCGGGAATAACACCCATTTTTGCCGGATCTTTTACGATGAGCCCGGACAGGAAGCCGGCGCCGTTTACGCGGATATCATAAAGCCGGAAATCAGGGCAGTTCTCATGCTCCACCTCCGCACCGAATGTGCTGGGGCCATCCTCGAAGGCCAGCCTTCCTGCAAGCATAAGCGCCTCAAGCTGATCATAATAAATGCCAAGCGCCGAACGGGCAGCTTCTTCATCGCGCAAATCGAACGGTTGGGATGTAAAGATGGTCTGTGTCAGCCCTTCGTCATAAATCTGCGCGACTGTCATTTTATCCTGCACGTTAAGAACATAGTTCACAAACGGCGCATCCTTCGTGTCAATCGCAACAACCTTCCGGTCGTTTTCTTGCTGCACGTCGGAACCCGTTACTTCGATTTCCTTCTTGTTCTCAAGCGCGTCCGTGTAATTCTCCACATCGGCAATCACCATTTCAAGCAGATGCTCCTCGCTGTTCATCAGCTTAATAATGGGAGCCGCAGCATCTCCGCTCACAGCGCTGCCCTGGCCGTCCTGCTTTAGCTTGCCGGTGAAATGCAGCCTGTCGTTCCCCGTGCCGCCATCCACGTTCACTTTGGGGGCATTGTTTGCGGCGGAAACGTCAACAGCAACCGTGTCGTCTCCCGCACCGGCTACAACGATGATGGAGTTCCCGCTGAACTTTGCCTGTTCTTCTTCGCTCTCGCCTGTGGAAGCACCGCCCATGCCGGTAACGCTGATCGCATCGTTGCCCGCGCCGCCGTTAACAGCAAGGGTTGTGTCTCCTTCGGCGGCAACGTTGATGGTATCGTTCTGCGCTGTTCCGTTTACCGTTACGGCTGCATTCTTCGCATTGACAGCTTTATCCAGCGCAAGATACAGGCCCGCAAGCACAACGTTGACGCCCTCAATGTTGATGTTGCCCGTGACGTTTGCCTTGCCTTGCGAGTCCGCGTTCACGGTGGCTTTGTCGATCAGTTCCCCCTCGGCAGGCGCATCATAAGCATCCTCCGCCAGAATATACAGCGTGAAACCGGACCAGTCGTTTAAGCCGGAAACCACACTTTGGCTGATGTTGATGTCCCCGTCATACGTACCTGCCCCCACGTTAATGGTGACCGAAGTGCTCTTTTCATTCAGATTTTGAAGCGCCTTATCGACCGCCTTTTGGATCGCATTTGTGGAGTTTGTTACCGTAAGCGTTGTCTGGACATTGCCGATCGGCTCCTGAACGGTAGTTGTTACATCGTCTGCAACGGGTGTTCCAACAGGCAGAGTAATCGTCTGGCCGTTCTCGGTCAGCGTATAGTACTCTGTCTTTTCTCCCGTGACAAGGTTTTCATTTACCGTTTTGGTGTAGGATGGGAGATCGTTCTCAAACGTGAGATCGTCCTTCTCCTCCTGCAGCGCCGGGTCGAGCAGCTCCTGAAGATGATTTTCTCCATCACCTTCCTGCGTATGCTCCACAATGGCTGCTTCCCCTTCGTTTGGTGTAAGAGGGTTGGCCGACATCGCCCTCTCCTCCCACAGCCGCCTCGCCCGCCGCTGGCTCTGCGCCCGCCTCATCCGCAAATGCGGTTGAAGGCAAGCAAAGAGCCAATGCCAAAAGCAGAATAAGAATGCCCGTGAGCATCCCCCGCTTTTCGCCCGCTTGTGCAAATTGTAACATGCGTATACCTCCTGCCGTTCGGGTTGGTTATGATTCCTGTTCTGATCCCACAGTCAGCTCCGCAATCAGCTGTTGTGCAATCTGTGTCAATTCTTCGTCCTCGTTCAGTTCTACGACCTTCTGCATATCCGCAAGAAGGCGCTCGTAATCCTCCAGCGTTAAATAGCACACACCCCTGTTATAATATGCAAGCGCAGTGCCATATCCAAGGCCAATCGCAGCGTCGAAATCCACGAGAGCCTCTTCGTAATCTTCCCTCGACAAACGGAGCACGCCCCGATAATAGAACAGTTCGGGATCCGTGTCCGCCAAACGCTCAATCGCAGAGGTAAGGTATTTTTCCGCCCGGTCATCGCCGCTGAGAAGCGCCGCATAGCCCATGCAGCGGAACAGCTCGCCATACGCCGCATCGTCCGCCGCCATTGCAAGCGCCTGCTCCCCATATATGAGCGCATCCGCATATTCCCCCGCGCCATAGCAAAGCTGCGCCATAACGGAGAGCTGATCCGCCGTCTCCTCCGCGCAGGAAATATAACGTCGGAGATGTTCCATCGCTGCGGTTACATCTCCTTTCTGAAGCAAAAGTTGTGCCTGTAACA
>OLOS01002682.1_pt1 | contig 11631 bp, 9 predicted proteins | sample 1672631 | NCBI WGS metagenome assembly OLOS01 (sample SAMEA3136707, study PRJEB25190) | human gut metagenome | biome: human gut; feature: human-associated habitat; material: faeces | place: Austria | collected 2013 | reverse complement strand
GCCTTCGGCGGGCATGCGCCCGGCGGGGAAGGGGCCGGACAAGGAAGGGCGGGGCAGGGCGGAACGGAATCGAGCGGAGCGGAGCAGGACGGGGGAAGGACGGAGCAGAGCAGAGCGCGCTTACACGCGGTCTTCCAGGTCGAGCTGCATGAGGTGAACGGACTCGCGCAGCTTCTTCGCCTCAGCGCGCGTAAGGCGCTCCTCTTCGTAGGCGTCGTGGATGAGCTCGAGCTCCATGCTCAGGGCCTCGCGCTCGATGTCGACCGCCTTGTCGGTGACGCGCGCGATGGTGGTGATGCTCGGGCTCGCTTTCGAGGTCTTGAGCGTGCGGAGGATGTTCTCGTGCTCGACGAGCAGCGAGCCGATGGTCTCGGCCTTGAAATGGGGCAGCTCCATCTCGCCGCGCAAGAGGTCGACGGCGATCTGCTCGCCCTCTACGGTGAGCTCGTGGATGACGTCGGAGCGCTCGGTCGTGCTGGCGCCCGGGACTTTCTCGAGCAGGCTGCGCCACAGCACGCTCAGCGTGATGCGCAGATGGCGCAGCGCGTTTCGGACGAGCCAGCTGTTGTCGGTACGGTGCTTGATGAAGTTCTGCATCCGGCCCAGACGCTGGATGTACCGGTAGCCGATGACCGGGTCGAGGTCGTTCGCCTCGATGCGGTGCAGCGCATGGTTCTGCTGGGCGCGAATGATTTTGATGCGCAGCGCTTCGCGCGGCTCGGTGTCGAGGTCGTTGCTCTGCTGCAGGCGGGCGATGCGCGCGTTGTACGAGCGGATGACCGCTCTGGTCGCCGCCTTGTTCTCGAGCGTTTGCTGGCGCGTGAGCTCTTCGATGACGGTGCGCAAGATCTCGATGTTCACGAGGGCGACGCGCTCGGCGGCCTGGGTGTCCACGGCGCGCTTCGGCGCGATAAGGGGCACGACGAAGTTCGCCAGGAGCAGCGTGCAGACGATGACGCCGGACGCGAGGAAGATGATCACATCGCGCTGCGGGAAATAATCGCCGCTCGACGAGAGGAAGACCGGGATGGTGAACGCGATGGAGAGCGTGATGGCGCCTTTCGGGCCGGCAAGCGTGGTCACCGCGACATCGCGCACAAGGGCGGCGGAGAGCTTCGGCCGATGGCCCGTGACGCGGTCATGGTGCAAGAGCTCCATGCAGAGCACCCACGCGAAGCGCACGAGCGTGAGCACGACGGTGAGCACCGCAACGGTCATGAGCAGCCATTCGTTGCTGATGGAGTGGTCGACCCACGTGGAGGTCATGGCCAACGGCAGCTGCATGCCCAGCAGGACGAAGACGATGCCGTTGAGCGTGTAGGCGAGCACGCGCCACACGCTCGAAGAGACGATGCTGTAGTGCGACTGGACGGGGCCGATGCGGCGTGGCGTGAACGATATGACCAAGCCGGCCGCGACGACGGCGAGGATGCCGCTCACATGGATGGCGTCGCCGAACAGGAAGATGATGAACGGCGTGAACACCTCGAAGAGGACGTGGAAGGTGTTGTTGTCAAGGCCAAGGCTGCGGATCTTGCGCATGAGCCATGTGAGCGCCGCGCCGAGCGCAAGGCCGAGCAGGATGCCGCCGAGGAATTCCTCCACGAACGTGACGCCGGCGTCAAGGACCGAGAACGCGCCGGTGGTCACGGCGGCGATGGCGTACTGGAACGACACGATGCCCGACGCGTCGTTGATGAGCGACTCGCCGCCAAGGAGGGCCTCCTGGCGCTCGGTGAGCTGGGTCTCCTTCTTCATGGCCGATACCGCCACGGCGTCCGTGGGGCCGAGCGCCGCGCCGAGCGGGATGGAGGGGATGAGCGCGTTGGTCACGAAGCCGACGGCCAGGACGATGGCGAGCACGAGCCCGATGGCGAGCGAGGCGATGGACCGCTTGTTCTTCCAGAGGCTGCCCTTGTCGGCGCGCTTCGCCTCGTCGAAGAGAAGCGGGGCGATGAACAGGACGAGGAACAGGTCCGGGTCGACGGAGAAATGGAACGGCGTGACCGCGAGCATCGCGATGATAAAGCCGAGGGCGATCTGGATGAGCGGCGCGGAGACGCGCGGCACCAGCTGGTCGAGTACCGACGACACGAGGACGGCGGCGAGCAAGAGCAAGATAAGGGTGAATGCTTCCAAGCGATGACTCCAATGCGTACAAATCCGAGTTTCGTTTTCCATTCTACCTGCTCGGGTTTTCGAAAGACCCCGGCTTGCGCGAGCGGCTTGAAAGAAACAGAACGCTGGGAAATTGCCCGCTCGCGTGCAATACAGAGGAGAAATACCAGGTCAAATGCAATTTAGCAGCTTTCCGAGAAATTTTTCGGAAAAGGGGCTTGCGAAACGAAGGGAGCGTCTCTATAATTCTCGTTCGTGCCTTGGTGGGTATAGTTCAGTTGGCTAGAACGCCAGATTGTGGCTCTGGAGGTCGTCGGTTCGAGTCCGATTACCCACCCCAGCGCAACCTTGATAATTCGCATCTATGATGCATAATAGATAGTCGTTGAAACACACGGCATTTTTCATGGACCGTTAGCTTAGTTGGTAGAGCAGGGGACTCTTAATCCCAAGGTCCGGGGTTCGAGTCCCCGACGGTCCACCATCTCGAAATCAAGCCCCAGCAATGGGGCTTTTTCTTTGCCGTTATGTCGCGGCTCTCGAACAACTTATCGTCATTTTTGTACACGACCTTGCTCGGACCCCTTCCCGTGTGCTCCGGGGCTCGCCGCCACACCAGCGGGCATACGGACGGGAAGGGAAACCCCTTCCCAGTTGCCCGGGACTCGCCGAGCAATCTTGCCTTTGCTATATCGCTCATTCCTGCGAGCACAGAAACCAGGTACCATGAAATTCGTACGCGCACGCAAGAAGGAGGAGCCCATGGAAGCCGGCGAAAAACGCTATCTCGAATTGCTTTCCCGATCGTTTCCCACCATCGCCGAGGCATCTGCCGAGGTCATCAACTTGTCGGCGATCTTGAATCTCCCTAAATCGACGGAATTCTTCGCCTCCGACATCCATGGCGAGTTCGAAGCCTTCTCGCATATCCTGCGCAACGGCTCAGGCTCTATTCGCCTGAAAGTCGACGACGTGTTCGGTGACACGCTCACCGACGCCGAGAAGCGCGCGCTCGCCACGCTCATCTACTACCCGCGCGAGAAGGCGAAGCTTGCACTATCGCAGGTGGAAGACGAGTACGCATGGTATGCCGTCACGGTGCCGCGCCTCGTCGCGGTCTGCAAGCGCGCCGCTCGCAAGTACACGCACTCCAAAATCCGCCGCGCCGTGCCAAGCGAGTTCGCCTACATCGTCGAGGAGCTTTTGACCGAGGATCGCCACGGTGTCGACAAGGAAGCCTACTACAGCGCCATCATCGATGCGGCGGTGCGCACGGGCCGCGGCATCGCGCTCATCGAAGCGCTCTCGACCATGATTCAGCGCCTCGCGGTAGACCAGCTGCACATCATCGGTGACATTTACGATCGCGGCCCTGCGCCGCACACCATCATGGACACGCTCATGGCGTACCATTCCGTGGACATCCAATGGGGAAACCATGACATCGTGTGGATGGGCGCCTCGCTTGGGCAGCGTGGCTGCATCGCGCACGTGGTGCGCAACTGCGCGCGCTACGGCAACCTCTCCATCCTGGAAGACGCCTACGGCATCAACATCCTGCCGCTCGCCACGTTCGCGCTCGACGCCTACGCCGACGACCCGTGCGTCGGCTTTGCGCTCAAGGGCAATCCCAATCTTCCCCCCTCCGAGCTCGAGATGAACGTGAAGATTCAAAAGGCGATGGCAATCATCCAATTCAAGGTAGAAGGCCAGCTCATCGACGAGAACCCGGCTTTCGGCCTCGACGACCGCAAGCTTTTGGACAAGATCGACTACGCGCGTGGCACGGTGATGCTCGACGGCACCGAATACGAGCTCACCGACAAGGTGTTCCCGACCATCGACCCGAAGGACCCCTACGCCCTCACGCCCGCCGAGCAAGACGTGATGGAGCGCCTCGTCTCCGCCTTCACTGGATGCGAGAAGCTCCGTCGCCATATGCAGTTCTTCCTGGAGGCGGGAAGCCTGTACAAGGTTCACAACGGCAACCTGCTCTTCCACGCCTGTGTGCCGCTCAATGCCGACGGCTCGCTCAAAGAAGTCGACGTCTACGGTAAGACGTACAAGGGCCGTGCGCTCTACGACGTGATGGAGCGCCACGTGCGCGCTGCGTTCTTCAGCCGTGACGAGGAAGAGCGCCGCCGCGGGCGCGACATGCTGTGGTATCTGTGGCTCGGGCAGGGCAGCCCGTTGTTCGCAAAGAGCAAGATGGCCACCTTCGAGCTTTATCTCATTGCTGACAAGGCCGCCCGCAAGGAAGTGAAGAACCCCTTCTACACCTTGATCGACGACGAGGCTGTGGTCGCGAACATCTTCCGCGATTTCGGGCTTGACCCCGAAACCTCCCACATCATCTGCGGGCATGTTCCCGTGAAGGTGAAGGACGGCGAAGACCCTGTGAAATGCGGCGGCAAGGTCATCATGATCGACGGCGGGTTCTCGAAGGCCTACCAGCCGACCACGGGAATCGCCGGCTATACGCTCATCTCTAACTCCTACGGGTTCATCCTGGCGGCACATGAGCCTTTGGAATCGGCTCAGGCCGCGATAGAGAAGGAAATCGATATCCACTCGTCCCGACATATGGTGGAGCAGGTGAAGAAGCGCACGCTCATGGGGGACACCGACGAGGGACAGCAGATGAAACGCGAGATCGCAGATCTTGAGCGGCTGCTCAAGGCGTATCGCACAGGAGAGATACCAAGACAAGAACAAAAAGGTGAATGAAACCGCTATGAGCCATATAGCTGAAAGCTACCTCGATAACGCGGCGACCACGCCTACGCGTTCCGAGGTCATCGAGCGCATGAACGAGGTGATGCGCGACGCATGGGGAAACCCCTCGTCGGTTCATGCCGTGGGAATGCGCGCGAAGGAAGTCCTCGAGGAGAGCCGTGCTGTTATTGCAGGTGCGCTCGGGGTCGATCCTGGCGAGGTATACTTTACTTCGGGTGCTACCGAATCGAACAACCTTGCCGTCCGTGGCGTGTGCTCGGCGCGACGCGACAACCCTGCCAAGATCATCACCTCGACGCTCGAGCATGCGTCGGTCACGCGAAGCGTGCGCGGTATGCGCCGCGAAATGAATTGGCCAGTTGCCTACATCGATGCTATCGATGGTAAGCTCGACCTGGGGAAACTGCGCGATGCACTCACGGAAAGCCCCACGTCGCTCATCACTATCATGAACGTGCAGAACGAAGTGGGCTACATCTTCCCCTCGGCAGAGATCGGCCGCATGCGCGACGAGCTCGCCCCCGACGCGCTCTACCACGTCGATGCCACTCAGGCGTTCGGCAAGCTCTCCCCGAAACCGCGCGAGTGGCACGCCGAGCTGGCGTCCGTCGCCTCGCACAAGATTGGCGGGCCGCGCGGTATCGGCGCGCTGTACGTGCGCGATGGTGTGAAGATGCACACAAACGCATTCGGCGGCGGGCAGGAGCGCGGGCTTCGCTCGGGCACAGAGCCGGTGTTCCTTGCTGCCGGTTTCGCGCGCGCCGTCGAGTTGGCGCAGGCCGAGCATGAGGAAACCCTCGCGCATGTGCGTACCCTGAACGCGCAGATTCGCGCCGAGCTCGCGCGCCTTGTCCCCGATGCCATCGTGAACTCGCCCGAGGACGCGTCGCCCTTCTTCGTGAGCGTGAGCGTGCCCGGGCTGCGCAACGCGAAGTCGGTCGTGTACCTGAGCGATCGCGGCGTCTATGTGTCGCGTGCATCGGCGTGCGAGTCAAACCACGAGCATGTGGCGGCGGGCACGTGGCGCAAGAAGCACCCGCTATCGCTCCAAGCGGCGGGCATCCCGCTCTCGCAGGGCAACACGACGCTGCGCGTGAGCTTCTCAGGCGCGACGACGCCTGACGACGTCGATCGCTTCGTTGCGACGCTTGCGGAATGCAATGCGGAGCTTGGGATCCGTAAATAACAGGCGACCCCCTTTGCATTCGGCGAAAGGCGGACTGCTGTACTTGACGGAAGGCGTGCGGGACTTTTTGCTATAGTATCTCGCAATACGTTCCCGTGTTTCCATTTCGACCGATAGGGGAGGGCATGAAGAAGTTCCTGGGAGAGTTCAAAGACTTCATCAACCGCGGCTGCATCTTCAAAAGAGAAGGTGCAGCCGCGTTCGTTTTACCTCGGTTTACAGGTCGAGCTTTTCGATGACGCTCTTGAGCACCTCGGCGGATGCGCGCAGGCGGGCCTGCTCGTCATCGGAGAAAGGCGCGGGAACCTTGTATTCGATACCTTCGGCTCCAACAACGGCGGGCATCGAAAGCGCGATGTCGGAAATGCCGTATTCGCCTTCCATCAGGTTCGATACGGGAAGAATGGGCTTCTCGTCGCGCACGATGGCCTCACAGATGCGCTTCACGGACATGGCGATGCCGTAATAGGTGGCGTGCTTCTTCTCGATGATCTCGTACGCCGAGTTTTTCACATCGTTCTCGATTTTTGTCATGGTCTCGGCGCTGTGCTCGCGCCCGCGCAGGCGGCTGAAGACGTCGATCGGGATGCCTGAGACGTTCGCAAGGCTCCAGATGGCGATCTCGGAGTCGCCGTGTTCGCCGACGATGCGCGCGTGGACATTGCGCGGGTCGACGCCGAGATGCTCGCCGAGCACGTACTTGAAGCGTGCGGTGTCGAGCACCGTTCCCGACCCGATGACGCGGTTCGCGGGCAGTCCCGAGAGTTTGAGCGCCACGTAGGTGAGGATATCGACCGGGTTCGACACGACGAGCAGAATGCCGTCGAACCCGCTATGCGTGATTTGCGGCACGATTGATTTGAAGATGCTGACGTTCTTGCTAACTAGATCAAGGCGCGTTTCACCTGGCTTTTGGTTTGCGCCCGCTGTGATGATCACGATGCCGGCGTCGGCGATGTCGGCATAGTTGCCCGCGTAGATGTTCGCCGGCGATGCGAGCGGCATGCCGTGTGCGATGTCGAGCGCCTCGCCCTCGGCGCGGTCGCGGTCGACATCGATCAGCACCATCTCGGAGAACAGCCCGCTTTGCATCAGCGCGAACGCGGATGCAGATCCTACGAACCCGCATCCCACGATGCCAACTTTACGGAAATTGACGGGGCGTGTACCCGTTTCGATGCCGTTTGCCATGAGTCGTTCTCCTTCGTTGTTCGTCGTTTCGTTATTGTGCCACAAAACGGCCGTCGGCCCAGGGCAGCGCGGCGGTAATCCATCTAGAGTTCTACGGGAACCCATTCCTCATGGTTGCAAATCCAAGCCTGCGGTTCCTCCACGCTGAAGAACGTGAGCGTGGGGTCGTTCGGCCCGTCGTAGGTCTCGCCAAGCCCGCTCAAATGCGCGAAGCCGGCGTAGCGGATGTCGTCGTTGACCTTGTCTTCGAGCCCCGCGCGCCCGCGGAGGATAAGCCAGCCGTGTTCCGGCCACCATGCCGTCGCCTCGAACTTCGGGTTCGCGACGAGCTCGTCCCACACGTCCTTGGTTGTCGCGGTGCAAAACCAGATCTTGCCGTCTTGCTCGGCGGCGAAGCTGAAGGGACGCACGTGCGGCTGGTCGTCCACGCTCGTGGCGAGATACCACGCGGGCACGGCGCTTAAGTACTGCAGGATCTTCTCGTTTCCAGTCATCGGGGTTCCTTTCTTAAACGATAGGGTACGAAATAATCTACGGGAATGGATACAAGTCCGCCCCGACAGTCTTACAGAAGGATGTTCACCGCGATTACGCACGCTAGAAGGACGGCGACGAGCGCGCAGGCGACGCCGTCGCGAGGGGAGAGGCTTAGCGGATGGAGCCTCGTTCGCCCTTCCTTGCCGTGGTAGCAGCGCGCCTCCATTGCTGCAGAAAGCGTCTCTGCATGGCGAAAAACGCTGGTGAACAAGGGGGTCATGAGCGACGAGAGCATCTGCACGCCGCGCAGAGGACTCGTTTTCAGCCCCGCGCCGCGAGCAAGCTGCGCTTCGCGAATGCTCGAGAACTCGGTTGCGAACTGCGGCATGAAGCGCAGGGTGATGCCCATGATCATGCCGATCTCGTGTGCCGGCACGCCGAAGCGCGCGAAGGGGGAGAGCAGCCGCTCGAAGGCCTCCGTCAAGTCGAGCGTCATCGTGGTCAGCGTGACGAGGCTCATTCCCGCCATCATGAGCAGGAGCCGGCAGGCGATTAAAAGGCAAGTGAAGACACCCTGCTCGCTAACGCGAATGAACGCCCACTCGAAGTAGACGGGGCCGCCCTGCACGACGAACAGGTTCATGATCGACGCGATCACGACGATGAACAAGAGTGGGGCGAGCGATCGGAGCGCTTTGCCTGCGGGAATGCGGGCAAGCGCATAGGTTCCCACGACGAATAGCGCTACAGGAATAAGCGCGAGAAAGGACCTCGCGTTCAAGGTGATCACGATGAACATGCATCCGAGCAAAAGCTTCGCGCGCGCGTCGAGCTTGTGGACGGGGCTTGTTCCCGGTACATAGCTTCCGAAAGAAAATCCGCGCATCATAAGAGACCTCGCAGATAGGAGACGATCGAGTCTTCGGTGGCGAGCCCCTCATGCGGCATAGGGAGCCCTCCCTCGCGCAAAAGGTTCGCGAAATGCTCGGGCGAGGTGGTCGCAAGCCCCACTGAGGTCAACTCCGCCGCGCGGGCGAACACCTCGGCAGGCGTCCCCTCCATGAGAAGCTTCCCCTCGCTCATCACGGCGACGCGGTCGCAGAGATTCGCGAGGTCGTCCATATTGTGGGACACCATCACTACGGTGAGCCCCTCCTCATGCAGGTGGGAGACCATGTCGAGGAACGATTTGCGCGCTTTTGGGTCGAGCCCTGCTGCGGGCTCGTCGAGCACGAGCACCTCCGGCTCCATGGCGAGCACGCCCGCAAACGCCACGCGGCGCTGCTGGCCGCCCGAGAGCTCAAAGGGGCTGCGCGCGGCGATTTCCTCAGGATTAAGCCCTACGGTGCGCAGGGACCGCTCGACTCGTTTGGAGACCTCCTCTTCCGAAAGCCCCAGGTTGCGCGGCCCGAAGGCGACGTCTTCTGACACGGTTGCCGCGAAAAGCTGGTTTTCCGGGTATTGGAACACCACGCCCACGCGCCCGCGTACGTCGTTGGCGGCGCCCTTTTCCGCAATGTCGCTCCCGAAGGCGACGACGCGGCCGCTTGTGGGGTGCAGAATGCCGTTCATGTGCTGGATGAGGGTGGACTTGCCCGATCCGGTGTGCCCTGCAATGCCTAAGAACTCGCCTTTGCGCACCTTGAGGGAAACGTTGTCGAGCGCCCAGAGCGCCTCGGGGGAGTTTCCCCATTTCGCCTGCTTAGGTGCAGGTTTTTTGCCTGTTTTGCGCTGTCGGCGCGCCTCTGCGGCGTCGTAGGTGAACGATACGTTTTCCAGCCAGATGAGCACATCGCCGTCCGTGGACGCTGCAGGAGAAGCGGGGAACTTCGCGCAGTCGGTCGCTCCTGCGGCTGTGTTTGCTTTGGGCGCAAAAGGCGATGCGGACGCCTTCTCAGCGAGCGTTTTTCCTCCCGATGAGCCCTGGGGCGCTGCATTCTCGTGCGCACTGTTAGCGGCAGCTGCGTGCGAGGAGAAAACAGAAAGCACGCTTTCTGCGAGAGCCTCTTCGGTCACGGCGGCGATCACGGGCACCCCTGCTCGGCGAAGCGCCTGGGAAAGCTCGGCTGCGAAGGGGACCTCCAGATTGAGGGCCGAAAGCGCATCGACGTCGATAAGCACTTCCTCGGGCGTGCCGACGCGCGCCACCTTCCCCCCGTCGAGAACGATGACGCGGTCGGCGAGGGCTGCCTCCTCCATGAAGTGGGTGATCATGACGACGGTCATGCCCTGATCGTTGAGCGAGCGCACGACGCGCATGAGGCCCTTGCGGCCGCGGGGGTCGAGCATTGCGGATGCCTCGTCCAAGATGAGGATCTCCGGGTTCATCGCAAGGGCGCCCGCGATGGCGACGCGCTGCTTCTGCCCGCCGGAAAGTGCATGTGTCTCATGCTTCTCAAACCCCGAAAGACCGACGTCTTCGAGGCGCTGCGTTACGCGTTCGCGCAGCTCAGCGGTGGGGACTCCCAGATTCTCGGGCCCGAAGGCAATGTCGTCTTCCACAATCGACGCGACGAGCTGGTCGTCTGGGTTCTGAAATACCATGCCGGCGCTCTGGCGAATCGCGTAGGTGTGCTGGCGCTCGGAGGTGTCCATGCCGCAAACCTCCACCTGCCCCTTATCGGGAACGAGCAGCGCGTTCAAATGCTTCGCGAGCGTCGACTTCCCCGATCCGTTGCCGCCGAGGATGCACACGAACTCGCCGCGCTCGACCCGCGCGCTTGCGCCCGAGAGCGCGAACGCCTCACCATCGTAGGTGAACGAGACGTCGCGCATACAGATGACGGGCGCCTCGGCGGACGCGGGGGCGGAATTATCGACGGGTTCTTCGGGCAGAGGCTTCCCAGTCATGGTTTAGCGGCCCTTCACCTGGTTTTTCTTCGGCGTGATGAGATTTGAGATCGCCTTGTACACGATGAGCGTTAGAAGCGAGTTCAGCACGGTCTTGATCAGGTTGAAGGGCACGACGGCAGGAAGCAGAAGCGGCATGATGACATCTGCGCTGCCGTACCAGAACGCCACGCCGATCGTGAGGTTTGTGACGATGGCGCCGGCGGTCGCGCACACGACGCCCACGATAAGGCCGAGGATGGCGCCTTTGAGGGTGTGCTTCTTCTTGTAGATAAGCGCTGAGGGGACGACGAAGAACAGCGTCGCGCAGATGTTCATGAGCGACCCGACCCATTCACCCAGGATAAGGCCGTGAATCACCGCGGCAATGGAGCCGACGACGAAGCCCGCGCCCGGGCCGAAGGCAAAGCCGCAGACCATCGCGGGCATGAGCGAGGGGTCGTAGGTGAGGAAGGGCGCGGCGGGCAGGAGGGGGATCTGGATGAAGGAAAACAGCGCGGCAATGGCGCACATGAGCGCCATGGTGACGAGCTGGCGTGTGCTCCAGCGGTTCGTGTTCTCGAGTTCGACCTGCTTGGTTGCTTGTGTGGCTGACATGACAGCCTCCTTCTCGCAAGGTGGGTTTCTGCGGGTCCGCTTCTCACCCTGCACAAAAAAGCGGGCCCGTATGAATTCTTTTACATACGGGCCCGCGAATACGCATTGTCGACACGCCTCGGCAATGCCATGGCGCGCTGCGATTCTCTGCCTCTTCCATCCGGACTGTAACCGTTGGTCCCGGATTCTCACCGGATCAGCCAAGCGAACGAAGCGCGGTGGGCGCCTCATCTGCTCGGGTCGCGGACTTCCAGCTTGACATGCTGCCTTCTGGTTACCGCCAGTGGGGAATCTCACCCCGCCCTGAAACAGAATTCATCTAGTCCGTATTGTATGCGCGAAATCTCCAAGCTTCAACCTTAAATTCGATAGTCTTCGAGAGGGGAGGGTGGGAGTGGTTTGGGATCGGTGCTTCGAGCCGATGGGGGGTGTTCCTATAGTTTCGTCAACCCCTGAGTCTTCGACAGGATAAGGAA
>OLOS01002681.1_pt1 | contig 11651 bp, 10 predicted proteins | sample 1672631 | NCBI WGS metagenome assembly OLOS01 (sample SAMEA3136707, study PRJEB25190) | human gut metagenome | biome: human gut; feature: human-associated habitat; material: faeces | place: Austria | collected 2013 | reverse complement strand
GAACGGCACTGCGGCCCTTTTTGGGGGCCAACGCGCAGGCTTCTACTCTGCGATAGGGTTATTATAGGACGGCGGAAGGAAAATTGCAAGTATCCGCGCGTTTTTTCTTTCAAAGCGCTGCGCCCCATGATACAATACAGGCAGAATGAAAAATATTTTGGGCGGCGGGCCGCTTGCGGCCGCGCTGTCTGCGGAAAGCGGGGCAGTCGCATGGAAAAGATATCGCGCAAAAACTGGGCGCTCATCTGGGTGCTGGGAATGGCGGGGCAGATCTGCTGGAACATCGAAAACTCCTGGTTCAATACCTTTGTATACCGGAAGATCGCGCCGGACCCGTCCATCGTGGCGTGGATGGTGGGCGTTTCCGCCGTGGTGTCCACCTTCTGCACGTTCCTCATCGGCACTGCAAGCGACAGGCTGGGCAGGCGCCGCCCGTTCATCGCGTTCGGGTACATCCTGTGGGGCGTGTTCACCATCGGCTTCGGCGTCACGGAGTTCCTGCCGAAAGATCCGCTGTGGCTCGCGGCCACCTGCGTGGTGCTGGCGGACGCGGTGATGAGCTTTTTCGGAAGCATGGGCAATGACGGCGCGTTCAACCCCTGGACGACCGATATCTCCAGCGCGGGCAACCGCGGCAAGGTGGGCGGCGCGCTGGCCGTGATGCCGGTGTTCGCCACCATTTTCGGGGCCATTGTGTCGGGCATTATCATTGACGCGCTGGACTTCTTCGCGTTTTTCACCATCATGGGCGGCATGGTCATTGCTGTGGGCGTGCTGTGCCTGTTCACGCTGCGGGATGCGCCGGGCCTCGCCCCCAACCGGGACCCACGGGGCTTTTGGCACCAGTTCGCCGCTGTGTTCGATTATAAGATCGTGGGCCGCAACCGGGAGCTGTTCTGGGTGTTTCTGGTGATGATGGTGTATTTCATCGGCTTCAACGTATATTTCCCGTACATCACGGTTTACTTTACCGACAACCTGGGTATGGACTACACGCTCACGGGTGTGGTGCAGGGCGCAGGCCTCCTGGCCGCGTCGGTGCTCACCATTCCCGCCGCCCGCTTCATCGACCGCGGCAAGTGCGGGCCGGTCATCGCGGCGGCCGTGGGCTGTAACCTGCTGGGCCTTCTGGGCGTCAGCTTTTCCACGGCGTTCGTTCCGCTGCTTATCGGTGTGTTCGGCGCCGGCGCGGGGTATATCCTGGTGCTGCAGGCGCTGACAGCGTGGATTAAAAACCTGTATCCGGAGGACCAGCGCGGCCAGTTCGAGGGTGTGAAGCAGCTGTTCTTTGTGTGCGTGCCCATGATCGTCGGCCCGGCCATTGCCACCCCTGTTATCAATGCTTTCGGCGTTGAAAAAATTGTCAACGGCGTGGCGGGCATGGTGCCCGGCAACAGCCTGTTTCTGATTTCGGGGCTGGTGACGCTGCTGGCGCTTTTGCCGCTGTTCCCCGCCGCGCGCATGGAAAAAGCGCGCGCCGGAGCCGCGGCGCAGCCGTAAAATGCAGACGGCGCGGCCCAGGTTCTTTTGGAGGGCGCGGGCGTTTTGCATATTCTCTTTCCCGCCGCTCTATGATAAGATACAATTGTAATGCAAGGCGCGGCCCGTGCGCCGCGAAAAAGGAGTTGTTTGGATGAAATTTGAACAGATGCAGTACGCTCGCCCGGACTTTGACGCGGCGCGGGAAACCTTTGCGTCGCTGCGCGCGCGCATCGCCGCCGCGCCGGACGCGCAGGCGCAGCTGGAGGCGTTCCGGGAATTTGAGACGCTGAGCCGCCATATCTCCACCATGTCCACCCTGGCTGAGATCCGCCACACCGTGGATACGCGGGATGCGTTTTACGAAGCCGAGCGGGAATTTTTTGACGCAAACAGCCCGGCGCTGGGCGAAGCCCAGCTGGACGTGTACCGCGCGCTGCTGGCCTCGCCGTTCCGCACACAGCTGGAGCAGGCGCTGGGCAGGCTCACTTTTGAAAAAATGGAGGTGGACGTCAAGTCCTCCGACCCGGCCATTCTGGAGCTGATGGCGGAGGAAAACGCCCTCACCACGGCTTATGAAAAGTTGTACGCCTCGGCGCTGATCGAATTTGACGGCAGAAAAAATACCGTCAGCCAGATGAGCCTTTACAAGCAAAACCCGGACCGAGCCGTGCGCAAAGCCGCCTACGAAGCCGAGGGAGCATGGTTTGATGCGCACCGGGCCGAGCTGGACGAATTGTACGATAAGCTGGTAAAAAACCGCACGGCCCAGGCACGAAAGCTGGGTTATGAGAATTTCATCCCCCTGGGCGCCATCCGCATGCGGCGCATCGGCTACACGCTGGAGGACATGGCCGCCTACCGTGCGCAGATCAAAAAAGATTTCGTGCCCGTGGTGGCGGAACTGAAGAAGCTGCAGTATGCCCGCACCGGCGTGGCGGACCCGAAATTCTACGACGACGCGTTCTGCTTTGCGGACGGAAACCCCGCGCCCCACGGCACGCCGGAAGAAATACTGGCCGCGGGCCGCGAAATGTACCATGCCCTCAGCCCCGAGACGGCGGAATTCATTGACGAAATGTTCGACGGAGGCCTGTTCGACGTGCTCTCCAAGGAGGGCAAGGCCCCGGGCGGCTACTGCACCTACCTGGCGGATTACAAAGCGCCTTTCATTTTCTCCAACTTCAACGGCACGTCCGACGACGTGGACGTACTGACGCATGAAGCGGGCCATGCCTTTGCCGCGTGGGTGGCCGCGCGGAAACACCTTCCCATGATCCTGGAGGAGCCCGGCATGGAGAGCTGCGAGATCCACTCCATGTCCATGGAGTTCCTTACGGCGGAGCATCACGAAAAATTCTTCGGCACGGACACGCCCCGGTATGAACTGGCCCACGCCGAGGACGCGATGTACTTTTTGCCATACGGGACCATGGTGGACGAATTCCAGCACATCATGTACGCCGAGCCGGACCTGACGCCCGGGGAGCGCAACGCAGTATGGGCAAAGCTGGAAAGCGAATACCGCCCCTGGCTGGACTTCGCGGGCCTGCCCTTCTACGGACGCGGCGCGGGCTGGCAGCGCCAGCTGCACATCTACGAGGTGCCGTTCTACTATATCGACTACTGCCTGGCCCAAACGGTGGCGCTGCAGTTCTTCACCGCGTTTCTGCACGACAAAAAGGACGCCTGGCGGCGGTACCTGGCTCTGGTGGGCGAGGCCGGCGGCAAGACGTATCCGGGTCTCGTGGCGGCGGCCGGGCTGGACAGCCCGTTTGCTCCCGGAACGCTGGCGAAGCTGGGCAAAGAAGTGGGCGCGTGGATCGCGGCGCAGGACGCCGCGCTGAACGCCCGGTAAAGGACCCGGCTCCGGAATGGACCGGACAGAAAAGGCCCGGGAAGGGCAGGGCGGAACAGGAGGCCTGAAGATATGATACAGGAAAAGGGAAAACGAAGGGCCCGGCGCGCGCCGGCGCTGCTGGCGGCGTATCTTGCGCTTGCGCTTTTGGCGGGCTGTGCCGGCGGCGCGGGCAGCTCCGCGGCGGAACAGAACAGTGCGTCCTCCTCCGGTGCGGCGGAAAGCGCGCTTTCCGCCCCCGCTGCGCCGCAGGAGACCGTTTTCTCCGGTGCGTCCTCCTCCTGCCTGCCGTCCGAACCGCCGGAGGATGCGCCGGAAACGCTGGGGCCGGGGCATTTTACCAGCGTACAGGATCGCGCGGAGGGGGAGCAGGATCCCTATTTGGAGCTATACGCCGACGGCACGTTTATGTTCATGTGCAATGTGTATCAGGGGATGACGACGTATCTGGGAACGTGGAGCTATGAGAGCGGCGTTCTGACGCTGACGCGCCCCAGCGCGGAGGAGACCTATGTTTTCTTCGCGCAGGACGCCGACACGCTGCTGATGCACAGCGGAGACCTGGTGATGACGCAGCCCGGCGCAGTGCTCACACGGCTGGCGCAGTAGCATAGAAAGCGGGCGCGGTGCAAAACCGCGCGCAAAAAGCATAAACAACAAAAAACACGCCCTGAAGCGAAGCGGAATGCTGCCTCAGAACGTGTTTTTTCTTTTTTGGTATTTTCCCTGCGCCGATTGTTTATGATAATTTTATTCTGCGCCGCACCCGTTTGTGCCTGTATGCCGCGATCTACTTCCAGCCGAGGTCGCGCAGAATATCCTGCCGCGCGGCAAGGCCCATACGCGCCAGATGCTCGATGCGGTCGTCCGTCATCTGCGCGGCAAGGCCCGAGATGCTGAACGCCGCCTCCGCACGGCCGTTCATGCCCGGCACCGCCAGCGCCACACAGCGGATGCCCAGCTCGTTTTCCTCGTCGTCGATGGCATAGCCCGCCATGCGCACGCGCTTGAGCTGCTCGATGAATGCGTCGAAATCCGTGATGGTATGCGCTGTCAGCGCCCGGATGCTGCTTTTGCGCCACACGCGTTCGGCCTCGCCGTAGCTCTGGGTGGCCAAAATGGCCTTGCCCACGCCTGTGCAGTACATGGGGATGCGAAGCCCCACATGGCTGGACATGCGCATGCCGCCCAGCCCGGCGCCGGCCTCCGCCTTATAGATGTATACGATGTCCACGCCGTCCTGGATAACCAGATGCACCGCCTCGCCCGTATGGCGGGAAAGCTTGTCCAGATGCGGCTTTGCAACGGACATGATATCCATATCGTTGACGATGCCGCTGGACAGCTCGAACATCTTCATCGTCAGCCGATAGTGCGTGGAGAAACTGTCCTGCACCGCGTAGCCCAGCGATACAAGGCTGGAGAGCAGCCGGTGCGCCGTGCTTTTGGGCAGGCCGCTCTCGGCGCTGATGGTCTGCAGGGACGCGCCCTTGGGGTGTGCGCACAGGACTTCGATCAGTGCGAAGATGCGTGCCACGCTCTGCACGCCGCCGTTGCTGTTTTCCACAAGAGCACCCCCTTTTCTTTGTTGCGTTCCACAATGCGAAACGGTTTTCCGTCTGTATTGTAACTTGTTTTGCGCCAAAGCGCAAGCCCCCGGCCCCGCTTGGATGCAAGAAATATCCGCTTTTGGGCAAAAAACGCAAGAATCGCATTGACAATAAAACCTGTTCGTTTATAATGAAGCCAGAAAGAAAGTGGAACGGCGTTCCACAATATGGAACACACCCCCACCGGGAATAAAAGGAGAAGATTGCTATGAACGACGTGATTCAGAAAATCTACGACATCGGCATCGTGCCCGTCATCGCCATCGACGACGCAGACAAGGCTGTGCCACTGGCAAAGGCCCTGGTCAAAGGCGGCCTGCCCGCGGCCGAGGTCACGTTCCGCACCGCAGCGGCCGAGGAGGCCATCAAGCGCATCGTGGCCGAAGTACCTGAAATGCTGGTGGGCGCGGGCACCGTGCTGACGAAGGAGCAGGCGGACCGAGCCATCGCCGCCGGCGTCAAGTTCATCGTCAGCCCGGGCTTTAACCCCGAGATCACCAAATATGTCATCGACAAGGGCATGCTGATGATGCCCGGCACCGCTACTCCGGGCGAGATGGAGCAGGCCATGAGCATGGGCCTGGACGTTGTGAAATTCTTCCCGGCCGAACAGAACGGCGGCGTCGCCAAGCTGAAAGCTGTGGCCGGCCCTTACACAAACCTGCGCTGGATGCCCACGGGCGGCGTCAACGCCAAAAACCTGCTGGACTACCTGTCCTTTAACAAGATCATTGCCTGCGGCGGCACCTGGATGGTGAAGAAGGACCTCATCGAGGCCGAAAACTGGGACGAGATCGAGCGTCTGACGCGCGAGGCCGTCAACACCATGCTGGGCTTCGAGGTCAAGCACATCGGCATCAACACCGAGAACGCCGAGGAAGCCATGAAGGCCGCCAAGCTGTTCGAGCTGATGTTCGGCTTCGACGTTTCCGAGGGCAACAGCAGCATCTTCTGCGGCAGCCGGGCCATTGAGATCATGAAAAAGCAGTATCTGGGAAAGAACGGCCACATCGCCATCGGCACCAACACGCTGCCCCGCGCCATCGCCTATTTCAAGAGCCGCGGCTTCGAGTTCAACGAGGAGACCGCCAGCCCCAAGGCCATTTACTTCAAAGACGAGATCGCCGGTTTCGCCGTCCACCTCGTGCAGAAGTAATTTTTTACAGCTTTGCACAGCAAGGCTGTAAAAAGCGGCCTGAGCTGCGGCATTTGCGGTTCAATGTTTTTATAATTGCAGATAAGATATATAAAAGACAGGAGAGTATTTTTTCATGGCAAAGAAAGTTGTTACCTTCGGCGAGCTGATGATCCGCCTGCAGCCCTATAACTACGAGCGCTTCGTCCAGGCCGACCACCTGGAATTCACTTTCGGCGGCGGCGAGGCCAACGTGGCCGTCAGCCTGGCCAACTATGGCCTGGACGCCGCTTACGTCACCAAGCTGCCCGCCCACGCCATCGGCCAGGCGGCGGTGAACAGCCTGCGCCGCTACGGTGTGGACACCAGCAAGATCACCCGCGGCGGCGACCGTGTGGGCATCTACTTCAACGAGAAGGGCGCTTCCCAGCGTCCCAGCGTGTGCATTTATGACCGCGCCCATTCCGCCATTTCCGAGGCGACTACGGCTGATTTCGACTGGGATGCCATTTTTGAGGGCGTGGAGTGGTTCCACTTCACCGGCATCACCCCGGCGCTGGGCGCCAATGTGGTGGAGATCTGCAAGGAGGCCTGCAAGGCCGCGAAAGCTCATGGCGTGAAGATCAGCTGCGACCTGAACTACCGCGGCAAGCTGTGGACGCGCGACGAAGCCCGCGCCGCCATGACGGAGCTGTGCCAGTATGTAGACGTGTGCATCTCCAACGAGGAGGATGCCAAAGACGTATTCGGCATCGAGGCCGAGAACACCGACATCACCGGCGGCGAGCTGAACAAGGAAGGCTATAAGAGCGTGGCCAAACAGCTGGCGGACAAATTCAATTTCGAGATGGTCGCCATCACGCTGCGCGAGAGCAAATCTGCCTTTGACAACGACTGGAGCGCCATGCTTTACAACGTGGCCAAGGATGAGTACTGCTTCTCCAAGCTGTATCATCTGCACATCATCGACCGTATCGGCGGCGGCGACAGCTTCGGCGGCGGCCTGATCTACGCCCTGCTGTCCGGCAAGGACACCCAGGCCGCGGTGGAGTTTGCGGTGGCGGCTTCCGCCCTGAAGCACTCCATCGAGGGCGACTACAACTTCGTCACCGTGCCCGAAGTGGAAAAGCTGGCGGGCGGCGACGGTTCCGGACGTGTACAACGGTAATTAGCGCTTACCGTTATACAATAGATACGCCGGTATTTCCGGTGTTCAAAGAGTCTTCAAGCACTCAAACACTCATTACCTCCCAAAAGCAAAAGGGCCGCCCTGCCGGGCGGCCCTTTTGCACGGGAGAGGCAGGAGGAGACCCGTGCAAGCCAAAAATCCGAAAATTCATGTAGAGCGCTCGTTTTACCGCAGCCTGCTGGCGCTCACACTGCCTGTGGCGCTGCAGAATGTCATTTCGTACAGTGTCAACCTGATGGATACCCTGATGCTGGGCGGGCTGGGCGAGGTGGCGCTCTCTGCCACCAGTCTGGCCAACCAGGTGTTCTTTATTTATACCGTAGCCATATTCGGCGTGGCGGGCGGTGCCATCGTGCTGTGCAGCCAGTACTGGGGCAAAAAGGACGTGGATTCCATCTGCCGCGTCGCCAGCCTGGCGCTGCGCATTTCGGCTGCGGCGGGGCTGCTGTTCACACTGGTGCTGTTTTTGTTCCCGCGCCCGGTGATGCAGATATTCACCGCCGAGCCCGCCGTTATCGAGGCCGGCGCATCCTATCTGCGCATCGTGTCGCTGTCGTATTTCTTCTACGGCGTCACATCCACATTCCTGGTGGTGCTGCGCAGCGTGGAGACCGTCAACGTCTCGGTGGCGATCTACGGCGTGTCGTTTGCGGTGAACGTGTTTTTCAACTACGTGTTCATCTTCGGCAAGTTCGGCGCGCCGCGCATGGGCGTGGCGGGTGCCGCCGTCGGCACTGTGCTGGCGCGCGTGGCGGAGTTCGTGATGATCATCGCCTATATGCTCGTGTGGGAAAAGAAGATCCGCTTCCGCCTGCATATGCTGCTGTGGCCGTCGGGCGGCCTCGCCCGGGACCTGGTGCGCTACGGTTTGCCCGTGATGCTCAACGAGCTGCTGTGGAGCGTCGCCATTTCCATGCACTCTGTCATCCTGGGGCATATGAGCAGCGATATCGTGGCGGCCAACAGCATTTGCAATGTGATGTTCCAGATGGCAACGAGCATCATCCTGGGGGTGTCCAATGCCTCGGCCGTTCTGGTGGGCATGCTGGTGGGCCGGGGGGATTATCCGTACGCCCGGGCCTGTGTCAACAAGCTCATCCAGATCTACGCCGTCATCGGCGTGGTGTGCGCGGCGCTGCTGCTGGCGGTGAAGGGGCCGGTCATCGGCATTTATGACATCAAGGAAAGCACCCGCGTACTGACCGACCAATTGATGTATGTATATGCGGCGGCCATTTTCTTTATGGCGTTCACCTGCCCGCTGATCAGCGGTGTGCTGCGCGGCGCGGGGGATACCCGTTTCGCGGCTGTCACGGATGTAGGCTGTATCTGGGCGATGGTCCCCCTGGGCGCGGCAGCGGCATTCTGGCTGGGCGCGCCGCCGGTGCTGGTGCTGGCCGTGCTGAAATGCGACATGCCGCTGAAGGCATTTTTCTGTCTGCGCCGCATCGCGGGCGGCAACTGGATCCGCAACGTCACGCGGTAAAGGCCGCGCGCGGAAAATACGGAGAGAGGGTTGCCCGCCCGCCACATATCCGGGCGGACAAACGATTTTTCAACAGGCAAAGCGGCCGTGTATTTGCACGGCCGCGGTTTTGTGCTATGATGAAAAAAACGCCCCCCGGCGGCGCGCCGGACGCCAAGGAGGAAGAAAAGGAGAAACGCCATGAATCTGTTCATTTCCAGCGATATCGAAGGCACCTGCGGCATCGCCGCATGGAGCGAGACCGAGCCGGGCAGGCCGGACGGGGATTACGCCTATTTTAAGCAGCAGATGAGCCGGGAGGTGGCCGCGGCCTGCCGCGGCGCTCTGGCGGCAGGCGGCGAGCGCATTCTGGTAAAGGACGCTCATGATTCCGCCCGCAACATCGACCCCTCTGTTCTGCCCGAAGAGGTGCAGATCAACCGGGGCTGGGCGGGCGATGTTTACAGCATGATGAGCGGCATCCAGCACGGCGATTGGGACGCGGCAGTCTTTACCGGTTATCATGCGGCCGCCTGCTGCGACGGCAACCCGCTTTCCCACACCATGAACACCAGTGTGGATTATGTGGAGATCAACGGCGTGCGTGCCAGCGAATTCACGCTCAACGCCTATATGGCGGGCTATCACGGCGTGCCGGTGTGCTTTGTTTCCGGCGATGCGGCGCTGTGCGACAGTGCACGGCGCATGATACCCGATATCGCCACGGTGCCCGTCAATAAGGGGGACGGAAACTCTGCCACCAGCCTGCATCCGGCGCTGGCCGTCAAGCGTATCGAGGAAACGCTGCGCGCCCAGTTGGAGAGCGGCGCGTACCGTACCTGCATCGTGCCCATGCCTCCGAAGTTTGAGATCATCATCCGCTATAAGGAACACCGGGCGGCCTACCGCTGCAGCTTCTACCCGGGCGTGGAACAGGTGGACGAAAAAACGCTGCGCTTCACCTGTGTGGATTATATGGACGCCATGTGCCTGTTTCAGTTCGTGCTGTAAGGCTCCGGCCGCGCAAAGCAGAGGAGGAAAGCGGAGTATGACACAAAAGGAACGCATGCTGGCGGGCCTGCCCTATAAGGCGTGGATGGACGGCCTGCCGGAGGAACGCGCCCGGGCGCAGCGTGCCTGCTGGGAATTCAACCGTCTGCCGCCGGATGCGCGTGCAGAGCGCACGGCGCTGCTGCGCGGCCTGTTCGGCAGAACGGGCGAGCATCTGCACATCGAGGAGCCGTTCCACTGCGACCTCGGCTACAACATTGAGGTAGGCGAGTGGTTCTATGCCAATTACAACTGTGTGATCCTGGACGTTTGCAGGGTGACCATTGGCGACAATGTGATGTTTGCGCCCAACGTCGCCATTTATGCGGCGGGCCATCCGGTACACCCGGCCGCGCGCAATTCGGGCTACGAGTACGGCCGGCCCGTCGCCATCGGGAATAACGTCTGGTTGGGCGGCAATACAGTGGTCACGCCCGGCGTGACCATCGGGGACAACGTGGTGGTGGGTGCGGGCAGCGTCGTCACCCGGGACATCCCGGCAAATGTTGTTGCGGCGGGCAACCCCTGCCGCGTGCTGCGCGCCATCACCGAAGCGGACGCGGATTATTATTTTAAAGACCGGAAATTCGACGTGGATTGGCGCGCCGAGCTTTGATGCGCTTCGTGCGGCAATAAGGCCCGGAGCCGTGCGGAAAGCAGCGCGGCTCCGGGCCTTATTGCGGGATGCGCCGGAACGGCGCGCTTAGCGATGTTTAAAAAATAGAGAAAATGCTGTGTTCTGAGAACTTTTAACGAAGCAAACACCGATTCCTGTTGGAGAAAACAGCTTTTTCGATTTTTTAAGCGTCCCCTAGTTGATGGCCTTGCCGAAGAAGGCGCTGGCGGCCTTGACCTTGCCCATCAGCGCGTCGAACTGTGCGGGCGTCAGGCTTTGGGCGCCGTCGCTTTTGGCGTGGGGCGGGTCGTTGTGGACTTCGATCATCAATCCGTCCGCGCCCGCGGCAATGGCGGCCATGGCAAGCGGTTCCACCATCCAGGCAATGCCCGCGGCGTGGCTGGGGTCAATGACCACGGGCAGATGGGTCTTGCTTTTGAGCATGGGTACCGCGGAAATGTCCAGTGTGTTGCGCATGCTCGTTTCAAACGTGCGGATGCCGCGTTCGCACAGTACGACGTTTTCATTGCCGCCGGCCATGATATATTCGGCGCTCATCAGAAATTCTTCGATGGTGTTGGCAAGGCCGCGTTTGAGCAGAACGGGCGTTTGCAACTTGCCCAGTTCCTTCAGCAATTCAAAATTCTGCATGTTGCGCGCGCCCACCTGGATCATATCAACGTCGGCAAAGAGGGGAACGTGCTCGGTGTTCATGATCTCGGTGACGATGGGCAGCCCGGTGGCGGCGCGGGCCTCGCGCAGAAGCTCCAGGCCCTCGGCGCGCATGCCCTGGAACGCGTAAGGGGAGGTGCGGGGCTTGAACGCGCCGCCGCGCAGGATGCCCGCGCCGCTGCGCTGTACGTCGCGGGCGACTTCCACGATCTGGCTCTCGCTCTCCACGCTGCACGGCCCGGCCATCACGGAGAAATGTCCGCCGCCGATCGTATGTCCCGCCACGTCCACAGCGGTGTCCGCCGGATGGAATTTCCGGTTGGCCTTTTTATAGGGCTCGCTGACCCGCTTCACATCCTCGACAAAATCATTGGCGCGCACAAGGTCGATGTCCACGCTGGATGTGTCGCCGATGAGGCCGATAAGGTGCGTGTGTTCGCCCTCGGAATTGTGAATTTTGAGGCCCTGGGCTTCAAAACCGGCGCAGAGCTGCTTCACCTGCTCCGGGTTCGCGTTGTTTTTAAAAATAACGATCATACTGCATACCCCTCTTGCGATTTAAAATTTTAAAACAAAA
>OLOS01002680.1_pt1 | contig 11652 bp, 10 predicted proteins | sample 1672631 | NCBI WGS metagenome assembly OLOS01 (sample SAMEA3136707, study PRJEB25190) | human gut metagenome | biome: human gut; feature: human-associated habitat; material: faeces | place: Austria | collected 2013 | reverse complement strand
GGCGCTTCCTCATCCCACCAAGCATCCATCTCGTGTGCCTGCTCAAGCCCGCGCGCCGTCTGGTTTTGCGCAAGCAGCGACAGGATTTCCTGCGTGCGCGCCATCGCGTCGTCCGTCAGCCGCTTTACGGCCATCTGCTCCACCGCACTGAGCAGGCCGAGCAGCAGCAGCGTCACCGCCATGGTGATGATCTTCTTGCGCATGTTACCACCTCACCTGCCCCGGCTCAATCGCGTTAAACGTCAGCAGCCGCCCTTCGCCGCCCTTTTCCTGCACGAGCAGGATTCCCTGCGTGTCCAGCGTCGCGATCAGCACATCCTTGTCCTGCGCAACGCCGTGATCCTGCAAAATCCGCCGCAGCCACCCCGGCTCAAGCCCCGCAATGCGCATGCTCCGTTCCTGCATCTGCCCGTCGAGAATCAGCGTCAGCGGAATCCCGTCATAAACCGGCGGCAGATGCATCTCCCCGCGCGTCGCGGGTCTTTTATCCGCCGATGGGAATACGCTCAGCGAGCCGTTCGTCTCCAGGACGACGCTCCCGGCCTCACCCAAGCCGATAACGCCGCCGCTTCGCATCCCCTCCATCAAATCGGAGAGGTCAAAGCAAAGCCTTGCCAGCTCCTTTTCGCAGATTTTGCCGTCGCGCACCAGCACGCTCGGCCTGCCGCAGATGATCCGGCGCATCCTCACGCTCGCATATGAAAGCGCGCTGAGCAGGCTATGCACCAAAAGCAGCGTCAAAATCGAGACCACGCCGCTCAGCAGCGGTATTTCCACATCCGCCATCGGCAGCGTCGCCAAATCCGAAATCATCAGCGTGATGACCACCTCATACGGCTGCAACTGCGCCAACTGCCGCTTGCCCATCAGCCGCAGCACCACGGCCGTCACAGAAAAAAGCACAATCGTTCGCAAAAAGCCTGTCAGCATATTCCTCTCCCCTTTTCGGGTAGGATAAACCGACAGGCTTTTTTTGATACATCAAAGGCGACCCGGTTCACGCCGAGTCGCCTTCAAGCACTCAATTCCACGAGATTTTCAGTTCTTTTTTATTTTCCGCGCAATCCTTTAGATACAAATTGATAAGCGTCTGATACGGGATTCCGCTATGCGCCGCCTGATTCTTAAAATAGGTGATTGTGTCAACGTCCAGATTGATGGTGATCTGTTTTTTCAGCTTTGCCGCATAGGGATTTTTGGTTCCATTGGAAAAATCATATTCTTCGCGCATACGTTTCACCCCTTCATGTTGCAATATTGCCTTGCTTCATTTGTCGTCGCCCTTCTGGCCGAAATCAACCGTATGATTTCCCCTTCGTCGCGCAAACAATGACACACAATCAATAGATTCGTTTTTCGGCTTAATCCAAGCAAAAGAAACCGTTCCTCTTCCTCCGAATGATCCGGGTCGTCAATCAAAATCGCATCTACATCATAGAAGACTGTTTTGGCTTCTTCAAAGGACACGCCATGCTTCTTCTTATTGATTGTATTCTTGTGTTCATCCCACTCAAATAAAATCCGATCCATAATTATATTATAATTACATCATAAAGCATTGTCAATGCGTCCTATGGAAAAAGCGCAAGATTTTCGTTCTTGCGCTTTTGATATACCGTTTATGCCTTCATCGCGTATCCGCCGTCCACCTTTTTCCAAAGGCCGGTGCGTCCGGCCTTCGCCGCGCCGACGGCGGCGTGCAGCATGCAGATGCCGCGATCCAGCGGCGCGTACTTCTTATAGAGCACGGTCGTTTCCAAAATGGAAACGCTGGTCTTGTCCGCAACGATCTCGCGCTGGGCGCGAGGCGCGCGGCGAGCACCGCTTCCTTCTGCCATGCACCGAGCTGACCGAGCTGCGCTTCATCCATGCCGCAGACCTTGACCAACTCCTTGCGCTTGGGCGCAAACGCGGGCAGATTGGCCTTGCCGATGGAAATCACGCAGTGCACCGCCTCATCCGTCTGCAAATCGACGTTGCGGTTGATGATATCCGGGTAGAAGCCCGCGCCGAGCCAGCAGGTGCCCAGCCCCATGGACGTGGCCTCCAGCACCAGCGCCTCGCCCATGTAGCCTTCAACCTCCATGGGCGTGCCGCGCTTGGCAACGATCACCGCGTAAACGTCCGTGCCCTTGATCTGGCTCTTGAGGCCGGGACCCTTGAACATCCGGATTTTCACGCCCTGCCAACTGAGCTTGCGGCAGGTCTCGCCGAGCCGGTCGAGCTGCTCCTTATCCGGCGCGCCGGTATACTGGCGCACCGAGCTGCGCGCGTAGAGCGCGTCAATCCAATTTTTCTGAATGCCGAGTTCAAACATGTGCAAACCGCTCCTCGTTTCAAAAGGGCGAACGCCCTGAAATTCATACGCGTATACTTTATCACGTCGGGCGCATGAATGTCAACGAAAAACGCTGACTCGGCTCAAAAAGGGCGCGATTATTCAAACTCGACAACCTGCGTCCAGTGGGTCAGGAACGCCTTTTCCGCGCCGTGCTTCTTGGTCATCTGCGCGGCGGCGACGATGGGCAGCCAGCGCTGGACATACTGCATGGCGATATCGTTCTTCTTGCAGAAGAGCTTCAAATACAGGTCGGCCTTCTTCTGATCCTCCAGCGCGAACTGGAGATAGGTCATCGCCGCGTCGGCGGAAGCGTTGCCGATAGCCGCGTGCGCCCAGTCGAGGATATACACCTTGCCGTCCTCGCCGATGAGCACGTTGGTCGGGTTAAAGTCGCCGTGGGTGATCTTGGTGTGCGGCTTCATGTTTTCAAGGCGGACATGCAGTTCATAGCGGGTGCTCGCGTCCAGCTCGTCGCGCAGGGACGAAATCTGCGCGTTCAGCTTATCCTTGAGCCGACCCATCTGCTTGCAGGTGCGGCGATGGACGTCGCTCTGAATCTCGACAAACTGCGTCATCAGCGCTTCGAGGTTCTCCGGCTGCTCGGCCATCAGCTGCGCCATCGTCTTGCCCTCGACGGCCTCAATGACCAGCGCCCAGCCCTCGCCGGTGTTCTTCACCTCCAGCAGCGCGGGCACGTTCAGGCCGGATTCCTCCGCCAGCGCGTGGTTGAACGCCTCCTTGATGACGGCGCTCTTGGGATAACCCGCCTTGAACTGCTTGACAATCTTGCTGCCCTCGCGGTACACCGTCTTGGTGCCGCGTTCCACGATGATTTCCTTGCTCATTTGGGTGATTCCTCCTTACGCCTTCTCGCCGTAGTATGCCTTGAGATACATCGCCTTGATTTCCTTGAGCAGCGGATAGCGCGGGTTCGCGCCGGTGCACTGGTCGTCAAACGCATCCTCCACCATCTGATCCAGCGTGCTCATAAAGGTCGCCTCGCTGATGCCGTATTCGGCGATGGATTTCTTGATGCCAACCTTCGCTTTCAGCTCTTCGATCTTGTCAATGAACAGGTCGAGCGTTTCCTCGTCATCCTTGCCGCAAACGCCGCAGAAGCGCGCACATTCGGCATAGCGGGCGAGCGTGTGCGGGTGGTCATACTGCGGGAAGGTGCCCATCTTCGCCGGCACCTCCGCCGCGTTGTAGCGCAGCACGTGGCAGATCATCAGCGCGTTGGCCACGCCGTGCGGCAGATGGTGATACGCGCCGAGCTTGTGCGCCATCGAGTGGCAGACGCCGAGGAATGCGTTGGCAAACGCCATGCCCGCCATGCAGGATGCATCCGCCATCTTCTGGCGCGCCTCCGGGTCGGCCGCGCCGTATTCATAGGCGCGGGGCAGGTAATCAAACACGTTCTTCATCGACTTGAGCGCCAAACCGTCAGTGTAATCCGTCGCCATCATCGAGGCGTAGGCTTCCAGCCCGTGGGTCAGCACGTCCACGCCGGAGGCGGAGGTCAGGCCGCGCGGCTGGTTCATCATGTTGTCCGCATCGACAATCGCCATGTTCGGCAGCAGCTCGTAATCGGCCAGCGGGTATTTCGTGCCCGTGCGGTCGTCGGTGATGACGGCGAACGGCGTCACCTCCGAGCCCGTGCCGGAAGAAGTCGGAATCGCGACGAAATACGCCTTTTCGCCCATCTTCGGGAAGGTGTAGACGCGCTTGCGGATATCCATGAAGCGCATCGCCATATCCAGGAAATCCACTTCCGGATGCTCGTACATCACCCACATGATCTTGCCCGCGTCCATCGCGGAGCCGCCGCCCAGCGCGATGATGCAGTCCGGCTCAAACAGGCGCATCGCCTGCGCGCCCTTGAGCGCGGAGGAGAGGTTCGGATCCGGCGCAACGTCGTAGAAGCAGGTGTGCTGAATCCCGAGCTGATCGAGCTTTTCCTCGATCGGGGCGACGTAGCCGTTCTTGTAGAGGAACGTATCGGTGACGATGAAGCATTTCTTCTTGCCCATCACCGTGCCCAGCTCGTCGAGCGCCACCGGCATGCAGCCCTTCTTGAAATACACCTTCTGCGGCGCGCGGAACCAGAGCATGTTCTCTCTCCTCTCGGCAACGGTCTTGACATTGAGCAGGTGCTTCACGCCGACGTTTTCGGAGACGGAGTTGCCGCCCCACGTGCCGCAGCCCAGCGTCAGCGACGGCGCCATCTTGAAGTTATACAGGTCGCCGATGCCGCCAAAGCTGCTCGGCGTGTTGATAACGATACGGCAGGCCTCCATGCGCTCGGCGTGCTCCATGATCTTTTCCTTCTGCGCCGGATGGATGTACAGGGACGCGGTATGGCCGTGGCCGCCGTCGCAGACGAGCTTTTCGGCCTTGTCGAGCGCCTCGTCAAAGTCCTTCGCGTGGTACATCGCCAGCACCGGGGAGAGCTTCTCATGCGCGAACTCCTCGGAAAGCTCGACGCTCTCGACCTCGCCGATGAGGATTTTCGTCTCCTCCGGCACATCCACGCCCGCCAGCGCCGCGATGGTGTGCGCGCTCTGGCCGACGATCTTCGCGTTCAACGCGCCGTTGATCAAAATCGTGTGGCGCACCTGATCCAGCTCGTCCCCCTTGAGGAAGTAGCAGCCGCGGCGCGCAAACTCCGCGCGCACCTCGTCGTAAATGCTGTCCAGCACCGTCACGCTCTGCTCGGAGGCGCAGATCATGCCGTTGTCAAACGTCTTGGAATGGATGATCGAGCTGACGGCCAGCTTGATATCCGCCGTCTCGTCGATGATGACCGGGGTGTTGCCCGCGCCGACGCCCAGCGCCGGTTTGCCGGAGGAATACGCTGCGTGCACCATGCCGGGACCGCCGGTGGCGAGGATGATATCCGCCTCGTGCATCAGTTCGCCCGTCAGCTCCAGACTCGGGAATTCGATGCAGCCGATGATGCCCTCCGGCGCGCCCGCCTTGACCGCCGCCTCGTAGACGATGCGCGCGGCCTCCGCCGTGCACTTCTTGGCGCGTGGGTGCGGGCTGATGAGGATGGCGTTGCGCGTCTTGAGGCACAGCAGCGCCTTGAAAATCGCCGTGGAGGTCGGGTTCGTGGTCGGAATGACCGCCGCGACAAGGCCGATCGGCTCCGCAATCTTCTTGATGCCGAATGCCGGGTCTTCCTCCAGCACGCCGACCGTCTTGGTGCTGCGGTAGGCATGATAGATATACTCGCTGGCGTAGTGGTTCTTAATCACCTTGTCTTCCATCACGCCCATGCCGGTCTCCTCGACCGCCATTTTGGCCAGCGGAATACGCGCCTTGTTGGCCGCCATCGCCGCCTCGAAGAAGATGTGATCCACCTGTTCCTGCGTGAATTTCGCAAATTCCCGCTGTGCCTTGCGCATGAGGGTCATGCGCTCCTGAAGCGCTTCCACGGAATCAATCGGTCTGAATGTCTGCATATCGTTCATCCTCCTGACGGGTCGGGTTGATTGGCCTGTCCTTGTTATTTCCTTGACGATGTGCATTATACGCGTTTCATGCGCATTTGTCAAACTTTAGACAATTTCCATTTCAACAAGGTTCTTGCATCCGTTTTGTGAATCCTGTCCGATTCCCGCTTTTCCCGCGCGCCGACCGGCCGTTTTCCCAGTCATACATAGGAAAGCGTGTGCCGCGTTTTGTGCTGTTTTTCACAAATCTTTCGCCTAAAAAAACAAATTGAGACCGTTTTCCCCCCTCCGACAAATTCCGCAATGCGTCAAATCCTTGCTTATTGGCTCGAATTCACGCCACTTTCCATCCGTTGAAAAAAGAGAGCCCGTTTTCGTTTTCAGGCTCTCTTTGTGATTTTTTTATTTTCTGTACTTCTTTACAACGTCCAACACCGCGTCCGCGACGTATTCCGCGTTCTTCACGCCCAGCGTCGAATACAGCGGCAGACTGATCTCACTCTCCGAGAACGCATATGCCTTCGGGAAATCCTCCGGCTTGTAGCCAAAGCGCTTTGCGTAGGCGCTCATCGTGTGCAGCGCGATGAAATGCACGCTCACGCCGACGTTGCGCGCCTTCAGCTCCTCGATGAACTGATCGCGGGAGATCGTCAGGCGCTCCGGCACGATGCGCAGCACATACAGATGGCGGCTGTGGTGGCAGTAATCCGGCGTCTTTTGCAGGCGAAGCTCCGGCACATCCGCAAACGCCCGCTCGTAAACATCCACCGCCTCGAAGCGGCGGCGCTGCATATCCGGCATGCGGCCAAGCTGGGTCAGCGCCAGCGCGGCCTGAATGTCGAACATGTTGTATTTGTAGCCCGGCTCCTCGATGTCGTAGCGCCAGGAGCCTTCCTTGCCGTAGCGGTTCCACGCGCCCGCGCTCATGCCGTGGCAGGAGAGTACCTGCGCCTTGGCGGCGATTTCGTCGTCGTCCGTCACCAGCGCGCCGCCCTCGCCGCAGGCCAGATTTTTGGTCGCGTAGAAGGAATAGCTCACCGTGCCGCGCGGATGATGGCCGATCAATTCGCCGTTGTAGCGGGTTTCAACCGCGTGCGCCGCATCCTCGCTGAGGAACAGGTTGTGCGCGTCGCAGATTTGGCCGATTGCGCCCAGATCCGCCGCGAGGCCGGAATAATGCACCGGCACCACCGCGCGCGTCCGGTTCGTGACCTTCTTTTCGATTTCAGCGGGGTCGATGAGCCCCGTATCCGGGTCGATATCCGCAAACACCGGCGTCGCGCCGACGTGCAGAATCGTGTTCGCCGTGGAGGCAAACGTCAGCGGCGTGGTAATCACCTCGTCGCCGGGGCCGATCCCCTGCGTCAGCAGCGCCAGATGCAGCGCCGCCGTGCAGGAATTGACCGCGATGCAGTGCTTCGCGCCGACATATTCCGCAAACTTCTTCTGAAACTCCATCGTGCGCGGGCCCTTCGCCCACCAGCCGGAACGGATTACATCCGCATCCGCCTGCACCTCGGCCTCGGAAATATCCGGCAGACAAAAGGCCATCCAGTCCGGCCTCACGCTAAATTCGCTCATGCTGTTCCTCCTGCTCCCATTCGGGCTTCGTTTATGCTAAAGGATTGTTTTTTATAGGGCACGCCGTTCTTCCCTGAAATTATAGCACAGTCGCCCCCATTCATCAAGGGACGGTTGCGCGCGGACGCACGCGATGCTATAATCATGGAAGGAAATACGCACATTCATTGACGCAGAGGGGAGCGTACCGCCATGAGCATGAAACATTATCTTGCCGCCCGAAAAGAGGGGCTCAAGCAGCAGCACGCCGCACAGGCGCGCGGGCAGGACCCGTATCTGCCGGTGCTGTCCGAGCTTGTGCCCACCCTCAACAAGCTGACGCAGGTGCCGCTCGGGCTGGTGCAGATCGCGCTGGATCAAATCGAGGGCACGGCGACGAAGGGGCGCACGACGGCGTTTTCGCGCGGCTTCATGCCGCTGCTCGAGCCGGATTCCGAGTTCGCCTCCAAGTGGAGCGTGCTCTACGACGGCATTGTGGAGGACGGCCTGCGCCAGCCCATCGTCGCGCTGGAATATTATAACCGCTTTTACATCGTGGAGGGCAACAAGCGCGTGAGCGTCATGCGTCGGCTCGATGCGGTGAGCATCGAGGCGGACGTCACCCGCGTCCTGCCGGAGCCGGAGGACAGCGAGCGCTACCGCGTCTATCAGGAATTTTTGAGCTTCTACGCCGATACGAAGATCAATTTCATCACCTTCACCCGCGAGGGCAGCTATGAAAAGCTCTATAAACTGATGGGCAAAACGCCGGGCAAGAAGTGGTCGCCGGAGGATCTGTTTGATTTTCAGTCCTGCTTCTACCGCTTCCAGCAGGCATACAGCGCCAAGGCCGAGGGCAGCGCGCCGATGCCCGCCTGCGACGCGCTGCTGATCTATCTGGAGGTTTTCGGCTACGAGGACAGCGTGGAGAAAACGCCCGCCGAGTTCGGGCAGGAGATCGAGCGGATCTGGTCTGAATTTGTCGTCGCCGCGGCCAACAAGCCCGCCGCGCTGCTCTCCCAGCCGACGGAGGCCAAGCCGGGCTTTCTGCAATCCGTCTGGCACAAGCCGCCGCAGACGGTGCGCTGCGCGTTCCTCTACAACCGCTCGCCGCAGGATTCCGGCTGGTCGTATTGGCACGAGCTGGGGCGCAAGGCGCTTGAGGATACCTTCGGTTCCCGCGTGGAAACCGTCTGCCGCGAATGCGTCGCGCAGGAGGACGCGCAGGAGGTCATCGAACGCTTCATCGAGGACGGCTACGACGTGATTTTCGCCGCCTCCCCCGTCTTTTTGGACGCCTGCATCCGTCAGTGTGCCATCCACCCGAACGCCAAAATCCTCAACTGCTCGCTGCTGGCCAGCTACCACAATGTCCGCAGCTACTACCTGCGCGTGTACGAGGCCAAATTTGTCTTGGGCGCGATTGCCGCCGCCCTGTCGGAAAGCGACGAAATCGGCTACATCGCGGATTACCCCATCTACGGCACGCCCACGTCGATCAATGCCTTCGCCCTCGGCGCGCAGATGGTCAACCCGCGCGCCAAAATCGTGCTGGAATGGTCCACCCTGCCCGGCCACAGTCCGGAGGCGGCGCTGGCCGCGCGCGGCGTGCACATCATCTCCAGCCGCGACATCAGCGCGCCGCATCTGGAATCGCGCGCGTTCGGCCTGTATCACGAGCAGGACGGCGTGATCGCCAACCTCGCCATGCCGATTTGGAACTGGGGCAAGCTGTACGAGGGCATCGTCCGCAGCATCCTGACCGGCGCGTGGAGCGACGAGGGCGAGCACAACGCCGACCGCGCCATGAATTACTACATGGGCATGTCCACCGACGCGATTGACATCATCTGCTCCCAACGCCTGCCCGCGCGCACGCGGCGGCTGGTCGATCTGCTGCACGAGCGCATCCGCGCCGGCGCGTTTCTGCCGTTCGTCGGGCCGATTGTCGATCAGGCCGGTCAGGTTCACGTCGCGGCCGACGTGGCGCTGACCCCGCAGGAGATCATCCTGATGGATTACCTCGCCGGAAATGTCATCGGCCGGATTCCCTCAGTGGACGAGCTGAACGACGTCGCCAAGGGGCTGGTTTCGCTGCAAGGCATCCGTGCCGCCACAAAGGAGTGAGCCGATGAAGATTCTTCTGCTCGCCGATCAGGCGGAACCGACGCTCTGGGAGCATCTGGACAGGCGCAAGCTCGAAGGCGTGGAGCTGGTGCTGGCCTGCGGCGATCTGCCCGCCAGCTATCTCTCCTTCCTCACCTGCTTCACCGCCGCGCCCATCCTCTATATCCGCGGCAACCACGACGACCAATACGCCCAAAACCCGCCGGAGGGCTGCCTGTGCATCGAGGATCAGGTCGTGACCGTCGGCGGCCTGCGCATCCTCGGCCTCGGCGGCTCGATGCGCTATAACCGCGGCGTGAACCAGTATACCGAAAAGCAGATGCGCCAGCGCGTTCAAAAGCTCCGCTTCAAAATCTGGCGCAGCGGCGGCATTGATATCCTGATGACCCATTCCCCCGCGCGCAACCTCGGCGACGACACCGATCTGGCGCACACCGGGTTCAAAACCTTTCTGGATGTGATGGAAAAGTACCGCCCGCGCTACATGGTGCACGGCCATGTCCACCAAAACTATCAATACAATTTCAAGCGCGTCCGTCATCACGGCGACACCACCGTCATCAATGCGTTCGGCTACTATCTGCTGGATGTGCCCGTAACCGAACATTCGTGAATTGACCCGTTTGAATTTTCGTTTTTTTCTTGCTTTTTGGCGCCATCGCTTCTATAATATGGAGGATATGCGCGGCGGTCTGTCGCGCGTAAACTTCATATTTACAAAGGAGATATCGCCATGCAGAACCAAGGTATCCGCGATGCCCGCTCGTTGGGCACCCCGAAGTTGCTCGTTCTGGGCCTCCAGCACATGTTCGCCATGTTCGGCGCGACGGTGCTCGTGCCCGCGCTGACTGGCCTTTCCGTTTCCGCGACGCTGCTGTTCGCAGGTCTGGGCACGCTGTTCTTCCATTTCCTCACGAAGGGCAAGGTTCCGGCCTTTCTGGGCAGCTCGTTCGCGTATCTGGCCGGCTATGCCGCCATCGCGCCGAACGGCGAAGCCGCGCTTCTCCCCTACGCCTGTGTGGGCGTCGCCGCTTCCGGCCTGCTGTATCTGATTCTCGCAGCGCTGGTGCGCGGCTTCGGCGCGAACCGCGTCATGCGGTTCTTCCCGCCGGTCGTCACCGGCCCGATCATCATCTGCATCGGCATGACGCTGGCCAACTCCGCCATCAACAACTGCACCGGCAGTTGGGATATCGCGCTGGTCGCCATCCTCACGGTGGTCATCTTCAACATCTGGGGCAAGGGCATGCTGCGCATCATCCCGATTCTGCTGGGCGTGCTCGTCTCCTATGTCTACGCCGCCGTCACCGGCCGCGTGGATTTCTCCGGCGTGGCCAGCGCCGCGTGGATCGGCCTGCCGGTGAAGATGGAAAACACCGTCTTCTCCCTCATCGGCAACTGCGACGCGAACCTGCTCGTCACCGCCATCATCGCCATCATGCCCATCGCGTTTGCGACCATGATCGAGCACATCGGCGATATCTGCGCGATCTCCTCCACCGTCGGCGCCAACTTCATCGCCGATCCGGGTCTGCACCGCACCCTGCTGGGCGACGGTCTCGCCACGAGCATCGCGTCCCTCTTCGGCGCGCCGGCCAACACCACCTACGGCGAGAACACCGGCGTTCTGGCGCTGACCCGCGTGTATGATCCGCTGGTCATCCGTCTGGCCGCCGTCTACGCGATCATCGCGTCCTTCTGCCCGAAGTTCGCGGCGCTCGTTTCCGCCATGCCGACCGGCACCATCGGCGGCGTCTCCCTGATTCTCTACGGCATGATCTCCGCCATCGGCGTGCGCAACCTCGTTGAGAACCGCGTGGATCTGGCCAAGAGCCGCAACGTCATCGTCGTTTCGCTGATTATCTCGCTGGCACTGGGCATCACCTTCTCCACCGCGGGCGCGATCTCCTTCCATGTCGGCGAGTTCACGCTGAACTTCTCCGGCCTGGCTGTCGCCGCCATCGTCGGCATTGTGGTCAACGCCATCCTTCCGGGCAAGGATTACAACTTCCAGAACGACTACGAATACGGCAAGACGACCGAGGATCACGGTCAGATGCTGTAAGCTCACAAACGCAAACCAGAGTTTGGTTTCAAACGCAAACCAAACTCTGGTTTTTTCTGTTTTTATACAGCAAATGAGCAAATCCGAAATTTTGCACAAATTCC
>OLOS01002679.1_pt1 | contig 11664 bp, 11 predicted proteins | sample 1672631 | NCBI WGS metagenome assembly OLOS01 (sample SAMEA3136707, study PRJEB25190) | human gut metagenome | biome: human gut; feature: human-associated habitat; material: faeces | place: Austria | collected 2013 | reverse complement strand
GAAATTAACGGCAAGTCGCAAGACCCGCCGTTTTTTTGGTGCATTTTTTCAGAATTTCTCTTACTCGGCATTCTCTGCGGCAAACGGCTCCGGCAGACGCATTCCGCCTTCCGCCGATTTAACGGTACGGAGAAAAGCGGGAATTTTTTCGTGGCTATGTCGTACATAAAAAATACGACAAATTTTCCCGATAAAAAGTTTTTTCTTGACAGTCTTTACGAAATGATGTATATTCTATTCAAAAGGGAGTAGCTAGCACGGTTTTGTGTATCTGTCGGCGTCAGTACGGGTCTTTTGACTCCGCTACGGATTGAAATGGCGAGACTTTTGTATCAAAGCAAAGGCTTTGATACAAAAGTGCTCGCCATTTTTTGTGTCTGCCAAAAGGAGCTGTAAAATTTGAAGCAGGAAAAACAAATATATGAAAAAGAGCTTTCCGAATTGCTGCGGGAATTGGGCTGCCGCGATACGGGATTGTCCAATTCGGAAGCCGAAAGCCGCTTGGTAAAATACGGTGCAAACGAACTTCATACAGGAAAGCAGAAAAGTATTCTCCAGATTTTTTTGGGGCAATTTGCGGACCGCCCCGGGAGGAGTCAAAAACGGCGGTGGCGGAGTGTATCAGCGCCAGGATCCGTCCCATTATGATTACAGGCGATCATAAAATCACTGCGGCGGCTGTCGTGCGAGAAATAGGGATTCTGCATGACGGGACGGAAGCCGTTGAAGGTGCAGTTATTGATAAAATGAGCGATGAAGAACTTCAGCACTTTGTTCCGAAGGTCAGCGTTTATGCCAGAGTAACCCCCGAGCATAAAATCAGAATTGTTCGGGCGTGGCAGCATCGCGGCAATCTTGTTGCTATGACCGGTGACGGCGTCAACGATGCTCCCGCTTTGAAGCAGGCAGACATCGGCGTTGCAATGGGCATTACCGGAACGGAGGTTGCCAAGGATGTCGCCGACATGGTGCTGACGGACGATAACTTCGCCACAATCGTAAAAGCCGTAAAAAACGGAAGAAACGTGTACGCAAACATCAAACGAGCCATTCAGTTTCTGCTGTCCGGTAATACAGCCGGAATACTGACGGTGCTTTACGCTTCCCTGCTGGGGCTGCCTGTACCCTTTGCGGCAGTTCACCTGCTGTTCATCAATCTGCTGACAGATTCCCTGCCTGCAATCGCGCTTGGGCTGGAGCCTCACACCGACGAAGTTATGCATGGAAAGCCGCGACCTCGGAACGAGGGTATTTTGACAAAACCGTTCCTTATCCACGTGGGTAGTGAAGGTGTGGTGCTTGCCGCCGCTACCATTTCGGCATTCTATTTGGGGCTAAACTGTGGCGGAACCGCCGTCGGGCAAACCACGGCATTTTCTACCCTGTGCCTCAGTCGACTGTTCCATGGCTTCAGTTGTAAATCACAGCACCCGGTGCTGTTGACTCGAAAATTTTGGAACAACCGTACGCTTTTGGGCGCGTTTGCCGCAGGAGCGCTGCTGTTGGGGCTGGTGCTGACGGTTCCCGCACTGGCACCGCTGTTTTCTGTTGCCAAATTGTCCTCAGATATGCTCGCCGCCGTTGTAGGCTCGGCTTTCGGTTCTATGCTTATTATCCAAATTATGAAACTTATTCAAAAATAACAACCTGTGTGCCGTGTGCAAAGATGCCCGGCTATGCCATCCGAAATGCTGCATAAAAAAACTGTTGAAAATAAAAAATCTGCTGTGCTTCTGCGCCGCAGCAAAAAAACGGACGGATTCCTTTCAGAATCCGTCCGCTTTTATTACTCACCGTATTTATCCTGCAAGTCGGGAAAAATCCTCTTTTGCGAAATTTGCAGTGCTGTATGCGAAAATCACTTGATCGTAATTGTCGGGATTTATCTCCGAAAGCTGCGCCTCGGAGGCATCCGAAAGGCAGACCATGGTGATTTTTTTGTAATGCAGCGTCATAAAGGGAACCCAACTTTTTGCGGTATCATCGCAGAACACCAAAAGACTCTTTCCCTCCTCCGAATCATCGGTTATCTCGGTCACGGCGGAAATCCCGCCGAAAATCGCATCGGTAGCATTGGGAAAATCTTCTTCTAAATCATAAAGTCCGTTTACGAAGCCCTCGCTGCCGTCCGCGTAATAATGAGAAACGGTTTTAGTGCTCTTGTCTGCGCTGTACTCATAGAGGGAGAGAAAGTCCGCGGCAGAATATTCTCTTATCATTGGTGCCGCAAGGGAACCGTAGAAATTTTGTCTGGCATAGGCAACGGAAAAATCCGACTGATTTCGGGGCTTAATGCCCAGCCTTTCAGCAAGACTCGCATAGATGTAATATCCGCCGAGGCAGGTGGGCAAATCCTCCGTGTGGTAATAAATGTATTCGTCCCTGCTGTTGAAAAGCGCTTGGTAAACATCCACCATTCTCACCGAGCCGTAGATTTTTTCGTAAATTTCGTTGATATAATGCCGCTGATTGAAAAATTGCGCCGCAGTATATGTGCTGACCTCCTGCTGACGGATAACGGAGGCTGTGGGAATGAGCATCAAATACACATCGGTTTCAGTGCTCCTGGCAAAGTCCTCAATGCAGGCGCAAGCGCATCCCGAAAGTGCATTTTGCGGCTTTTCCATGTCTCGCAGCAGGCTGCCGTCGCTGCCGATGATTATATCGCCAAAGCTGCGAACTCCGGATATGAAGCGAATTTTCATCATAAGCGCAACAAGCTCATCGTGCAGAGGCACGCTCTCCGCAAGAGCATTTTCGATATTTTCAAGGTTTATGCTATTATTTTCTTGCATTTTTTCTACCGCTCCGGCGGCAGCGTAAATGCTTACAACAAGAAAAATTGCTATAACAAGCAACGCAGCTGCTCTCTTCACAAAAATCGCTCCCTTCCTGTCAAATAAGCTCTCCGGTCACCAGCGCGAGCAAAGCCACTGTTTCCGCCACCGCAAAAATGTTATAAACAAGCGGGGCTTTTTTGCTTATATACCTTATTAAAGTGCTGAACGCGCTTGTGAGAAAGAACATTCCCACAATGAGTACAAGCACATTTTGCGAAACAATGTATGAAACTTCATCCGTAATTGTAACAGTATCTACACCAATCATTGCTTTAAATGTAGGCAAAATACCCACTCTCTCCTCCGTCGAAATGATGGTCATGGAGAGCATTGTTATACAAAAAGTATAAAGCCGTGCAAAAATTCGCGGGATTTTGAGCAGAGTTTTTCTTAAAAACGCACCCTCGATGATTATGAAAACCGCAATGTAAAGTCCCCACGCGACATAGTTCATTCGCACCCCAAACCACACTCCACAGAGCATACAGATGAGCAGCGTGTCCACCACAAACTGAATTGCAGAGTCTTTTTTGGTACGCAAATTGTCGTAAACATAGTGTCGGAAGAACTCCGTAACCGTCATATTGAAGCGGTCGAGGAAGTCCGTAACGCTTGGGCTTTGGAACGGAAAGTAGAAATTTTTCGGCAGCTCGATTCCGAAGCAGCGGCCGAGTCCCCGCGCCATATCGCAAAATCCGGATAGGTCGTAAAACATCATCATACCCAAAGTGACAGTTTTCATCCATGCGCCGACCACAGAAATTTCGCTTATTGCGGCGGAGGAAAGATCGTTATACATCTGCGAAAGCGGCAGCGCTAAAAGTACATATTTAGCAAGTCCGCGCAAAAACAGGTAAAGTCCCTTTCCTGTTTCACGCAGCGAAAACCGCTCCGCACAGGCACTTGTGCGCCTTTGCCCCGCACGGACGAGCGGTCCGCGATAGAGCTTTCCGAAGAAGCTGAGGAAAGCGGCAAACTCCGGGAAAGGGTGAATATATTCTGCCTCGCCCTTGTATGCGTCCACGAAATATCCCGTGGAGGTGAAGGCAATCACCATCACTCCAAGTGGCAGCTCTAACCCGCTTATCTGATTCATCACGGAGAAAAATACCATCATCAGCGTATTTATGAAAACCGTCAGCACGAAAGCGAAGCGTTTTTTCTTTTGGTTTTCATCGTTTTTCCGCATGAACTCGGACATAGCGAACTGGAATATAATGTTTATCGCATAGAGCGGAAAGTATTTCCACTGTGCAAGAGCGACGAACCCGGCGGAGATCGCCGTGAGCGCCCAGCTCTTCAGCTTTTTCGGTGCGAGGTTAAAGACCAGCAGCGCCGCAGGAAGAAACAGGTATAAAAACGTAAGGCTGCCGAACTGCATAACGTCTCCTTTCCGGCGGGGCGACATAAACGCCGCCGCAAGCGCCTTTATAATAAGGTATATAAGCAGAATTTGTGCGCCTGCCGCGCACACTAGGGTATTGTCAAGAGGAAAATTTGCTTTTAGTGAAAGCGGCGGCGGTCAATCTGCAGCAGATGGATTTTTTATGCTTTCAAGCACCGCTTCAAGCTCATCTCTGTCGGTGATTACCGGCAAAATGCGGCAGAGCGCCGAGGTCGAGAGCAGGGGCGGTAAATCGAAGTGCTCGCAAATTTTCTTTCGCAGGGCGGCGGAGTTTTCGCCGCCGGAAAGCCCGATTGAGTAAAAATACGCCGTGGTGAGCGGCTCCTTTTTCTCCGTTTCCCCCGCCGGAGTTATTCCCGCGGCGGCGAAAGCCCGGAGCATTGCCTCGGTGGTCATGCCCTCCACCCCGATGAGATGCTCTTTTCCCGGATGGATTTTGCGGCGTTCTTTGCCGTGAACGCTGGGAATATATACATTTTTTACATTCTCGAGGGGTAGCGCAGACATAAGATAATGGCGAATTCTGAAGCCTGCGGAGTCGGAATCCGTGAGGATTATCACGCCGTTTTTCTCCGCCATTCGGCGGATAAGAGCCATTCGCTCCTTATTATTGTATATATTAAATCCGCCGAGTTCAAGAATATTTGCTTCAAAGAGAGAAGCAAGGCGTATCTTATCGTACTTGCCCTCGACGATGATTGTTTCCTTGATTTTGATTTTTTCCTGCTGCGTGCTCATTCGCTTTTCCTGTTTATGTAGAATATTTTCGCAACCGTTTCATCGAGAATAACGTCATCGTCGCCGCCGCTGCCCTTCATCATCTGCTCCGCCGAGAGTAAAACATCAAGGCACTCGCGCAGCGAGGCGGCGCTGTATTTCTGCTGAGCGGACATGGCTTTGTCAATTACAAAGTCCCTGCGGGCATAGGAGCGTGGCCAGTCGCGCATCATATCGGATTTGTTTTTTCCGCATGAGCGTGCGTTTTTTGCCCGATACATATCCACAAAAGTGCCGGAAAGTGCCGCCAGCACCGAGTTTGGATTTTGACCGAGGCTGCGAAGCTCATCGAGCACAACGAATGCGCTGCTTCTGTCTCCGGCGGAAATTTTCGTTGCGAGATCGTAGATTTTAGCGTCCGGAGTGGGGCTTGACATAAGGTCGATATCGGCTTTTGTTATCTCGCCGCTGCCGCGATATTCAGAAGTTTTTCTTACTTCGTTAAGCAGATTGGCGCTGTCGCTGCCGCAGCGTTCGATTAAATAATAGGACAGACTGCGTTCCAAAGTGCAGTGATATTTTCTTGCGGCAGCTTCCATCATGCCGCAAAGCTCCACCTTGGTGGGAGAGTCGCACTGCATAATGCCGCCGCCGCATTTGTCTATAAGCTTTTTGAGGGGTGTGAAGCGGTCGCGCTTTTTCTTGTCGGTTTTTGAGTCGCTCTTTGCGTCCTTTTTCGGAGCGGAGTCCACCGCGGCAAATGTAAAAATAAGGGTAGCGTCATTCTCGGCGCAGACCTGCTCCACAAGCTCCTCGAACTTTTTGTACTCCCTGTCGCCGAGGGCGTTAAAGGGTATGTCCTCCGCAAGAATACAGCGGCGGCCGCCGCCGAACGTGACTTCAAAAACCGCGTCTGCAAGGGCGTCAGCAGAAATATTTCCCGAAAACCTGTGTATATCAAAGCTGTTTTTGCCGGAGGAAATCTCCGCAAGCTTATTGACCACGCCGCGGCGGCGGTGGTCGTCGCTGCCCGCCACAAAGTAGCACGGCAGGGGTATTCCGGTTTTGAGATGACGTTTTATCTCGTCAATGTTCTTAAAAATCACAGAATATTTTCCTTTCGGTAAGGCTTATGCCATTGGATTTTGTTCTCTGTGGGCGGACAGTTTCGCCGTGCTGCGGCGAAACTTCAAAGCGGTGCTCAAAGCGTACTCAAGCAAGCTTCGGGCGTGCTCAAGCGGGTTTATCGGTGCTCAAAGCACGATTTTGAGCAGCTCTGCGGGGGTGTTTATTATGTAATCCGCGCCGGAGGAGGCAAGCTCCTCCCTGCCGCCGTAGCCGTAAACGGCGCCCACGGCGGTAATTCCGTTTTCGTGAGCACCGAGCATATCCATATCTCTGTCCCCCACCATAACCGCATGCTCATGCGGTTTTTCGCCGTATTTCAAGCGGTCGAGAGCAACCTTTATAATCTTCGGCTTGCTGTCGAGGGTCTTATCGAGGGTGGTGCCCACCACGGTATCGAAGTATTTGAGCACGCCGTATTCCTCAAGGATTATCCTGCACGCCGTCTCCGGCTTGCAGGAGGCAAGAGCGATTTTCACGCCGTGCTCATGCAGAGTCTTGAGCATCTCCGCGGTTTCGGGATACATAACGCTCTGGTGGATACCGCTCACATTGAAAAGCTCGCGGTATTTTTCGGTGAGCACCTCGCACATATCCGGATCGAAGCCGTATTTTGCAAAGGTTTCACGGAGAGGAGGTCCGATGTAGCTTTTGAGCTTCTCCGGGTCGTCCTCGATAATTCCCACGGAATCGAGCGCATATTTTATACAATTCGTAATACCCTCGTAGGGGTCGCCGAGGGTTCCGTCTAGGTCAAAAAGCGCATATTTAAACATAACATTTCATTCTCCGAGTTTTTTTGCCGCCATAAGCGCAAGCTCCAGCGCCTTATCCGCCGCCTGATTGCGGACGGAAATTCTGTCGCCGGAGAAGTGATTTTCCGTAACTTCGCTGTATTTATCACTGTTCACCGCCACAAAAACCAGTCCGACGGGCTTTCCCTCGCCGCCGTTCGGCCCGGCAAGTCCTGTTACAGAAACGCCGATTTCGGCGTTCATAATTTTTCTGACTCCCGCCGCCATTTCTGCGGCTGTTTTTGCAGAAACCGCGCCGAGGGTTTCGAGGGTTTCTTTTTCTACTCCGAGTATTTTATTTTTCGCTTCGTTGCAGTAGGTGACTGCGCCGTATTTGAACGCCTCCGACGCGCCGGAAACGCTTGTTATGCGGGCGGCGACAAGTCCGCCGGTGCAGCTTTCCGCGGTGGAGACGGTCGCTCCCGCGGCGCGCAGGGTGGCGACAAGTTCAAATTCGTATGCGGGCATTGTTCCTCCTTTTCAGCCTTCCCCAAAGGGGAAGGTGGATTTCGTTTTCGGCTTGTCTGAAAACGAAAGACGGATGAGGGCCGCTCCGGAACGGAGCGTAATTCGATGCCTCTCACCCTATTTTTTCTTTTATTTTAGCGTCAATATAACGGCAAGCACTTTCAAAATCTTCGTTTATATCTCTATTCAAAATGCGCAAAACATCTATACCGATGTGATTCAGATATTCCGTCCTTTTGCTGTCATATTCCCTTGCCTTTGTTTCATAATGCTGACTTCCGTCAAGCTCAACTGCTATATGCGCCTTTTCACAATAAAAATCAAGTATATAATTTCCTATCGCTTTTTGCCTTTTGAACTGTGGAGTATATCCCCTCAAAAAATCATACCAAAGGTGTTTTTCTTCTTTGGTCATATTTTTCCGTAGTTCTTTTGCATATTCTTTGCAATTTTTGTTTGAACAGAGATATTCAAGCATTATGTGCCTCCGATTTTGAAGTTACGCCCGTCGTTGTCGGGCGGCCCTCATCCGTCACGGAACTGCTCCAAAGGCGCACTTCCGTGCCACCTTCCCCAAAGGGGAAGGCTAAAAGGGTCCTTCGTCCTTCGGGACGAAAGACCCCTTCGCCAAAAATTATTCTTCGCTATTCACTATGGCGATATGCAGCTCGTCGAGGTTTTTCTGCTCGACCTCGGTGGGGCACATGGTCATAAGCTCCGTGGCGGTCTGAACCTTCGGGAAGGCGATGACGTCGCGGATGGAGGGGCGGTCGAGCATGAGCATAACCATACGGTCAAGGCCGAACGCCATTCCGCCGTGGGGCGGCACGCCGTATTTTTCCGCCTCAAGCAGGAAACCGAAGCGCGCCTGTGCGCGTTCCTCGGAAAGACCCAGCGCCTGAAGCATCTTGTCCTGAACCTCGGTGTCGCTTATTCTGATGGAGCCGCCGCCAAGCTCGCAGCCGTTGAGCACCATATCGTAGGCGCGGGCGTAGCAGTCGCCGGGGTCGGACATCAGCTTGTCCTCGTCGCCCTTGCGCGGGCAGGTGAAGGGGTGGTGCATTGCCATCCAACGGTTCTCCTCATCCGACCACTCGAACAGCGGGAAGTCGGTGACCCAAAGGAAGTTGAATTTGCCCTTGGGAATGAGGTCGAGGCGGCGGGCAATCTCCAGACGGAGGGCGCCGAGTGCGCTGAACACAATATCGTTGCGGTTATCCGCCACTATGAAGATAACGTCGCCGGTTTCGGCGCCGAGGCGTTCGCGGATTGCGATTTTTTCTTCCTCGGAAAGGAATTTTTCGTAGCTTGAGGTTATGCCGTCCTCGGTGAGGCGGGTCCATGCAAGGCCCTTCGCCTTAAAGAGCTTGACGGTTTCGGTGAGCTTGTCAATTTCCTTTCTGGTGAGGGTGTGAACGGCGTTTTTCGCCACAATAGCGCGAACGGAGCCTTTCTCCAACGCGCCTGCGAACACCTTGAACTCGCAGTTTTTAAGCAGGTCGGAAAGGTCGCAAAGCTCCATTCCGAAGCGGGTGTCCGGCTTATCGGAGCCGAAGCGGTTCATAGCCTCGTCCCAAGTCATACGAATGAATGGCGTTTCGATATCCATTCCCATAACGTCCTTGAAAACGCGCTTCACAAGACCCTCGTTCATGGTCATAATGTCGTTTTCGTCCACGAAGCTCATTTCCATATCAATTTGGGTGAACTCCGGCTGACGGTCGGCGCGAAGATCCTCGTCACGGAAGCAGCGGGCGATCTGCATATATCTGTCGCAGCCGGACATCATAAGAAGCTGTTTATAAAGCTGCGGGCTTTGGGGCAGAGCGTAGAAGCAGCCTGGGTGAACGCGGGAAGGAACGAGATAGTCGCGGGCGCCCTCCGGGGTGGATTTGATGAGGTCGGGAGTTTCAATTTCCATAAAGCCGTTTTCGTCGTAGTAGTCGCGAACGCTCTTTACGATTTTATGGCGCATCATCAGAATGTTCTGCATTTCGCCGCGGCGAAGGTCGAGGTAGCGGAATTTAAGGCGCAAATCCTCTTTTGCGTTGGTGTTGTCGCTGACCTCAAAGGGCGGGGTCTGGCTCTTTGCCAGAACGAACAGCTCGGTGACAAAAAGCTCCACCGCACCGGTGGGAATTTCCGTGTTGACGGATTCTCTTCTGCGAATTACACCCTTTGCCTCAAGGACGTATTCCGCGCGAACGGCGGCAGCCTTTTCAAAGGTTTCTCTGTCGGTTCCGTCGCCGAATGCAAGCTGCAAAATGCCGCTTCTGTCCCGAAGGTCAATGAAGATGAGGTTTCCGAGGTCGCGGGTCTTTTGCGCCCAGCCGAAAACCACCGCCTCCTGACCGATGTTGTTTTCGTTAAATTCACCGCAGTACGCGGTACGGTTGTAACCGTTTATCATATATGTATTCCTCCGGTTTTCTCGGCTCCCCTTGTGTAGGGGAACTGAATTTTTATTAAGGATTTGAGCAAAAAGACTCGGGGGCTGTATCCCCCGACAAGGTATGCGTTTGCACTATGCCTTTTTACCCTATAAATTGATTGTCATTGTCAAATCTGTGCACGGCGCGGGAGCGCCCTCGGCGATAACCCAAAGGCCGTTCCGCATCCTCTCTCAAAACTTGCAGTCGCGGTGGCAGGAGGCGCAGTCGTGGGTGCACTCGTCCGGCTGCGGGTCGGTGGAGCTGATTGCGTCATAAAGATCGCCGAAATCGTTCTCATAAACGTACTCGATAATCTCGTCAAGAGCAACCTTTTCGGAAGTGCCCTCCTTCATATTTTTCACGGTGACTTTGCCGACTTCAAGCTCGGAATCTCCGATTATACAACTGAATGTAGCGCCGATTTTGTCGGCGTATTTCATCTGAGCCTTGACACTGCGCTCCATAAGATCACATTCGGCGCAGAATCCCTCAGCGCGGAGTGCGTTCACGATGGTTGCGGCTTCCATGCCGGCTTTTTTACCCATCGAGCCGATGTAAATATCAACTTTTCTGTCCTCCGGAAACGGCACGCCGGTCTTTTCCATAAGCAGCAGCAGCCGTTCAAGTCCCATTGCAAAGCCAATTCCGGGGGTCGGCGCGCCGCCGATCAGCTCAACCAAGCCGTCGTAGCGTCCGCCGCCGCAGACCGTTCCCTGTGCGCCTATGCAGTCGCTTACGAACTCGAAAACGGTGCGGGTGTAGTAGTCAAGTCCCCGAACGATGGTGGGATTTATTTTATATTCGATGCCAAGCCCATCAAGGCGCTGCTGAAGCTCCTCGAAATGGGCGCGGCAGTCGTCGCAGAGGTAATCTATGATGTGGGGCGCGCCCTCGGCAACCTTTTTGCAGTCGGGACATTTGCAGTCCAGAATACGCATGGGGTTTCGCTCAAGGCGGTCGCGGCAGGTGTCGCAAAGCTCGCTTTCGCGGCTGTGGAAATAGGCTTTCAGCGCCTCGTTATAGTCACTGCGGCAGCTTTGGCAGCCGATGGAGTTGATTTCGAGAGTCAGACCCTCTATTCCCAGTTGGTCGAAAATGCTGCTGACCATGGAAATCATTTCTGCGTCCGCCGCGGGCGAAGCGGCGCCCAAAAGCTCTGCGCCGAACTGGTGGAACTCGCGCAGGCGGCCTGCCTGAGGTTTTTCATAGCGGAAGCAGCTGATGAGGTAGCTCACTTTTACCGGCAGCGCACCCGCAAGCACTCCGTGCTCGATAAGCGTGCGCATTGCGCCGGCAGTCCCCTCCGGGCGGAGAGTTATTGAACGGTCGCCCTTGTCCTTGAAGGTGTACATCTCCTTTTGAACCACGTCGGTGCCGTCACCGACGCCCCGGGCGAAAAGCTCGGTGTGCTCAAATGTCGGGAAACGGATCTCTTTGAAACCGTAAAGGTTCGCGGTTTCAAGGGCAACCTTTTCAAGGTACTGCCATTTTCCGCTCTGTTCCGGAAGCACATCCTGCGTGCCTCGCGGTGCTTTTGTAATAATTGCCATAAAAATACCTCTATTCTCGGCTCCCCTGTGCAAGGGAAGCTGGATTTTTGCATTAAAAATTTGAGCAAAAAGACTGAGGGGTTATATCCGCGACCGGTTGTAGCGTCTGCACCGCGCATTCCTGTCGTTTTTGCTCCAAATCAAAATTAAGTGTGATATAAAAATTAGCCGACATTGCCGAATCTGTGGCTTTGCGGCAGCGTCTTGATTTGCCATTGCAAGGTTCGCATCGAGCGTTTGCAGAACGGTTCGTGACTCCCCTGCGCAAGGGGAGCGAATGCGGTGCTTTGCACCGCATTCGTATAAGCGATCCTTTATCTCACCAGGTTCCGC
>OLOS01002676.1_pt1 | contig 11702 bp, 7 predicted proteins | sample 1672631 | NCBI WGS metagenome assembly OLOS01 (sample SAMEA3136707, study PRJEB25190) | human gut metagenome | biome: human gut; feature: human-associated habitat; material: faeces | place: Austria | collected 2013 | reverse complement strand
CTTGTAAATGTTTAGCAGGCTGGGCGGCGGTTCAATGCCCGGCAAAACCGAAAAGCAAAGCCCGTGCGCCTGGTTGGGGCCGTGGTAGGGGTCTTGCCCAATAATAACCGCTTTAATTTTGCTAAACGGGGTGTAGCGCAGCGCGTTAAAAATGTTGTGCATTTCGGGGTAAACGGTGCCGCTGCTGTATTCTTTTTTTAAAAACTGCCGCAGCGTTAGGTAGTACGGCATTTTCCATTCGTCTTTTAAAATCTCGTCCCAGTCGTTTCCAATTTGAACCATAGTAAACCCCCAAAGCGTTTTAAAAAATTTAGTGCGCAGCTTTAAATTCAGCACTGCTTTTATTATAAAGGCCGGGCGCTGCGCTGTCAAGTAAAGAGGTTTTTGTTCGGCCGTTCCATTTGTTGCTACATTGGGTGTCAAAAATAAACATTTTGTTGTCAAAAATAAACATTTTGGTGTTTTAACCTTTTCAAAAGCTGGGCAATATGTTAAAATAACAGTAACATCAGCGGGCAATTTTTGTTGGGGAGATTTGCGGTTTGCCGTGCTGAAATTTTATTGGGAGGATTATTCAATGGAAAAGATCTTAGCCGTGTTACTAACCGCCGCTCTGCTTTTTGGCTCGGCGTTTGGCGCCTTTGCCGCAAGCGATGTAGATATGGATATGGGCGGGTTAGACGAAAGCAGCGGTGCAGCAACTGTTACCTTAAACCAACCGTATTTTATTGGGGAAAATGGCGGTGTAGCCAAGGGGAACGATTATGTTTTGGCAACCGCCAGCCAAACCGGCGAGGTAGAGGCAGGCACCACCGTGCAATTTACGCTGCACGACCTGAACACCGTTGCCTACCGTTTTCTTGGCTGGTTTAACAGTGCCGGCAATTGCCTTTCTACCGAGCAAAGCTTTGCCTTAACGGTAGAAAACAGCGTAACGGTTACGCCGCGGCTTGCTACGAAAAACATTATTGGCGAAGCCGCCGGGTTTGAGGGCTACGCAGCCGGCACCAGCTTGCTGGTAAGTTCGGCAGAGCAAGCCCCCGGCAACGGCAAAATTGGCTTTGGCAAAAACGCGGGGTACGACGGTGCCGGTTCCGGCGCCACCGCAATGGTTTTAGACGAAAACGGCTTTGCCGGGCAGTTTTCCGGGGCAACGCTTAGCGGCAGCCGTGCGCTGGTAACCAACACCAATTACCGGGCGTTTGAATACGGTCTTTCGGTTAAAAAGAACACCACCTACACGCTAAGCTACCGCTGGCTTGCTAAAAGCAGCAAAACCAAAGCCGGGGGTGTTTATTACGGCATTAACGCCACCTTTGTAAACTCGGCCTACAACCTGCCAAACGCCAATGCGGCCTCCAGCGGCACAACCGGTATGCTGGGCTTTGCTAAAATTGAGGGCACCAGCGACGCCAAAACCTGGAACACCGCAACGGTTACCTTTAACAGCGGCGACTGTGAAACCGCTTACCTTTACATTTGCCCCACCAGCGACGGAAACCTTTCCGGCGCTTGCACCTTTGCTATAGACGATTTGATTTGCATAGAGCAGACCGAGCCGCAGACCTTTACCTTAGATATGAAATCCTGCGCCTCTTTGCAGCCGGCAAACTTTAGCCTAAAAAGCTTAGATTCTATTAGCTTGGGGCAAACGCTGAAATTTAAGGTACTGTACGCCGGCAACCAAAAGCCAACGGTTAAAATGAACGGTCTGATTTGCGAGCCGGATGAAAACGGCCTTTACAGCGTAACGGTGCAGCATTTAAACGCGGTGCTTTCGGTGCGTTTTGTGGGGGATGAGGCATTGAACGATTGGGATAAAGATTATTGCGGCCGCGACCTTTCGATTTATAACGAGGAGGTTTACTTAGAAAATATTTGGAGCGGCGATACCGTTTACCAGGAGGCCGCCCTGTTTTACACCGGGCGAGATACCGTGCAGCTGCTGTACCCGGTTGAGGAAATGGTTTCTCTGCGTTCGTTTGATTTAAAAATTAATTATGTGCAAGGGGTAGACTACGAAATTACCGCCGACGGCAAAATAAAAAGGTTAGAAGGCAGTCGTATTCCGGTTTACACCGATGCGCTGACCACTACGCAAAAGCCTAACGTTAACGCTTTTCCCATTAAGGGCAACGAGAACGGCGAGTGGTTGACCTTTATTGATGACAAAACCTTTCCCTCCACCGCAATTTCGGCCACCTACAAGCACAGCAAGACCTTTGAAAACGGTTTTCAGCCCGCGGCGCCGGCCAGTCAGACCGAAAAGCTTAGCACAGTAATGCAAAAGCTGAAGCGCGGTGAGGAGGTTAACATTGTAGTTTACGGCGACAGTATTTCCTGCGGGTGGAGTAGCTCCGGTTTAAATGAGAATTTTGATATTTACGATACCGACCTAAGGCTGCACAGCGAAACGCGCCCGGGCCACTATGTAATTAATGTTGCACCCTACGCTCCTACTTGGATTGAAATGATGTTGGCCGGGCTGAAAAAGCAATACCCCAATGCAAAAATCAACCTGAAAAACCTGGCTTTGGGCGGCACCGCCTCCCCTTGGGGCACCCAGCAAATTGAGCGGCGCCTGAATTTGTGGAAAGACGGGCAGGGCAACCAGGTTGTGCCCGACCTTATTATGATCGGCTTTGGCGTAAACGACGCCAGCGGCACCGCCCCGGCAGCCTTTGGCCAAAACATTCAAACCATGATTCAAAAAGCGCGCAGCTTTACCGGCAACAGCAACATGGAGGTTTTGCTGTATTCTCCCATGCTGCCAAGTCAGCGCGCCACTACCTGGGACGCTGAAACTTGGCTGTTGCCCTACCAAGAGCAGCTGCAGCAAATTGCCGATGCCGATGCTAAAACCGGACTGGTGCGTTTAACCGATATTTTCACCGAAATTGTAAAATCAAAGGAATGCGTGGATTATTTAAACACCAATGTAAACCACGGAAACGATTTTACCGCCCGCATTTACGCTACCGCCATGTTGGCGGCCTTTGGCACAAAGTCGGTTGCCGATTTAACCGGCGGTGATGCAAACCAAGACGGCAGTGTAGATTTAAAAGATGTTTTAACCTTAACCCATTACGCCTTGGGCAACAACCCCAGCCCCTTTAACGCAAACGCGGCAGATGTAAACGGCGACGGCGCTATTGATTTAAAAGACGCCGCCTATTTGGCTCAACACCTTGCCGGCTGGAAAAACCGCACCCTGCATTATAGCATTACCGCAGCCTTGCAGCAGCAGGGGTACTACGAACCCCTGTTTCAAAAAGCAATTGCCAACGAGGGCAATAAAGCCCTGCTGGCTAAGGCCCTGCAAAAGGCAAAAAGCGGGAAAAATCTTACCGTAGTTGGTTTGGGCGGCTCTATTACGCAGGGCGCCCTTGCCACCGCGGCCGAAAACCGCTACGGCGAACGGGTGGCCGCCTGGCTGCAGCAGCAGTTTCCGGCTGTTCGGGTAAACTACATTAATTCGGGCATTGGCGCAACCACCTCGCTGTTGGGCAAAGCCCGAATGGCCGAGCAGGTGCTAAGCTACAACCCCGATTTAGTTCTTGTAGATTTTACCACCAACGACCAGGACGAGCAACGCTACGCTTACAGCTATGAGGCCGTCATTCGCACCCTGCTGGAGCACAAAATTGCAACCGTTGCCATTTTGTTCGGCGCAGTAGAAAGCAGCAAATATAACGGCGGCAACGGCACCTGCGAGCGCAAGCCGAACCGCGAGGCAATGCATCTGCCGGTGCTGGAGTACTACAATGTGCCAACCGTTAATTACTACGGCGCACTGTGGGATTATTTAGACAGCAATAAAGACGGCAAAAGTGACGGCGCCGATTTAGCCCAGTGGACGGCCCTTTGGGGAGACTACATTCACCCCAATAACGCGGGGCACCGACTGGCAGCCAACGCTGTAAGCTACTACCTGCAAACGGTGCTGAACGAATTGCAAACCATTGACCAAACCGTGCCCGCCCTGCCGCAAAGCTGCCTGCACAGTGAAACCGCCGCTTACCTTGGCGTTACCATGTATACCAAAGGCAATGTTGGGGCAAAGCTAAGCAAGGCCGAAAAGGTTCACACCGGCTTTTACGGCAACCGCGACGCCAATACCATTTTTAATTGGGAGCCTTGGCTTATTGAACAGGGCGGCTATTTGGAGTTTACTTTAAATTCGCTGCAAAGCCTAACCCTAATGCATATTCAGGGCAACGCCGTAATTAAAGAGGTTGACGGCCAAAGCGGCAATAACTTTACAGTTGCGCAAAACGCCGCGGTAACCGTTACCGTAAACGGAACCGAAGTGTTAAAAGATACTGCAATTTCCTCCGGCAGCGCGTTGAACTGGGCCTCCGGCACCTACACCGGCAGCGTGCAGGGGCCTGTAACGGTTCGCATAACCTGCACCGCCGGCACCTACTGCTTAACCTCTGCCTTAATTGGCGAATAATTTAATTTTACAAATAGCAGCAAAACCGCCTTTAACCTTTTTAAGGTTAAAGGCGGTTTTTCGTGTAAGCAAAGGCTTTTTAAAAGGCTTATTGGGGCAAATTTGGCATTGATGTTTGTGCCAAGCCCGGCAAATTTAGTTGCAGCTGCCCGGTAAGCTTTGTTGGTGTTTTTACAAGGCGGTTTATTTTGCCGGGATTAATACAAAACCGTGTAATTTTCGCCGGTTAACCCGGCAACAGCGCCGCGCTGCAACAGGGCGGTGTTTTGCTCGTGCGCCAATAGCCATTTGTTTTGCCGAAACAGCAGGCCCTGCCCCTCGCTGCCCTCGGGCAGCGGCAGGTTGGTGCCAACCGGCAGGCCAACTACGCAGCCAAAGCCCTGCGTCTGCACCTCGCACGGGCAAAAGTGCAGGGTGGTGGCGTAAATTTCGGCAACCGTGCCGGCCGGCAGGTAAAAGGCCTGCATTTTTTTGGTGTTCAGCCAATTGTTTTTAAGGTCGCTGCGGCGGCCTAAAATTAATACCAAGTTGGTTACGGCAATGTTTAGTTCGCTGCAGCAGTGCCATTCGGCGGCGTTTAATTGGCTGTTGTGGCCGTGGCAGTAGCCAAATTGGGTTTTTAGCCCGCCAAAAACGGCAAGGCTTAGCGGCGCGCAGTCGGGCAGCGCCTCAAACGCCGGCACGCCGGCTAAGTACTCGCTGCCTTGCGCCGGCCGTTTCAACGCTTCGGCCGCCTTTAAAAAGGCGGCGCCGCTTTGGGGCAGCAGGCGGCCGTATTCGGCAAATTCCGGCGCCGTTACCGGCAGCAGCGGCAGCGTGGGGTTTTTGGCTTGCAGTTGCGCTAAAGCTTCCCGGTTCATTCAATCATCCCCCCAAAACAATTAATCGTCCAACGCGGTATCAATTTTTAAAGCCGTAAAATACTTGGTAAACTCGCGCAGCTCGGCGGTGTAATCGCCCAAAATCTCGCAAAAATGGTGAATGTATGGGCCGTCTAACAAACGGTCCTCTACCTTTTGCAGGTTTTTAAATTCGCCCCAAAGGTAGGTGCCGTGCGTTTGCGGGCCGGGAACAGTGTGGCAAAGCATAGGCAGCAGCAGGTAATTGCCGTGCTCCTGCTCTAAGCGGGCAACGGTGTAAACGCCGTCCTTGGCGCGGAACCATTCACGCTGGTTTACCAGCTCGGCCGGGCAATCGTTTGCTTTTACCGAAAGGGGGAACGGTCCGCAGTGCCAAAGAAGCTCGGCATTTTTGTTTTCGGGGTGACGCACGGTAAATTCCCCTAAAAACGGCCGCTCGTGCCCTAAGGCGGCGCTGCTCAGCAGCACCATTGTTAAAGCACAGTGCATATCGCTCTCGCAGGAGATTATGTAGCCCATATCGTTTAAAATTCCGTACACGGCGCAGGGGGCCAGTCCGTCAAACAGCTGCGGGGTGGCGGTCCAACATTCGGCCGAAATAACATCTAAATTGTTTTCCTCAAACAGCTGCCGGTACATAATAACCAGCGCGGCCATGCGGGTCAGATATTTTGGCGTTAGGTCGTCCATTTGGTAATGGCTGCAAATAAATTGCTCCATTTTTGCAATTTCTTGCTGCTCGGTTTTAAGTACGGTATTAAACTTTTCTAAAATAACGGCTAAGTTAAAGGGCACAATGCGCAGCCCAAACCGCTCCATTAATTCGCCCTCGTTCCAAATAACCGAATAAAACGGCGCCGGCCGAATACCAACCTGGCCAACCTTTAGACCGGTAAAGTTTTTAACCATGCAGGCAACGTTAAAAAAGCGTTTCAAGCCCTCGGCAAACTCCGGTTCCTCTACCCGGCAGCACGGCAGATGCGAAAAGGGAATGTGATACCGCTGCAGCTGGCGTGAAACGCCGAATAAACCGCACTGCGAATCGGTGGGGCGCATACCATGTTCGTAATATTCGTCATCTAACGGGGCCCAAAGCAGCACTGGCTTGCCAACCGCCTTGGCCAGCTGGGCGGCGGCTTCCTCGTTTCCAAAGTTGCAGTTAATAATAAAAACGGCGTCAACCTTGTCGGCCAAAAAGCGCTCGGCCAGCTGGTTGGTGCTTTTCTCGTCAAAAATTAAGTCTTTACAGCCAAGGCCGCGGCTGTTAACAAAGGTTATCTGTTCGGTGGTAAAGTTTTTTTCAATGTAATCTACAAAGCGGTGGCCGCGCTCCTCGGCCGAGCTCCAGGTTAAAAAGGTTTTGGCCGGGCGGTCGGTGGTGTTGCGGCGCATGGGCGCCAAACCAATTTTTAAATTGTAATTTAACATCTCAATACCCCTTTAAATTAATTTTACAGCAAATTTGCGCTTTGACCGGCTTTGGGTTTTGCTTGTTGTAATTTATGCAGTGCTGCGCCAAGCTTTTGCAGACGTTTGCCTTACAGGCAATTTAACGCGTTACCGCCTAAAAAACAAGTTAAAATTTTTTTCTGGCCTAAGCCTGCCGGTACACTTTTACTGTACCACGCCAATTTTTAAAAAGCCATGTAAAAAACAGAACAAGCTGTATGTTTTTCTACTAATTTTTTGCGGGCTTTAGCGTACGGCAACTTGAATAGAAAGTAATTTTGCAATCTGTTAACAGCCAAAGAGGGTAATATTTTACACCTAATGTCAAGATGTTCCATTGACTTAAAGAATTGAAAGTATTAAACTGAGGATAAGAAAATGCCGTGCTTTTGTTCCTAAAACTGCTTGTACATTTCGCAACTATTAAGCAATGTAAACAAAACGGCTGTATTTTCACAAAAAGGTGCAAGATATGAACCGTAGGTGTAAAATAATGCCATTTTTTGCGCCAAATGCTGTTGAAAGCGCCGGTAGGGCAGGGTGAGTGCCCGCCAGGCGGCTGGTTGAACTCACAAATTTTCGTAGGGAGTGTAGTTTATGAAAAAAATCTGTTCCGTTATTCTTAGTTGTGCGCTGCTGTTAGGGCTGTTGGTAGTGCCCGGCGCAGCGGCCGAGCCGCAGCGAATTTTTCAAGGCTTTGAGGACGAATATAATTGGGGCGGTGCCCATGTTAGTGGAACCGGCTTTCCGTTTTCTCGTTACACCAAAACCGAGGAAAGCGATTCGTTTGTCCGTACGGGAGATTCATCCTTATATTTTGACGGTAACGGTGCAAATGGTGTAATTTCTTTAACCGATAAGGCAGTTTCATTGCCTGCCGGTAAAACCTATACTTTGGAAATGTATGTTAAACGAGCGACTGCGAATGCAAATTTACCTGGTGGTGGCCATAATGGCTATTTGGGAATAGTAGGCGCCGGAAATAACAACTGGGGATTAGTTAATGCAGAAATAAAGAGAATTGAATACTCGGTTAATTTTCCAACAGATAGCTGGGGAAAATTAATTGTGACATTTACAACAGAAAAAGCTTATAGCTATATTGGACTTCAAAGTTATGGAAAAATAGCATGGTATGCAGATGACATTACTCTTACCGAAGTTGCTCCGGTTACGGTAGATTTTAAAGAGGCCGACGGCACGGTAATTGACCAACGCATGGGGCCTGCCGGGTTCGGCATTAACGCTGCCCCGCATCCCGGAAAAAGAGGGCTACAGCTTTGACGGCTGGTATGAGGACGCCGATTTTACCACTGCCTTTACGGGTACCACCTTCCCAACCGCCAGCACAACCCTGTATGCAAAGTTTAATAACTCAACAAAAGAAGTTTCTTACGATTCTGAAGAGGAAATACCAACTTTGGTAGCTCAAGCAATATTGGCCTTAACTACAGAAAAAACAAACAACAGCAATGGGGCTTTAAAAATCACCAATAATGCAGAAAATCTTTTTGTATAATAGAGGGTGCTTTTTTGGTCGAATATGACGGCGTTTACTTGGCCTGCCTGCAAAACGAGCATGGAGAAGTTAGTTTTTTGGTAACCAACAGTAACAGAACAACGGTTCCGATTACCGTAAGCTTAAAAAAACCGTTAGCCGGGCCAACACTGTACCGCAGGCTTTACAACCCCGCGACCATTCAGCCTACCGAAAAAGCCGAGCTCATTGGCGTTTCTAAAATCTTTGAAAATGTTACCGCCGACTTTTGCGACGAGCTGCCATCCGGTGCCGTTGCGGTTTACACCACCCGAAACGACTAACCGTTTAACCGTTATGCCCGCAGCAAAACCGCCTTAAAAGGGTAAAATAGTGATTTTTTGGCAAGCCGCTTTGCAAAGGCATGCGCCGCAACTTAATTATGTTTGTAACGCGTTCTCCCACGCGTTGCACTGCCGCTGTTTTGCACGGCAGATATATTTTCGCCGCAAAGGATTCTCCCCACTTCTTTGCGGCATTTTTTTGCCTTTACGGTAAGCGAGCGTAGAATTTTACTGTCCGCCAATTAAATTTGCGGTAGATTTTGTAAATGTGCCTTGACTTTTTAGAGCAAAAATGTATAATAATATTATGTATTTTCTATTATGATTTTAGCCGCTTGTATTTGCTGCGACTCTGGGGGTGTTGTTTTGATAGGTTGGGCTTTGTTTTATAAAAAAGATTTATACTTTCGGTTTGTGCTTGCCGCCGGCGGGCAGGTAGAAAAATCTAAATACAGTTTGGGCGGCGCTTTAAGCGATTATACCGCCGTTAGCCCGCAAATTTCGGAACGGCTGTTTCAAATTTTGCAGCACAAGTTCTTAGCCGATGTTTCTAACAGGATTGACACCCCAACCATTGGCGCCTATGTACCTTTTTTGCGCAAAGCGTTAGAAACCAACCCCTATTTATTTATTTACCTGCGTTTTTACGCCGAATGTTTGTTAGAGTGCTGCGCCGGCCGCCGTCGGCTGCATATCATGCTGGAAAGCTTTTTATCGCAAGAAGTTTTGCAAAAACACGGGGAGGATCGCCCCCAGCAAAACGACCTTGAGCCTTGGGCCGCCTGGCTGATGTTGGTTATTTTTGAGGATTTAGAATACCGACGCACCCGCGCCAAGGGTTTTTTGCAGTTTGTGTTTGAGCCTTCGGCCTCTATGCAAAAATATACCGATATGCAGCGATTTTATATTTTAAAAACCGATAAAAACAGCGGTATTGTAAGCAAATTTAACGTTGGCATTGCAACCCTGTACGATTTTGAGCGCAACGCCACCTTAGGCACCGTTAAAACCGTATTTGCCGAGAGCGAAAGCCCGGTGGTAGAGGAATACGAAATTTTAAACCCGGACGATATGATCTCGTTAGAGCTGTTTTACGCGGTAAAGCTGCAGCTGCCGGTTAAAAAGTGCCGTTGCTGCGGGGAATTTTTTGTGCCAAGCGGGCGCAGCGATTGCGAATATTGCAGCCGCGTAAACCCGGTAGACGGGCAGCGCTGCTCGGGCGTTGGGGCAATGAAATCTTACAAAGAAAGCCACGCGGGCGACCCGGTTTACAAGGAATACAACAAGGCCTACAAACGCATGCACTCAAAATACCGCAACGCCAAGCTGTACGACTGGGAATTTAAAAACTGGTCTAAAAAAGCGCGTGAGCTGCGCGACCGCTGCCAGCGGGAGGGCCTTTCGGCCGACCAGTACAAAATTATGTTAGAGGATATTGAAATTTAATTGCTCCTTCTTAAAGCATTTAAATATTTTTTGCATTGCCCTTTGGTATTTGCTTTCTGCTTTAAATTATTTTGCGGATATTCCGGCGTTTGGAATATCCGCATTTTAATTGCTTTAAATTGTTTTGCTGTTTTAAAACATTGGTTTTTGTTGCTTTGGTTTGCCTTTGCTTTAAAGCGTCTGCGGCTGCTAAATTTAAAAGCACCCTTAATCATAACCACCCGTCAAACGGGTGGTTATGATTGGCAATTTAATTATTTTTGCTCCTGCAGCTCTTTTACATGCTTTTCCATAATGTTGTTAATGCGGTCGGCAGGGTCTAACAAGCGGCTAATAGAATTGTCGTAATTTAAAGTATCAATTAAATAGGCAATGTATTTCGACATATCTACATTGCAGTACCATTCCCGCTGTAACAGCTCCGGCGGGTTGTAAATTAAATTGGTGGTAAATACACGGTCAATTAGCCCGTTGTTGTAGTATTCGTCAAATTTTTCTAACCCGTCTACAAACAAGCCAAAGGTGGTAAAAACAAAAATGCGTTTGGCGCCTTTTGCTTTCAGCTTAGCGGCAATATCTAGCATCGATTCGCCCGAGGAAATCATGTCGTCTACCAACACCAGGTCTTTTCCCTCAACATTATCGCCCAAAAATTCGTGCGCTACAATGGGGTTGCGGCCGTCTACAATGGTAGAATAATCGCGCCGTTTGTAAAACATGCCAAGCTCTAACCCTAAAACAGAGGAATAATAAATACAACGGCCCATGCCACCTTCATCCGGCGAAACAATCATCATGTGTTCGCAATCAATTTGTACATCCGGCACATTGCGAATTAAAGCTTTAATCATTTGGTAGGAGCACTGAACGTTATCAAATCCGCCGAGCGGAATAGCGTTACAAATACGCGGGTCGTGCGCGTCAAAGGTAATAATGTTTGAAACGCCCATGGAAATCAGCTCCTGCAAAGCCATGGCGCAGTCTAACGATTCACGGGTAGAGCGGCGGTGTTGGCGCCCCTCGTAAAGCATTGGCATAATAACCGTAATTCTACGGGCTTTGCCGCCAAGGGCCGCAATTATGCGTTTTAGGTCTTGAAAATGGTCATCCGGGCTCATTGGCACCGTTTGGCCGTACATTTTGTAGGTTACCGAATAATTAAAGCAGTCGCAAAGTATGTAGGCGTCAATTCCGCGGGCGGTGTGGTTTAAAACGGCCTTGCCTTCGCCGGTGCCAAAGCGCGGGCAAATGCCCGGAATAACATAAGAATGGCCGGTAGGGGCCTCGCGCCACTGGGTAAGGTAATAATCTACCTTTTTGGCTAGCTCCTCGCAGCCGCGCATGCTAATCAGCGCTAAATCGCCAAACGGGGTGTGCTTAAATGTAATGGTTGCCATGTATTTATTCCTCCTAAATAAATTCCTTTAATATCATACCACATTACTTGCTATTTTAAAAGGGAAAATTACACCTTTTTACAAAAAAACAGGTAATTTTTTAAATTCGTTTTAAAAGGCAGCGCAAAAGGTTTGACAGAGCCGAAATTTTATGGTACAATAATAAAAAATTTGGTGCCGTTAGCGCGCCGGTAAATTTAAAACCTTGGGGGTAAATTATGCGTAAATTTATTGCAATTGCTGCGGCAGTTGTTTCGGTTTTAATTTTGTGCA
>OLOS01002658.1_pt1 | contig 11783 bp, 7 predicted proteins | sample 1672631 | NCBI WGS metagenome assembly OLOS01 (sample SAMEA3136707, study PRJEB25190) | human gut metagenome | biome: human gut; feature: human-associated habitat; material: faeces | place: Austria | collected 2013 | reverse complement strand
ACACGGCGGCGGAGGCCGCGGCCCTGCGGCTGCGGGGCGTGCTGCCGGTGTGTCTGTTCACCGGAAGCGACCGGGAGGTGCCGGACGCCCGGCGTATCTACGGACAGGCCATGGAGCGCCTGCCGGCCATCGGGTGGCTGGCAGACGCGGTGACGCGGCTGATCCGGGGCCAGCTGCGGCGGGGATAGGACGGTATTCGACACATTGCGACAGGAAGCGACGGGATACGTCGGTGTGCGACGGGGAACGACGGGAAACGACGCAAAAGGTCATCGTGCGACGTCAAAAGACGAAAATCGACGTGAATGGCCGCCATACGACGTGCAAGGACAGAATGCGACACAAAACGACAGAAAGAGACACACCGAAGGGTGTGTCTCTTTCGCTGCTCAATACCAGGTGATGCCCTCCAGGTCCTGTATCTGCACCCGCAGGTCCTCCAGCAGTGTCTCCGCGGCGGCGGAGAGGGCGCGGCCCTTGGGTGTGACCAGGTAGAAGGTGCGCTCCGCCGGCGGGTGGGCCAGGCGCAGCACCTGCACGTTGCTGAACATCCGCAGATAGGGCTCGGTGGCGCCGGCGGGGATGATGCTCCAGCGCTTGCCGCAGGCGGGCAGGGTCTCGGCCAGCTGGGGCGTGTCGGTGTACAGCAGGGGGCGGGCATCCACGCCGTACCAGTAGTTGTGCCATTGCAGTATCTCCGGCTGGCCGTAGATGAGTATCTCGTCCTGCACGTGCAGGGTGGTGGCCTCTACCGGTTCCGTCAGTGCCACCGTTTTGGGCACCACCAGGAAGAAGCCCTCGCGGAACAGGGGTTTGGCTTCGATCTGCAGATCGTAGTGCAATGCGCCGTCCACGATGGCCATGTCCGCGTCGCCCCGGGCCACGGCGGACACCGCCTGGTCCGTCCGCATGGACTCCACCCACAGGTTCACCGGCAGCTCGCGCTCCAGAAAGCGCTGGTACACCGGCGGCAGGATGTACTGGTTGGCGGTGTAGGCGGCGATGACGTGGAGGAACTCCCGCTTTTCCGCGGCGGCGAAGGTCTGCGTCTCCGAAAGCAGGTTCTGCCACCGGCGGGCCAGAGGCAGGAAGTGCTGGCCCGCATCCGTCAGGGTGATGCGGCGCTGGCCCTTGCCATGGTGGAACAGGGGCGCGCCCACCTGGTCCTCCAGCGACTTCAGCCGGGCGGACAGGGACGGCTGGGTGATGTACAGCGCCTCGGCAGCGGCGGTCATGGTGCCGTGGTCCAGCACGGCGAAAAAGGTCTCGATATCCTGGTTGGTCATAGGCGGCTCTCCAATTATAGTTTATGCCTATATTATACCGTAGAATAATCAATTTTACAAGCACCAACCTTTGTGGTATGATTTGGCCACAATACAGAAAGGAGTTGTTCCCTATGACAAACACGAAAACCAAGACTTCCCCGGCAAAGGCGATCGCCGCTGTTGTGATCGCGGTTATTCTGGCGTTCACGCTGGTGTGCCTGCTGACGGGGAACATCAACCCCGTGTGCCGTGTCACCGCCATGCTGATGCCGGTGTGGCTGGCCGCCGAGCTGCGCCTGCTGTGCACGCTGCTGTAACGGGGCACCGGCTGATTTTGCTGTTTTCTTCCCTTTTCTCTTTCTTATTTGCGAAAAACGCGGACGCAGGTGCGTCCGCGTTTTTCATCGTCCGGACGCGTAAAGACGGCGCAAAGAATACTACGAACTCCGAACTATTTTTTCCGAAAAAACCCTGTATTTGTAACGCTTTCGTGAATTCTGCGCCGTTCCGCTTGCAAGTCGGCGGCGGGGATGGTACACTTACACATTATTACAGTTTTACCCTGGGTGCGTGGGCGCTGCAGGCGGAAAAAGGAGGGACGGATATGGCCGGCTTCAGCGTGAAAAAACCGCTGACGATCTTTGTAACGGTGCTGGGCATTATCGTGCTGGGCGTGGTGGCGTATCTGAAAATGACACCGGATCTGCTGCCCAACATGGACTTTCCCTATGTCATCATCGTCACTTCTGATCCCGGCGCCAGCCCGGAGTCCATCGAGCAGTCCATCACCAGGCCGGTGGAGCAGTCCATGGCTACGCTGGATAAGATCAAGACCGTCACCTCCACCAGCCAGGACAGCGTATCCATGGTCACGCTGGAGTTCGAGGACGGCGCCAATATGGATACCATCAGTGTGGACATCCAGCAGAAGATCTCCGTATTGCAGGGCAGTTGGGACGACACCGTCTCCGCCCCCTATGTGCTGAAGATCAATCCCTCCATGCTGCCGGTGATGGTGGCCGCCGTGTCCCGGGAGGACATGGACGTGTATGCGCTCAGCGATTTCGTCACCGGAGAGCTGTCCCCCAAGCTGGAGGGCGTGTCCGGCGTGGCCAGCATTTCGGTCAGCGGCGCCGTGACCCGGGAGGCCCATGTGATCCTGGACGAGGCCAAGCTGGACGCCCTGTCGGAGAAGCTGGCGGATGCGGTGCGTACCGAACTGAACAAGACGAAGCTGGATCTGCAGAAGGCCAAGGACAAGGTGGAAAAGGGGCAGGCACAGCTGGATGAGGCCAAGGAGGCCATTGCCGCCGGCGCGGCGGCCAAGGCGGGCGCGGCGGTGGATAAGCTGTACGAATATCTGAAGGAGGCCCGGGGCCAGATCCCGGGGCCAGACCCGGATCCGGATCCCGGTGAGCCGCCCATCACCGTGCCCGGGCAGAAGGTGCTGGAGCAGCTGAAAAAGACGCTGGAACGGCTGAACGCGACGCTGGATAAGCTGATGCAGGATCTGGAAAGCGGCGAGCTGAAGCGGGAGGTCACCAGTGAGGTCTATGACCTGACGCTCTCCCTGATCGACGGCATTACCCAGCTGACGGAGGCGCAGATACAGCTGGATGAGGCCATGACCCAGATCGAGGCCGGCATGGACCAGATCAACGAGGCGTACAAGTCCATCGCCGACCAGACGGACGTGGGCGGTATGCTGTCCATCTCCGCCGTCAGCCAGCTGCTGACGGCACAGAATTTCGCCATGCCTGCCGGGTACATTGAGGACGACAGCGGCGTGAAATACATGGTATCCGTGGGCGAGAACGTGTCCTCCCGCCAGGAGCTGGAGGATATGGTGCTGCTGGACCTGGGCATGGACGGCATCGAGCCGGTGACACTGGGCGACATCGCCACCGTGGTGGTCACGGACAACGCCGGGGAGCTGTACACCAAGGTCAACGGCGACAACGGCATTCTCATCACCTTTACCAAGCAGTCCAACTACGCCACGGCGGAGGTGTCCAATAACATCAGCGCACGGTTCGAGGAGCTGGAGGGCCAGTACGAGGGATTGTCCTTCGCGCCGCTGATGGACCAGGGTGACTATATCTACCTGATCGTGGAGACCATCACCTCGTCGCTGCTGTGGGGCGCGCTGTTCTCCGTGGTCATTCTGTACCTGTTCCTGCGGGATTGGCGGCCCACGGTCATCACGCTGGTATCTATCCCCGTCAGCGTGATCTTTGCCATCGTACTTATGTACTTCACCGGCGTGACCATCAACATGATCTCCCTGAGCGGTCTGGCCGTGGCGGTGGGTATGCTGGTGGATAACTCCGTGGTGGTCATTGAGAATATCTACCGCCTGCGGGCCAAGGGCGCCACCATCATTCAGGCGGCGGTGTCCGGCGCGGGCCAGGTGCTGGGCGCGGTGACGGCCTCTACCCTGACCACCGTGTGCGTGTTCGCGCCCATCGTGTTCGTGGAGGGCCTGACCCGCCAGCTGTTCACCGACCTGGCGCTGACCATCACCTACTCGCTGCTGGCCAGCCTGCTGGTGGCGCTGACACTGGTGCCGGCGATGGCCAGCGGTATGCTGCGCCGGCCCATGGTGCAGAAGCCGGGCCTGCTGGACAAGGTCTATCCCGCCTATCGGAAGGCCATCGCTTTTTCGCTGGACCACAAGGCCGGCGTGCTGCTGCTGTCGCTGGTGCTGCTGGTGACCAGTGCCGGCGCGTGCCTGCGCCGCGGCTTTACCTTTATGCCGGAGATGGATATGAACAACCTGTCCCTGACCATCACCATGCCGGAGGACACCTCTCGCGAGGAGGCGGTACGGCTGGCCGACGAGGTGCTGGAGCGGGTGATGACTGTGGACGACGTGCAGGACGCCGGCTTTATGATGGGCGGCGGCACCATGGGCGGCCTGAACATGGGAGCCGCCATGGGCGGCGCCTCCGGCGGCAGCTATGACGTGGAGGGCTACATCACCATGCCGGAGGGGACCTTTGGCTCTGTGGCGGGGAAGGAGATCGAGACGCTGTGTGCCGACCTGCCCTGTGAGGTGACGGCCAGCGGCGTGATGAGCGGTATGATGAGCTATATGACCGGCAGCGGCGTGTCGCTGCAGGTGTTCGGCAGCGATATGGCGGACCTGCAGAGCAGCGCCCGGACCATCGCCCGGCGGCTGGAGCAGGTGGAGGGCGTCGGTGAGGTCAGCGACGGGCTGGACGCCTCGGCCCCGGCGCTGCAGGTGACCATCGACCGGAAGGCGGCGGCGGAGAAGGGTCTGACCGTGGCCCAGGTGTATATGCAGATCGCCGCGGCGCTGCAGAGCAGCGCCAGCGTATCGGATGTGACGCTGGACAGCGAGGACATGGACCTGACCGTGGACGCGGCGGAGGGCAGCGTCCTCAAGCGGGAGAACCTGCTGGAGCTGGAGTTGTCGGCGGAGAGCAGCGCGTCCTCCGCCATGACCGGGAGCACCTCGGGCATGACCGGCAGCAGCGCCGCGGGGCAGCTGACCGGCGGCAGTGAGGAGGACAAGACCTTCAAGCTGGGCGATGTGGCCACCGTGACGGAGACGGTGTCCATGAACACCATCTCCCGTGACCAGCAGCGCCGGTGCGTTACCGTGACCGCCGCCATCGCCGATGGCTACAACGTCACCCACGTGACCTCCGCGGCGCAGCAGGCCGTCAGCGGTCTGACGCTGCCGGAGGGCGTCACTGCGGAATTCAACGGAGAGAACGAGCAGATCATGGAGGCCATGAGCCAGCTGCTGCTGATGCTGCTGCTGGGCGTGGTGCTGGTGTACTTCATCATGGTGGCACAGTTCCAGTCGCTGAAATCCCCGTTCATCGTCATGTTTACCATCCCGCTGGCCTTTACCGGCGGCTTCCTGGCCCTGCTGATCGCGGGGATCGAGGTATCTGTCATCAGCCTGATCGGCTTTGTGATGCTGGTGGGCATCATCGTCAACAACGGTATCGTGCTGGTGGATTACATCAACCAGCAGCGGCTGTCCGGCATGGAGCGCCGGGAGGCGATCATCGACGCGGGCGTGACCCGCCTGCGGCCGATCCTGATGACCAGTCTGACCACGATTTTGGGCCTGATCGTCACCGCCACGGCGAAAAATGCCGGTACGGCGCTGATGCAGCCCATCGCCGTGGTCTGTATCGGCGGACTGCTGTACGCCACACTGATGACGCTGTTCGTGGTGCCCTGTATGTACGACATGATGAACAAGAAGGACATGCAGAAGGTGGACGAGAGCGAATTGCAGATCGTGGATATGTGAGCAAAAAAAGAAAGCCCCGCGGGGCTTTCTTTTTTTGCGCTTAATAGGCCAGCTTCTCGGCCAGATAGGCCTTCAGCTCACTGATGGGGATACGCACCTGCTCCATGGTGTCGCGCTCGCGGACGGTGACGCAGTTGTCGCCCTCGTGCTCGGCATCGCCCACGGTGTCGAAGTCCACGGTGATGCAGAAGGGCGTGCCCACCTCGTCCTCGCGGCGGTAGCGCTTGCCGATGGAGCCGGTCTCGTCGAAGTCCAGCATCCACTCCTTGGACAGGTCCTCGTAGATCTTGCGGGCGGGCTCGGAGAGCTTCTTGCTCAGGGGCAGGATGGCGGCCTTGTAGGGGGCCAGGGCCGGGTGCAGGTGCAGCACCACGCGGACGTCGTTCTTCTCCGCGTCCACGACCTCCTCGTCGTAGGCGTCCACCAGCACGGCCAGGACGCTGCGCTCCACGCCCAGGGACGGCTCGACCACATAGGGGATGTAGCGCTCGTTGGTCTCGGGGTCGAAGTAGGTCAGGTCCTTGCCGGAAACGGTCTGGTGCTGGGTCAGGTCGTAGTCGGTACGGTCCGCCACGCCCCACAGCTCGCCCCAGCCGAAGGGGAACAGGAACTCGAAGTCCGTGGTGGCCTTGGAGTAGAAGCACAGCTCCTCGGGGTCGTGGTCACGCAGGCGGAGGTTCTCGTCCTTCAATCCGATGCCCAGCAGCCAGTTGTGGCAGAAGGTGCGCCAGTAGTTGAACCACTCCAGATCGGTGCCGGGCTTGCAGAAGAACTCCAGCTCCATCTGCTCAAACTCCCGGACACGGAAGATGAAGTTGCCCGGGGTGATCTCGTTGCGGAAGGACTTGCCGATCTGGCAGACGCCGAAGGGCAGCTTGCGGCGGGTGGTGCGCTGGGTGTTCACAAAGTTGGTGAAGATGCCCTGGGCCGTCTCGGGACGGAGATAGACGGTGTTCTTGGCGTCCTCGGTGACGCCCTGGAACGTCTTGAACATCAGGTTGAACTGGCGGATATCGGTGAAGTTGTGTTTGCCGCAGCTGGGGCAGGGGAGGTTGTGCTCCTCCACAAAGTCCTTCATCTCCTGCTGGGAGAAGGCGTCGATGGGCTTGCTGAGTTCAAAGCTGTTCTCGTGGCACCAGTCCTCGATGAGTTTGTCGGCGCGGAAGCGCTCCTTGCACTCCTTGCAGTCCATCAGGGGATCGGAGAAGCCGGCCAGATGGCCGCTGGCTACCCAGGTCTGGGGGTTCATGAGGATGGCGGCGTCCTGCCCCACGTTGTAGGGGTTCTCCTGGACAAATTTCTTCCACCAGGCCTTCTTGATGTTGTTCTTCAGCTCCACGCCCAGGGGGCCGTAGTCCCAGGTGTTGGCCAGGCCGCCGTAGATCTCGCTGCCGGCAAAGATGATGCCGCGGTTTTTGCAGAGGGCGACGATCTTGTCCATCGTTTTTTCGGTGTTTTTCATGGTGAGGTTCCTCCTATATGAAGTGTTTTGGCAACAAAAAAACGCCCTGAGCCGGTAAGGCTCAGGGCGAACTAAACATAGTCCGTGGTTCCACCTGAATTTGGATACTTCCACACTCTTCTGCCGGTAACGGGGCTTCCGGCGGGCATTTCCTCCCGCGGCTCAGGGCCGCCACGCCCGTCATCGCCTGTATCAGGAAAAGAATAGCACGTTTCGGGGTGGTTGTCAAGCACGCAAAGCAAAAACCGCCGCAGCTGCGGCGGTTTTCGGCTGTTTTCGGTTACTTTCCGGCGGCCATGACCTTTCCGGCGGCATCCACCACCAGACGGTCGGTCTTTGCGCCGGCGGCGCTCTTGCTGAAGCTCACTGTCCACGCGCCGGAGGTGACGTCATAGGTGGCGTACACCTGGTCGTACGCGCCGGTGTACTGGGCCTTGGCCGCGTCGATGGCGGCCTGCTGGCTGACGCTCTTGCGGCCGATCTGGGCGGTGCCCAGAATGGACAGCAGCGCATCGCGGTTGGCGTTCCACACCTCGGTGGTCATGGTCTCAGAGGGGGAAGCCACATAGCTGCCCGGTACGTCCTCAAAAAAGATGTCCGCCATGACCATGGTGCCCTTTTCCGTGTTCTCCTCCGTGTGCTGCCAGACCTTCATGCCGTTGGCAAGGGTGATCTCCTCACTGGTGACGCCGGTGCCGCAGATGCCGTAGCCTCCCGTCCAGCACAGCAGCGTGTAGCTGACAGTGGGGTCATCGGTCTTGTAGAAGCGGATGCCCTCGGTCTTATCGGTGCCGTTATCAGACACCTGCTCCCAGCTCCAGCCCTCAGGCAGGTCCAGCGCCATGTCCACATAGCCGTGGGTGAACTCGGCGGTGGTGACGGTGGGCTGGGGGTCCGGCGCGGGATCGGGGTCGGGCTTGTCGTCGTTGTTCTTTTTGCCGCAGGCCATCAGCGACAGGGCGCAGGCCAGGGCCAGGATAAATGCCAAAAACTTCTTCATGGGGGTCGTGCCTCCTTTTCTGTCTCTATTTGTTTGTGTATATACGCCGCCCGGGGGCGGGGAGGGCGATGGGCCCGCCCTCTATCCACTAAGACGGAGCGCGGCGGGGTTTAGTTCCGCTTTTCTTATTCGCGGCCCTCGGGCAGCTGGGCGATGACGGTCTTGTACAGATGGCGGAAGAAGAACAGCGTCAGCGTCAGGGAGAATACCTCCGCGATGGGGTAGCTCCACCACACCAGGTCGCTGTTGCCCACGGAGGCGCCGTACCGGGCCAGCACGTAGGCGATGGGGATCAGGAACACCAGCTGGCGGACGATGGAGGTGATCATGGAGTACAGGGATCTGCCCAGCGCCTGGAAGGAGGCGCCCAGGGCGATGCACGCGCCGGCCATGCAGAAGCTGATGGAGATGATCCGCAGGGCGGGTATGCCCACGGAGAGCATGGTGTCGGTGGCGTCAAATATCTTCAGCAGAGGGCCGGGGATGACCCAGAAGAGGACGGTGCCGAAGACCATGATGATAGAGGCGTACAGCGCGCCGCGCTTGATGGTCTCCACCATGCGCTTGCGGTTCCGGGCGCCGTAATTATAGGCGACGATGGGCACCACGCCGTTGTTCATACCGAAGACGGGCATGAAGATAAAGGAATTCAGCTTGAAGTACGCGCCGAAGGCGGTGGCCGCCGTCTCGTGGGCGGCGTGGTAGGTGATGAGGATCTTGTTCATCAGGAATGTCATCACCGAGCCGATGGCGATCATAATGACGCTGGGCAGGCCGATGGCGTAGATCTCGCCGATGAGCCGGAAGTCCGGGCGGAAGCCCTTGATGGACAGGGTGATGTCGGTATTCTTCTTGTGGTTGAAGTATATGGCCAGGGCGCAGCCGCAGAACTGGCCGATGATGGTGGCCACGGCAGCGCCGGTAACGCCCATGTTCAGGGTAAAGATGAAGATGGGGTCCAGAATGATATTGATGATGGCGCCCAGACCCTGGGTGTACATACTGAGGATAGACCGCCCGGTGCCCTGGAGCAGCCGTTCATACATGATCTGGCAGAACATACCCAGCGAGCCGATGGTCACCACCCGCAGGTAGTCGTTGCCCATGCGGATGATGTTCTCTATCTGGGTCTGGGAACGGAAGAACAGGTCGGAGCAGGTGGCACCCAAAAGGGCGGAGATGACGAAGCCCACCAGCGCCAGCAGAATACCGTGGTTGGCGACCTTGTCGGCGCGTTCACGCTGTCCGGCACCCAGTGCCCGGCCCATCAGGGCGTTGACGCCTACGGCGGTGCCGGTGGCCAGACCGATCATCAGGTTCTGGGCGGGGAAGGCCAGCGAAACGGCGGTGAGCGCCTGCTCGCTGACACGGCTGACGAACACGCTGTCCACAATGTTGTACAGGGCCTGCACCAGCATGGACGCGATGATGGGCAGGGACATATTCCAGATCAGCTTGGAAATGGGCATGACGCCCAGCTTGTTTTCTTCGGGCAAGGTATCACTCTTTTCTGTGCGAAATATTCAGTGTCTCTTATTGTATCATGTATATCCATAAAAGGAAATCCCCGAAATGCGCTTTTTCTGCACATTTCGGGGGTGTTTTTTGTTGAAATAACGCAAAACTATTTCGCGCAGCGAAGCAGTTTACCGGCGGGAGAAAAAGGCCCGGATCTCCTCCGCCGTGCAGGCGGCGCTGCCCTGGGCAAAGCCATCCCGGCCGCCGCCGCGGCCATGGAGCGCGTCGTTCATGTCCTTCACCAGCGGCCGGATATCCTGTCCGGCATGGATGAGCGCGTACCGGTACGTGCCGTCTGTTCCGGAGAACACGGCGCAGCGGCCGCCGCACGTCTGGGCCACGGCGTCGCACAGACGGCGGACACCGTCGCCCTCCAGCGGTTCGGTGATGAGCACGGTGTCACCCGCGCCGGCGTATTCCGCCGCTGTGTGGGCGAAGACCTGCGCTTCCAATCCGGCGGCGCGTTCTCTGGCGGCCAGCAGCTCGGACTGCATCCGCTCCACGGCGGCAAAGGATGCCTCCGGCTTTACCGACAGCGATTGCCCGATCTGGCGGGATTGTTCCCAGCAGGCGGAGAGATGGTCCAGCGCGCGCTGGCCGCACAGCAGCTCCAGCCGCACGCCGTCCCGGAATTTCTGCCAGCCTATGAACTTCACCAGGCCCACCTGGCCGCTGGCGGCCACATGGGTGCCGCAGCAGGCGCACAGGTCCGCGCCGGGAAACTCCGTGAGGCGCACAGGCCCCTCCAGGGCTTTTTTGCTGCGGTAGGGCAGGGCGGCCAGCTCCTCCGGGGAGGGATACCAGATGTGGATGGGGTGGTTTTCCCAGATGTACCGGTTGGCGCGGCGTTCGATGTCCTGCACCTGCTCCCAGCTGATGTCGGCGTTGTAGTCGATGGTCACGGTATCCGCGCCCAGGTGGAAGCCCACGTTGTCGCAGTGGAAGGCGCTGCACAGCATGCCGGACACGATGTGCTCGCCGGAGTGCTGCTGCATATGATCGAAGCGGCGCGCCCAGTCGATATGGCCGCTGACCTCCGCGCCCACAGGCAGTTCACGGTCGCACAGGTGGGTGATGACACCGTCCTTCTCATGGACGTCCAGCACGCGGGCGTCCCCCAGCGTGCCGTGGTCGGCGGGCTGTCCGCCGCCCTCGGGATAGAAGGCCGTGCGGTCCAGTACCACCGCAAAGCCGCCCTTCACAGCCCCGCAGGACTCCACCACGGCGGTGAAGTCCTGCAGAAAGGCGTTTTCGTAGTAGAGCTTGACGGTCTCCATCAGTCGTCCTTCTCCACCTCGCCCACGATGGCGATGTGCAGCTCATCCAGCTGCTTCTGCTCCACGGTGGACGGCGCGCCCATCATGATGTCCTGGGCGTTCTTGTTCATGGGGAAGGGGATGATCTCGCGGATGGAGCTTTCGCCCGCCAGCAGCATGACCATGCGGTCCACGCCCGGGGCGATGCCCGCGTGGGGAGGCGCACCGTAGCAGAAGGCGTTGTACATGGCGGGGAACTTCTTTTTCACGTCCTCCTCGCCCAGGCGCACCAGCTCGAAGGCCTTGATCATGATCTCGGGGTCGTGGTTACGGACAGCGCCGGAGCTGAGCTCCACGCCGTTGCACACCAGGTCGTACTGGTTGGCGTAGATGTCCAGGGGGTCGATCTCGCCGCGCTCGGCCTTCAGCAGGATATCCATGCCGCCGTTGGGCATGGAGAACGGGTTGTGGCAGAACTCCAGCTCGCCGGACTCGTCGCCGATCTCGTACATGGGGAAGTCCACGATCCAGCAGAACTCATAGCGCTCCTTGTCGAAGTGGTTTTCGCAGGCGGCGCCGAAGGTCTTGATGAGCACGCCCACGGACTTGGTGGCGTACTGGCCTGCGGCTGCCAGCACCAGGGTGCCCGGCTTCAGGTCGATGATCTTGCCCAGCTCGGCCTCCACCGGGGCGACGAACTTGGCGATGCCGCCGGCCAGCTGGCCGTTTTCGTCCACCTTGAACCAGTAGGCCTTGCTGCCGGACTGGACCTCGCAGTCGGTCAGCAGCTTCTCCACCTGCTTGCGGGTCAGGGCGCAGTCGCTGATGGGCACCATCTTTACGGTCTGGCCCTTGAAGGCCTCGAACTCGCTGGCGACAAACAATTCGCTGACGTTTTTGCAGGTCAGGTCGATACGCAGATCGGGCTTATCGGAGCCGTAGGTCTCCATGGCGGTGTTGTAGGGGATGCGGCGGAAGGGGGCGG
>OLOS01002653.1_pt1 | contig 11801 bp, 8 predicted proteins | sample 1672631 | NCBI WGS metagenome assembly OLOS01 (sample SAMEA3136707, study PRJEB25190) | human gut metagenome | biome: human gut; feature: human-associated habitat; material: faeces | place: Austria | collected 2013 | reverse complement strand
TAATTTCACTTCTAAACGTATTGACTACTTCACCGGTAGCAGCCTTGACAACCTCAACATTGATTTCCGCAACACTATTTATAAGATTAGTAGAAAAATTTTCTACAAAGTCACCACTGCCCAAATCAGTATATCTCGGCAGGCTTATATTACCGGTATGCAAATCTAATTTACCTATAATAAGGTAATCCATCTCCGGATTAGGCAGTAAAGCAGAAGCGTCCAAAGCCATACCTCTGTCAAAATTTTTTTCATTATATATCAGCGCCGAATCAATAACATGAGAAAAACCCAATTCTACCAGTTTTCTGTTTATAGCAGCCTCGCACATTAAAGGATATTTTTCTTTGGCTGCGTTATCTGCATCACTATAATATGTAACCACTACACCAATCCGCGGATCTCCCAAGGCTTTTATCATTTCAATGCGGTTCATCAGCTCCGAATCCGGGTTGGTATTGACATCAATCTTCGCATGAACGTAGTAGCTGCCATTTCTTTTACCTTCATCAATTACACGCACATCCGTAATGAAGCCAACGGATTTAGCATAAATTTCATCGCTTACCACCGAAGCCTGACTCACCAAGGTTTCAGAGTTAATATATGTACCCACAACCTGCTCCACTGCATTACGTTTGGCATCGCGCAGCGCACTGTCCCTGTCTTCACCGACACCGGAAACATCAGCAATCTGCGCATAGGTAATATTATTCAATGCCAACAAAAGCATAGCTGTTACAACCTTCCACCTCATTATAAATCTCTCCCTCCGATGTATATCTCCAATACTCATTTTACCCCCCCCACTACACAATAGCGTTTCTACGAAGTACTTGTCTATTAGTTCGCAAAGCAGCGCCATATAGGGGTATCTCTTATCAATGCTCGTATATATCATTATGAAATTTCCATTATACTCTTAATTTTAACCAAATTGACATATATCTGACACATGTGACAACTTTTGTGACAGACTTTTTGCATATTCAAGACTTTATTATTGTCACAAATTCATCTATAATATAAATATTGACGATGAACTTTTTTAGGAAGGGTTTTGCTTATGACATTATTTGCAGATACGCTCAAAAAGTATCTAGAAACTAAAAATACAACAATTTACACTATCTCAAAAATTAGTGGTGTAGACAGAACAATGATACAGCACATGAAGGTTGGTAAGCGTATGCCTGCGAATGTTGCAGACGTAACTGCTATTGCCAAAGCCATGATGCTCAACCCCAGTGAAACAGCAGAATTACTGCGCGCCTACCATATATCACATATGGGAGAAGAAAATTATTTCCGTCGGGAGCATGTCAGCAAAATCATCTCCAGTTTTTACGATATGAATTCTGCCGACGAGCTTGTGATTCCCACAGGTGTGCAGGATATGCTTGAAATGAATGAAGCTCTGAAAATAATCAACGGTCAGGGCAATATCAATCGCATTTTAAAAGCTGTTTTGGAAATTGAAGCCAATAAAAAATCAGGCCATATCAAATTAATGGTACAACCTGAATATCAATATATTTTTGATTGTCTTACTTCCATTGATTTTAACCGCAACAATACGCTTGTGGAAGCAATTATCGTTTTTGATAAAAACGAAGGACATAAAGGCACAACCTACAATCTGAATATCCTGCAAAAGCTTGTGCCGATTTTATTCCAATGTGAAGTTTTCCATCCTTACTATGTTTATGATAATGTTGATACACTGTTCAACAACACCAGCATGCTGCCGTTCAAGATTATCACCAGTGATTTCGTGCTGGCAGTGTCCTATGAACAGGATAAGGCTGTGCTTTGCAATTCGCAGGATATGGTAGCACTCACCGGTGACACCTTTCAAAAAAGCCTCAGTGTTGCCAATCCTATCTGCCACACCTTCCATCCTACGCCGGAGGAATATTTGCAATCTACCTTCCTCAGCGATGATGAAATAAACGCTGAAGAAGTGCATGAGCTTTTCTACCAGCCTTGCTTCCCCAGCTTCTGCCCGGAAAGTATCCTCATGGATAGATTGAACACTGACATTATCCCGCCAGAAATGCAGGGAGTTATTGCCGATTACTTTGCTAAAATCCGTTCAAAATATAGCTCTCACAGCATTTCCTTTACGCTTGAAGGCTTAAACCTCTTTATGGAAACAGGACGTGTAACAGAAATCCCTGATTTCATGTACACCTACCTGACGCCGCCGCAACGCCTGGCGCTTTTAAAGAATATTATCAACAGTGTAGAGGACGGCAGCTTCACGCCAAGGATTGTGCGCAGCGGAAAGCTCTCCGTGCCTTCGCCTATTTGCATTTGCGCACCGAGCGAGCAAAAGGTTGTTATTTATTACTTCAGCCCCAATAAAGGACAGTATATCTTCCATCTGCAGGAATTAAGCCTGGTGCATGCATTCCATGATTTTCTGGTTTACCTGCCGGAAAGCAGTATGGTTTATTCTGAAGAGGAAAGTAAGGATCTTCTGCATTCTGTCTACGAGAAATACAAAAATCTTTATAATTGATAAGTAACATCAACGAAGTTGGGACAAACCAACTTCACAAATTAAAGAATCGCTAGAGTTAAGTATTTTTTTATTTTTGCACTAAAAACCAGTGGGAATTTACCTGACGGTAAACCTCCACTGGTTTTTCTGTTCAAGGCTGGTTTTCTCCCAGCCTCGTTTGCTATCTACTCTTAAATTTTACATTTCCGAGAATTGGTCCTTGCCTACGCCGCAAAGAGGGCAAACCCACTCTTCCGGTACATCTTCCCAAGCAGTGCCTGCTGCAACGCCGTTATCGGGATCGCCAACCTCAGGATCATACACATAACCACAAACATCACATACCCATTTTGCCATTAGCTTCGTCCTCCTCTTGCCATAGCCTGCGCTTTTAAGAAAGCTAAGCGCGAGCTACATAATAATTATTATTTTTGACCTATAATTATTATAGCATAGTATACGAAGATATTCTGCAAAATAGCTGTGAACCTTTTACTGTAGCGCCTGCTGCTTTTCCGGTAAATCCAGGCGGAAGAAGTCGTACAGCGTCTGCGCCGCCGCATGATTCATGCCTTCTACCGCAGCCAATTCTTCAACGCTGGCTGCACGCATAGCGTCCAGCGTTTTAAACGCCTTCCACAGCTCCTGACGTCGCTTAGGCCCGATGCCCTCCACATGGTCGAGCACGGAAACGAGATTGCGTTTACCACGCAGCTTGCGGTGGTAGGTAATAGCAAAGCGGTGCGCCTCGTCGCGGATGCGTTGGATGAGGTGCAGTGCAGCACCGTCACGGTCCAGCATGATGCTTTCGCTTTGGTGCGGCTTGAAGATTTCCTCCTCGCGCTTGGCCAGGCCTACAACCGGCAAATCGTCAAGGCCAAGGCCGCGGATAACCTCCAGCGCCGAGCTCAGCTGGCCCTTGCCGCCGTCGATAACCACTAGGCTGGGTAAGTCCTCATAATCCCGGTAACGGCGGTAGACAACCTCCTGCATGGATTTAAAATCATCAGGCTTGCCTTCTGCCGAAACGATTTTATATCTGCGGTAATCCTTCTTGCTGCTGGTGCCGTTGCGGAACACAACCATGGAGGCAACAGTTTCGCTGCCCTGGGTATGGCTGATATCAAAGCAGTCCATGCGCTCCAATGGATGCTCCAAGCCCAAGGCCTGCTGCAGCTCTTCTGCTGCCTGCAGGTCATTTTTCAGCGACAGGCTGCCCTTACGCAAGCGTTCATTCAGCAGCTTGACGGCATTTTCATTCGCCAGCTTCAGTAAATCCTTTTTTACACCGCGCTGCGGCAGCAGCAGCTCCACCCTTCGCTGTGCCTTGTCTGCCAGCCAGGTTTCAATAAGCTGCTTTTCGTCCTCCTCGGGCAAATACGGCAGCACCACTTCCTTAGGAATGAAGGTCGCTTCGTTATAATACTGCTTGACGAAGGCTGTCATAACCTCCTGAGGCGTATCGCCGCCGTCGGGCATAAAGAAGTTATCTCTGCCGATGAGCTTGCCCTTGCGCACGAAGAACAACTGCACGCACAGTCCCGTCATATCCTGCCCCAGGCCGAAGATATCCATATCACCGCCGTTATTGGTAACAGCCTTCTGCGCTTCATTCAAACGTGCCACAGCCTGCAGCTGGTCGCGCAGTCTGGCAGCCTCCTCAAAGGCATAATTATCCGCTGCCTCCTGCATCTGCTGCTTCAAATCGCGCTCCAGCTCCATCGTGCGTCCGTCCAGCACCATGCAGACGGATTTAATCATCTTATGATAATCCGCCTTGCTGATGTAACCGGCGCAGGGCGCAAGGCAGCGCTTAATATGGTAGTTCAGACATGGTCGGTCCGGATTCATTTTGCGGCAGGTGCGCAGAGGGAACATGCTGCGCAGCAGCTTTACCGTGGCATGCATAGCGCCGGCGTCAGCGTACGGTCCGTAATAACGTGCGCCGTCACGCAGATGTCTGCGCGTCACATATAAACGCGGGAAATCCTCCTGCAGCGTAACCTTAAGATAAGGATAGGTTTTGTCATCCTTCAGGCTGATGTTGTAACGCGGGCGATATTTTTTAATCAGGTTGCACTCCAGAATCAGTGCTTCTACCTCACTGGAGGTAACAATTGTTTCAATCTCCGCGATTTTCGCCACCATTGCCTTCACCTTCGGCGTATGGCTGGCCAAATTGCGGAAGTAGCTGCGCACACGGTTTTTCAGCACAACGGCCTTGCCGACATAGATAACCTTGCCGGAGGCATCATGCATCAGGTAAACGCCGGGCTTTTCCGGCAGCACGGCCAGAGCATTTTTTATATTATCGCTAAAGCCTGCGGCTAATTCTGTCATACATACCACCCGTTCTTCTTCGCCTTAGCCAGCTCCTGCTTAATGTACTGTCCGGTGTAGGATTTTTTGACCTTCGCTACCTCCTCCGGCGTACCGCTGGCCACCAAGGTGCCGCCCTTGTCGCCGCCCTCGGGACCGAGGTCGATAATGTAATCCGCCACCTTGATAACGTCCAGATTATGCTCGATGACGATAACGCTGTCACCGCCTTCTACAAGACGCTGCAGCACCTCCAGCAGCTTGTGTACGTCCGCAATATGCAATCCTGTCGTAGGCTCGTCCAGGATATATACGGTGCGTCCCGTACTGCGGCGCGAAAGCTCCGTTGCCAGCTTTACGCGCTGTGCTTCGCCGCCGCTCAGCGTCGTCGCTGCCTGTCCCAGATGAATGTAGCCAAGGCCTACATCCTCCAGCACTGCCAGCTTGCGGTAAATGCGCGGCTGATTCTTAAAGAACTCGCAGGCCTCGCTTACCGTCATATCAAGAACCTCCGCGATGGATTTGCCCTTGTAATGCACCTCCAGCGTATCGCGGTTGTAGCGTGCACCGTGGCAGACCTCGCAGGGAACGTAAACGTCCGGTAAAAAGTTCATTTCTATCTTATTCATGCCGTCGCCCTTGCAGGCCTCGCAGCGTCCTCCCTTAACGTTAAAGCTGAAGCGGCCTGCCTTATAGCCGCGCAGCTTTGCCTCGTTGGTCTGGCTGAAGAGCTCTCGGATAAAATCAAAAACGCCGGTATAAGTTGCGGGATTGGAGCGCGGTGTGCGTCCGATTGGGGACTGGTCGATGTTGATAACCTTATCCGTATATTCTATGCCCTCGATGCTGTCATGCTCGGAAGCACGCAAGCGTGCACCGTTGAGCTTGGCAGCCAGGTAGTTGTAGAGAATATCGTTAATCAAAGTAGATTTACCGCTGCCGCTCACGCCTGTTACCACGGTAAAGACTCCGAGCGGAATGCTGACATCAATATTTTTGAGATTGTTGGCGCGGGCACCGTGAATCGTCAGCATCCTGCCATCGCACTCACGGCGATGCTTAGGAACCGGGATAAATTTGCGGCCGCTAAGATAGGTACCGGTAACGGATGCAGGCACCTGCTTAATTTCTTCCACCGTACCCTGTGCCACCACTTCACCGCCATGCTCGCCTGCTCCCGGACCGATGTCGATAATCTGGTCGGCAGCATACATGGTTTCCTCATCATGCTCTACGACAATCAGCGTATTGCCCAAATCACGCAAATGCTTGAGTGTTTCCAGCAGCTTACCGTTATCGCGCTGGTGCAGACCAATGCTCGGTTCGTCCAGAATATACAGTACGCCTGTCAGGCCGCTGCCTATCTGCGTTGCCAGACGGATGCGCTGCGCTTCGCCGCCGCTGAGCGTACCTGCGCTTCTGTCAAGCGTCAGGTAATCAAGGCCTACGTCATTGAGGAACTGCAGGCGTGCCATAATCTCCTTCAGCACCTGATGCGCAATTATTTGCTGCTTCGGCGTCAGCTCCAGCTTTTTAAAGAACTGCAGGCAGTCGCGCACCGTCAGCGCCGTAACCTCGCAGATATTTTTACCACCGATAAGAATCGACAGAGCCTCCGGCTTCAAGCGGCTGCCATGGCAGGCAGCGCAGGGAGTGCTCGTCATAAACTCCTCCAAATCCTGACGCATAGCATCGCTGAAGGCTTCACGGTAACGACGGCGCAGCACGTTCAAAATACCGTCAAAGGTTGTGTTGTGCTCCTTAACCTCGCCCTGCAGATTTTCGTACAGGAACTTAAACTTGCTCTCGCCGGCACCGTCCCACAAAAGCTGCTGCATCTCGGGCGTCAGCTCATTCCATTTGGTGTCGTAGCTATAGCCATAGGCAGCAAGAACAGCGCCCAGCTGCTTCATAAAATAGGAATTCAGATTGTTGCTGAAGCAGGCAATGCACCTGTCAGCAAAGCTCTTGTCAGCATCAGGCACTATCAAAGCCTTGTCAAACTCCATATGCATGCCAAGACCGGTGCAGTCCGGGCAGGCACCGAAGGGATTGTTGAAGGAAAACAGGCGCGGTTCAATCGCCGGCAGGCTGATGCCGCAGTCATTGCAGGCAAAATGCTCGCTAAAAAGCTGTGTTTCCGTTGCTTCTCCCAGCGTTGCCACCTCCGCAAAGCCGTCTGCCAGCTTCAGCGCCGTTTCCACGGAATCCGTCAAACGCTGCCCGATGCCTTCACGCACTGCCAAACGGTCGATGACTACAGAAAGGCTGTGCTTTTTATTTTTCTCCAAACGGATATCCTCATCCAGTGTGCGCACCTCACCATCGATAAACATACGCACATAGCCTGCACGCCGCATATCGTCGAGCACACGCATATGCTCACCCTTGCGCCCGCGCACCAGCGGCGCCATCACCATAAAGCGGCTTCCCTGCGGCAGCTCCAGCACCTTGTCGACTATCTGCTGCACGCTCTGCTGATCGATGAGCTTACCGCATTTAGGGCAGTGCGGTTCACCTGCGCGTGCGAACAAAAGACGCAGGTAATCGTATATTTCCGTGACCGTACCTACGGTAGAACGCGGATTGCGGCTCGTTGTCTTCTGGTCGATGGAAATTGCCGGGCTCAGCCCTTCGATGTAGTCCACATCCGGCTTGTCCATCTGTCCCAAGAACTGGCGTGCGTAGGCCGAAAGCGATTCCACATAGCGGCGCTGGCCTTCAGCGTAAATTGTATCAAAGGCCAGGCTGCTTTTGCCGCTGCCGCTGAGGCCTGTTATAACTACCATTTTATTGCGCGGTATTTCTACCGTTATATTTTTCAGGTTGTGCTGTCGCGCACCCTTTACAATTAAAAATTCTTGCATATATTTTACCTCTGTTAAATCATGAACGAAGCTTCTAAAGCTGTTGATATCGATAGTATGTTTATATTATAGCACACTGCTAGGATAAACGCAGTAAAAATGCTTTTCCGAAAAATTACGCTAAAAGTTAATTTTTATATTAGATTGCACTAAAAGCAAAACCCTCGGCTTACAAATTCACTGCAAACCGAGGGCGTTCTTCGTTTTAAATTATCATTATTTCAGGCACTTTTCTTATCTGCCAGCTCTCTTACCTGGGCCTCTGTTATCTCCAACAAGCTTGCTATCTCATCTACCGACATACCCTTAGCTGAAAGCTTTACTACTATTTTCTTATTATTTTCTCTTTCTGCTTCTGCAACAGCCATTCGTGCTCTTTTCTCTGCATATTCTTCAATAATATCCCGCATGTCGGCTTCACGCTCCTTTGTGTTTTGCAAATAGCAGCTTAGGCAGCTAATTAACTATAATGCATATTTCTCAAGCCAAGGTGGTTGCAGTACGCAAATATTATTTTACTTCTTCATAAAGGGCACGCACGCAGGCATCTGCCAGCGCACCGATGCTGGAAACGCTGCGCTCCTGCGGCAGTCCGGATGCATCATAGCCAAGCGGCAGCTCGGTGCAGGCGGTCATTACAGGAATATCACGCTCAGCCCACAGCTCCTCTACCAGCTCTTTCATAATAGCGCCGGCCTTTGCCAGCTGGTTAGCCTTAACGCAGTTGATAACCTCCTGAGATTTATCGCTCTGCTCCTCATTCGGAATGTACAGAGTCAGTCCGCGCTTTTCGGCATATTTCTGATACAGTCCGCAAGCACGTGTGCCTTTGGTGGACAGCATCCAGGCACCCTTTTCCGGAGAAAGCTCTTTGGCAGCCTTAACGGTTTCGTCAACGATATGCAGCAGCGGTACCGGCAATTCATCAGCAAACTGGTCGATAAAGAAGTGTGCGGTATTGCAGGGAACAGCAAGCACATCTGCGCCCATATCGCACAGCTGCAACAAATCAGCCTTCAGCTTCGGCAGCGGAGATTCACCCTTGCCGAAAATTGCTGTGCCGCGGTCCGGAATATCGCAGTCACCGATCATATATACAACAGGATGCTCCTGGTCGCAGCTTGCCGGGCATCTCATAGTAAACTGACGCAAGAACTCTGCAGCGGCTGCAGGGCCAAGGCCGCCGACAACACCTAATTTTTTACCGTTTTTCATCATTTTCTTTTCGCTCATATATACCTCTTCTTTCCTATTCAGTTTCGCTTATAAGATTAGTAAATTTCTTATAATTTTAGCACACCGGGCTGTTATTTGCAAATATCACCAGCTTATCGGCGTACGCAAAAAGCCGTTGCCGGCCACCCCGCAAGGTGACAAGCAACGGCTAACTTTTGTTATTTATTTGCTAAGCCAGGAACGTACATTAGAAGAAGTTCTTGCTTCCTCTTTATTAACCTGCACCTGTTCAGGCGCATAAAGCAGCAAATCATCGTTAATTTTTTTCACATCGGCATTGATGATGTAGCTTACACCGTTCAGATAATCGAAAATACGATATCTGAGCGCTTCGTCAACTGCATCAAAGCATACCATAATGGCACTGCCGTTCATCAGCGAATCAGCATATTCACGCACGTCCGCAAAGGATTTCGGTGTACGCACCATAATATTCAGATGTCCGGATTTCAGCAAACGCGGACGGGTATATTCCTCCTGCTGCTCTTCCATTTCATCAGACCAAAAGAATTTCGTTGCTGTATTTTTTAAACCCATGGCCATCAGCCTCCAAACCAAAACAGTTATTTAGACTATTATTCGCTGCCTATAGGCAAAAGTCCTGCTTAGTAATATTAATTGTAGCAGATTTTTAACAGATTGTCAAAAATTATGCCTGAACATTCTTCATACGGCCACGCATTTTGCCGCGCTCCAGACGATCCAGAACCTTCTTACGCATACGGATGCTCTTCGGAGTAACCTCAACCAGCTCATCGTCATTGATGTGTTCCAGAGCCTGCTCCAGAGAGAAGGTCTGAGGCGGAATCAGGCGGATAGCATCGTCACTGCCGGAAGCACGCATGTTGCTGACATGTTTCTTCTTGCAGGGGTTAACGTCCATGTCGTCCTCACGGCTGTTTTCGCCAACCAGCTGGCCTTCGTAAATCTTTTCAGCAGGAACAACGAACATGGTACCGCGCTCCTGAGCGTTGCCGATACCATAGGAAGTGGTTTCGCCGGTTTCAAAAGCAACCAGGCTGCCACGGGTACGGCCGGGGATTTCACCCTTATATTCTTCGTAACCGGCAAATACGTGGTTCATAATGCCGTTACCTTTAGTATCGGTGAGGAACTGGTTACGGAAACCGATCAGGCCGCGAGCAGGAATCTTGAATTCCATACGCAGATAGCCTGCCATTTCGGTCATGTTCTGCAGCTCAGCCTTACGCAGGCCTAAACCTTCCATAACAGCGCCCATGAAGTCCTGCGGTACATCGATAGTCAATGCTTCCATAGGCTCCATCAGCTTACCGTTTGCATCGCGATGCATAATAACCTTAGGTTTACCAACCTGCAGCTCAAAGCCTTCACGACGCATAGTTTCAATCAAAATAGACAGATGCAGCTCGCCACGGCCGGCAACTTCATAAGCATCCGGGCTTTCGGTCTCGGTAACACGCATGGAAACGTTGGTCTTAACCTCTTTGAACAGACGGTCACGCAGGTGACGGCTGGTAACAAATTCACCTTCACGGCCGGCAAACGGACTGTTGTTAACGTAGAAAATCATAGACAGGGTAGGTTCGTCAATCTTGATGCCCTTAAGAGCTTCCGGATTTTCGCTGTCAGCGATGGTATCGCCGATGTTAGCGTCCTGCAAACCGATCAGCGCAACGATATCACCTGCTTCAACCTCAGGCACTTCTACACGCTTCAGGCCCTGGTAGGTGTACAGACGGCCGATTTTGCCGTTACGGTTGCCTGCTTCGTCCATCAGAATGATGTTTTCGCCGTTGTGGATGGTGCCGCGAACTACACGGCCTACAACGATACGGCCTACATAATCATCATAGTCCAGGGTGTTAACCAGCATCTGCAGCGGTGCATTAACGTCAACATCCGGAGCAGGAATGTTTTCCAGAATTACTTTGAACAGCGGCTCCAGAGAATTGCTTTCCTCGTCCATGGACAGTTTGGCAATACCGTTACGGGCGGAAGCCAGAACAACCGGGAACTCCAGCTGATCTTCATCTGCATCCAGTTCAATGAACAGGTCCAGAACCTCGTCAATAACTTCATCAACACGTTGGTCGGGGCGGTCAATCTTGTTGATTACAACAATCGGTTTCAGGTGCTGTTCCAATGCTTTACGCAGTACGTATTTGGTCTGCGGCATCGGGCCTTCATAAGCATCAACCAGCAGCAGTACGCCATCAACCATGGTCAGTACGCGTTCAACCTCGCCGCCGAAGTCAGCATGGCCCGGGGTGTCCAGAATGTTGATTTTTACGCCGTTGTGCATAACAGCGGTGTTTTTAGACAGAATGGTGATACCACGTTCACGCTCCAGAGCATTGGAGTCCATAACACGTTCTTCAACGCGCTCGTTAGCACGGAAAACGCCGCTTTGCTTCAGCATAGCATCAACCAAGGTAGTCTTGCCATGGTCAACGTGGGCAATAATTGCTATATTACGAATATCGTTTCTAATCATTATTCCTTTTCTCTCCTTCATAAAAGACAAGAAAAAGGATGCTTGTCAAGTGCATCCTTTCACAGTATTACTAAACTATTTTATTATATGCTTTTTCCGTCACACTGTCAATAAAATTGTCTTGAAAGTTACAGAAAAGCTTGTAAGATGCAAGGTAAAGGGATTAGCGACAAAGCCTTGCATAAACTATTTGCTAATAAAGTAGTATCTTGCTAAACGCAGACATGAAAAAAGCCTAAGAGCTGAACTCTCAGGCTGCGCTTGCTATGGCAGGGGCACTAGGACTCGAACCCAGATCGACGGTTTTGGAGACCGTTGCTCTACCATTGAACTATGCCCCTATGGAGCGGAAAACGAGATTCGAACTCGCGACCCCCTCCTTGGCAAGGAGGTGCTC
>OLOS01002652.1_pt1 | contig 11805 bp, 9 predicted proteins | sample 1672631 | NCBI WGS metagenome assembly OLOS01 (sample SAMEA3136707, study PRJEB25190) | human gut metagenome | biome: human gut; feature: human-associated habitat; material: faeces | place: Austria | collected 2013 | reverse complement strand
GCCATGAGCCGCTATGAGAACGTGCGCTTCGTGCTGATCTCCCCGGAGGAGCTGAAGCTCCCCCGCTACGTGAAGGAGCAGTACATCAAGAAAAACAATATCCCCTACACCCAGTCCACCTCTCTGGAGGAGGTCATGCCGGAGCTGGACATTCTCTACATGACCCGCGTGCAGCGTGAGCGTTTCTTCAACGAGGAGGACTACCTCCGCCTGAAGGACAGCTATATCCTCACCCCAGAGAAGCTGAACACCGCCAAAAAGGATCTGTGCATCCTCCACCCCCTGCCCCGCGTCAACGAGATCTCCGTGGCGGTGGACGACGACCCCCGCGCCTGCTACTTCAAGCAGGTGCAGAACGGCAAGTACATCCGCATGGCACTGATCCTCAAGCTGCTGCACATCAACTGAGAAAGGAAGTGTACCGAAATGATCATTGACGCCATTCAAAACGGTATTGTTATCGACCATATCACCTCCGGCAAATCCATGGAGCTGTACAACATCCTCGGTCTGGGCGAGCTGGACTGCACCGTGGCGATCCTGAAAAACGTCACCAGCGGCAAGCTGGGGCGCAAGGACATCATCAAGATCGACCGCGAGATGGATCTGGACTGGGATCTCATCGGCTACGTGGATCCCTCCATCACCGTGAATATCATCCGTAACGGCAAGCTGGCGGAAAAGCGTTCCCTCAAGCTGCCGGAGCGCATCCGCGGCGTGCTCACCTGCCGGAACCCCCGCTGCATCACCTCCGTGGAGCAGGAGCTGCCTCAGGAGTTCATCCTCACCGACCCGGAGAAGCACACCTACCGCTGCATCTACTGTGAGACGGAGGCCAAGTAAATCCCCGCGTCACCGGTTTCTATTCAAAAAAGAACGACAGTGCTAAAGCACTGTCGTTCTTTTTTCATCGTAAGCCCCGTTACCGGGTGAAAAACCGGAAAGCCGTCCGCTGGTGCAGCGTCTCCCCCGCCCGCAGGAGGGGCGAGGGGAACGAGGGGCAGTTCACCGCGTTGGGGAAATGCTGCGTCTCCAGACACACGCCGTGGAACGCACCGTAGACCGCGCCGCCCTTGCCGCCGCGCTCCGTCAGCCACCCCGCCGTGTACAGCTGCATCCCCTCCATGGTGGTGCTCATCGTCAGACCGATACCGGTGGCGGGGCACCACAGCTCCGCCGCCTCCTCTCCGCCGTCCAGCGCGTAGTTGTGGTCGTACCCGCGCCCGCCGTTAAAGGCTGCGTCCCGGAGACGCCGCCCCAGCTCTGTGGGCTTGCGAAGCTCCAGTGCCGTCCCCTCCACCGCCGCCAGCGTCCCTGTAGGGACGTTGGCACTGTCCGTGGGGGTGTACCGGCTGGCGCGCACCGTCAGCATATGACCGTCCACTCTGCCGCTGTCGTGCCCGCCCAGATTGAAATAGGCGTGGTTCGTCAGATTCACCACCGTGCTCCTGTCCGTCCTCGCTCTGTACTCGATACTAAGCTCCCCGCCCGTCAGGCGATACGTGACCTCCGTGTGTACCGTGCCGGGGAACCCCTCCTCCCCATCGGGGGAGGTATAGGAGAACGTCACCGCGTCCTCGGTGCAGACGAAGTCCCACAGCCTCCTGTGGAACCCCTCGTTTCCCCCGTGGAGGCAGTTCTCCCCCTCGTTGGCGGTCACGCGGTACTCTCTGCCGTCGATGGTGAACCGCGCCCCGCCAATACGGTTGGCGCACCGTCCGATGGTGCCGCCGAAGCAGGCGTCCCTGTCCCGATACTCCTCCAGCCGGTCGTACCCCAGGCAAATATCCCGCCTGTCGCCGTTTCTGTCCGGCACATAGATCGCCCGCATCGCCGCGCCGTAGGGCAGCAGCTCCACGGCGTACTCCCCGTCGGAAAGCTCTATGCAGGGCACCTCCCTGCCCTCCCACACGCCAAAGGGCGTCAGTCGGCACATGACCTCACCCCTCGTAGCCGTTGGGGTGACCGCTGTGCCAAGCCCACGCGTCGGAGATGATCTGCTCCAGCCCCCGCACGGGCTTCCAGCCCAGCACCTCGGCGGCTTTTTTGTTGGAGGCGATCAGTACGGAGGGATCTCCCGCCCGGCGCGGCTCCACCGTCGCCTTGATCTCCCGTCCGGTAACGCGCCGCGCCGTCTCGATGATCTCCTTCACGGAATAGCCGTCGCCGCTGCCCAGATTGAACACGTCGCTGCTTCCGCCCCCCGCCAGATACTCCAACGCCAGCAGGTGCGCCTCCGCCAGATCGTTCACGTGGATGTAATCCCGCACGCAGGTGCCGTCCGCCGTGGGATAGTCCTCTCCGAAGATACCGATATGGTCGCGCTGTCCCAACGCCGTTTTCATCACCAGCGGTATGAGGTGGGACTCCGGGTCGTGATCCTCGCCGATACCCGTCTCCGTGTCGGAGCCTGCGGCGTTGAAGTACCGCAGTGCCGCGTACCGTATGCCGTAGGCTCTGTCGCACCACTTGAGCATATTCTCAATGGCGAGCTTCGTCGCGCCGTAGGGATTCGTCGGCTCCGTGCGGTCATGCTCCTCGATGGGCTGCTTCTCCGGCTCACCGTAGGTGGCCGCCGTGGAGGAGAACACCATCTTGTCCACGCCGTGCGCCTTCATGGCCGACAGCAGAGACACCGCGCCCTCCACATTGTTCCCGTAGTATTTCAGCGGGTTCGTGACGCTCTCTCCCACCAGAGAGAAGGCGGCGAAATTGATAACGCCGTCGATGTCGTTCTCCGAGAACACCTGCTCCAAAAAGGCGTTGTCCCGCAGATCGCCCACATACAGCTTCTTCGCGCCCTTCACCGCCTGCCAGTGACCGGTACGCAGATTGTCCGCCACGATCACCTCATAGCCCCGCTTCACCAGCAGAGCCACCATGTGACTGCCGATATAGCCGGCGCCGCCGGCCACCAGAATGGTTTTCATACACAAGTCCTCCTCGTTTTATACGGTATGGATAAATCGCAGAAAGGCGTCCCGCCCCTCCGCTGTACACTTGAACACACCGGCGTGCTCCAGCACGGTGGCGAACACCGCGCCCACCTCCTGCCGCAGTATCCCCTCGGCGTTCTCCGCCGTGAACGTATACCGCGTTTTCAGCTCCTCCGCCCAGTCGGCGTGCTTGGCGAGCACCTCGTCGCTCCGCAGGTCGCCGCCCCGCACCAATGCCCGCGCCACGCCGTTCAGCTCGTCCTTCAGCCGGGAGGGCAGCACCGCCAGCCCCATGACCTCGATCAGACCGATATTCTCCTTCTTGATGTGGTGCAGCTCCTGATGAGGGTGGTACACACCCAGGGGATACTCCTCTGTGGTGATGTTGTTCCGCAGCACCAGATCCAGCTCGAACTTTCCCTCCCGCATCCGGGCGATGGGCGTAATGGTGTTATGGATCTCCCCCTCCGTCTCCGCAAGGACGAAGGCGTCCTCGTCCGTGTACCCCCGCCACGCCCTGAGGATTCGATCCGCCAGCTCCACCAGACGCTGATCGTCTCCGCAGCGCAGCCGTATGACGGACATGGGCCACTTGACGATACCCGCCTCCACGTCCTCGAACCCCCGGAAAACGACCTCCCGCTCCACGGGAGCCTTCTCCATGGCGAAGGTATAGCACCCGCCCTGGAAATGGTCGTGGCTCAGAATAGAGCCGCCCACAATGGGCAGGTCGGCGTTGCTCCCCACGAAGTAGTGGGGGAACTGCTTCACGAAGTCCAGCAGCTTCCGGAACGTGGCTCTGTCGATCTTCATGGGGGTGTGCTTTCCGTTGAACACGATGCAGTGCTCGTTGTAGTAGACGTAGGGGCTGTACTGGAAGAACCAGTCCTCCTCGTTGATGGTCACCGGTATGATCCGCAGATTCTGCCGTGCGGGATGGTCTATCCGCCCCGCGTACCCCTCGTTCTCCCGGCAGAGCAGACACTTGGGATACCCCCTCTGGGGTGCCGCCTTCGCTGCGGCGATGGCTTTGGGGTCCTTCTCCGGCTTGGAGAGGTTAATGGTGATGTCCAGCTCCCCGTACCCGGTGGCGACCTTCCACTTCACGTCCCGCGCAATGCGGTACCGCCGTATGTAGTCCGCGTTCTGGCAGAGGTCATAAAACCAGTCCGTCGCCGCCCTCGGGTCCTTCTCATACCTGTCGCAGAACGTCCGGATGACCTGTCCGGGCCGCGGCGTCAGACGCCCCATCAGCTCCGTGTCAAAGAGATCGCGGCTGGTCACGTCGTCGTGGATCAGCCCCCGCGCCGCCGCATCGTCCAGCAGCTCCCGCAGTATGTCCTCCAGCGGCCGCTCCCGCGCCGCCTGCGGCTCCTCCCACGCCTCCAGCCCCATGGCGTGCAGCAGGGTATTCTCCGCCCACACGCGCTCACATTCCTCAATCAGTCCCGTCCGGTGTGCGTAGCCCACCAGATCCTTAATGGCTTGGTAACTCATGCCCGGTTCTCCTTATCCCAGTCTCACGCCGCCGGCGGGTCGGATCATTACCGTGTGGCAGCGGCCCTGTCCCAGCACCGCCTCCGTCTCCCGCTTGAACGTTTCCAGCCTGTCCAGCGGCACGAACGCCTGCGCCGTGCCGCCGAAGCCGCCGCCGTGTACGCGTACCGCGCCGCGCCCCTCCAGAATACGCTCGCACAGGGCGATGGTCACCATCAGCTCCTGCACCGCCGCGCTCCCGGTGGGGATAATGTTCTGCAAATACATGGCGGAGGAACGCCCCGACTCCCGCACCAGCGTCAGGAACCCCTCGAAGTCCCCCCGCTCCAACGCCTCCTTCTCCGCCTTGGCGCGGCGGTTCTCCGCATAGACGTGGAACGCCCGGTTCACCGCCCTGTCGCCCGCCGATGCTCTGAGCTCCGGCAGCCGCGCTAAAAACTCCGCCTCCGGCACCTCCCGCAGCACCGCCTTGCCGCACACGCGGCACACCGCCGCCAGCTCGTCGGTGATGGCGCGGTACTCGTCCGTCAGCCCCTCGTGCCCTGCGCCGGAGTCCAGAATACACAGGGCGTAGCCGTAGGCGTGGAGATCCACGTCCACCTTCTCCACCACCGGATGATCCGTGTCCGCAAAGTCGATGAACACCACGTCGCCCACCGAGGACGCCGTCTGATCCATCAGGCCGCAGGGTTTCCCGAAGAACACGTTCTCCGCGTATTGCCCGATCTGCGCCAGCTCCACCGGCGTACAGTGTCCCCCCCAGAACAGCTCATTGAGCATGGTGCCCATCAGCACCTCATAGGCGGCGGAGGAGCTCAGCCCGCTCCCTTTGGGAACGGTGGAGGTCATATACACATCCAGCCCCCTGTTCCGCAGGTCGCAGCCCAGCTCGCTCATGCGGGCGGCAACGCCCCGTATCAACGCCGCCGAGGTGTTCACCTCGTCCTCCCGCGGCGTCAGCTCACTGAGAGCCACCTCCGTCATGGGATAGCCCTGGGACAGCACGCGGATGACCTCGCTGCCGTTACCGGCCGCTGCCGCCAGAATGTCCAGATCCACTGCGGCGGCAAGCACGCAGCCCCGCTGGTGATCCGTATGGTTCCCGCCGATCTCCGTGCGCCCGGGCGCACTGAACAGAGCCTCCGCCGGATAGCCGAAGGACTTCTCGAACCCCTCCATGACCTCCGCGCAGCGCGTCCGCGCCCGCTCTCTGCCCTCCGCACCGTAAAGACGGGTCAGCGTCTCGCCGAACGCCTCCTGCCGCAAATATGCCTCCAGCCTTGTCTCTGCCATTGTCCGTTGCCTCCTCGTTCACACACTCCGCCCCATGGGGCGTGTTATTTTTTCCGTCATGCGCCGTCTCCCGGCGTCTCAGTCCTCCAGCGTCTCCGCCGTGACCGCCTCATACCGCAGCCATACGTAGCTGCCGTCCGTCAGCTCCACCTCCCGCGCAGGCTCTCCGCCTGCCGACAGGGAAACCGCCAGTCCCATAATGCTCTCCGCCAGCCCTGTGGCGTCGTTGCGGACGGTGCCCTTCAGCGTCCCCTCCCGCAACGCCTCCAACGCTGGCGGCGTAGCGTCCACACCCACGATAAAGGGCATGGTGTCCTTGTCCTCCCCCGCCTCCGTGCAGGCGTCGATAGCCCCCAACGCCATGTCGTCGTTGTTGGCAAAGACCACCTCAATGTCCTCTCCGAACTCCCGCAGCCACTGCCGCATCCGGATGGCGGCCTGTCCCCGCTGCCAGTTGGCGGCGTCGCTGGCCAGCTTCTCCGTGGCGACCCCCGCCTTTGTCATGGTGGAAATGCAGTATTCCGTCCGCAGCAGCGCGTCCTGGTGTCCCGGCTCCCCCTCCAGCATCACATACTGTATCACGCCGTCGCCGTTCCGATCCAGCTTCTCCCGCTGGTTCTCCCACGCGTTCAGCACCAGCTCCCCCTGCAAAACACCGGCGTCCCCGGCGGGCAGCCCCACGTAATAGGCGTGCCTCCACCGGCGCAGATCCTCCTCCACCGGCTCCCGGTTGAAGAAGATCACCGGCACCCCCGCCGCCTGCGCCTTGTCGATGATCACAGCCGCCGCCGTCCGATCCACGATGTTGACGCAGATCACGTCATATCCCCGCTCCAGAAAGCGATCCACCTGCTCGTTCTGTGTGGTCTGGCTCTCCTTGCCGTCGGTGATATACAAATTGATCTTCCAGTTCCGCGCCTGCTCCTCCTCCTGCGCCACCCGCTGCAGCTCTCTGGCGACCGTCTCAATGAACGTGTCCTCCTGCTGGTACAGTGCCACCCCGATCCGCAGCGTGGGGCCGCCCTCCGCCTCTCCGCAGCCCCACAGCGTCACCGCCAGACACAGCGCGGCGAAAAGACACCCGATCCTCTTCATACCGTCTCCTCTCCTCCCCGTCTCATGTCACGGGGAACAGCAGCTTTTGGTTGTCGCTCTCGTACATAGTCTCCTGCCGCACCACGGAAAACGCCACGGTGGGCGCGCCTGTCCAGTCCTCGTGCCGCGCCAGCGACGCCGCCGCCTCCACCGCCAGATACCCGGCGGAGAACACGTTCACCGCCGCGATCGCCGTCACGCGCCCCTTTTCCAGCGCGGCGGCGATGCCCGTGGTGGAGCCGCAGCCGTACAGCAGCGGGAAGTTCTCCCCACGGGACAGCTCCGCCACCTCCGCCAGAGCCGCCGCCTCAAAGGCGATGATCGCCCCCGGCCGCTCTATCCGCAGGATGTCCGCGAACAATGCCTCGTCGCCGCTCCACTGGTACTCGCGCACCTGCCGCCCCTCACGCTCCAGCACCTCTCTGGCGGCCTCCAGCCGCTCCCGTATGCCGTTGTCCCCCGGCAGGCTGTCCAGCAGCAGCACCGTGCCGCCCGCCGGCACGCCGTGCATTGCCGCCGTGCCCAACGCCTCGCCCAAGGCATGATGATCCATGCTGACGGAGGCAGCGGCACCCCACGCCGTCATATCCGTCTCCACCGTCACAAGCGTCGTCTTTCCCGCAGCGGCGGACACCGCGCCGCTCAAAAGCTCTCTGTCCGCCGGCAGCAGCACCACAGCGGGCGCGCCGCCCGCCACCTCCCGCTCCAGCAGCAGCACCTGCTCTGCGGCGTTGTTGTCCTCGGCAGGGGTCAGGAACCGCAGCTCCACGTTCAGATCCTCCGCCGCCTGCTCCATGCCCTTCCGCATGGTGGATACGCCGCCGTCCCCGTCCCGCAGGATCACGGACATTTCCAGCAGGGGCGGCTGGCTGTGCTTCTCTCCGGGGGCAAAGGCGAGCAGGCAGAACAGCACGCTCAGCCCGATCAGCGGGAGCACCAGCTGCAATATGGCTTTCCGTCTCACTGCTCTCCCTCCTTCCGGTATCTCCCCGCGTCCTCTTCCTCCAACGCCGGCAGCCGTATCTGCACCACCGTCCCGTTGTCCGGCTCACTGCGGATGGTCAGCCCGTACTCCTTGCCGAAGGTCAGCTGTATCCGCTGGTGCACGTTGCGGAACCCGATGCCGGAGCCCTTCGCCTTAGGCACGCTCGCCTCGCCGCTGGGCTTCAGCAACTGCTCCACCACCTCCTCCGACATACCGGGGCCGTTGTCCTCCACCTCGATGACCACGTCCCCTCCGGCGCGGAAGGCGCGAATGTGTATCTCTCCCTCCCCGTCGGCGTACTCCATGCCGTGATAGATGGCGTTCTCCAAAATGGGCTGTATGATCAGCTTGATGGTATACAGCTTCTCGATCCCCGGCTCGGCGTAAATGTCGGCGGAGAACTTGTTCTTATACCGCATCTTCTGGATGGTCAGATAGTTCCTCGCGTGCTCGATCTCGTCCCCGATGGGGATGATGTTGCTCCCTTTGCTCAGGGAGATCCGGAAGAACCGCGCCAGTGCCGTCAGCATGACCACGGCCTCCTGCGTCCGCCCGTTCTCCGTCATCCACACCACGCTGTCCAGCGTGTTATACAGGAAATGCGGGTTGATCTGGGATTGCAGCACGTCCAGCTCACTGCGCCGCTTCTCCTCCTCCTGCCGGAGAATGTCCTCCATCAAGTGCCGCATGGTGGACACCATGGACTGCACGCTGCGGCTCAGATGCTCCACCTCATAGGGGCCGTCCACGTTGAAATCCACGGACTCCGCCCCCTTCTCCAGCTCCCGCACCGCCAGATCCAGCTTCTTCATGGGGGCGGTGATCCACTCCGAGAGCCGCAGGTTCACGAACACCAGCAGGAAGATGGAGAAGGACACCACGAACAGCGCGAACAGCAGCAGCTGGCTGTAATTGTCCCGCAGCGTCTCCGTGGGCACCACGCCCACTAACTTCCACCCGGTATAGCCCACGGTTTTCACCGTCACCTGCCGCTTCTGGGACTGGAACACCTCCGTGTGGGTCCCGTCGGAATACCCGGCGGCGACCAGATTGTTCTCCTCCTGCAAGCCCGCGTACAGCAGCTGCTGCCGGGGGTGATAGATGATCTCCCCGCTCCCGTCGATGAGGTACAGATACCCCTGCCCGTTGGAGAAGGACACGTCCTTGCAGATCTGCTCAATGCCGCTGAAGTTCATGTCCACCAGCAGCACGCCGCTCTGGATGGTGCCCCCTCTCGTCAGCTCCACGTAGCGGCTGAGGGATACCACCCAGTGATACCGCGAATCGGGATCCTCAAACAGATTCTGCACGTGGGGCGTGGAGAAATGCAGATTCTCAATGCGCTCCATGGCGGCGGTGAACCACCCCTCCCGGCTGGGCGTCACGCTGTTTTTCAGCCCTGTCAGCGGCGTGCCGGAGAGCAGTCCGCCGTTCTCATCGAACACCGCCAGCGACACCAGCACGTCCCTGTCCTTGGCGTACAGCAGCTCCAGCGCGTCGTGCAGCTCCTGCGCCGTGCCCTTCTGCTCCATGTCCGCGCTTTTAATGACCCGGTAATACACCGTGTCCGATACCCGCATCATGTTCCGCAGATAGCCGTCCAGGTTCCAGTTCACCTGCGCCATCACCCGCTGGCTGTTCTCCGCCGCCATCTCGTTGGCGGAGGTGGAAAAGCGCAGCAGCAGTGCCATCCCTAAAAACAGCATGCCTACCACCGCCACGGCGGTAAAGGCGATGGACAGGATCATCTGTATGCCGGAACGGTGATACAGGCTTTTCCACCACATTCTGAACCTGGAAGGTCTTTTATCCACAGGTGACTCCTCTCTCCATCGGTCACTTGCCCTCACTGCGGTACTTCGTCGGCGTCACGCCGAAATGCCGCTTGAATACATAGCTGAAATAGTTGGGGTCCTCATACCCGCACCGCTGGGCGATGAGGTACGTTTTCTCCTCCGTGCTCCGTATGGCCTCCGCCGCCGCCTCCATCCGCACCGTGGTCACGTAGGCGGTAAAGCTGGTGCCCGTCTCCCGCTTGAACAGCGTGGAGAAATACGTGGAGCTGAGATGCAGATACGCGCACAGCTTCTCCACCGACAGATCGCTCTCGGCGTAGTGCTGGCGGATATACTCCTTGGCAGTCTCCACCGTCTGTCCCGCCGAATCCGTCTGGCGGCGGCGTATCATGGTGTGCAGCCGCAGGCACCGCTCCGCGCACCAGCCCTCCAGCTCTCCCAGCGCGGGCAGCTCCGAGTGCTGCATGGGCAGCGAGAAATCCGCGCCGAATACCTCCTCCACACCGACGCCGGAGCGTCGCGTCATCTTCACCAGATGCGTCACCAGCTCCATCAGGAACAGGCTGTACTGCCCTGCGGAGGGATTGGCGCGGCGTATCTTCTCCGCCAGAGCCGCCGCCGCGTCCCGTACCTCCCGGTCGTTCCCCAGCTTCACCGCCGCGGTCAACGCCCGTTCGTCCGCCTCCTCGAAGGAGAGCACCGGCCCGCCGTCCGGCTCTAAGTCGCCGATATAGATGACCTGTCCCCGTCCCACCATAGAGCGGTACTCCAACGCCGTCCGCGCCTCGGCGGCGGAACGCGCCAGGTCGGACAGCTCTCGGCACGGCGCACCCACGCCCACCGTCAGCGTCAGCCCCAGATAGGACGCCGCCAGCGTGCAGCTGCGATCCAGCCTCCGTATAAGGTCATAGACGGTAAAATCTCCCGTCAGGCTGACCACCAACGCCACCCAGTCGTTGTACAGGGACAGCCGGCACCGATCCGCCGTCAGTGTCTCCTCCAGCAGCTTCTGCACCGACAGGGTGGACAGCGCGTCCCGGCTGCTGTCGCTGCCGATATAGGCAAGCCCCACCGCCCATTCCTCGCCCTGCAATTCGATGTCCAGCCGCGCCGCCCGTTCCCGTTCCGTTCCCGGCTCAATGCGCCCGTCCAGCAGATTGGCATAGAACAGCTCCCGCAAAATCGGCAGATTCTCCGTGTACCGGCTCCGCAGCCGCTCCACGTTCCGCCGCTCCGCCCGCTCCCTGTCCAGCTGCTCCTTCAGCCGCCGCAGCACGTCGGACAGCTCGTCGGCGTTGATGGGCTTGAGGATATACTCCACCACGTTCATCTGGATGGCCTGCTTGGCATACTCAAAATCGTCGAAGCCGGAGAACACCACGAACCGCGCCGCCGGCAGCCGGTCTGTCAGAATACGGCACAGCTCCAGCCCGTCCATGAACGGCATCTTGATGTCCGTGAGGATCACGTCCGGCCGCAGCGTCTCCGCCAGCTCCAGTGCGTCCTGTCCGTTGGCGGCCTCGCCCACCAGAGAGAACCCCAGCCCCAGCCAGTCCATTTTCCGGCTGATGCCCTCGCGAATATCCTGCTCGTCGTCCACCAGCAGCACCCGGTACAGCTCCATGCCCTCGACCCCCTTGCAAACTTAATGCGGTATCCTCGCGGCTTTTGCCGCTATTATAGCATATCTTCCCCATAAAGCAAAGACGGCACGCAAAATGCGTGCCATCTTTGTTCTGCATCATTTTTTCACAAGGTACTTCCGCATATCCAGCGCGCAGGCAAACAGGATGATCGCGCCTTTGATAAGGTACTGCAAGTCCTGCGCCACGCCTACCATGGTCAGACCCACGAAGATCAGCCGCAGCATCAGCACGCCGATGACGATACCTCTGATCTTACCGATACCACCCACGAAGGATACGCCGCCGATGACGCAGGCCGCGATGGCGTCCAGCTCATAGTTCAGACCGGTGTTGGCGGTGTTGGAGCCGATACGTGCGCCCTCGATGAAGCCGGTAAAGCCGTACATGGCACCGGCCAGCGCGAACACACCCACGGTCACGGCGAACACGTTGACGCCGGAGACACGGGCGGCCTCCTCGTTGGAGCCCAGGGCAAACATATTCTTGCCGAAGGTGGTCTTGTTCCAGATGAACCACATCACCGCCGTCAGCACGATGGCGAACAGCACATAGTTGGG
>OLOS01002650.1_pt1 | contig 11809 bp, 7 predicted proteins | sample 1672631 | NCBI WGS metagenome assembly OLOS01 (sample SAMEA3136707, study PRJEB25190) | human gut metagenome | biome: human gut; feature: human-associated habitat; material: faeces | place: Austria | collected 2013 | reverse complement strand
ATATCCGGCGTGCTCGACGCAGACGGTAAAGCCCTGCGCAGCCTCTCTTTCGAGCGTCTCGCTGCCCGGAAGCTCCGGCTCCGGCTCGAGCGCGTAAAGCTCCCGGATCCGGCGCGCGGAAACGGAGGCGTTCAGGAAATTCGGCACCGTCCGGACGAGGGAATTGAAGGCGCTGTTCAGCTTGGTGCCCTGCGAAAGGAAGAGCGTCATGGTGCCGTAGAGGATTTTTCCCGACCAGAGCAGATACAGGCAGTAGCAGAACGCCGCCATCTGCGCCGCGGAACCGAGCAGCGAAAGCGCCACCTGTGCGCGGATGCTGAACAGATTGGCATCCAGACTGGTCTTTCGGTATTCCTCCTGCCGCTGGCGGAGGCCGCTGCTGTAAAGCCCGGCGATGCCGAAGCCCTTGATGGCGTCCAGATTGTGAAAGGTCTCCGATTCGTAGGCCATCAGGCGGCTGCTGCACTGGCGCACCTTTTTCTGATAGGCGCGGATGCCGCCGACCAGCCGCCGGGAGCCGAGCAGCAGCGCGGGCGCGCTTGCCAGCGCGAGCAGCGCCATGATCCAGTCGTAATGCAGGATCACGGCCAGCGTGGCGGCGAAGGTATAGCCCGCGACGATCAGGTCGGGCAGCCAGTGGATGGCGTTCCCGGCGACCGTCCCAGCGTCCACGGCCAGACGGTTGAGCAGATCGCCGCTCGGATAGCGGTTCAGCCCCTGCCAGTCCGCCGCCAGCAGACGGTCAAAGACCTCCGCCTGAATGTCGTTGTTGACCCAGAGAGAGATTTTCGTGGAGATGCGCGAGGTGACGCTCCGCAGAAGCAGGCTGCTCAGCGCGGAGACCACCATCACGGTCAGCACGAACCAGAGCCGGGAGCTGTCGTAGCCGGTGATGATGTCGATGGTGTGCTTGCTGGCCAGCGCGGAGACGAGGCTCAGCGTCGCCCCGGCGATGCCCAGCACGGTATAGGCCGCGGCGGCGCGGCGGTAGCGGCGGGTGTAGGCGAGGATCCATTTCCAGTCGTCCAGGATCTCGGAAAACGTCCCGTCGCGCCAGCTCCGGAGCAAAATATGCAGCGACTCCGGCCCGGTATTCTTTTTTTCGGCGAAGGTCTCCTGCTCGTTCATTGGATACTCCATTTCTCCGGAAGCGGCCCGCAAGGGCGCCGCAAATGCATGGACGCGCCGCCATGCTTCTGTGAAAAACCGGCTGCCGCAGAGCTTGCTCCGGGCAGCCGTCCTTTGTATGTTGCTGTGGACGGCCCCGCACGGTCAGTCCGGGGCGTCCGGATCCTCCGGCAGCGTCTCCGGGATGCTGTCGGCGGCGGAGCCGGAGACAGCGGCATATTTGCCGCGCCCGTGACCGTAGCCGTAGCCATATCCGTAGTGATAACCGTAGCCGTAGCCGTAGCGCTGACCGCGGGTCTGGACGCCGTTGAGCACGCAGCCCAGCAGCGCCGTGCCGGATTCGGCCAGATACTGAATGCCGTCGAGCGCCTGCGGGGCCTGAACGGCGCCCGCGCCGAGCACATAGATCGCGCAGTCGGCCGCGCGGGCAAGGCTGACGCTGTCAGCCAGCAGGCCGCAGGGCGGCGTATCGAGAATGATGTAGTCCGCCTGCGTGCGCAGAAAATCGATGACGCGGAAAATTTTCCGGACAGGTGCCTGCCGCACGTCCTTGCGCGGCGTATCTCCGGCAAGGAGCCGGAGCGTGCTGCCCTCCACATCCGTGAGCAGGGACGCGCTCTGCGCGGGATCGTCCAGCGCGGCGGCGTCAATCAGGCCCTGAGACGGCTCCCGAATGCCGAGCGCCGCCTTGACCGACGGACGCCGCAGGTCGGCGTCCACCAGAATGACGCGCGCGCCCTTGCGGGCCAGCGACAGCGCCAGATTGACGGAGACGGTCGTCTTTCCCTCTCCGGGCATGGTGCTCGATACGAGCAGGACCTTCCGATCCGTCCCGGACAGCGCCCGAAGGAGCTTCGTGCGGAGTGCGCGGACGCCCTCCTGATAGGCAGAGGAGATCTGATCGTTGTTGATGGAAAGCAGGCGGGGATTCTTTTTCCCGCTGCGGCGGAAGCTGACGCACGGAAGCGCGGCAAGGCAGGTCTGATTCAGATGCAGCTGCACGTCGCGCTCCTCGCGGATGGTACGCCGCAGTCCCGCGGCCAGCATCAGCAGGAGCAGTCCCGCCGCAAGGCCCGCCAGCGCGCCGTTCCGCAGAACGTTGAACGGATGGAAGGCGTTATACGGCGCGGAGGCCGCATACGGCTCCGTCAGAAGGTCCATAGAGGTATTGCCGATGACATAATCTGCGACCTCCGGATAGACCTCGATCAGCTTCTGCAAAATGGCCAGCGCGTCGTCGGCGCTGCTGCTGGTGACCCGGACGGTGAACAGGTTGGTATCCGGGACGTTCGCGGCGGTGATCGTGCCGTTGATGCGGCTGACGCCCATGGCCTGCGAAAGCTTGGTATACAGCAGATCCGACTGGATCAGATACGGGAAGGTCTTGCTCAGCTGCTCGGCCGTCGCCTTGCTGTAATAGGCCGAGGTGCGGGAAATATCCGATGAGGAGCTGGACGAAACGCTGATGGTAAAGGTGACCTCGCTTGCATACATCGGCGTATAGCGGCTGCGCTGGTACAAAAACCACGCGCCGCCGCATACGACCGCCAGCAGCAGCGGAAGCCAGAAGCGCTTTCGCAGCACGCTCCGGAACTCGCGGAGCAGATGGGAGAGGCTGATGACGTTTTCCTGCTCAACTTTTTTCTCGTTCATCTGTTCCCTCCGATTCCCACTGGCCGCCCTGCTTCTTTCTGGAGCCGGCGTAGCCGTAACCGTAACCGTAGCCACGGCTGTGGCCATAGCGGTAGCCATATCCGTATTGATAGCCGTAGCCCCCGCCGGACGACGGCATACGGCGCACGTCGTTGAACACACACCCGAGGAAATGGGCGCGGCACTGCTTGAGCGTATCCGCCGCGTCGTTCAGGCGCTTGGCCGCGACGCAGTCCTGCCGGACGACCAGCAGCGACAGGTCGGCAAGCTCCGCCAGCGCCTCCGCGTCGGAAAACAGCGCCATCGGCGGCGTGTCGAGAATAATGAGATCCATTTCCTCACGCAGCTGCATGAGCATCGCGCGCATCCGCTCCGAGGCCAGAAGTTCCGATGCGTCCGGCTGCGGCTCGACGGAGAAGAGCGTATACAGATTTTTACGCGCGAGATATTCGACCTGAAGCTCCGCGCGGCCGGAAAGATACTCCGCCAGCTCGTCGCTCTTGCGGACGCGGCGGCGGAAAAGCTTATACTGCGATGCCTTGTGAAGGTCGGCGTCGATCAGCAGGATCTTCCTGTCCTGCTGGGCCAGCGCCAGCGCCAGATTGGCCGCGACGGTGGACTTGCCCTCATTCTCCGCGACGCTGGTGATGAGCAGGACGCGGGCATGGTGCCGCTCCGCGGCCTGAACGGTGCGCGTGGCCAGCTTCTGGATCTCCTCCGTGAAGTAGAAGCCGGCGGCGGGCATGGTGATGAGCAGGCCCTTGTTGGCGTGCTTGAGCTTGGCGTGGAGCGTTTTGTTCTTTTCCTCGTGGTGGATGGTGCCAAATAACTTGGCGTCAAGCTTCCGGGAGACGGCGTCCGCCGTCTGCACCGTGTCGGACAGCACGATGATCGCCAGCAGCACCACGACCATTCCGAGCATTCCGAGCAGGAACGCGCGCTTTGCCAGCGCGGCGAGCTGAAGCGGATTCGACGGCTCCGTCGGCACAGCCGGCGGGTCCAGCTCCCGCAGGACGATGTTCTGGAAGATGTGCTGCGAGATCACGTCATAGTGGTCGAGCACGAAGCGGAGCGTGCGGAACGCGGCGACCGGCTCGGGGGCCGTCACCTTCAATTGCAGCAGATTCGTTTCCGGCACGACGGAGGCCGTCAGCCTGCCGGACATCTGCTGTTCGCTCTGTTCTTCGGCGGAAAGCGTCTTGAACACGTCGCTGCCGAAGAGCGTCGTGAACGTATTGGCGATCTCCGAGGTCGTGGTCAGGTTGGAAAAGACGGAAGCATAGCTTGCGTTTTTCGCGTTGACCGCGACGGTCGCCGAGGCGGTATACTCCGGCTGATAAAGGCACTGCGCCGCCGTCAGGGTCAGCATGGCCGCGATCAGGCCCATCGCAAGGATCATGGGGATCTCGCGCAGGATGCGCCGCAGGACGCAGACCGGACTCAGGTCCGTCCAGATGGAGGTCGTTTGTTCTTCCATTGCAGTCCTCACTCCTGAATGATCGCATACAGAACGGTCGAGCCGGTCAGGCCGTTCGTTCCGGTGCAGCTGTAGGTGATGCGGTTGACGCCCGGGCGCAGTCCGCCCGCAGGTGTGGAAACGCGGACGCTGCTCTCGGGAGCGCCCGTGACGGAGCTGATATACGAATCCGGGTCGAAGCCCGCCGCAGAGTCGAGATAGACCAGATACCGGTCGAGCTGGATGACCGGCTCACCGAAGATGCTGTCATAGATCTCGATATCGAGCGTGAGCGAGGCGGTGTCTCCGAGGGAATTCGTGACCTCGACCGTGACGGGATACAGTCCGGCGTAGTAGGTCTGGAGGCTGTCCGTGCTGACCTTGATGCGGTCGCTGATCGTCCCGTCGATCTGGTCGAGCGCGCCCAGCCGGTCGCGTACCTGAATATCCTCGCCGACGCCGTAGCGCAGCGGCTTTGAAAGATAAAACTGCGGGGATCTATAATCGGTGTAAACGACGGTGCGGGTATAGCCCGCGACGTGCCGGTCGCTGTCGGCCACGGCGTAGCTCACCGCAAGCTGCCCCTTTTCCTCGCCGCCGGAGACGCGCTCGACCACAATGTCGCCGGTCAGATCGCCGTCCTTGCCGTCCCAGGCATTCATGCCCTGAAGCATGGCATCCCGGCCATCCTCAACGGAGAGATAGAGCACGTCGTCGCCGCAGCTGATCTGCGGGAGGGTGCTGTCCGCCCGCAGCCTGCGCAGCGCGTTCGTCGCAAAAAACGCGCCCACAGACAGGATCAGCAATATCAGCGTGAGGATACGCAGTCGTTTCATAAAGCACCTCGGGTCAAAAATCTTCCATCAGCGGATGCACCGCGCGGTTTTCCAGAATGGCGGCGGGATTGCGCTCCAGCAGGAGCGCAGCGGCCTCCGGCGAGGCCGCGCGTGCGATGTGGTCAAAAAGATCGTCCAGCTGCGGCGTGCGCCGGTAGGGGCTGTGCGCGTCGCTGGCGAAGAGATGGACGCAGCCGTTTGCAAGACACCACTGCGCGGCCTTTGCCGCGTGGCGGCCGAACATGCCGCTGAGGCTCCCGCGGTTGAGCTGGAGTACATAACCGCTCTCGGCCCAGCGCAGCAGGCGGCGCGGATCGTCCTGTATAAAATAGTATCGCTCCGGGTGCGCCACAACGGGCGTCAGGCCGCGCGCGGCGATGCTTTCGAGCGTCTGCGCGGCAAACCACGGCGTCTCGCCGAAGGCGAACTCGACCAGCAGATACCGGCTCCCGCCGAGCGTCAGAAGCCGCTCCTCATCCAGAAGCCGCGGCAGCTCGGGCGTAGAAAACACCTCCATGCCGCGATAGAGCGTGACCGGCAGGCCCTCCTGCCGGAAACGCATCGCCAGACGCCGGAAGCGCGTCTCCAGCGCGCCGTCGTAATAATTTCCCTGCCCTTCCGGGAGGTTGCAGTGCGGCGTGAGTGCGATGGCCGTCACGCCGCTGCGGGCGGCAATGCGGCCCATTTCGAGGCTGTCGGCCTCGCTGGCGGAGCCGTCGTCCACGCCGGGGAGCATGTGGCAGTGCAGATCGATCATACGCCCGCGCCCTGCATGGCCGCCTCGGCCTCGCGGTTGACCTCCTCCGGCGTGCGGAAGGTTGGGCAGATCTCGTGCAGCAGTGCGACCATCCGCTCCGCGTCGTTGGATTCTGCGGCAGCACGCAGACGGTCGAGCTTTTCCTTCATGGAATTCCTGCCGACCTCGGGCCGCTGCTCGACGAAAATTTTCGCATTTTCCGTCCGGTGGAGGTTTTTGTCGGAGATCAGCAGCTCTTCATAAAGCTTTTCGCCGGGACGCAGGCCAATTTCCTGAATTTCGATGTCCACGCCGGGCGTCAGCCCGGACAGGCAGATCATCTTCTCCGCCAGCTCGCGGATATACACCGGCTGGCCCATGTCCAGCACGAACACCTCGCCGCTGCGCGCGAAGGAGCCGGCCTCCAGCACGAGCTGGACGGCCTCGGCGATGGTCATGAAGTAGCGCACGATGCGCCGGTCGGTGATGGTGACCGGCCCGCCGTAGGCGATCTGCTTTTTAAACAAAGGTATGACGGAGCCGCTGGAGCCTAAAACGTTTCCGAAGCGAACGGCGGCGAATTCGGTCTTGCTTCCATGGCGCAGGCCCTGTAAGACCTGCTCGCAGAGATACTTGGTCGCGCCCATGACGTTGGTCGGGTTGACGGCCTTGTCGGTGGAGATGAGGACGAATTTTTCCGCGCCGCAGCGGCTGGCCGCGCTGGCGGTGTTGTAGGTGCCTAGGACGTTATTCTTGACGGCCTCGCAGGGACACGCCTCCATCAGCGGCACATGCTTATGCGCCGCCGCGTGGAAAACGACCTGCGGGCGATATTTTTCAAAGATCTGGTCGAGGCGCTCCCGGTCTCGGACGGACGCGATCTCGATGGAAAGCGGGAAATCGTGACCGTAGCGGTGGAGCAGGTCGTTTTGCAGCTCATAGGTGGTATTTTCCGCGATGTCGAGCAGCACGAGCCGCGCGGGCCGGTAGCCTGCGATCTGGCGGCACAGCTCCGAGCCGATGGAGCCGCCGCCCGTAACGAGGACAGTCTTGCCGTGCAGGAACTCGGCGATATGGGGATTGTCCAGCCGCACCGGCGACCGGCCCAGCAGGTCGTCGATCTCGACCTCGCGCACGGCAGGCAGATAGCTGCCGGAGCGCTTAGGGACGGCGGTGAGCGGCTCGCCGAGCATATGTATCCGGCAGTGGGTTTCGGAGCAAAGCTCCAGAATTTTTTTGCGCCGCTCCGGCGTCAGCACCCGGATGGCGAGGATGATATCGGTGACGGGGGTATCCCGAAGGATTTCGGCAACATCGTCGATGGGGCCGTAGACGGGAACGCCGTGGATGCGCTTATGCTGCTTGGCGGGATCGTCGTCCACAAGGCAGTAGGGGCGGTAGCGGCCCTGCGTCTGCTCGTCCAGATCCGAAAGGAGCGCGGCGGCGGCAGCGCCCGCGCCGATGATGGCGGTCGGTGTGCGCGTGGTGGGATGGCCCTGCGTGCCTACGACCCTACGTCGGTAGACACGGTAGGTGAAGCGGTAGGCCAGCATGATGAGCAGCGCGATCGACGTGCCGGTCAGCGCACCGGAGATCCAGACATAGCTCATGCCGGCGAGCAGGTTGATCGCGGCGTACAGGAGGAAGCCGAAGCTCAGTCCCTTGAAAAGCTGGAGGTATTCCAGACTCTCGGCATAGCGCCAGAGCGTTTCATAGGTGTGCAGCAGCAGCTGGAACACGAACACACATGCCGAAAGCAGCCCCATGTGCAGCACCAGATTCAGCAGCTTGATATTTCCACTGCACAGATATGGCAGGAAGAGCAGAAAATTACAGGTCGCAAAGACCACTGCGTCCAGCAGCAGCACGATCAGCCCGCGATGTCGAGACAACGGCCAGACCCCCTTTTAGAGTTGTCAATAAATTGCACTTTATTATAGCATCGCCCATAAGGGAAGTCAAACCCTGTACGGCAGAAAATGCCGGATTTGGCGGAAGAAAACTGGGACGCCATGGATAAAAATTTATTATGTAAAATACGAAAAAGCTCTTGAAAAGCGGGATAGTGTGGTAATATTTACTATACGAATGGGGTGGAGTTCCCTTACGCGTTTTCCGGTTTGTGGGAGAGCTGGAAGCCGCGGCCACCTATCTGGGAAAAAAGTCATATGAGGAGGAAAAGGCAATGACAAAAGCAAAACGTATGTTATCTCTTTTGCTGGCTGTTATTATGATTTTGTCCGTGATACCGATTACAGCAAGCGCGGCAGAGCATGATTCGGATCCTTCCGACGGGCCCTCGACGGGCGTGAACGGCCTCTACATGAATAAGACGGTGAACAGCGCGCACAACGAGCTGACGCTGGAAGCGTTCGTCACCGGCAAGAGCCAGACGCAGATCGCCAAGGTTCCGGTCGATACCGCGCTGGTGCTCGACGTATCCGGCTCGATGAAAGAATACATCACGGTTGGCAGCAAAGACAATACAACTTCTCTGGATACGCTCTATGGCGGTGCAGAAGGAATTTATGAGTACAACTCCTCTATCTTTGCTTGGCGCGATATGCGGTATAATACCGAAACGGGCAAATGGCAGTACGATGGCGGCCAATTTCTTTGGTTCGGGCACGAATGGAAGGACTTGGATCGTTCAAACTGGGGTAGTCAGGATATCCGGATCACAAAGCTCAATGCATTGAAAATTGCAACAAAGCACTTTATTGATTCTGCGAGCGCAAACTCTGACCCTGCAAATCCCAACCAGATTTCTATTATCTCTTATGCAACCGAGAGCACGGTTGTAAAACCCCTGACCAGCGTCAGTGCGGCAGACGAGCTGAAGTCTGCGATTGATGCGCTGAGTGCAGATGGCGGCACCTGCTCCAATCAGGGCATGGCCAATGCCAAGAGCGTGCTGGCCGATAAGACGCGCAAGAGAGTTGCTATTATGTTTACGGATGGCAACCCCGGCCTCCACGGAGACTTCGATTGCTCCGACTGCTTGAAAGTTGCAAACAATACCATCAGCACCTCACGTGAAATGAAGAAGGACGGCGTTATTGTTTATACGGTCGGTTGCTTTGCCTCGAAGCCTGCGTCGGGAAGTAATTCTGACAATTATATGAACTTCACCTCCTCCAACTATCCCAATGCGACGAGCTTGACGGTTGGAGGCGAGAAAGCAAAAGACGCCAAGTATTACAGCGTCGCAGCGACCAGTACTGAACTGACGGATATTTTTGAATCCATCAGTCAAGAAACTGGCGGCGCAACCTATCAGCTGACTTCCTCTGCCGTGGTGCAGGATGTCATTTCGGAGTATTTCGACCTGCCTGTCGGCACGACGAAGGACGATATTCACGTTTATACACAGGCCTTCACGGGCACGAACGCTGACGGCAGCCGCACTTGGGGTAGCCGGACTGCTTACAATGCAGCTGTCGAACTCGATGCTACAGCAAAGAAGCTTCGCGTATCGAATTTTGATTTCTCCGAAAACTGGGTCGGCTTCCATACAACCGTTCAAGGTTTGCAAGAGGCCCGTGGCCGCAAGCTCGTGATCGTCATTCCCATCGAGCCGATCATGGATAACTGCTGGGGTACTGACCTTCCGACGAATAATGCGGACGAGTCCGGCATCTATGTAGGCGAGAACCCCGTTGCGCCGTTCCCCGTGCCGACGGTCGATTACCCGTACTATGAGATCGTTCACGTCCGGATGGGCACGGACGGCAAGCCCTTCTACACCGGCGACCAGACCAACCAAGTAATCGCTGACCCGGCGGCCGTCAATGCGGCTAACCGTGTCCGCATTACGGATAATACCGCAACGGTCGATCTGACCAAGAAGGTTCCGGCCGGCTACCTCTACGGCGGCAGCTTCTCCAACAAGGAATGCACGACCGCGTGGAGCTACGGCACGGAAAGCGCGAAGCGCTTCCATCCGCAAAGCGGCGCGACCTATTACATCTGGGAAGCTCCGGTGGACTATCTTGTCCCCAAGAGTCTGAGCCTGTCCAAGACCATCGACGGCCAGCCCAAAGTGATCGGCTTCTACCTGCTGACCGGCGTTGACCGCCTGTATTATCAGTCCGCCGGCTTCGACGTGACGGACGGCAGCGGCAACTCCATTTCGATCACAGATGTCGGTGAAGATACCCCCGTAGCATTGGAGGGCGGCAGCAGCAATGTCTACACGTCTCTGACCACCTTTTACACGAACGGCTCCAGCGATACCTACAGGCCCGGTGATGGCGTGTTCAAGCCGCTGAGCGCAAGCAGCTATCTGGCCTGCTTCTCCGTGCCGGAATCCGCTTGGGCAGCCAAGGATCAGAAAGTCGTCTTTACCCCCTACTGGATCACGCTGGACGGCATGAAGGTCACCGGCACGACGACCCGTACCTGTCAGTCTGACGGCCCGGGCAGCCGGGTGGTCAAAAAGATTGCCGAAACAGTAAGCGGCTCCACGATCATGCCCGCCAATACGGCTGTTCAGATGCTTCTGACCGCCTGCGGCAACGTCGCCGTTGACGGCAGCGAGAACGCGCCTTCCGCATCGGTCGATCCGATTGATCCGATTGATCCGGTCGTTCCTATCGATCCGATTGATCCGGTTACTCCGGTCGATCCGGTCGAGCCTGCAAAGCAGTTCAGCGTGACCGTCTATGACGGCGGCAGCGTCTACACGCTGTCGGCCGAGGCCGGTGAGGACATCTCCTCCCGTCTGGTCAGCGCCGGTATGCACGGTATGCGCTTCGCGGGCTGGTTCCTCGACGAGAGAAGCACCGCAGCCGCTGAGCTGAAAAACGTGCAGGGCGATATGGACGTTTACGCCAAGTACGTCAGTGACACCTATCTGACGCTCCGTTACAGAAACGTCGGTCTCTTCCGCAGCCGGAACGTCAAGCTCTATGCTGCGCTGGATTCTACCGACTATGCGGAGGCCGGTTTCGTGATCGACGGCAAGGCAGTCTCCTGCCCCATCACGAAGGATGCCTACACCGCATTCTTCCTGTACGGCTCGACGGTTCGTGAGGATAACACCCTTGTGAGCTACACCTACGGCACCAGTGATCTTCGCTACGGCGATACCGTTGAGATCACGCCGTACTGGGTCACGCTCGACGGAACAACTGTCTACGGTACGACGCAGACGCTGACCTATGGCCGCTTCGGCCTGATGTAAAGAGAGGAGCACCCCTATGGAAAATCAGTTTGTGGAACCTGTGATCGGTGATGTGCTGCCCGGTGTCGGAGACCAGACCGGTTTCCCGACCAACCCGAGTCAGGGCGTCATTCAAAAGGTCGGCGACGGCCTCTACAACACCATCCTGCCGGATGGTCAGGTCGCTACCGTCGCGGACGACGGAACGATCGTAGATGTAGGATAAGCAAAATAAAGCAGCGGAGGGATGTTACATCTCTCCGCTACTTTGCTTTCAATCGGAGTTTTATGAAGATATCGGTAAAACTGGCGGACCTTCCCATGGAGATCGGCTTGCAGCATGACGAATACCGCTTCGTCTTTGCGCCCTTCGCCTCCGAAGAACCGCCCATGGCCTTTGCGGCCATTTCACCGGACGAGCTGGTGCGCGCGGCCGCGTGGTATCCGGAGGGCGGTGCAGCCTACGCGGAAATGATGGAGCTTTGTCCGCGCGTTTCCGACGCGCTGCTTCCGTTCGGGCGGCTCGTGTTCCATGCGCTGGCGTTCGAGTGGCGGGGCCGTGTCTGGCTTCTGACCGGCCCGAGCGGAGCCGGGAAAACGACACACTATCTGCGCTGGAAGCTGCGCTACGGCGAGGAGCTGCGCCTGCTCAACGGCGACAAGCCCCTTCTCGAGATTCCCCCGGAGGGTGCGATCACCGTCCATCCCTCGCCGTGGTACGGCAAGGAGGGGATGCAGCAGTATTTTTCCGGTCCGCTCGGCGGGATCATTCTGCTGGAAAAGGCGGCGGAAAACGGAATGCGCCGTATGACGCCGCGAGAAGCGGCGGGCTGCCT
>OLOS01002643.1_pt1 | contig 11837 bp, 9 predicted proteins | sample 1672631 | NCBI WGS metagenome assembly OLOS01 (sample SAMEA3136707, study PRJEB25190) | human gut metagenome | biome: human gut; feature: human-associated habitat; material: faeces | place: Austria | collected 2013 | reverse complement strand
GAGAATTGTGCTACAGGGTTGAGCGTTTGTCTTCACAGGAAACAGGGACTTTTCGTTTTTTTTTCTTCATAGGAAACAGGGGGCTTTTCGTTTTTTCTTCCCACATGAAATATGGATATGAGGTTCATTGCCGAAGTTTCGGTGCTTGAAACGGGTGGGGCTCAATTTGAGAGGAATCGAAGAGGCCAATTGGTCCACAGGCGAAGGCCGCCCGAACGCGGCGTAAAAGGCGTCAATGGAATCGGGACAGATTCAGCAGCACCTCGCTTCCGAACGCGCGGTATACTCGCTGCCATTGTCTCACGGTGCCCCTGGGGACGGAAAGGCGCGCGAGGCGCCCCAGCAGCCCGCGCCCGAATCGAACAGCTCGGCGGCATGCCTCCTCGTCTCGACGTCGTGCTTCGCTCTGAGATCGACGCGCATAAGAAAACCTCCCATTTCTCGTGTCCGAGAAATGGGAGGGGCAGTTCAAAAACGAAGCGGGTCTCTTCTTGTCTAGCGGGAGGGGAGGGTTTGCTAGGCAGCGAGTTGTTACAGTTTTGCCAAAATGCGGCCCACGAGCATGCCGTGGGTGAGGGCGAAGCCGTGGCTCGCGCCAGGCGCAGGCAGGGGGTAGTCGACGAGGAAGCGGCCGCCCTGGGTATTGCCAACCGCATACAAGCCATCGATGACCTTGTCCTCGGTGTCGAGCACTTCGAAATCAACGGTGGTTTCAAGGCCGCCTAGGGTCACCAGAATGTTGCAGTTCGTAATGGGGAATGCGAAGAACGGACCCTCCTCAATCGGGAAGAGTCGGTCGGCGCGCTTGCCGAAATCCTCGTCTTTTCCGTTGTGGGCGAGTTCGTTGTATCGAGCAATAGTTGCTGCGAACTTGTCGGCGTCAACGCCCATCTTCTCGGCGAGCTCTTCCAAGGTGTCGCATTTTACGCCTTGCTTATTCGGAGTTGGTGTGCCTTCGGCGAAATAGCTATTGTAACTAGCGGTGTTGCCGTCCTCGCTCGATTCGTCGAGGGCGATATAGGCGCTGCGGCCATAGGAGCCGTTGGGAACTTCAGATCCGCTGTTCACAAGCCAGTTTACATTGCCATGGCCGGTGTCCATATGGCCGATCTGCTCGGGCCACTTCGAGTCCCAAACGCGCCACAGCACGTTTTCGCGGGCTCGGGCAATTTGCGCCTGGATATAGGTGCCGCCAACGTCTTCGTTCATAACGCGGTCACCTTCGATGTCGACGAGAAGGAATGCATCGCAGCCGAGCGGGCCGAACATGTTGTGAACCATGGGGGCGTGCGGGCCATCTTCCATTTTCGCGCCAATCCACATGCCCATTTGCTGGCCGTCGCCCGTATTCGTCTTTTCGCCCTTTGCATCGGTGTTCGGGAAAATGCTGTTGTAGCGCGTTGCCCACGGTTGGTAGTACTCGAGCATTTCACGATTGCTGGCATAGTCGCCAGTTGCGAGCAGGACGGCTTTCGCGGCATTGATTTGTTTATAGTTTCCGTCGACATCTTCGACGATGACTCCCGTTACTCGGCCTCCGTCTTCGCGAATCAGCTGGCGCGCCCAAGTGCTGAACATGAAGTTCACGCCGCCAGCAACGCAAATGTCGTAAACATTTTTCATGTAGGGCGCATGGGTGGGCAGGCAAATCTGGCATACGTCGTAGAGGTCGTACCAGTCGTTTTCGATGTTTGCATCGGCGGGGTGCGGCCAGTGCATTTTGCGAACGCTCATGGACGTGCCATCGTAGGGATCGCCTTCGGTGCCAGTGCTGTACTGCCCCTCAGATGCGCTGAGATACCAATCCAAAGCTTCGGCGGAGTTGTCGGCCCAAAGCTTGATGATGGGCATCTTGGGACGATAGCCGCATTCCTTCATAATCGATCCCGTTACGGCGGCTTTATCTACTTTGATGCCGAGCGCTTCCTGGATTTGTCCGCCGCACGAGGCGATTTGGTTTGAGCGAACCTGGAACGATTCACCCTTTTCGATGACGGCGATTTTCTCTCCAGCGACGCCACTTTCGATTGCGGAACGCGTTGCCGACATGCCCGACATGCCCGCGCCGATTATCACGATATCGACGTCGACGGTTTCCTTGATGTCGCTCGCGGGAATAGTCTCAGGCTTCTGCAGGAACGACGGGGTAGAATCGCCCGTGTTGCCCGAAGTTGAGTCTGTCGTGCTTGATTTGCTGTCGGCTTTGGGGCTGCATCCTATAAGTCCCATTGCGGCAGCACCTGCGGCGGCAGTGGCGCCAAGGCCAAGGAACGCGCGGCGAGAAACGCCATTGATTGTTTTCATTTTCCCTCCTGTATTTGTGACGCCGTAGCGTCGAATGCTTGCGGCGCATCGCTGCGCCATACGGTGGTTGAAAGATATGCTCTGGCGGTATCGGCTGCGTCATTCTTCTGGGTTGAACCCCGTACGCCCCATCAACCTTCTGGGACGATTTCTCGGTAATTTCCAGTTGAGAGCGGTGCTTCGCGAAATGAATCTGTGCGTGCGCTACAATGCCAAAAGCAAAAACAGGGGAGGAATGAATGCGCGCGTTTCGCAATATTGTGGCGTATATGGGCTTCGGATTCTATTGGGCATGGATTTTCGTGTCCTTTAATTCCGTGGGCTCGCTCGGTCAGAATCTTTCGATTGACGCTTTGACATCGTCTCACCTTGCTTCTTCTGTCGCTGCGATCTTGCCGCTGCTCGCGGCGTTCCTTCTGCGTGGCAAAATCGAGGCTCTTCCGCATCGTGCGCTTTTCGCGCTCGTTGTTTCTTCGTCGGCGCTCGCGTCGTTTTCGACAGCATGCATGCAGGCGTTTTTCGCTCAGCCGATTATGCATGCGGCCGCGGCGGCTTCGGCGGGCTTGTTTGTTGTCGGCCCTATGCTGGCATGGGGCATTGTGTATGGCTCGCTCGATGCCAAAAATGCGGTTATCTGCACCGCTCTTTCGTTCGCGTTTGCAGGGCTTATTTATTTCGCCACATCGTTTATGCCGTGGTCCGTCGCCGCTTTGGTTGCAACGGCATTGCCCCTCGCTACCGGACTTAGCGCATGCGCGTGCTTTTCCAGAGGCTCGAATCGCGCTGTCGGTTGGGAAGGCGGCATTCCCCAAGAGCCTCCTTCTCATTCGCCCGTCCCCATCGGAGCCCTGGTTGGGCTTGCGGTAGTGACGTTCGTGTACGGTGGCCTTCGCGTGTATTCGGTGCATGCGAGCGCTGAATTCTCTGGCCCGAGTGTGCTTTTCGTTTCCGTTGTTGCTGCGTCGGCCATTATGTTGTTGTATACGTTGCTCATTCCGCGAACGAGCTTGAATCTGGGCGTTCTTTACAGAGTCGCACTCATTGCGTTCGCTGCCGTGCTTATGCTTGCGGCGGTTGGCGAGGAAGTTGCGGCCATCCCTCTTGAGGCACTTGTGCGTTGCGGCATGATGCTCTTTGAAATGCTGACGTGGGTGCTACTCGCTGAAACAGTTCGAACGGGCAGCATGTCTGCCCTTGCGGTGTTTTCTGCGGGCAGGTTTGCCGTCCATGTTGGCATCTCCTTGGGAGAGGGGTCAGCGCTCATATTCGGCGTGAGCTCCCTGGAATTCTTGGTGTGCGCTGTTGTCTCGCTTATCGTGGCGGCTGGTTTTCTTTTCCGCGATGCCGATACGACGTTCTTTTTCGCGAGTCCCACGGAAGATGAATTGCGGCGCATCACGCGGAAGCGCTCAGTATCCGATGGCGAGCCTTCTAGGGAAGAAACAGCCCTGGAGGCTTGCGTGAGCGATACCACTGCTGAGGCTGGTGGAGATTTCGATACTCGGGTTGGAGACATGCTCAAACGGAGCCTTGAAGACCGTATTGATTCCGTTGCTTCTCGTTATGGGTTTTCGGTTCGAGAGCGCGAGGTGTTTGAGCTGTGGGTTACGGGGCACGATGCCCAATATATCCAAGATGAGCTCGTCATATCGCGCTCGACGGTTAAGACGCACGTGCGTCATATTTACGAGAAATGTGATGTGCATAGCAGAAGCGACCTTATGCGCGTGCTTGAGCGCGATTAGTTCAGGGCGGCTTGGTCGCCGGGCAACTTGATTCCACTTTTGGCCCAGCTCCTAGCCGTCTGCTGGTGTGTATGCCGCTTAGGGGCGAACGGTGTTGTCGCCTCAAGACTTAAAGCCGTGTTTCGCCGTGGAGGTAGGGATTCACGATCTGGCTTCTCGAGGCTGTGTCTATACTCGTTCCGCGAACTTGTATCCCACGCGCCATACCGTGAGCAGGTATTTCGGCTGCGAGGGATTGTCTTCGATCTTCTCGCGAATTTTGCGCATGAATACGGTGATGCTGCTTTCGTCCACGTTGCTGTCGCGGCCCCAAATGTGCTCGTAGATTTGACCGCGTGTGAACGCCTGGCCGGGGTTCGACGCGAGCAGCGCCAGAATCTCGAATTCCTTTGCGGTGAGGTCGATTTTCTTGCCGCGCAAATACACCTCATAGCGATTGAAGAAAATCTCGAGGTTGCCAGTTTTGTTCGATCCCTCGCGCTGAGTCGCCTTCGCGTACGCCAAATTAGCTTTGTGGCGACGCAGATGCGCCTCGATGCGCAACAGCAATTCTTCGGAAGAGAACGGCTTCACCACGTAATCGTCGCCGCCGGCTTTGAAGCCAATCGACTTGTCGACGATGTCGCCTTTTGCGGAAAGGAACACGACGGGGATTCGGCGTCCCTTTTCGCGAATGGACTTGCACACGTCAAAGCCGTTCATGCCAGGCATCATCACGTCGAGCAGCAACAGGTCGGGGTGCTCGGTCGACAGCATTTCCAATCCTTCTTCGCCGCCGTATGCGCCGCAATATGAATACCCTGCATCTTCCAAAATGCGCTTAATGAGCGTGTGCACGCCGCAATCGTCATCGATGAGCATCACTTTATACGGTTCGGCCATGTCGCTATTCCTCCTTTACCGCTTGGCGAATCGGTAGACGCACCGTAAACGCCGACCCGTGCCCCAGTTTGCTTTCGAGCGTTATGTCTCCGCCGTGCATCTCGACGTATTCCTTCGCCAAAGCAAGGCCCAGGCCCGTTCCCCGATATTTGCGGGATACCGATGAATCGGCCTGCGCGAATCGCTCGAATATGCGCTCCCGATCGGCTTTCGCCACGCCGATGCCCGTATCCGCCACGCAAATCCATGCCTGTTCGCACTCGGGATGATAACTCACCGTTACGCGCACCTTTCCGCCTTCGGGCGTGAATTTCATCGCATTGCCGACGAGGTTTTCAACCACATGGCGAATTTTCTCGAAATCGGCTTCGATGAGCGGCACGTCGGCATCGATGGAGCACGAGAAGTCGATGCCGTTGTGCTCGGCAAGAGGACGCATGACCGATTCCACCATGCCCACTACGTCGCCGAGCTCTACTGGCTCGCATGAAAGCTCGGTCTTGCCTGCGTCGACGCGGCTCATTTCCAAGATGTCGTTAATCATGAGCAGAAGTACGCGCGAATTCGTTTCAATCTCCTGGCGCACCTGGGCTTCGCGCGCGTCGCGGGGTGCTCCTTCACTGTTGAGTATTTCGGAGAATGCCAAAATCGAGGTGAGCGGCGTGCGAAGCTCATGGCTCATCATCGATAAGAAGTCCGATTTGTACTGGTTGTCTTGGGCCAAGCGTTCGTTGGCTTCTTCCAGCTGGGCACGTTGTCGCTCGAGCACGGCGTTGGCTTGGGCGAGCTGCGCCGTGCGATCGGCGACTTGGGATTCGAGACTGTCATAGAGGTCGGAGAGCTCGCGCGTCATTTTATTGAATTCGTCGACCAGCGAATTCAATTCGGGCGACGATTCGACCCGTTCGAGTTTCGCGTTGAGTTCGCCCGCCTGAATCTTCTCAACGCCGCCGCGGATGCGTGCAAGTGGTCGCGTGACCAGGTACGATAGTGCGGCGTATACGATAAGCAGACATGCAACGAGCACTGCGACGAAGAATTCCATATTGTGCGCAACGTTGTCGCGTTCGGCTTGGATGTAGATATCCATGGGAATCACGATGGAGATGGCTCCGCCTACGTCGCCCACGCTCCAGCCTTCCTTCGCGTGGCCTGTAGCGTCGAGTTCGCCTGCCGGTTCGCCATGGCATTCCAGGCAGCTTTTCTTGATTTCCATGGGCGCCATGTATCGGTATACCTGCGACCCGTCGTATTGCGTGATGCTCGCATAGTACGCAAGCGTTGGGTCGGCATAGAGCGCATCGAGACCCGCTGCTTCGAATTCGTCGGGCTCGTCTTCGGAATTGCGCGGATTGAAGTTCACGAAGCGCGTGGTGTAGCCCGACTCGATGGAAAACAGCCGGCCTATGCTTCGGCCGACGACGGCGCAATGCAAGCCCTGATAGCTGCCCGTGCTGCCATATGCGGCAGCTTCGAGCTTCTCTTGGTTCGCCGACATGAAATCCCACATGGCGGTCATTTGCTGCGAGAGCACCAAACCCTTTTCCTGCAGTTCATTCTCGGTTTGTTGACGCTGGGCTTCTGTCGTCCACACGACGTTTACCGCCAAGGCGACGGCGAACAGCGTCACCATGAGCACGGCGAACTTTGTGCGCAGTTTCACTTTTCGAACGTTTGATTTCAGTTTCCCCATCGCGCCTTCCCCCTAAGGCGAGCTGTTGCCCGTGCTATTTCGGGCATGCCTCCAAAAGCTCCGCTGTTGCGGTTGCATCAGCCTTGCACAAGGCAGCGGCCAGATTTGCGGCGTGAACGTAGAAGCTGCTGGCACTTTTCGGCAAGTGGCTAGTCAGACGTTGGGCAAATTCGCCCACCCAACAACCTAGATGTTCGGCAAGAAACATCGCCTGGCGGCCGAGCACGATTTTCGCGCCAGGCATGTCACCCGAAGAGGCGCGTGCCTCTGCTTCGCTGCACAACGCCGCCATGAACGCGAGCTCGGTTGCAATATGGTCATCGGGGACGTGCGGATAGCCCGCCGCGGTGAATCCGGCGGCGTGGTATGCGGCGCGAACGTTGAGCGTGCTTTGCTGAAATACCAGCTCTTCGCCGCATGCATATACCGATTCCCAGGGCGATGCAGGGAGTTTCCCCGGGCCAATGAGCAGGCGCGTATATTCATTTGCCAGGCTCGACGCTTTTGCATCGAGCGCCAATGCCGTGTGGAGTTCAACGCAGAGTGCCGCGAACTCTTTCATTTCTGGCGAGTCGGCGCCAAAGAACAGTTCGAATTGTTCGCGCGCTGTGCGGAGCGTGGTCTCGATGAGCGTCTCATCAGGCACATCGCTAAACACGCGCCATAAATATTGATAGATGAACGCGCGGTTTGCGCATGCGTTCGCAATGATCTCGTTTGCTTCCATAGCGGTTCCTTCCCTTCGAACCATGATACGCGAAAGCCGCGCCAGCTGGGAGGGATACTGGCGCGGCTTGTTGGAGGGCGTGTGCTTTTACAGGATTACCTTGCGGAAATCGTTCTCGAGCGCCGTCGGGCGAGCGTCGATGAGGGTATGCGGGCCCGTTTGGGAAGAATCGGGCAGAATCGCAATCTGGTCGACGGCATCGGGATGCGCTGCAACCAGGTCATCGTAGACGCCGAATTCGAGCGCGCGCATGGGGCATGCGGCCACGCAAGCGGGCTGCTCGCCATTCTGGCGCAGCACGTAGCACGCGTCGCACTTGTGCACCATCTTCTGCTCCTCGAGGTACTGAGGTACGCTGTAGGGGCACGACTGCACGCAATATTGGCAGCCGATGCACTTCTCGTCGTCGTGCTGCACGGTGCCGTCGGTCTCGTCGATGTACATGGCCTCGGTCGGGCAAGCCTCGACGCATGCGGGGTTCTCGCAATGGTTACACGTCGCTGCGTAATGGTACGACTTCACCGAGGGGAACTCGCCAACCTCGAAGTCGACCACGTGGCGGAACAGGGTACCAACTTCGAGATCGTTTTTATCTTTGCAGGCGACTTGGCAGGTCTTGCAGCCAACGCAAGAATTTTGATCGAAATAGAAGCCCATTCGCTTGGTTTCTTCAGTTGCCATGATTATTCACCATCTTTCAGGGGCATGCGAGCAGGCAGGTCGGCGTCGGCTCCCAAAGCGGTGCCCGTGTATTTTTCAATCTTGCAAAGGGCGGAGTTATAGCCAGATACCGCAGCGCCTGTCGGGGTTTGCGCGATGAGGTAGTTGTCCGCACCGGCCTGGTCGATGCCTGTTTCTTCGTCGACCTGCACCCACGCGCCATGAGGCAGGGCGACAACGCCTGGGCGCACGCGTGCGGTAACGGTTGCGGGACGCACGCATTTGCCTACCGGGCTCGTAAGGAGCACCGTATCTCCATCGGCAATGCCGGCCGCTGCTGCGTCTTCGCGAGAAATGAAAACCGGATTGGTCCATGCTTCGCGCAGCCACGATACGTTGTCGAATGCGGTGTGTGCGCGGCGCAGGTAATGCGGATTGATTACCTGCAGCGGATATTCGCCGGGGGTCTTGCTGCCCCAATCGGCGAAGCTGCTTTCGTAGCCGTTTACGACGGGGATATAGGTAGGAATCGGCTCAATGGTGCTCCAGCCAATGGCGTTGACCATGTCGGCCCACGATTGGCTGTAGATTTCGAGCTTGCCGGACGGGGTGTCGACGGGGTTCTTCTCGGGATCTTTGCAGAAATCTTCGAGGGCAATGTATCCGTAGTTGTCGCCCACGTGGCGTTCCACCTGGTATACGCCGCGCTTCATGAGCTCGGTGTATTCGAGCTCGCCATCTTGTGCAGATCCGTCAACGCCGAGCGCCTTGATGTCATCGTCAGTGACTTTCACGGCGTTCTTCTCGGTTTTGCCGTCGGCATCGATGACCTTCATCGAGGTGAGCACGTTGAAGAACTGCTGCTCCGCGTCGAACGGATAGATGTCTTCCTTCTTCAAACCGAGCTTCTCGCCGAGCTCGCAGGCGATATCCTGGTCAGATTTGCTCTCAAACATCGGATCGATGATGCGCTCGTAGGCCTGCACCATTTCGCGATTGCTCTTGTGGACGAGGTTGCCGCCGATAAGGCCATGGGCGCGCTCCCATTCCGTGGAAATGGGGAGCACGATGTCGGAGTAACGGGCCGACGTCGTGTAGAACTGCGCGTGGCTTACTACCATGTCGACCTTGCGGAAGGCCTCGATGCCCTTCGCCATGCCAACATTGGTCTGCAGCTTGTTGCCGCCGTTGCTGTAAATGACGTGAATGTCGATGTCGCGCTGCTCAGCGGGGTCGTAGTGGCCCGTGCCGGTGAACTTGTAGTGGCCGTTCAGGATCGCATCCCAAACCTCGTTGCCGTTGATGGCGTCGTCAACGGGGTTCTCAATTTTGGGAAGGCCGTCTTTGCCGTTCGTGACCAACGCATAGCCGCCATTGCCCGACGTGCAGTGCATGGTTGTGCCAGTCATGTGGCCCGATTTGCCCATATGGCCGCCCATGGCGCCAATCGTCATCACGAGTTGCGGCAGGCTGTCCACGTTGTTCGCGCGGGCATTCGCTGCGGAGCTCAAGAAGGCGACCTTGTTCTTCTTACCCATGGCAACTGCGAGTTTGCGAATCGCATCGGCTTCGATGCCGCAAATCTCGCTTGCCCATTCGGGCGTTTTCGGCGTGCCGTCATAGGTGCCCATGACGTAGTCTTTGAAGTTTTTATTATCTTTGGCGTCGGCCGGCATGTGGTCGGCGTCGAAACCGACTGTGCACTTATTCAGGAAGTCCCAATCGATGATGCCTTCCTTGTCGTCTTGCTCGAGCATCGCATATGCCAAGCCGAACATGAAGGGCATGTCGGTTGCGGGGCGAATAGGCAGCCATTCCGCGTCGAGCGCTGCGGCGCTTTCGCAATACATCGGGTCGATGTAGATGAATTTTGCGCCAGCCTTTTTGGCTTCAAGATAGTTGAGCATCTGGCTGCCCGCGGCCGACCATGCGGGATTCATTGCCATCATCACGATGGTTTCGCAATTGCGCAAATCGTAGCGGTCGTTAATGGTTTGGTCGGGCGTTTTGTTTACATTGAAGCCAATAATGTTGGGGCATTTGTCCCATGAGCCGTAAGAATTGGTGTCCCAGAAGCTAGTGAAACCACCGAACAGGCCGAGCGTACGGGTGAGCTCTGAATTCCAGCCCGTGAGCAGCAGTATGGAGCGGTTGCCGTATTGCTCTTTGGCCTTCTGCAGCCCATCGGCGATGTATTTGTAGGCCTCATCCCAGCTGATGCGCTCCCACTCGTCGATGCCGCGTAAATCGCCGTTCGGATTGTCGGGCGACCAATTCTTGCGCTTCATGGGATATTTCAGGCGATCTGCCGCGAAAACCTGTTTGCGTTGGGCGTGTCCGCGCAGGCATGAGCGCTGCTGCGGATAGTCGGCGCTGTCCTCATGGCTGTCGTCGGTCTTCTGGCGAACAACGACAGCCATCTTTTACCAGTACTTTGTTAACGCAGCGGCCGCCGCAGTTGTGCCAGCACGCCGCCGCCTTCCATTCGCCGCTGATGATATCGCGGCCGTCGGAGCCTGCCGTTACCGCCGCTTCTTCGGTCTTTTCAACCTTGTTGGTGGAACATCCCGCCAAGCTCGTTGCCGCCAACGCAGCCGTAGCAGCGGCGGTTGTCGCCACGAAGCCGCGGCGGCTCATCTGCGTTGCTTGCTGCACGCGATCGAGATAGCTCATTGCTTCCCCCTTCTTTAATTCCCCCTCGAGCGCTTCGCGCTCGCCTTCTTGGCCTTTCAGCCTAATGTCAGGTTAAGAATCGCGTCGATTAATGACAATGCAGCCTTTATTGAGTGTTTCTTACCGAAATCTTTCCGAATTATTAATTGCTGTTGTGGAGTGGATTATTTTCGGTACAAATAACAATTATTGACCACCCATTACAGTCTGAGATAAGCCACCGATGAACCTCGTAGGCAAGCATTCGGCGCATTGCCTACGATACGGGCAAGCCCCGAGGGGCCGCCGATCGGGCGCCTCCGGATGGCCGTCTGCCCCTGCCCCGAAGTGACCTGTATCGTTCTTTCGGACACGCATGCTAGAGGAACCAATCCCTTAGAATGCATGCCAACGACGACGAAAGGACGGCGGGCATGACCAAACCAGCCGCCAAGTACGTCGTCATCGAGTTCATCGAGGCGGACTGCAACCGAAGAAGGCCCCACTCCACCATCGGCTACCAGATGCCCGCGCGGGCCATGGAATCGTTCTTCGAGCGGACGATGCCAGAATCAAAGGCGCTTCCCATGGCCGCCTAGTTCCTCGAGCTTCCGTGTCCGAAATCTTGACACAGGTCACTACGCCACGATAAGCGGGGAGAACTGGAAGGTGGTGCAGTCCACGAGGCCGCGGTTCGTCAGGCGCAGCTCGGGCAGGCAGGCCAGGGGAATGAGCGCCATGGTCATGAAGGGCGAGGGCATGGTGCAGCCGATTTCCTCCCACGTTTGTTCGAGCTTGTCCACCTTAGCGCTCATGGTCTCGGCGTCGAGGGCGTCCATGAGACCCGCTATGGGCAACTCCACAAGTCCCAGCACCTCGCCGTCGGCCACGACCACCATGCCGCCGCCGCATGCGGCAAGCGTGTTGGCGGCCAGCGCCATATCGGCATCGTTCGTGCCCACCACGAGCAGGTTGTGCGCGTCGTGCGCCACGGTGGATGCCATTGCCCCGCGCGTGATGCCGAAGCCCTTCACGAACCCGTAGCCGAACTTGCCGGTTTCGTGATGGCGCTCGAACACGAACGTCTTCAGCACGTCTTGGGAAAGATCGCTTTCCAGCTTGCCGTCTAAAACGGGAAGATCGACGTGCGTCTCGAAAGTGCCCACCTTGCCGG
>OLOS01002642.1_pt1 | contig 11838 bp, 10 predicted proteins | sample 1672631 | NCBI WGS metagenome assembly OLOS01 (sample SAMEA3136707, study PRJEB25190) | human gut metagenome | biome: human gut; feature: human-associated habitat; material: faeces | place: Austria | collected 2013 | reverse complement strand
TCGCGCCCTCGTTGGCCTCGGCGCCGCTGTTGCCGAGGAAGACCTTGTCTGCAAAGCTGTTCTCGCAAAGGAGCTTGGCCAGCTTTGCCTGCGGCTCGATGTAGTAGAGGTTGGAGGTGTGCTGCAGCTTATGGGCCTGCTTGGAGACAGCCTCGGCCCAGGTCAGGTCGCAGTAGCCCAGGCTGTTCACGCCGATGCCGCTGGTGAAATCCAGATACTTCTGGCCCTCGGGGCCTTCGGCATACAGGCCGTGGCCCTTTTCCAGTGCAATGGGGTTGCGGTTATAGGTGTGCAGGACATATTCGTTGTCCCGCTTGATGACTTTTTCGGAATCCATTTTGTGCCCTCCTTACGGTAACGCTGTTCTTTCTTTTATTATATAGTGTCCGTGCTCTTTCAGCAAGCCTTATTCCTGATGGCTGCGGCGGTAGAACCGGGTGCCGGAACCGCGGTTGGAGAACAGCTCCAGCAGGATGGAGTGGGGCACACGGCCGTCGATTATAAATGCTTTTTTGACCCCGCGGCGCAGGGCCTCGGTCATGGAGTCGATCTTGGGGATCATGCCGCCGCCGATAATGCCGTCAGCAATCAGCGCCGGGGTGTCGCTAATATAGACTCTGTGTATCAGGGAGCTTTCGTCGTCCTTATCACGCAACAGACCCACCACATCGGTCATGGAGATCAGTGCCTCTGCCTGCAAAGCGCCGGCCACTGCGGCAGCCACCGTGTCTGCATTGATGTTGTAGCAGTTGCCGTCTTCATCGTAGCCGATGGTGGAGATCACCGGGATGAAGTTTTTGGAAATGGCTTCTTCCACCACTTCCATATTGATTTCTGTGATCTCACCCACATAGCCATGAACGTCGTCTACCGGCTTGCACTTTAGCATATTGCCGTCCAGCCCGCACAGACCGATGGCGTGGCCGCCCAGGTTGCCGATCTGGCACACCAGGCTTTTGTTCACCTTACCGGCCAGTACCATTTGCACCACTTCTGCGGTCTCTTTATCGGTAACCCGCAGACCGTCCACAAACTTGGAGTCCATGTGCATACGCTCCAGGGTCTTGTTGATCTCCGGACCGCCGCCGTGCACCAGCACCACATGGATACCGATGGTGGACAGTAGTACCAGATCGTTCATGACGGTTTCTTTCAGTTCTTCATTGATCATGGCGTTGCCGCCGTATTTTACAACAATGACTTTCTTGCGGTACATCTGAATGTACGGCAAGGCTCTTGCCAGGATCTCCGCCTTTTGGTGATTTGCAATTTCCATTCTCTCACTCCGTTCGCTTATATTTCTTAGCTAAATCAAGTGCGGTAGTCGCCGTTGATTTTTACATAGTCGTAGGTCAGGTCGCAGCCCCAGGCGGTGGCTTTCTCATCACCCTGATTCAGATCCACTAAAATATAGATCTCGTCCTCTGCCAGTACCTTGGCGGCCTTTTCCTCAGAGAAGTCCACACCGGTGCCGTTTTGGCACACGGTGACCGTACCAGCTGTGGATTTTAAGGCCACATCAACCTTGTCAATGTCAAATTCCGCCGGGGCGTAACCGATGGCGCACAGCACCCGACCCCAGTTGGCATCCTCGCCGAACATGGCGCATTTGAACAGGGTAGAGCCAATCACTTCCTTGGCAACGATAATGGCGGTGTCCTTGGTGGGCGCGCCGGAGCACACGCATTCCAGCAGCTTGCTGGCGCCCTCGCCGTCCTTGGCCAGCATACGGGTCAGGTTGGCCATCACATCATAAAGGGCAGCCTTAAAGGTGTCCAGCGCCGGGCCGGGGGCGGTGATTTCCCCGTTGCCCGCCAGACCGGAGGCCATGATTTCTACCATATCGTTGGTGGAGGTATCGCCGTCAATGGATAGGCAATTGTAGGTGACTTTTACGATCTCACTTAGCGCCTGTTGCAGCATTTTTGCGCTGATGGCGCAGTCGGTGCTGATAAAGTTCAGGGTAGTGGCCATATTGGGGTGGATCATACCGGAGCCTTTGGCCATACCGCCCAGGCGGCAGGTTTTGCCGTCCAGCTGGAACTCTACTGCATACTCTTTCTTCACTGTATCGGTGGTCATAATAGCGGTAGCCGCTTCTTCGTTTTTACCATAATCCAGTTCTTTCACCAGCGTAGGTACGGCAGTAATAATCGGCTCAATGGGCAGCACCTGGCCGATGACACCGGTGGAAGCCACCAGCACCTGTTCAGCAGGCAGACCCATTTCGTCTGCCACCAGCTGGCACATTTTGGCTGCTTTTTCTACGCCGTCTGCGTTGCAGGTGTTGGCATTTTTGGAGTTGGCAATGATGGCTTTGGCCTTGTTACCGCTTTTTGCCAAATGGTCTTTGGTTACAAGTATTGGTGCACCCTTCACTTTGTTTTGGGTATATACCGCTGCGGTGTTGCACAGCACATCACAAGCCACCAGGCAAATATCGTTTTTATGTACATAGTCCGGGTTCGGGTTTTCTACTGCCGGCTTTTTTATGCCGCAGTAGGTGCCGCTGGCTTTGAACCCTTTTGCGGCACAAATGCCGCCGTCAATCTTGTTCATACTTTATTCTCCTATCGTCAGCCCGGTGACTTCATCCAGCCCCAGGGCAATGTTCATACACTGAATGGCAGCGCCGGATGCGCCCTTGCCCAGGTTATCAAACCGAGCAGTGAGTAGCAGCCTTTCGTCGTTGCCGTTGATCTCAATTTCCATGTCATCCCGACCGGCCATATTGTTGGCGCCGATCATACTTTCGCTGTAACCCAGGGGGCGTACCTTGACCACCCGGCTGTCGCCGTAGTGCTCTGCGTAGAACGCCTGCATATCTGCCGGGGTCATTCGCTTTTTGAGCAGGTCGGCAAACAGCGGTACGGATACGGTCATCCCGCAGGGATAGTCACAAATATGGGGGGCAAAAATGGGCGTGCGCGCCAAGTGGCTGATGGCGCCCATTTCTTTTAAGTGCTTGTGCTGCTGGGTCAGCGCGTACTGCCGGGGACTGTCCAGTTCAGGATCCCGATTTGCCGCTTCATATTGGGCAATGCCTTTGTTTCCTGCGCCGCTGTAACCGCTCATGGCATAGCACACAATGGGATAGTCGGCGGGCAAAATGCCGCCGGACACCAGGGGATAGACCAAAGCGTTAAACCCGCTGGCATAGCAGCCGGGCACCGCAATACGGTTGGAGCTTGCGATCTTCTCTCGAAAGGCGGGTGCCAGCTCCGGAAAGCCGTAGGCCCAGTCCGGCAGAGTGCGGTGGGCAGTGGAGGTGTCAATCAACTTCACCTTAGGGTTGGTAACCAGTGCCACCGCTTCAATGGCTGCCGCGTCCGGGAGACAGAGAAAGGTAATGTCCGAATCGTTTATGCACTTGGCTCGCTCTGCCGGGTCCTTCCGCTTGTCCTCGTCAATTTGAATCAGCTCCAGCTCCGGTCGGTTCTGGAACCGGGAAAAAATCTTCAGTCCGGTGGTGCCGGCTTTACCGTCAATGAATATTCTTGTCATTTTTATACAGTCCGTCCTTTTTTTAACTTCTATTTATTATACACGCATAGAGAGTAATGTCAATAGAACGACGGAAAAAATATCATAAATATACAATAATGAGAATAAATATGCATTATGTATTCAATTCCATAGACAAGGTGCTCTATAATCAAAAAAATATGGCCCTTTTTGGGGCCAATGGCTTGACAAATTACAGATTTTCTCTATTCTGTTAAACTGTCTTAGAGTGTGTAATTTTAGGCAAAGGAGGGTGAATATGCAAAAGGAAGTGATGGTGGCGCTGATCTCCTTGGCAGGTACCATTGCCGGCTCTTTTGGAGGCGTGCTCGCGTCGTCCAAACTGACGGCCTATCGACTGCGGCTGCTGGAAAGCAAGGTGGACAAGCACAACCGCTTTGCAGAGCGGCTGCCGGTGGTGGAGGAAAAAATAAAGGTCCTCAACCATCGGGTGGAGGACCTGGAGCACGCCGAGGCGGCTCAATCTATGCGTTCAAAGTAAAGCAGGGTGTCAACCGGGCAGGGGAGGGTGACCGTTTCGTTTGAATAGATTTTGTCGCCCAGTCGCCATTTGCCGGTGGGTATGCACACCTTGCGTCTGCGTTGCCCCTTTTTCAGTACCGGCGCCACTAAGATTCGGTCGCCCAGCAGGTATTGGTCGGTAATGCCGCCGTAGCCGCAGTGAGGATAGGCGTATTCCATGGCCCGCACCATGGGCGCACCGGTTTGGCTGGCCGCTTTGGCACAGGCGATGATATAGTCACCGTATTTGGCATGCAGGGCGCTCATTTTTCGACAAATGCGACGGGTCTCTGGATTGCCCAGATCCCAAATGTTCAGGCTGTACTGCATCATGGGCATTAGCGCTGAGGCCTCGCAATAACGGGCAAACAACTCGTGATCCAACTTTTCTGCCGGGCCGCGAAAGTCAGTGATCTGCCCGCCGCCGATCATATCCGGGCAGCTGTAAGGATAACCGGACAGCCCCTGAATGAGCACATTGGGCAGCAGTGCGCCCAGTCCCAGGAAGTTCCAGCGGTGGCTTTTATCTGCCAGTCGCTGGGCAACGCCCATGCCGCCGCACTGGAAGCAGGCCCGTAGTTCATTAAAACGATAGTGCCGGGCAGACAACGCCCACAGCTTACTTTGACCGTTGGCGTCTACGCCCCCGTAGGTGCGGTCATCGTCCCGGTAATACATGGCGTCACCGGCGTCCTGCTTAAATCCGTCAATGCCCAGTTTATCGGTCAAATACCGGGTGCAGGCAAAGAACCAGTCCTGCGCTGCCGGGTTGGAGAAATCCAGCAGATAGTCGGCGCCGTTCCACCATTTCCGCTTGGCCGGTTTGCCGTTCTTGTCCAGCACCAGCAGGTTTTCGTCCTTCAGCTTTTGAAAGTCTGCTGCCTGATCGCTGACAAAGGGCGCAATCCACAAAATGACCTTGAAGCCTAAGGTATGCAGTTCGTCTGTCATCTTTTTGGCGTCTGCGAATTTTGCCGGGTCAAAGCGCCAGTCCCCAAAGGCACGCTGCCAGCCGTCGTCAATGATCAGCTCACCGGCAGGCATACCGCAGTCCAGAATAGACTTGGCATAGTCCACAATGCCCTGTTGGGTCTGGTTGTGCTCAAACTGGATCCAGGTGCAATACTGGGGAATGCGGAACATTAACTCGTCCGGGTAGGTGCCGTCCGGCGGCATAAAGTGATCCACCGCATAGTGATAAGCGCCTCGCAGGGTGTGGTCGTCTGCCTGGTACAGGCCGATCTTGGCTTTGCTGCCGGTGCAGGTGATGCGGCCGAAAACGAAGCGGGTCTTAAACCCGGCCTCCGACCAAATGACCCGCCCCTTGTTGCTGACAAAGAGCGTGTTTGCCTGGCCGTAGGAGCGCACTACCGTGGTGTCTACCAGCATCACTTTCTTGGCGTTGACCGGCATTAGGTAGCCGTAGTTGGTGTGGCCGCCGTACCAATATTCACCGGGCAGCATGGTCAGTTGCAGCTTGTGCATTGAATAAAATCCCCCAAAATATCGATTTCCCATAGCATACCATTCCGGCAGGGTTCTGTCAAATTCTGCCGGTGTGCATAGGATAAAATAAGAACTTGATCGGAGTGATAGAAATGAAAGTGAAGAATATGACTGCCGGTACGCTTGTGCGTACCGTAATGCTGGTGGTGGCTCTGCTGAATCTGGTGCTGACCAGCTTTGGTAAAAACCCGCTGCCGTTCTCAGATGAACAGATCTATACCGGTTTGTCCGCTTTAGTAACAGTGGCGGCCGCCTTGGCTGCCTGGTGGAAGAACAACAGCTTTACCTGCTGCGCCCGCCAGGCAGATGAAGTGCTGCGGGTGTTGCAACAAGAGGGCGCCACAGAGGACGAGAGCGTGGCGGAGACCCTGGAACAGGAGGGTGACTGATGTCTGCACTTTATTATTGCCGGCAGACGACCACTGCCTGCAAGGGCATACCGTACCCCAGTAAGACCCATCCTTATCGGTACGGCACCTCCGGCTGCGTTTATACCAGCGGTTGTGGGGTGTGTGCTTCCTTAATGGCGCTGCGCAATTCCACCACTCGAGTGTTCAATACCCGCCAGTGGACCCACCGCTGCCTGGGTATGGGTGCCCGGGCGGCGGAAGGCACGGATATGGCCGTGGTGGCCCGGTATATGAAAGAAAAATACGGCCTGGACTACGCCATCACCACAGATATGGATCGGCTGGTGGCACATCTGAAACAGGGCTATAAGGCGATTATCAATGTAAGCGGCGGAGGCAAAATGCTCTTTTCCAACAGTGGGCACTATGTGCTGGCTGCAGGCATCGACAAAAACGGCAATTTAATTATTTTGGACCCGTATTGGTATGACGGCAAGTTCACTTTAACTGCCGCTCGCCGCAAATACACCCGCGTGAAAAACGGCAGAGAGGTGTATGTTCGCCCGGCTGACTTGAAAGGCGATGTGCTGTCCCTGTGGCTGTTTACCCCAAAGCGGGATGTGCGCCTGGCGTATTCTGTTAATGATATACATTACCGCAAGTCTGCGCCTACGGCACCCACCGTAAAACCCGGCACATATCATTTGACAGCCGTGCGGGGAATCTACAAGGGCGCAGGCGCTGCCAGTGGGCGAAAAACCGTGGGGAAATTGACGGAGAACGGCAAGGCCCACGCTACCGCGTCTAATCCTAAAGCAGACGCATATCTGAAGAAAGGCACCGCCGTTACCCTGACGGATATTCGCTTGCTGTCCACCGGCAATCTGTGGGGGCATTGCCCCTCCGGCTGGCTTTGTATTTGGGAGAAGAAGGGTAACAAGACTTTCATCAAGTAGGCACAAAGAAAAAGGTGTGCGCAGTTGCGCACACCTTTTTTTGTTTTAGGCAAAAAAAGACGCTCAACGCAAATGCGTTGAGCGCTTTTTGGAGCTGATAACCGGATTCGAACCGGTGACCTCGTCCTTACCAAGGACGTGCTCTGCCACCTGAGCCATATCAGCATATATTGGCGACCCGGAACGGGTTCGAACCGTCGACCTCCAGCGTGACAGGCTGGCGTTCTAACCAACTGAACTACCGGGCCAATTGGCTGTGTTGCGAGTTGTATTATAACCGCTACGAACGCACTTGTCAAGCACTTTTTGCAATTTTTTGAAAATATGGTGCTTTTGTTGAATCTCGATACCCTATGTAGTATAATAGAAACAGGTTCTGACTTGGAGGAACAAAGTATGCGATTGACTTCCGGTGCCTCGGACGGCACGAGAAATTATATAGTAGACGGTATTCGCTATGTGTGCGCCAATTTTAAGGAGCGGGCACCCGGTACCCATAGTGAGCGCAAAGCACAGTCTTTTCTGGCCGGTGAGCTGGAGCAGTGGGCGGACGATGTGCAGGTAGAGAATTTTGATGTGCACCCCCACGCCTTTATGGGTTGGATCCCGGCGGCCGGTGTGGTGGCTATGCTCTCCGTTCTGTTTTACTGGCTCACTTTTCGCGGCGCGGTGCACGGGGCTGCGCTGGCGGTGATTGCGCTGTTGCTTACCGTTTTGGCGGTGATTTGTTTGGTGGGGGAGTTTTTGCTGTATCGTGAATGCATAGATCCTCTGTTTCCAAAGAAAACCTCCCGCAATGTGATGGCGGTGCGCAAGCCCAGCGGAGAAGTCCGGCGGCGGATCATTTTTGGCGGACATACGGACGCAGCCAACGAGTGGACTTATTCTCTACACGGCGGGCTAAAGAGTCTGGCGCTGGTGATGGCAGGGTCTATTGGCGGACTTCTGTTTGTGACCGTTTTTAACATGATTTGGCTTTGCAATGCCATTTTCGGCAGCGGTTACACCTCGGCCTTTTGGCTGGTGATGGGGGTGCTGGAGTTGGTGTTGGTGCCGTTTTTTGTTGCCATTCTCTTTTTTATCAACTGGCGTGTGGTGGTTGACGGTGCGAACGACAATTTAAGTGCGGATTTTATCGCTATGGGTGTTCTGCGAGAGATGGCGGAGCAAGATGTTCGATTTGAGCACACGGAGGTGTGTGCGCTGCTCACCGGCTCGGAAGAGGCAGGACTGCGGGGAGCCCTGGCCTATGCCAATCGGCACAAGAGGGAGCTTCAGCAGGTGGAAACGGTATTTATTGCCATGGACACCATGCGAGAGATTGAACAGCTGCAGATCTACACCAGCGGCTGTACCGGTACCCAAAAGAATTCCAATGCCGTAGGCGAGCTGATTTATGAGGCCGGGGAGAACTGCGGCATTGAAATGCGAGAGACCGACTTATATCCCGGCGCCATTGACGCTGAGGGCTTTAGCCGCTATGGGTTGGAGGCCGCCGGCTTTTGCGGGGTGAACCATGACCCGCGTACATACTACCACACCCGGCTGGACACGCCGGATAATATCAGTGAGGCTTGTATCAATCTGTCGCTGGATATTTGTCTGGAGGCCGCCGGTCTGTATGACCGTTCCGGCGGGCTGGACGCCTTCCGTGAGGAGGGCAAAAAACGCTTTAAGCGCGGCCACAATTAAGTCATTTTGCAGAGTGCCTGCCGTACCGGCACTGCTGCGAGTAATATAAGGGGGAACTGATTTATGCAAACCATTACACCAAACAGCAGTTTGGCCCAGGTGATTCAAAATCCGCTGGGTCGGGATTTGCTGGAAAAAGTGCTGCTGAACTTCGGCTTTAAGCCGGAAGATTTTGAGCGCTCCGAATTGTCTAAGCTGAAAGTGAAAGCACTCAGCCCACTTACCGGCGGCGTGATCAAAAAGAGCACGGTGCAGATGTTCTGCGATCTGCTGAACAGCGAGAGCAACGCCATTATTGCGCCGGACGACAGCCCCATTACGCCACAGTGGTGGAAAGAGGCTGTGTTTTACCAAATTTATCCACGCTCTTTTAAGGATTCCAACGGCGACGGTATCGGCGACATTAACGGCATTATCGAAAAGCTGGATTATCTTAAGGACCTGGGGGTGGACTGCATTTGGTGCAGCCCCATGTACAAAAGCCCCAATGACGATAATGGCTACGATATTTCCGACTACTACGATATTATGGACGACTTTGGCACCATGGCGGATTTTGACCGTCTGCTTAGTGAAGTCCATCAGCGGGGCATGCGGCTGATCATGGATCTGGTGGTGAACCATACTTCTGACGAGCACCCCTGGTTTGAGGCCGCCAAGCAGGACCGGCATAATAAGTACCATCAGTATTATATTTGGCGCCGGGACGACGGCAGCCACACCCCGCCTAACAACTGGGAGAGCCTGTTTTCCGGTTCTGCCTGGAATTATTATGAAGCGGTGGACAGTTGGGCTATGCACGCCTTTTCCAAAAAGCAGATGGACCTGAATTGGGAGAATCCGGCGGTACGCCACGATATTTATAAGATGATCAACTGGTGGCTGGATAAGGGCGTTGACGGCTTCCGTATGGATGTGATCAACTTTATCTCCAAGTGGCCCAGTTTGCCGGACGGAGACCCGGTGGTGGGCAAGACGCTGGGCTTTTGCGGGGCGGAATTTTACTTCTACGGTCCCTGCCTGCACGCGTATTTGCACGAGATGAACCGCAACTGCTTTGGTCGCGGCGACAAGGAATATGTGACCGTTGGCGAGTGCGGCGGTTTAGGTATTGAGACGGCCAAACTGACAACGGCAGATACCCGCCAGGAGCTGTCTATGGTGTTTAACTTTGACCACTTGGATAATGCGGGGCATATGCGCTTTGACGAGTACCAGTATGATCTGCGCAAGGCGGTAAAGACCATACTCAAGTGGCAGGTGGAGTACACCAATCACTGCTGGCCTACGCTGCTGTTTGAAAATCACGACAACCCCCGGGTGACATCTAAAGTGGACCCAACGGATACATACACCTCGGAGATCGCCAAGCTGTGCGCCGTGCTGGAAATGACCTTAAAAGGTAGCCCCTTTATTTATCAGGGTCAGGAGCTGGGTATGACCAACACCCATTTTGACAGTATGGAGGATGTGCGGGATGTGGAGAGCATCAATTTTTATAATAAGCTGGTGGCCAAGGGCAAAAAGCCGGAGAAAGCGCTGCGGATCATTAACGGCGGCTCTCGGGACCACGGCCGAACCCCAATGCAGTGGACGGCAGAGCCGGGCGCCGGGTTTACCGACGGCACCCCTTGGATCGGAATCAACAAGAATGCCGTGCGCGTGAACGCTGCCGATGAGGCAAAGGTGCCGGACAGCGTGCTCAATGACTTTAAGCGTCTGATTGCTCTGCGCCACGCCAATCCGGCGCTGGTGTACGGCGAGTTTACCCAATTGTGCCCGGAGGATAAGAATGTGGTTTGCTACAAGCGCACCTTGGACGGCAACACTTTCTTTGTGGAGCTGAATCTGACCGGTAAGCGGCAAAATCGTCCTTATGACCCGGCTGGTTTCGAACGCTTGTATTCCAACTACCACGACCACCGGGATGTGCTGATGCCCTTTGAGGCCAATGTGTATTTGGCAGAGGGAGAGGCCAAGGCTTGATGCGGGACTGGCACATTCACCTGGAGCGGGGTCCGTACACCGTAGAGTGGGCGGAGCAGTTTGTCCGCCGGGCGGAAAAACTGGAAATTCGCGAGATCTGCCTGTTAGAGCACTCCGTGCGCTTTTTTGAGTTCCACCCCACCTTTGCTCAGGCGCGGGCGTATAACGATTATCAGCGACATTGGTTTGACGAAAAAGTGCAGACCGCCCGCCATTTGGACGAATTCAAGCGCTTTGGCGATAGACTGCGGGCAAAGAATTACCCGGTGAAGATCAAGCTGGGGCTGGAAATCTGTTATTTTCCTCAACACGCGGATGTGATCGAGCAGGTAACCCGAGATGGCTATTTTGACCTGCTGCTGGGCAGCGTCCACTGGATCGACAACTGGACCTTTAACCAGCGGAAGAACCAGTGGCAGGGCAGGGATGTAAACGCCTTGTACCGCCGGTATTTTGAATTGCAAAACCAGGCGGCAGACAGCGGACTTTTTGATATTCTGGCCCACCCGGACCTGATCCGCTGTTTCGGATTTGCACCGGATTTCAACTTAAAGGAGCAGTATAAAACCCTGTGCCAAAAGGTAAAGGCACAGGGTATGCTGCTGGAGATGAACGGCGACAAAGGACCGGGTCTGCACCCGGATTTTTTGGCTGTCGCCAAGGCTTGCGGCGTGCAGTTCTCAGCCGGGTCAGACGCGCATTGTCCGGAAGATGTGGGCAAAAACTTGCCTGCCATCTATCGCCGACTGGCAGAGGACTAAATGCCGTAGATCCCGCTATGTTCGTCTAAGAACCAGGGGATTTTCGGCGGGTAAAAAGTAAATAACATAAACAGCGCACTGACTGCCAGGAGTATGAAAACACCTGCGGTTTGTGCGCTTTTTCCTTGCAGTTTGCCGTTGCGTGTCAGCACAGCGTCTATCCAAAAAGCGCTGCCTACGCCCAGGATAAAGGAAATAATATCCAGTGCCATAATATCCCTGCCGATGATCCCCTTATAGGTGAAGAACACGGCTGTGATCACTCCAATGCCGGCAATGGCGCCCACACAGTGCCGCGCCCAAGCGCCCGATTGCCTCTTGGTGCTGCGCAGGTTGATTAGGCACCACAGGAGAAAGGGAAACCATAAAAGTTTGAGATGCTCCCAGGGGCTTTCATTTACCGGGCACACCAGCGCCACCAGGCGGTTGTCTCCGGTCCATTGGTAGATAAAGTGCCACAAGGTGCCCACAATGCTCACAAAGGCAAATCCGCACCATTGCAGCCCGGTTTTGTTTCTCATACAATCACCGATAGAAGTGTATGCAAATTTTGGGGTTATT